>Ga0316605_10001451_pt1 | contig 13649 bp, 10 predicted proteins | sample OWC_soil_day20_n_FD_207666 | JGI IMG/M metagenome (GOLD analysis project Ga0316605, IMG submission 207666) | Wetland soil microbial communities from Old Woman Creek delta, Ohio, United States - OWC_soil_day20_noCT | ecosystem: Environmental > Terrestrial > Soil > Wetlands | place: USA: Ohio... | reverse complement strand
TAACTTGGAGGGAATTAGGCTGGCCCAAGGCTTGTTAAGGAAGCCTGGAGAACCCTCATGTGGAACCAACCTGGCCAGTCACCGTTCCGACGGTTCTCGTCCGCGCAAGTCGACGGAGGGAGCTCGGCGGCTGCCCCGGATGAACCGCAGGAGCTCCGCGCCACGGCCGACTCCGGCATCGTCCTGGTGGTCGATGACGAGCCGGCGATCGTCGAGTCGTTGACCAAGATCTTCCGCCGCGAAGGGCTCAACGTCCTCGCCGCGACCGATGGCAACACCGGGCTCGACCTGCTGCGCAAGCACCGCGTCGGCGTCCTGCTCACCGACCTCATGATGCCGCAGACCACCGGCATGGATCTGCTGCGCGCGGCCAAGACGATCGCCCCCGAGACCGAGGTCGTGCTGATGACCGCCTACGGCACGGTCGAGACCGCGGTCGACGCGATGAAGGAGGGCGCGTACGACTTCGTCACCAAGCCGCTCAAGCGCGCACACGTCGTCCGGATCGTCCGTAACGCGCTCGAGAAACAGAGCCTCCTGGTCGAGAACCGCAGCCTCAAGGCCCAGCTCGCCGAGAAGCGTCGCCGCGCGATCATCGGCACGTCGCTGGCGTGGCGCCGCACCATGGACATCGTCCAGCAGGCCGCCCCGAGCGAGGCGACCGTGCTGCTCCTGGGCGAGAGCGGCACCGGTAAGGAGTTGCTCGCGCGCGCGCTGCACGAGAACAGCGCCCGCGCCAAGGGCCGGGGTGGAGCGATGCCAGCGAACGTGGGTGGAGCGGGATCGTTCGTCGCGGTCAACTGCGCCGCGATTCCCGAATCGATCCTCGAAGCAGAGCTGTTCGGCTACGAGAAAGGCGCATTCACCGGCGCGACGACCGCGCGCGACGGCCGGTTCGAGGCCGCGAACGGCGGCACGCTGTTTCTCGACGAGATCGGCGAGATCTCGCGCCACGTGCAGGTCAAGCTGCTGCGCGTCCTGCAGGAAGGCGAGATCGAGCGGCTTGGCGGCGGCGGTAAGTCGCGCCGGATCGACGTCCGGATCGTCGCCGCTACGAACGTCAACCTCGCAGAGGAGGTCAAGGCCGGCCGGTTCCGCGAGGATCTGTTCTACCGGCTCAACGTCATTCCCGTGTCAGTGCCGCCGCTGCGCGATCGCCGCGACGACATCCCGCTCCTCGCCCAGCACTTCACCCAGGTCTACGCCGAGAAGAATGGCAAGGCTATTTCCGGCTGCTCGCCGGCCGCCATCGAGCGGCTCACCGAGTATGGTTGGCCGGGCAACGTGCGCGAGCTGGAGAACGCGATCGAACGAGCCGTCGTGCTGACCCGTGCCAATCAGACGGTGATCGACGAGGACGCGCTGCCGCGCGAGATTCGCGACGTGGCCCTCGGCTCCGGTGGTGGTGGGGCGTCCTCGGCGCTCACGTTCCCGATCGGGACGCCGCTGGCCGAGATCGAGATGCGCGTGATTCACGAGACGCTGCGTCACACCCGCGGTGACAAGCGGCTCACTGCCAAGCTGCTGGGGATCGCGACGCGCACGATCTATCGCCGGCTCGAGACCCCCGATCCCGATGCGCACGGAGGCGAAGGTCGCGACGACGGCGAGTCATCCGAACCTTCCATGCTCTCCGGATATACGGCGAGCGAGCAGAAGGACTGATCGATGCAAGACCTGATCAAACGCTACTTCTGGGTCCTCGGTGGGGTGACCGTGATGGTGTGCGCGGTGTTCGCCGCCAAGGCGACCGGGCATGTCCTCGAGGCGAAGCTCCTCGGCGACTCCGAGAACGCGCCGAAGATCACGCCAGCCGCTCCGCGCCCGGATGCGCCGGTGAAGCCCACGCACGCCGGCAAGGACGGCGTCCAGCTCGCGACCCGCAACATGTTCTGCTCCGAGTGCACCCCGGCCGCGCCGACGGTCGGCACCGTCGATCCGTCGCAGATCGCGATCACCCAGCTGCCACTCCAGTTGCTTGCTACCAGCATCATCGGGACCGACGACAAGCAGTCCTCCGCGACCGTCATCAACATCGACAGCCAGAAGCAAGGGTCGTACTCGGTCGGCGACACGCTCCCCGGCGCGACCGGCAAGGTGAAGACCATCCGCTACAAGTTCGTGGACTTCGAGCACAACGGCCGGATCGAGCGCGTGATGCTGGTGGGCGCGGCGCCGATCACCACCGTCGCCGCGGCCGAGCCCGACAAGCCGGCCGGCGAGGGCGGCGATGAGATGCAGGTCGCGATCGACACCGGGATCAAGAAGATCGACGACAACACGTTCGAGATCGACAAGTCGCTGATCGAGAAGGTCACGGCGAACCCGATGGCCTTCATGAAGGGCGCACGCGTCGTCCCCGCGATGAAGAACGGCAAGCCCGAGGGCATCAAGCTCTACGCGATCCGCCCCACGTCGCCGTACGCCAAGCTCGGCCTGACCAACGGTGACACGCTCTCGTCGATCAACGGGTTCGAGCTGACCTCGGTCGACAAGGGTCTCGAGATCTACGCGAAGCTGCGAGAGGCGACCTCGCTCGAGGTCGAGATCGTTCGCCGCGGCAAGCCCGTCACCCTGAAGTACACGATTCGTTGAGCCGGAAGAGAGCACCACAGCCCATGCAAGACTCACTCACGATTCGTCACCTGGCTCACAGGACCGGTCGCGCCACGATGGTGGCGGCGCTGATCGCTGGCATGCTCGGCCCCCGGGTGGCCATCGCGCAGCCCGCGCCCGACTCGAAGACGCCCCCGGCTGCCACGCCCGCGGCGGCCGGCGACGACGCGCTCTATAGTTGCGGCAAGAAGACTGGCCAGGTCTCGGTCAGCTTCAAGCCCGAGACCGAGCTGAAGGACCTCATCACGTGGGTCATGGGCTTCACGTGCAGGAACTTCCTGCTCGATCCGCGGATCGTGTCGACCGGCAAGAAGGTCACGATCATTGCACCGCTCAAGATGTCGCAGGCCGAGGCGTACAACGTCTTCCTCGCGGCGCTCTCGACGATGGGCCTCACGATCGTGCCCAAGGGCAACGTCTTCCGGATCGTCGAAGCGACCACCGCGAAGAGCGAGACCGTCCCGATCTACAAGACTGGCATCCCGCCCAACCAGGACCAGGTGGTGCGCTACATCCTGCGGCCGTCGCACACACCGATCGAGACGCTCCGTCAGGCGCTCGATTCGATCCGGTCGCCCGCAGGCAACGTCGGCGTCGCCGGCAACCTGATCATCATCACCGACTACGCGAGCCAGGTGCGAGACATGATGTCGCTCGCACGCTCGATCGACGTCCCGGGTAACTCTGACGGCATCTACACCGTCCCCGTGCTGCACGCCGACGCGACGCAGCTGGCGACGAAGCTCAACGAGATCCTCGGGATCGGCGCTGGCGGCGGTGGCGGTGCCGCGGCGACCCCGCAACGCCGTCCGGCGCCGAATGCGCCGGGCACGCCTGCTGGGGCGGCGAGCGGTGGCGGGGATGACGTGTCGGGGGCGGTGCCGACGAAGATCCTCGTCGACGACCGCACCAACACGCTGATCGTCGTCTCGAGCGAAGCCGGTTACCTCCGCGTCAAGTCGCTGGTCGCCCGGCTCGACATCGCGCTCGAGACCGAGGGCGGCGCCTCGATCCATGTCTACCCGCTCGCGAACGCGCTCGCCGAGGAGCTCGCGACGACGCTCAACAGTGCGCTCGGCCAGGCGGCTCCGCCAAGCCGCGGTCGCCCCGGTACCCCGGGCCAGCCCGGCGCGCCCGCTGCGCCTTCCCCTATCACCGAGGGCGCGGCTCTCGAGGGTCAGGTCCGCATCATCGGCGACAAGGCCACGAACGCGTTGATCGTGATGTCGTCGGGTCGCGACTTCGTGGCGATCAAGCGCGTCGTCAAGGATCTCGACCAGCCACGCCGCCAGATCTTCATCGAGGCGCTGATCCTCGAGGTCCAGCTCTCGAAGGATCTGTCGATCGGCACCAGCTCGCACGGCGGCCTCCCGACCGACCGCGGCGACCTGCTGCTCGGTGGTGTCCAGACCCCGAACCTCAAGTCGCTCGACATCAAGTCGCTCGCCGCCGCGAACGGCCTGATCGGCGGCTTGATCGGCGCGCCGCTCACCAATTCGCAGACGTTCCTTGGCACGAGCATTCCGTCGTACGGGATCCTGTTCCAGGCACTCGCGACCCAGGACAACACGAACATCCTGTCGGCACCCGCGATCATCGCGATCGACAACGAGAAGGCCGAGTTCTCGGTCGGCAACAACATCCCTTACAAGGCGGGCCTGTCGTTCGGCGGCTTCGGCTTGCCGGCGGGTGGCGCGGCTGGCGCAGCGGGCTCGATCGGCCAGAATATCCAGCGCGAGAAGCTGAACCTGAGCCTCAACGTGACCCCGCACATCTCGAGCAATGATGCCGTGCGGCTCGAGATCGAGCAGGAGACCAAGGACATCGGCGGTAAGGATGCCGAGCTCGGCCCGACGTGGACCGAGCGCAAGCTGAAGACCCAGGTCGTGGTGCACGACCAGCAGAGCGTCGTGATCGGCGGACTCGTCCAGGAGCGCGACATCTACAGCGTCACGAAGGTGCCGTTGCTCGGTGACATCCCGATCCTCGGCTACCTGTTCAAGTACTCGACGAAGACCAAGAAGAAGACGAACCTCCTGATCCTCCTCACGCCTTACATCATCAAGGATCAGCTCGATCTGCAGGCGATCCGCGAGCGCAAGGTTCGCGAGCGCACCGAGTTCGTTCGCTCGTTCTCGACACTCAACGAGATGAAGTACGAGCCCAAGGTCGATTATCGACGCAAGCGCGGCCTGATCGAGGACGTCAACCGGGCGGTGCTGTCGGTCGAGCAGGATCTCGAGCTGCTGCGTGGCATGGGCACTCGCCAGCAGGTGATCGAGGGCCCGCTCGACTACGCGCCGTCGAACATCGAGTCGCCCGACGGCCCGGTGCCGGCTCCTCCACCCGCACCGACGCCACCGCCAACTCGACCGGCGACTCCGCCGAAGGGCAAGTAGATGGTGTCACCCGGGGCATTCTCGATGGTCGCGCCGTTGATCGGCGAGATCTTGATCGCGCGGTGCGGCGTCGCACCGGAGTCGGTCGAACGTGCGCTCGGCAAGCAGCGCGACGAGGGCGGCTTGCTCGGCGAGATGCTCGTGCGCCTCAAGCTCATCGATGAGGATCAGCTCGCGCTCGCGCTCTCGCTGCAAGCCGAGATGGAGTACCTGCGCGACCTTCCGCGGGTCGAAGACATTCCCGTCGAGCTCATCGACAAGCTGCCGATCAACTTCGCGCGCCAGCGGCTGATCCTGCCGCTCGGACGCGATGCCGCCAATCGCGTGATGGTCGCGATCGCCGATCCGACGGCGGTCGACGTGATCGATGCGGTCGCGGTCCTGATCGGCGAGCCGGTCGAGCCGGTGGTCGCGTCGACGTCGAAGATCATCGATCATATCAACAAGACCTACTCGCGGCTGCGCGGCGGCGCCGAGCTCGAATCGGGCGCGAAGAAGGAGGATGGCGAGGAAGAGTTCCAGTCCGAGGAGCTCGTCGACATGCTCGACGCCAACGACGAGGCGCCGATCATTCGATGGGTCAACTCGCTGATGTTCCAGGCGGCGAAGGAGCGCGCCTCGGATATCCACATCGAGCCCGGCGAGCGCGACGTCGTGGTCCGCTACCGCGTCGATGGCGTGCTGCGCGAGACGAAGCGCGCGCCCAAGAAGTTCCAGGCTGCGATCGCCGCTCGCGTGAAGATCATGTCTGGGCTCAACATTGCCGAGAAGCGGCTCCCCCAGGACGGTCGCATCCGCCGCAAGATGGCCGGCAAGGACGTCGACATGCGCGTCGCGACCGCCCCGACGGCCGGCGGCGAGCGCATCACCATCCGGCTCCTCGATCGTAGCTCGGTGCTCCTCGGTCTCGCCGACATCGGATTCGCCAACGATCAGCTCGAGACGATCCGCGGCATCATCAAGCGACCGCACGGCATCTTGCTCGTCACCGGCCCGACTGGATCGGGCAAGACGACGACGCTCTACGCATGCCTGTCCGAGATCAATGCGCCCGATATCAACATCCTCACCGTCGAGGATCCGGTCGAGTACCAGCTCGAGGGCATCTCGCAGACCCAGGTGAACTCGAAGATCGATCTGACGTTCGCGACCGGGTTGCGATCGTTCTTGCGCCACGATCCAGACGTCATCATGGTCGGCGAGATCCGCGATCGCGAGACTGCCGAGGTCGCGATCACCGCGTCGCTCACGGGCCACCTCGTGTTCTCCACGGTCCATACCAACGATGCCGCGGGCGGCATCACCCGGCTCATCGACATGGGGATCGAGCCATTCCTCGTGGCGTCGTCGATGGTCGGCCTGCTCGCCCAGCGCCTGGTGCGCCGTCCTTGCTACGAGTGCGCGCGGCCCGTCCGGCCGCTCGAGGAGACGCTGCGCGAGCTCGGGCTCGACGCCAAGACGTTCTATGCCGGCGGCTACAACTTCCCCGGCGTGAAGGGTTCGCGGCCCCCGCCGCCAGGCACGGTCTTCGAGGCAGTCGGCTGTCGCGCGTGCGGCGACCTCGGCTATCGCGGCCGGACCGGCATCTACGAGCTCCTCATGATCAACGATCAGGTGCGCCGGCTGTGCCTCGACAAGGCCGACGCAGGGTCGATCCGGGCGGCCGCGATGGAGGCCGGCATGGTCACGCTGCGGTTCGACGGTGCACGCAAGGTGGTCCTGGGCATGACGACTCCCGAGGAGGTCATGCTCGTGACCGCGGAGTCCGGAGACTAGCGCCATGCCGATGTACGCTTACAAGGGCATCGCGTCGAGCGGCAAGACGATCTCGGGGGTCCGCGACGTTGACTCGCCAAAGACCCTGCGTCAGGTGCTGCGCAAGGACGGGGTGCTCGTCACGAGCTTCGAGCTGTCCAAGGGCGGCAAGGCCGCGAAGGCGCAGAACGCGACCAAGGGCGGGCTGTCGCGCGAGGTCGATTTCGGCGGGCTGTTCGGAGGCGTCAAGAAGATCGAGATCGCGACGTTCACGCGCCAGCTGGCGACCCTGATCAAGGCGGGCATTCCGCTCGCCGAGTCCCTCGCTGCGCTCGTCGAGCAGATGGAGAACCCGCGGTTCAAGGCGCAGCTCTCCGAAGTGCGCACCGCGGTCAACGAGGGCAGCTCGTTCGGCGATTCGCTCGCCAAGTACCCCAAGCTGTTCGACGAGCTGTTCGTCTCGATGGTCCGCGCCGGCGAGCTCGCCGGAAACCTCGATGAGGTCCTGACCCGGCTCGCCGATTTTCTCGAGGCCAGCCAGAAGCTCAAGTCCAAGGTCCAGGGCGCGATGATGTACCCCATGATCATGGTCGTGATCGGCACGGTCATCATCGCGCTCTTGATGATCAAGGTCATTCCAGAGATCGCGAAGACCCTCATCCAGCAGGGCAAGGAGCTGCCCTGGAACACGAATCTCTTGATCGCGACCTCGACGTTCATCGGGCGGAACTGGCTGTTGCTCCTGATCGGCATCTCCGCGAGCATCTTTGGCTTCACGCAGTGGAAGGGCTCGCCGGGTGGCAAGCCAGTCTGGCATCGCTTCGTGTTGCGGATGTGGGCGGTAGGTCCCCTGGTGCGCACGATCAACACGAGCCGGTTCTCGCGCACGCTGGGCACGATGTTGCAGTCCGGGGTGCCCATGCTGCGCGCGCTCGACGCCGCCAGGATGACGATGGGCAACGTGATCATGCAGGGTGTCGTCGAGGACGCGAAGAAGGCGGTCACCGAGGGCGAGTCGCTCGCCGTGACGCTCAAGAAGTCCGGCGAGTTCCCGCCGACGATGATCCACATGACGGCCGTCGGAGAAAAGGCCGGCCAGCTCGAGCAGATGCTCGAGCGGGTCGCCGCGACCTACGAGCTGGAGATCGACACCAAGCTGTCGCGCTTCATCGGCCTGCTCGAGCCGCTGATGTTGCTCGGCATGGGTATCGCAGTAGCCTTCATCGTGATCTCGATCCTTCAACCGATGATGGATCTCAGCCAGATGTCCGGTCCGAAGTAATCCCCCAAGTAGGAGCCACCATGTCCATTCGCTCGTCTCTCCTTGCCGCTCATCGACGATCCCTCGCTCCTCGTCGCCAGTCCCTCGCGCTCCGCACCGCTCATCGCGGCATGACGCTGCTCGAGATCATGATCGTGATCGCGATCCTCGGGCTCCTGATCGCAGTCGTCGTCCCGAGAGTCATGAGTGCGCTCGGTAGCTCGAAGGTGAGCTTGACCAAGGTTGCGGTCAACAAGCTCGCGGACCAGGCCTACCCGCAGTGGGCGATCAAGAACACGGACAAGTCATGCCCGGACAACCTCGCCGAGGTCGGCGCGGTGGTCGAGATGAAGCCGGAGGACCTCGTGGATGCGTGGGGCAGCCCCTACAAGTTCCTGTGCGCGCCGAACCTCCCCGCGGGCGTCAAGAACGGGATCGCGGTGTACTCGCTCGGCGAGGACAAGGCCGAGAACACGGCCGACGACGTCAGGTCCTGGGAAAAAGTGAAGAACTGACTCCACGCCCCTTCCCTCGACCATGTTGCAGCGCCGCACATATCGCCGAGCCTCCAGCTCCGGCATGACGATCCTCGAGCTGATGGTGGTCATCGCCATCATGGGGGGCGTCATGCTGGTGTTCCGCTCGGGGTTTCGCGTGCTGACGAACGCCGATCTCTCGGAGGATGCGACCGAGCTCGCATCGCTCATGCGGCGCGCCCAGCAACTCGCGATCGAGCACGGCGAGCAGCATCGGATCGTGTTCGATCTCGACAAGGCGATCTATGCCGTCGAGGTCTGCCAGGGCAAGACGGCGATCCAGCGCAACGAAGCGTTGCGCAACGACGACGAGGAAACGAAGCGAGCGGCCGAGAAAGGCAAGGAGCGGCTCAGGGACCTCCCGGCCGATGCGCTCGCCGTCGGCGATCCAGAGGAAGCTCTGCGACGGGCGACCTCGATCGCGGGCCACCATATCGCTGACCGCACGTGCATCCCCGCGAGCGGTGGCTTGACGGGCCACCTGGACGGCCGGCTGGCTCAGCACGAAGGCGGCCAGGAGTGGACTCGCGCGCTCCACGCGAAGCAGGGGATCAAGTTCAAGGAGATCTGGGTCCAGCACAAGGACGACGGCACGACCAAGGGGCAGGTCGCGATCTACTTCTTCCCGGGTGGCTCCGCCGAGAAGGCAGTCGTCGAGCTGACCGATGGCGAGCGCACGTACACGATCATGGTCCACGGCTTGACCGGCAGCGTGGTGATGAAGAGCGGCAAGCTCGACAACATCGACAGCCACATGTTGCGCAACCTGATGGGCGACAAGGACGCGAAGCGGGAGGACCAGTGAAGCCACGTGGATTCACCCTGCTCGAGGTCATGCTCGCACTCGCTCTGCTCGGGTTCGGGCTCACGGTGCTGATCAAGAGCGCTTCGGGCAGCATCGGTGCGGCGAAGGAATCCGAGATGATGGGTGTCGCCACCGATCTCTCGCGCTCCAAGATGTACGACATCGAGGAGAAGCTCGTGAAGGACGGCTTCACCGACACCGATCAGTCGGAGGAAGACGAGACGTTCGACGACGAAGGCTGGCCCGCGATCCGCTACTCGTACAAGGTCGAGCAGGTCGAGCTTCCGAGCTGGGACGACCTCCAGTCGTTGGCGCAGGGGCGCGGCTCGGGCTCGGGCTCGGGCTCGGGCTCGGGCTCGGCTGGCGATGGCGACGGGACCTCGGGATTCCAGAACAGCGCGCTCGGTGGAATGCTGTCGCAGCTCGGGGGCGGCTTCTCCGGCGGCAGCAAGGACATCGACTCCAAGCAAGGTGCCTCGTTCATCCAGGGCCAGTACTCGATGATCCAGCAGGTCCTGAAGGTCTCGATCCGCAAGGTCACGTTGACCGTCACGTACAACGTGATCGGCCAGCCGCGCGACCTCAAGACGGTTGCCTACTTCACGGACTCCGCGGCGATGGACAAGGTGCTCGGTGGTCTGGGGTCGCAAGAGATCGACGACACGGGCACGGGCACGGGCTCGGGCTCGGGCTCGGGCTCGGGCAAGAGCCCCGGCTTCAAGGGCGGCACCGGCAGTGGCAAGGGTGGGCGGCCATGAGACGTCGCCAGGCGGGGCTTACCCTGATGGAGGTGATGATCGCGAGCGCGATCCTCGCGACCATGATGATGCTGACCTGGTCGACGATCTCGAACACCAGCAAGGTGCGCGGTACGTTCACGAGCTTCGAGCAGCGCAACCACGAGCTGCGCATGGCGCTCCAGCGGATCGTCAGCGACTTCGAATCGGCCTACCTGTCGAAGAACGAGGATCAGAACGCGTCCCACCCGCGCACGATGTTCGTGGCGAAGGCGACCGGGAAGCTGCCCGAGATCCGGTTCTCGACGCTCGGGCATCGGGTGCTGTGGGCCGACGCCAACGAGTCCGAGCAGACCGTGATCTCGTACATCGGTCACCTCGATCCCGAGACCAAGACATTCGACTGGGTACGACGAGAACAGCGGCGGCCTTCCTACAATCTACCGGAGGACGAGCCCTCCGAGTACGACGTCCTCGTCAGCGACGTCACCAGCGCGAAGCTCGAGTTCTGGAACTGGAAGAACGCCGAGTGGCAAGACACCTGGGATACGACGCAGTCCGACGGCCAGAAGGGCTGGCTGCCGAGCCGGGTGCGGATCACCGTGGTGGTCAAGGACCCGTTCTCTGGCAAGGACTACAAGCTCACCACCCAGGCACGGATCCTGCTGCAGGAACCGCTGAACTTCGTCCAATGAAGCCGCTCGCCGTCATCTGGGACTTCCTCACCCGCGCACGCGGTCCCAGGCGCATGCGACAGCGTCGGCGCAAGCAGCGGGGCGTCGCGTTGCTGGCGGTGCTCGTCGCTTTGGCGATCATCCTGGTCATGACGAGCCAATTTGGCACCGAGACGAACATCGACCTGTTCGCGGCGGCCAACGGTCGCGACCAGATGCGCTCCCACTTCCTCGCTCGCTCGGCGACCAACCTGGCGGAGCTCGTGATCCGGCTGCAGCAGCGGATCGACAACATCAAGCAGCTCCGGGGGCAGGTCCAGATCACCGACTTCGCGGATCAGGTGGTCCTCGCCTTCTGTGGCGGTGCAGAGGAGGTCAAGTCAGCCGTCGGATTCAGCCCGAGCTCGGTCAAAGGCCTGGGCGCCGATATCGGCACGTGCGGCATCGTCAACCAGCAGATCACCACAGAGGACGACAAGCTCAACGTCAACTGCTTCAACGGCAACGACGCGACGGCCGCGACGTTCAAGAGCGCGCTCGATGCCCTGGTGTACTTCAACGCCTACGATCCCGTGTTCGAGGAGGCGGATGCCGAGGGGTACCGCCGCGATCGGGCGCTTCAGGTTGCGGCGATCGCCGACTACATCGACAGCAACAGCCTGAAGAACCGCGAGCGCGGCACCAGCGAGGACTACGGCTACGAGAGCCTCAAGGATCCGTATCGCCCGAAGAACAACTACCTGGACTCGCTCGGCGAGCTCAAGCTCGTGCGTGGCATCGATGATCGATTCTGGTCGCTGTTTGGCAGCGGCTTCACCGTCTACGGCGCGTGCAAGGTGAACCTCTCGGCGCTGTCGAACAGTCAGCTGGTCGCCGCGATCCTGTTTCTTGCGGCGAAGAACCCGAATGATCCGGTGGTCCAGGATCCCAAGAAGCTGTTCGCGCTCGCGTCGATCGTCGCCCGCGCCAAGCAGTTCGGCATGCAGTTCCAGACCATCGACGACTTCATCGAGTACGTGAAGGATCCGGGAGCCTCGCTCGGCTCGCTTGCAGGGCAGAGCGGGTCGCAGGCGGGCAGCGCGGCGGGTGCGGCGGTCAACGCCGGGGTCCCGGGCCTGACTGGCGGCGACAAGCTCAAGCTCGAGCTCGACAAGCAGAAGCTGTCTCAGATGACCACCGCCGGACCGCGCCGGACGTATCGCGTCGAAGCGTGGGGCGAGATCGAGCGCAAGCAGAAGGATGCCGCCGGGAACCCGGTGTTCCCTCCGATCCGCAGCACGATCACCGCGGTGTGGGACACCAAGGTGGTCAACCAGAACGTCCGCAAGCCTCCCGCTCCCAAGGGTGCGTGGGTTTACCTGAGGGAAGATTAATGGCGACTCGTGTCTTCGCGGTCGATCTCGGTGCATGGAGCGTCAAGCTGGCCATCGCAAGCCCCGGCATTCGTGGTGCGACGCTCCTCAATGTCGTCGAGCGGCTTGTCCCGCCGGGTGACGAACCCGTCGAGACCCGCGCGCGGGCGGTCCTCGCCTCGATGATCGAGGAGCTCCGGCTGCGCGACGAGAACGGCTACATGGGCGTCTACGGTGACCAGGTCTTCACCCAGGTCATCGAGTTCCCGTTCAAGAACCTGCGACGCGCGGATCTCGACAAGGCGGTCGCCGGCGAGCTCGAGGGCGTGGTCCCGGTCGACATCGACGAGATGGTCTACACGTTCGAGCAGCTACCCGTGCCCGCTGCGATCGGCCCGGTCACACCGGACGCGCCGGGAACGCGTGGTCGCGTGGCCCCGCCGACCGAGGGAATGCGCGTGCTGACCTACGCGATGCGCCGCGACCGCGCGCTGCAGGTGATCGAGTCGGCCAAGGGTGCCGGGTTTGTCGCGCGCGGCGTACTCGCATGCGGTGGCGCTGCCGTGCGGCTGGTCGAGCGCACGCCCTCGCTGGTCCGCGCCCGTAGCGACGGAGCCGTCGCCGTCATCGACATCGGACACGAGCGCACGGATGTGGTGGTCATCGCGGCGGGCAAGGCGATCTTCAGCCGCAGTGTGGCGCGCGCTGGCAAGCAGGTCACCGAGGCGATCGCGCGGCACTGGAAGCTGCCGTGGGAAGATGCCGAACGGGCGAAGCACAGCGATGGCTTTGTCGCGTCTGGGGCCGAGCCCGCCACCTCCGAGGCGTGGACCCGGATCCATCAGGTCACGATCGGCGAGCTCCAGCCGTTCGCGCGCGATCTGAGGCAGACCCTCGCCGCATGTCGTGCCCGGACCGGCTTCACCGTCACCTCGGCGGTGATCGTCGGTGGCGGTTCGCGGCTGCGCGGCATGGCTTCGTTCCTCACCGAGCAGCTCGGCATGCCGACGTGGCGGCTGTCGTCGGACGACATGGTCGCGTTCGCCGGCCCCAAGCTCGGCGAGGTCGCGGCCACGCTGCCGATCGATAGCGCGGCGCTGACGATCGGCATGGCGTACGACGCCGCGGGCGGCAGGCCGATGTTCGACCTGCGGTCCGGATCGCTCGCGGTCAAGATGGACCTTTCGTTCCTGCGCGCGAAGGCCGTCCCGCTCGGCGCCGCGGTGCTCGCGATCGCCGCGTTCGCCGCCGTGAGCGCCTACGCGGACCTGTACCGGCTGCAGAAGGCAGAGAAGACGCTGTCGGCGCGGCTCGCGACCGAGAGTGCGGACGCGTTCAACGGCAAGGCGAAGACCGCCGACGAGATCATCGCATCGAGCGGTGGGTCTGCGGGCGGTGTGGCCGCGTCGCCGCTGCCGAGATCGACCGCCTACGACATCCTGCTCGAGATCTCGAGCAAGGTGCCGGCCAAAGAAAAGATCACCCTCGACATCGACAAGCTCGACATCACCGAT
>Ga0316605_10001450_pt1 | contig 13649 bp, 11 predicted proteins | sample OWC_soil_day20_n_FD_207666 | JGI IMG/M metagenome (GOLD analysis project Ga0316605, IMG submission 207666) | Wetland soil microbial communities from Old Woman Creek delta, Ohio, United States - OWC_soil_day20_noCT | ecosystem: Environmental > Terrestrial > Soil > Wetlands | place: USA: Ohio... | reverse complement strand
CATTTCGGACCCACCCCTTCCCTTCCCGAACAGGACCGTGAAACGAAATAGCGCCGATGATAGTGAGTTAACCTCTCGCGAAAGTAGGTCACCGCCAGGCTCCTATACCACCAAAAGCCCACAACCGATCAGATTGTGGGCTTTTGGCTTTTGTGCTGTTGCCAAAAAGCGCTAAAGTAACGCCTGTTTTGACAAAATACCTGCGATGCTGAATTGGCTTGTCTCCCGCCTGAAATCAATTGATGACGTGCCTGGCCATCCGCTTGGCAGTGAGGCCGATATCACGTCATGGCTATCCGAGTTGCCCGTGGTCAATCCAAAGCGGGCTCTGTTAGCGATCGATGAATGGCTGCAAGACCCCGAACATCTGGCCGGGCAGCTTGATGCTGCCCAAATGGCACGCGCCGTAGATCGTCTGGATGAATATGCCCAGCCGTCAGTCACCCAGTGTTGGCAGGAAATTTTGAAGGAAGCGCGCAAGGAACAGCGCGGCACACTGCCGACGCGCCCTCTGGATACCTACTACGAACATTGTCGAGTTTCCTGCCTGCACGTTTTTCGCCGTTTGGTGGAAGATCCAGTGCTGGGTCAGGAGAAAAGGCTGCAAGCCAAATTTGCAGCACGTGCCATGCACGCCTGGGTGAGTCTCAAGAAACTGGCGCACATGAGCTACCGCGCGCCACCGGATAATTGGTGGGGCGAGGCGCACGAACTCAACCGGCGGGCGCGCGAACTGGCAGTTTCGCATATTGAGCAGCACCTCTATCGTGGCCAAGACGTTCACACAAGTTTGTGGAAGGAGTACATGGCCGGATTGCTGCTTGACACCTTGCCCCTGTCGAACATGACCGCTAATGAGATCCAAGCGGCAGAACGACTGTCGGTCTGGATTGAGCCGCGTTGCCAATATCTTGAAACACAGACCAGCCTGAGTCTTTTTTCCATAGATCCATTGGCGAATCGCGGGCCGGAACGTTGCCGCGAAGGTTCTTGCGCAGAGGGATTGCGTTACATTGCGCCTGGGCCAGGGTATCAGCAACTAATGCAATTGAGCAAAACCCTGGGTGGCGCTGACAACAACATGCCAAACTGGCTGCAAAACACGGGGCTGACGGCACTGGAGATTAAAGAATTGCTACAGACCATGACCGTGCACTGGTCGCCCAATCCGCCCAAGCGTGGGCAGTTGCGGCAGGCGAGTAGTGGGCGTATACATGTCGTTCATGGGCTGTCCATGGTGCGACGGATGGTTGCGGCCTCTGAGTTTGCCCGTTCAGGCCGAGCCCTAGATTACGAGGGATTTATCAAATCCATGCGTTCACAACAGGGCGACAGTATCTTTGTTCAGGATGTGCCGGAAGCGCCCAAAACGCCTATGGAAGTTCTGCAACTTCTCGAATCTGCTGGTGATCGTCAGATGATGGATCAATGGGAGTTGCTGGACGAAAGTGCGCGTGGCATGGGTGTGCGTTGTTTTTCCAGGCGCCCCTGGCACACAATTGGCGCTCTGGTTGCCTGTCGTCGGGAAGATGATCTGAACTGGCATGTCGCCATTGTGCGCCGCTTGGGTTCCAGCCATGGCACTGCAAATGCTGGTTTGGCGACTTTCAATGGAACGCCCCTTTGCTCACAGGTGCGTCCGAGTGAGACAGGTGGCGCCGCCACGTTGAAGTTCCAGGGTGAAAGCGATACCTCAGGCATGAACTGGCGCGATGCCATACTGTTGTCAAATGACGCGGATTTGTTTCTGGCGCCGCCCGGAACCTACAAGCCTGATCATTGTGTGGATGTTTCCAGTGGTGGCCGCTTTCGCCCGGTCATCATGCAGAGCCTGCAGGCCAAGGGTAATGATTACGAATTGATTCACTGTCGTGCTTTGGGCGATGGCGTGTAGCGGTTAGAATTCCAGTTTGCCTGATCGTCCGGAATTCAAAATGCCGCGCAAAATCCTTGTCACCTCCGCTCTGCCTTACGCCAACGGCGCCATTCACCTTGGCCATCTCGTCGAGTATATCCAGACCGATATCTGGGTGCGCTTTCAGAAGATGCAGGGCAACGAGTGCTGGTACGTCTGCGCCGACGACACGCACGGCACCCCCATCATGTTGCGCGCCGAAAAGGAAGGCGTCACGCCGGAAGCGCTGATTGCCCGTGTCCATGGCGAGCACTTTCGTGATTTCACCGGTTTTCATGTTGCATTCGACAATTTTCATACCACCCATTCGCCCGAAACACAGTTTTTCGCCAACGACATCTACGGTAAGCTGAAAGCTGCGGGTCTGATCGAGACGCGCAGCATTGAACAGTACTTCGACCCGGTGAAGGCCATGTTCCTGCCGGATCGTTTCATCAAGGGCGAATGCCCGAAATGCGGCGCCAGAGATCAGTACGGCGATAACTGCGAAGCCTGCGGTGCTGCCTATGCGCCGACCGAGTTGAAAAATCCCTATTCTGCTGTTTCTGGCGCCAAGCCGGAACTGCGATCGTCTGAACACTATTTCTTCCGGCTCTCAGACTCGCGCTGTCAGGCCTTCCTGCGTCGCTACACGCGCGAGGAAGGGCGACTGCAACCGGAAGCCGCTAACAAAATGCAGGAGTGGCTGGGCGAACCAGGCGAAGACAAACTTGTCGATTGGGATATTTCGCGCGATGCGCCGTATTTTGGTTTTGAAATCCCCGGCGAATCTGGCAAAGGCACCGGCAAATATTTTTACGTCTGGATGGATGCCCCCATCGGTTATTTTGGCAGCTTCAAGAATTTCGCTGACAAGAAGGCAGCCGAAGGCCATGCCATCGACTTTGCCGCCTTTACTGACGCTGCGGTCGCCGCAGCCGCCGGCACCGAGCTCTATCACTTCATCGGCAAGGATATTCTCTATTTTCACGCCTTGTTTTGGCCCGCCGAACTGGCGCTTGCCGGCTACCGCACCCCGACCAGCATCTTCGCGCACGGGTTCCTGACTGTCGATGGCGCTAAAATGTCCAAATCGCGCGGCACATTCATCACGGCCGAGAGCTATCTGAGCACCGGTCTCAACCCGGAATGGCTGCGTTACTACTACGCGGCCAAACTCGGGGCAACGATGGAAGATATTGATCTCAGCCTCGATGATTTTGTTGCCCGCGTCAATTCCGATCTGGTCGGCAAGTTCATCAATATCGCCAGCCGTTGCGCCGGTTTTATCACCAAGCGCTTCAATGGCCAGTTGGCGCCGGCGAATGCCGAACTGCCTGCGATCCGCGCCATCATGGCCGCCGCGCCCAAGATTGCCAATCTCTATGAAGGGCGGGAATTTGGCAAAGCAATCCGCGAAATCATGGCATTGACCGATGCGGCCAACCAGTACGTCGATAGCGTCAAACCCTGGGAACTCGCCAAGCAGGAGTGTAAGGATGCTGAACTGCACGCCGCCTGTAGCAATGCGCTCAACATCTTCCGCCTGCTGACACTGCTCCTGAAGCCAGTGTTGCCGGCGTTGGCGGGGCAAGTCGAGCAGTTCATGAACATTGCGCCGCTGACTTGGCGCGATGCCCAAAGCCTGCTGGCGGCAGGCCATGGCATCAATGTTTATTGCCATCTGATGACACGTGTTGACGCCAAGCAGATCGAAAAACTGGTCGAAGCCAACAAGGAAAGCCTAGCGCCGACGCCCGAGCAAGGTTCGCAGCAGCGCCACGCAGAACATCAGCAGAAGGAGGCCATTGCCGCCAGCCCGTGGGAACCGTTCTGTTCCATTGACGAGTTTGGCAAGATTGATCTGCGCATCGCCCGTATTGCCAATGCCGAGCATGTCGAAGGTGCTGAAAAGCTCCTGAAACTCACCCTTGATCTTGGTACGGAAACCCGCACTGTTTTTGCCGGCATCAAGTCGGCCTACGACCCGGCAACGCTGGTCGGACGGCTGACCGTCATGGTCGCCAATCTGGCGCCGCGCAAAATGAAATTCGGTATGAGTGAGGGCATGGTGCTGGCGGCATCCGACCCTGAATGCAAGACGGCGGGTCTCTTTCTGCTCTCGCCCGATTCCGGGGCGGTGCCGGGCATGCGGGTGAAGTAAATGAGCGTTGATACGCCTGCCTGGAAAGCACTGGTCAATCATGCTGCCGAGCAGCGTGTGCAGCACTTGCGCCAATTGTTTGCCCGAGATGCACAGCGTTTTGAGCGCTTTTCGCTGCAATGTGAAAATCTGTTGCTGGACTATTCCAAGCAGCGCATTTCCGAACAAACCATGCGCCTGCTCCGGGAACTTGCTATCGAATGCGATATCAACGGCTGGCGACAACGCATGCTGGACGGAGAATTGGTCAACCAGACGGAAGGCCGGGCGGTGTTGCACATGGCTTTGCGGGCAGCACCAGCCGAGATTTTGCCGCGACGTGGCACAAATCAGGTGCCGGCAGTGCAGGCCGTGCTGGCACAGATGCAACGCCTGTGCGAATCCGTACATGGGGGTAGCTGGCGCGGCTTTTCCGGCGAACGCATTACTGACGTTGTGAACCTTGGCATCGGCGGCTCCGATCTGGGGCCGCGCATGGCAACGCGAGCGCTGGCCGCTTGGCAACAGCCGGATATTCGGGTGCATTTTGTCGCCAATGTGGACGGTGCTGATCTGGCCACAACTCTGGCCGATCTCAATCCGCGCAGCACCCTGTTCATCGTTTCGAGCAAGACCTTTACGACGAGCGAAACTCTGACCAACGCCAATAGTGCACGCCAATGGTTAATGGCGGCAGCAGGTGAGTCAGAGCAGGTGTCTCGCCACTTCATTGCCGTGACCGCCAACCCGGAAGCCGCTGCCTTTTTCGGGATTGCCCCCGAAAACATCTTCGAATTTTGGGATTGGGTGGGTGGGCGCTTTTCATTGTGGTCCGCTATCGGCTTGCCGCTGGCGCTGGCTATCGGCTTTCACCATTTTGAAGCGCTGCTTGCCGGGGCGCGGCAAATGGACACGCACTTTTGCTCCGCCCCGACCGAAAAAAACCTGCCGCTGACTCTGGCGCTGTTGAGTTTGTGGAATAACAGCTTTCTGCAAGCGGGTAGCCATGCTGTGCTGCCCTACAGCCAGTCGCTCGAACTTTTTCCGGCGTATCTGCAGCAGCTGGAAATGGAAAGCCTGGGCAAGCAGGTCGATCGTGCCGGCCAGTCCGTTGGGGTCGATACTGCTCCTATTCTCTGGGGAATGCCCGGTACCAACGGCCAGCATTCCTTCTATCAGTTACTGCATCAAGGTGGCCGCCTGGTTCCCTGTGATTTTATTGCCCTCAAACAGGCCGACTATCCCTTGCCTGGCCATCATCCGCTGCTGCTGGCCAATTGCCTGGCGCAATCGGCGGCGCTCGCCTTCGGTCAGACGGTCGAGGAAGCGCGCGCTTTGGGCACGCCGGAAGAATTGATTGCCCACAAGGTTTTTCCGGGGAATCAGCCCTCGAATACTCTCGTGCTTTCCCAGCTTGATCCACACACGCTTGGCCAGTTGATTGCGCTCTATGAGCACAAGGTTTTTTGCCTGGGGGTGTTGTGGAAACTCAATCCCTTCGACCAGTGGGGTGTCGAACTCGGCAAGCAACTCGCCACAACGCTGCTGCCCTTGGTCAAAGGCGAAGGTGATGCCAGTGGCTTCGATGCGTCGACGCGCGGCTTGCTTGCCACCCTGCACGAATAATCAGAGATGCCAAAAATTATCCTGATTGCCGCTGTCGCCCGCAACCGTGTCATCGGCCGCGATAACCAGCTTATCTGGCATTTGCCGGAAGACATGGCCTATTTCAAGGCGGCTACGGCCGGTCACACGGTCTTGATGGGGCGCAAGACTTGGGATTCTCTGCCGCCACGTTTTCGTCCCCTGCCGGGGCGGCGCAACATCGTTCTGACCCGTCAGTCCGACTTTATTGCCGAGGGCGCCGAAATTTTCGATTCTCTGCCGGCAGCGCTGGTGCGGATGGCGGCAGATGAAGTGGTTTTTGTCATCGGCGGTGCTGATCTCTACGCCCAGACATTGTCCCTAGCCGAGCGCCTGATGCTGACGGAAATCGAACTTGAGCCGGAGGGTGATGCACTGTTTCCGCCTGTTTCCCAGCAGGATTGGCGTGAGCTTGAACGGATACCGGGTTTGAGTGCTGACGGAACACGCTTTTTCTTTGTCACCTACGGGCGCACGCAAACTGCAGGGTAGTGAAACTATCCCTTTTATCCAGAAAAAACCGCATTGCCCCCCAGAAATACGGGCTTTCTATGCCGTCTTCCGTTCCGTCTCAGCCCGGATATTTCCCAATGCCTTCGGGTGAAATAAAATGCTGTATCACCATTTTATGGAGAGAAAAATGACCAGGTTCAAAGCAGCAGGTATTCACCTTGGAATCTGCGCCTTGATCGCGATTGTTGTTCTGGCCGTAATGCTGGGCGTTTGGTATCCTGGAGCCTATTTTCAGTTGATGGGCGGTGACAAACTGCTCTTTCTCATCATCGGGGTTGATGTCTGCCTGGGCCCGTTGGCGACCCTTGTGGTCTTCAAGTCAGGCAAGAAAGGCTTGAAATTCGATTTGACGGTCATCGCCCTGATTCAGGCTGCAGCGCTGATTTATGGCACCCATGTCATGTTTGTCGCGCGACCGGCTTATACCGTATTTGTAATCAACAAGTTCCGGGTGGCAGCAGCCAACGACATCGAGCAGACTGAACTCGATAAAGCCCTGCGTCCGGAATGGCAAAAAATCCCTCTGCTCGGACCTCAGATGGTGTTCGGACGGTGGCCTGCAGGAAAAGAGGGTGATGATATGACAATGCTGGCAATGAGCGGCACCGATCTGCACCAGTTCCCAAAGCACTACGCACCTTACTCGGAAAACGTGGGAGAAGTCCTGAAGCAGGCCAAACCGCTTAAAACGTTGTTAAGCCTCTCTCCGGTTCACAAGGAACGGGTTGAACGTTTCCTTCGCAAGCATAATCGTCCTGAACAGGATTTCGTCATTGTGCCGATCAGATCACGCGATACCTTTATGACGGTCGTTCTCGACGCCAAGACCGGCGAGTATCTTGAAATGCTGGATGTCGATCCCTACCCCGATTCCTGATTGTCGGCATGAAGTCCGTCTCTGCTGGTTAGTCGACGGACTTCACTCATCCTTGGTTACCTACGGTAGCACGCAGTCCACAAAATAGTTGCACTTGGTGTCCTTGACCATGCCGTGAATATCGGTCTCAAAGCCGGGGAAGCGGCTATTGAATTCGCGGGCGAATTGCAGGTAGCGGACAATCTTCTGGTTAAAGCGCTCACCGGGAATCAGGAGCGGAATTCCGGGCGGATAGGGTGTTACCAGCATGGCGGTGATGCGCCCTTCCAGATCGTCGATGCTGACACGTTCGATTTCGCGGTGCGCCATGCGGGCAAAAGCCTCGGCTGGCCGCATGGCCGGAATCATGTCCGATAAATACATTTCGGTCGTCAGGCGTGCCACATCGTTGCGGGCATAGTAGCCGTGAATTTCGCCACACAGTTCCTTCAAGCCGATGCGCTCGTAGCGCGGGTGTTTGGCGACAAATTCCGGCAATACCTTCCATAGCGGATGGTTCTTGTCGTAATCGTCCTTGAACTGCTGCAAGGCAGTGACCAAAGTGTTCCAGCGGCCCTTGGTGATGCCGATAGTGAACATGATGAAAAAGCTGTAGAGGCCGCACTTCTCGACGATAACGCCATGCTCGGCCAGATACTTGGTGACGATGGCGGCGGGAATGCCGAAATCGTCGGCAAAGTCGCCATCAACGTCGAGCCCCGGTGTGATGACAGTGGCCTTGATCGGGTCGAGCATGTTGAAGCCTTCGGCCAGTTCGCCGAAACCGTGCCAGCGGTCGCCAGTCTTCAGCATCCAGGCCTCGCGTTCCTCCAGGCCCTCCTCCGACAGATCGTCCGGTCCCCAGACCTTGAACCACCAGTCAGTACCCCATTCCTCGTCCACCTTGCGCATGGCGCGGCGGAAGTTGAGGGCTTCGGTCAGTGATTCCTCGACCAGTGCCTGACCAGCCGGCTCTTCCATCATCGCTGCCGCCACATCGCAGGAGGCGATGATGGCGTACTGCGGAGAGGTCGAGGTGTGCATCAGGTAAGCCTCGTTGAAGAGGTCGCGGTCGAGATGGTTACTTTCGGCGTCCTGCACCAAGATTTGCGAGGCCTGTGAAAGACCCGCCAGCAGTTTGTGCGTTGACTGCGTCGAGAAAATCATTGATTCCTTGCAGCGCGGCCGGTCGGCGCCGATGGCGTGGTAATCGCCATAGAAATCGTGAAAGGCGGCATGCGGCAACCATGCCTCGTCGAAATGCAGGGTGTCGATTTTGCCGTCGAGTTCTTCCTTGATGGCCTCGACGTTGTAGAGCACGCCGTCGTAAGTGCTCTGGGTGATGGTCAGCACGCGCGGTTTGCCCTTGACCTGACTGGCAAAGGGGTGGGCGGCAATTTTTCTCTGGATGTTCTCCCAGTCGAATTCGCTGCGCGGAATGGGGCCGATAATGCCGAAATTATTGCGCGTCGGCATCAGGAAAACGGGAATTGCCCCGGTCATCATGATGGCGTGCAGAATGGATTTGTGGCAATTGCGGTCGACAATGACGACGTCGCCCGGTGCCACGGTGGAGTGCCAGACGATCTTGTTTGAGGTCGAAGTGCCGTTGGTGACGAAAAAGAGGTGGTCGCAATTGAAAATACGGGCAGCATTGCGCTCGGAAGCGGCAACCGGGCCGGTATGGTCGAGCAGTTGGCCAAGTTCTTCGACGGCATTGCAGACATCGGCGCGCAGCAGGTTTTCGCCGAAGAATTGGTGGAACATCTGTCCAACCGGTGATTTCAAGAAAGCAACGCCGCCGGAGTGGCCGGGGCAGTGCCATGAATAGGAACCGTCGTTGGCGTAATGCACGAGAGCACGGAAGAACGGTGGTGCCAGGGATTCGACGTAGGTCTTGGCCTCGCGGATAACGTAGCGGGCGATGAATTCCGGTGTGTCCTCAAACATGTGGATGAAACCATGCAGCTCGCGCAGCACGTCGTTCGGGATGTGGCGCGAAGTACGGGTTTCGCCGTGCAGGAAAATTGGAATCTCGCTATTACGGCAGCGCAGTTCGGTGACGAAGGCACGCAGTTCGGCAATGGTTTTCTCGGCTTCGTTGGCCAGCTCCTCGTCATCGACGGACAAAATGAAGCAGGACGCCCGGCTTTGTTGCTGGGCAAAGGAACTCAGGTCGCCGTAGCTGGTGACGCCCAGCACCTCCATCCCCTGTTCCTTGATGGCATCCGACAGAGCACGAATACCCAAACCCGAAGCGTTCTCGGAGCGGAAGTCTTCGTCGATGATGATGACGGGAAAGTGAAAGCGCATGATGAGCCCCGTTAAATTTTGGGCAAGGTCACACCGGACTGACCCTGGTATTTGCCGCCGCGATCCTTGTAGGAAGTTTCGCAGACCTCGTCGGATTCGAAAAAGATGACCTGGGCGCAGCCTTCACCTGAGTAGATCTTGGCCGGCAGCGGCGTGGTGTTGGAGAATTCGAGAGTGACAAAGCCTTCCCATTCCGGCTCGAAAGGTGTGACATTGACGATGATGCCGCAGCGGGCATAGGTGCTTTTGCCCAGGCACACCGTCAGGACGCTGCGCGGAATGCGGAAATACTCGACGGTGCGCGCCAGTGCGAAGGAATTGGGCGGGATGATGCAGTAATCGCCCTCAATCTCGACGAAAGATTTGGGGTCGAAGGCCTTGGGGTCGACGATGGTCGAATTGATATTGGTGAACACGCGGAATTCGCGGGCACAGCGGATATCGTAACCGTAGCTGGAAGTGCCGTAGGAGACGATTTTGTGACCATCGACTTCGCGTACCAAGCCGGGTGAAAACGGCTCGATCATGCCGTGTTCCTGCGCCATGCGGCGTATCCACTTGTCTGATTTGATAGTCATTTTTAGCAATCCATACAGCAAAAATCAAAGGCGGGATTTTACTCGCCTTTTGCCGTCAATATGGGCAAAAATCGGTGTTTTGCGGAGCGATTTTGGCAATAAGGTCTTTGTGTCACCGGCTTTGCGCTAAAGGCCTTTGGAGCTGTGTTTGTGTGGCAAGTACCCACGGCTGTTAAGAGGACTTGGTTCGTTTGGCGACTTGTCATCGGGTGGCTTTGGTGCTTTCCGCCTTCAAATGCCGGAGGCATTTCCCTCTTTGCTGCATGTAAACATTATCTGCCTGCAGGGCAGACCTTTTCGTGGTCGGTCCTGGCTCGCGTATTGACTTAACTTTCTTGATCCAGGTTTCCCGTGCTACGCCGTATAGGCTGGCGCACATTTCTTGCTGCGGCTCAGGGATGTCGCCGTAGAGTTTGCGGGAATTTTTCTCCAGCTCTTCGTATTCCTTGGTTTGCTTGGCCGACAATTGGCCGATAATCTCTCTGGATTTTTCCATTTGCGCGAGAATCTCCTTGTCGTTTAGCCGTATGTAATCCAAATCGGTGAGCAACAGAGTGCGCTTGAGCCTGATTACTACGGGGTCATTTCTGAGATCGTCTATTTGTTTATCACGTTCTTTTGGATTAAGCAGAACTTCTGCTTGCGCATGGCAGAGCAAAACAGCGCACAGCAAGATAATGGAAAAAGGGCGTGCTGGATTTATTCGTATCATCTGCCAAATCAGGTGTTTTCCACCACGATGTTGGGGAAGCGTGAAGTCATGTCCTTGGCCTTTTCGGCGATCTTGACGGCGACGCGGCGGGCGATGGCACGGTAAGTCTCGGCCGAGCGCGATTGGGGGGCGCCGACCACGGTTGGTTTGCCGCTGTCGGCCAGTTCGCGGATCGAAAGTTCCAGGGGCAGGGCGCCGAGCAGTTCGGTGTTGTAATCCCGGCACATCTTTTCAGCGCCACCGCTGCCGAAAATGTGTTCCTCATGCCCGCAGTTGGCGCAGATGTGGGTGCTCATGTTTTCAACAATGCCGAGAATGGGGATGTCGACCTTCTCGAACATCTTGAGTCCCTTGCGGGCGTCGATCAGCGCAATATCCTGCGGTGTGGTGACAATGATGGCGCCGGTGACCGGCACTTTCTGCGCCAGCGAAAGCTGGACGTCGCCAGTGCCGGGCGGCAGATCGACGACGAGATAATCGAGGTTCTGCCAGCGCGTCTGGTTCAGCATCTGGTCGAGTGCCTGTACGACCATGGGGCCGCGCCAGATCATCGGTTGTTCGACATCAACCAGAAAACCGAGCGACATGACCTGCAGTCCGTGCGCCTGCAACGGAATCATGGTTTTGCCATCTTCCGATTCCGGATGGCCATCAGCGATTCCGAGCAGTTGCGGTTGAGAGGGGCCGTAAATGTCGGCATCCAGAATGCCGACACTGGCGCCTTCCTGGGCCAGCGCCAGGGCCAGATTGACGGCGGTGGTGCTTTTGCCGACGCCGCCTTTGCCGGAAGCGACGGCGATGATGTTCTTGACCCCCGGCAGCAGTTTGACCCCGCGCTGCACGGCATGGGCAATGACCTTGGAACTGACTTTGAGATCAACGGCGTCGACGCCGGGCAAAGCGCGCAGGGCAGTTTCGACTTGCTGGCGAACGATGTCGAACTGTGATTTGGCCGGATAACCCAGTTCGACCTCGCAGGATACCTTGCCTTCCTCGACCCGCAGATTCTTGACCGAGCGTGAGGTGACGTAGTCCTTTTGTGTATTGGGGTCGATCAATGTTTTCAGTGCTGCCTGGATGTCTTCGATGCTTGCCGCCATGCTTCCTCCGGGGAATCGGGATGTTGTTGACTTTGAGGGCGTCTCTAAAAATTCGTCACACCGGCGAAAGCCGGTGTCCAGTTCGTTGATTTTTCTGGATTCCGGCTTTCGCCGGAATGACGGGATAGGATTTCAAGAGATTTCCTTGATTGATCGAGTATACCGTGAAAGCCTCTGTCAATTGGCCGGGTGTCTGGGCTAACAGCCTGCTAAAATGCCCCTTTTTATCCGTCACGGCCTGCCATGGATGTCATGCTTTTGCTCAAGGCGCTCATACTCGGTGTGGTCGAGGGGCTGACCGAATTTCTGCCCGTTTCCTCGACTGGTCACCTCATTCTGACGGGAGCCTTGCTTGATTTCAACGACGAGCGCGGCAAGCTGTTCGAGATTGTCATTCAGGCGGCGGCGATCCTGGCCGTGTGCTGGGAATATCGCGCCAAATTGACAGCCGTGCTGGCCGGTTTACTGCGCCGCGAAGCAGCGGCTATTCGCTTCGCGCTCAATTTGTTTATCGCTTTTCTGCCGCTGGCTATCCTCGGCCTGCTGTTTGGCAAGGCGATCAAGGCGCATCTGTTCAATGCCATTACTGTGGCCACTACTTTCATTCTCGGCGCTGTTTTCATTTTGTGGGCAGAGCGTCGCAAACACACGATCCGGTTTGAATCGGTCGATGAACTGGGGCCGGTGGATGCGCTCAAGCTTGGTTTGGCGCAGGCGCTGGCCTTGATTCCCGGTATGTCGCGTTCCGGTTCGACCATTATCGGCGGCCTGTTTTTTGGTCTGTCGCGCAAGGCGGCGACCGAATTTTCCTTTTTTCTGGCTATCCCGATCCTGATTGTCGCCACCATTTATCAGCTCTACAAGGAGCGCGCCCTGTTGCATGCCGACGATCTCGGCATGTGGGTAGTCGGTTTCGTCGCCTCCTTTATTTCGGCTTTTCTGTGCGTGCGCTGGCTGTTGCGGTATATCTCGACACACGATTTCACCGTTTTCGCCTGGTATCGCATCGCCTTTGGCCTCGTTGTTTTGTTGACCTGGTACTTCGACTGGGTCAAGTGGACGGCATGATCCTCTACCTGCATGGCTTTTGTTCTTCGCCAGCTTCATGGAAACCCAGGCTGCTGGCTGAAACGATGGAAAAACGTGGCTTGGGCGCGCAGTTGGTTTGCCCGGCGCTGTCGCCAGTGCCGCTGGAAGCCATTGCGCAGGCGGAGGCGGTCATCAAGGCCGCCGATAGTCCGATAGCCTTGGTCGGCAGTTCGCTTGGTGGCCATTACGCGACATTTTTAGCGGAAAAACATGGCTTGCCCGCCGTGCTGATCAATCCGGCGGTGATCCATTGTCGCGATTTGAGCCATTTCCTTGGCGAACATGCCAATTTTCATACCGGCGAGCGCTTTGTCTTTACCGAAGCTCATGCCCGCGATGTGCAAGCCATGACGGTGGCCAAACCGCCGGTCGAGCGCCTGTGGCTGCTGGTCGAAACGGGTGACGAAGTCCTCGACTATCGGCAGGCCATTGAGTACTACCAGGGTTGTCGTCAGACGGTATTGTCGGGAGGCGACCACAGCTTCACGCAATTTCCTCAATTTGTTTCGCAAATCATTGAATTTGCCGGTTTATAATCCCACGATGCATGTATTGTTTGAGGAAGACGGCAGCTTCAAAACCGGCACGATTCTGGCCGATGGCGAAGCATCGTTGCAGGTCGAGATGGCCAGTGGCAAGCGCAGCAAGATCAAGGCAGCCAATGTCTTGTTGCGCTTCCCTTCGCCGTTGCCACAAGCTTTGCTGGAAGCGGCCGAGCCGCAGGCCAGGGAGATGGAACCGGATTTTTTGTGGGAGTGTGTCAATGAAGGCGAGTTTTCGTTTCTGGATATTGCCCGTGATTACTAT
>Ga0316605_10001449_pt1 | contig 13649 bp, 9 predicted proteins | sample OWC_soil_day20_n_FD_207666 | JGI IMG/M metagenome (GOLD analysis project Ga0316605, IMG submission 207666) | Wetland soil microbial communities from Old Woman Creek delta, Ohio, United States - OWC_soil_day20_noCT | ecosystem: Environmental > Terrestrial > Soil > Wetlands | place: USA: Ohio... | reverse complement strand
AAACAGCAAGACCGGCAAAAATTGAGAGCCCTAATAACATGAAGTTGTTTTTACTGTTGCTATCCATATTTTTGTCTACATTTGTAAAGTTTATAGCAAAATTCAAGCCATGAAAATTAGTCAAAAACTTTTTACAGTTATAATTTTTAACCTCTTTTCTTTTATTACACTTTTCGGCCAGATTATCCCGGATTACAAAATTGTAAGGGGTAAAAATGATACAGTTACAACTCCGGTTCATTTTATCGTTGGAGTTGCAGCTCCACAGTCGCAAATAATTATAAATGAGCAAGCTGTAAAACAATATAAAACTGGTTCGTTTGGGATTCAACTAAATTTAAAAGAGGGAACCAATCCGGTTGTAATTAAAATTATTTCCGCAGGAAAGGAGTATTCAGACAATTTCTCGGTATACTATAAAATCGTAACACCGCAACCCAAAATAGAAATTCATCAGGACAACGGGAAAAGAGTGGTTGTGACCAAAGAAGGAGCATATCTTAACTATGGAGCCGGACAGGACAGGCTTGGCGGGGCAAAGATTAATTATATAGCTCCCGGAATCCGTATGGAACTTATTGATTCTGTTCAGTCTCTTTACAAAGTAAGATTGTCGGAAAACAACTACGCATTTATTCCAAAATATTTTGTAAATATTGAACCTGCGGGAGTAAGGCAGCCATTTACCCTCACAAGCTCTTGGAGTGTTTCAAATGCAGGTAAAAGCGACAGAATAAGAATTTCTCTTGAAAGCAGGCAACCATACACAATTTACAGAGAACTGGAACCGAACAGGCTCGTTGTTGATATATACGGTGCAGCATGCAATTCAAACTGGATAACTCAGTATCTGAATCTAAAATCGGTCGATTATGTAGATTTCAAGCAGATTTCGCCGGATATTTTTCGGGTTTTAATATATCTGAAAGACGAATACAGCTGGGGTTACAAGGTAGATTATGTAGGAACAAACCTGGATATAACAGTTAAACATACACCTCTTCCTGCATATTCCGGCAAACTAAAAGGAATGGTTATTGGAGTGGATGCAGGGCACGGCGGCCCAAAATCGTCAGGTGCAGTAAGTCCTGCAGGTTTCGAAGAGAAGGCTCAGAATCTTGCTATGGCATATATGTTGAAGGAACAACTTGAGAAGAAAGGAGCAAAGGTTATTTTAAGCAGATTAGATGACAGTGACATTACATTGGTAGACAGAATTAAAACATTTGACAATGCAAATGTGGATATGATTGTTGCTATTCACTGCAACGCAGGAGGGAATCCTCTTAAAAACGGAGGAACAAGCACATACTACAAGCATATTGAATACAGGGAACTTGCAAAATCCATTCTTGAAAAGCTTGTTGTGCTTGATGTAAATAATTTTGGCCTGATTGGCAATTTTAACTTTTCGCTTAACGCTCCAACTAATTACCCTTCGGTACTTGTTGAAACTCTCTTCATGAGCAGTCTTCCGGATGAGGAAAAAATCACTGACCCTCAGTTCCAGAAGGAGATGATGACAAAAGTTACAGAAGGGCTTGAAAGCTATCTTAAAAAGGTTAAAGCCTCATTAAAGAAAAAAAGAGACTAACAGGGAAGATGGGATTTAAATTAGAATCGTCATATAAACCAACGGGAGATCAGCCGCAAGCTATCGATGAACTTACCAGACACATTTCAGAAGGGGTTTCATCTGTTACCCTTCTTGGCGTTACCGGGTCGGGCAAGACTTTTACAATGGCAAATGTTATTGAAAAGCTGCAGCGTCCTGCTCTTATTCTGAGCCATAACAAGACTCTGGCCGCTCAGCTTTATGGTGAATTCAAATCTTTTTTTCCGACAAATGCAGTTGAATACTTTGTCTCATATTACGACTATTATCAGCCTGAAGCATATCTGCCCACCACCGACACTTACATCGAAAAGGACTTGAGCATAAATGAGGAGATTGAGAAACTTCGATTATCCGCCTCCAGTGCGCTTCTCTCTGGACGAAGAGACATTGTTGTTGTATCCAGTGTATCATGCCTTTATGGCATTGGTAACCCTGCCGATTTTCATGCGAATACCATTCCTGTCAAAAAAGGTCAGGTTCTGGCAAGGAGCAAGCTGTTATATGCACTTGTAGACAGCCTCTATTCGAGAAACGAGCTTGAGTTTAAAAGGGGAGTGTTTCGTGTTAAAGGAGACAGTGTGGACATTTACCCTGCATATTCCGATACGGCTGTTCGAATTATATTCTTTGGCGACGAGGTTGAGAGCATCGAACTGTTCGACCCTGTAAACGGCACGCATATAGAAGATGTTGATCTTATATCAATCTATCCTGCAAATATATTTGTAACGACAAAAGAGCGCCAGAAATCGGCAATTGTCCTCATCCAGGACGATATGATGAAGCAGTTTGAATATCTGCACGACATTGGCAAGCATCTGGAAGCGAAACGGCTTAAGCAGAGAGTTGAGTACGATCTTGAAATGATGAAGGAGATTGGTTATTGCTCCGGAATTGAAAACTATTCCCGCTATTTTGACGGCCGTGCCCCTGGGATGCGCCCGTTTTGTCTGTTGGACTATTTCCCGGATGATTTTATTACTTTTATTGATGAGAGCCATGTTACAATCCCTCAGATAAGAGCAATGTACGGCGGCGACAGGGCTAGAAAACAAACCCTTATCGAATATGGCTTTCGCCTCCCTTCTGCAGCCGATAACAGGCCGCTTAAGTTCGAAGAGTTTGAAAATCTGTCCGGCCAAAGGGTTTTTGTGAGTGCAACTCCTGCCGATTACGAGCTTATGGTATCAGAAGGCCTTGTTGTAGAGCAGGTTGTTCGTCCTACTGGTTTGCTTGACCCGCCTATTGAAGTGAGGCCGACAAAAAATCAGATAGACGATTTGCTTGAAGAGATTCGCATAAGAGCGGACAAAGATGAAAGAGTCCTTGTTACTACTCTCACAAAAAGAATGGCAGAGGAACTTGACAAGTACATGGCTAAAATTGATATCCGATGCCGGTATATTCACTCCGATATTGAAACCCTTGAGAGAATTGAGATACTCGAAGATTTTCAGTCCGGAAGATTTGATGTCCTGATTGGCGTAAACCTTTTAAGGGAGGGACTGGATTTGCCTCAGGTGTCGCTTGTGGCAATACTTGATGCCGACAAAGAGGGTTTCCTTAGGTCCGAAAGGTCTCTCACTCAAACAGCAGGAAGGGCTGCGCGAAATGTAGAAGGAAAAGTTATCATGTATGCCGATAAAATTACCCGCTCAATGCAGAGAACAATTGAGGAGACGGACAGAAGGCGCATTAAGCAGGAGGAATACAATAAAATAAACAATATTGAACCACGCCAGGTTGCCCGTCAGATAAGAAATGTTCTGGGACGTTCGAGAGAATTTGATGAGCCAAACCTGCCGGTTAACCCGCTTCTTGCAGACCCTGTTCTTGCCTATCTGAGGCCGGAACAAATACTGGGTGCGATTGAAGAGGCGAAGAAAGAGATGGAACTTGCCGCAGCAGATTTGGACTTTTTGCGTGCAGCAAGATTCAGGGATGAGATGAATGCGCTTAAAAAACTTTTAGAGGTTAAAAAGTGATGATTTCCGAAAAGCTTGACAAGGTACTTAAAGGGTGTTATCAGGAAGAGGTGGCACAAGTGGTGAGGGCATTTGAAATTGCCAGTGACAGTCTGTATGGTCAAAAACGGGAGAATGGTTCTCCTTTTATGGACCATGTGACTGGAGTTGCCGAAATTGTTGCCTGTGAAATTGGACTCTTGCCGCAAGCCGTTGCCTCGGTTTTCCTGCATGAGGCATACAGGCAAAACAGTGAGAAACTTGACGAGTTTAAAAAGGAGTTTGGTAACGAGATTATTCTTATGGCAAAGAGCTTGAATAAAATCTCTGAAATTAATCCAAAGGATACAGGGCTCCAGGCCGACAACTACAGGAAATTGATTGCCTCATACTCAAAAGACCCGAGGGTGAGCCTCATTAAGCTTGCCGACAGGTTGGAAATAATGCGGAGTCTTGATAATTTTCCAAAACCAAAGCAGCTTAAAAAATCGACAGAAACTCTTCTGCTGTACGCCCCTCTTGCACACCAGCTGGGTTTATATAATATAAAAAGCGAGATGGAAGATCTCGGGTTCAAATACACCGACCCTGAGCATTACAGATTTATTACAAATAAGCTAAAGGCCGGAGAACAGGATCGTAAAAGGATGACAGACCTTTTTGTCAAGCCAATCGAACTTGCACTCAAAAAGGCCCATATAAAATACAGGCTAAAAAGCAGGACAAAAACTGCTTATTCAATCTGGAAAAAGATTCAGAAACAACAGATTCCTTTTGAAAATGTTGCTGACCTGTTTGCAATAAGAATAATTCTTGATTCACCTCCTGAGAGAGAAAAAGAACTTTGCTGGAAGGCTTATTCCATTGTTACGGAATACTACAAGCCGGATACCGACCGCCTCAGAGACTGGATTACAGTACCAAAATCCAACGGGTACGAGTCTTTGCATACCACAGTTACAACACCTCAGAATTCAATTATTGAAATTCAGATACGAACCGAAAGGATGGATGACATTGCAGAAAACGGTCATGCATCTCACTGGTCATATAAAGGCGTTAAGACCGGACAGGGGCTGGAAAACTGGCTCACAGGTGTAAAGTCGCTGCTTGAATCGACCGATAAAAGGAGCGTTACTCATTTCTTTGACTTTGCAATGGACGAGATTTTCGTCTTCACACCAGATGGCGATTTAAGAAGACTCTTAGCCGGCTCAAGTGTTCTGGACTTTGCTTTTGATATACACACAAATTTGGGACTCAAGTGTTCCGGAGCCAAATTGAACGGCAAGCTTTGCTCGATTCGTGAGAAGCTTAAGACTGGCGATGTTGTTGAGATTATGAGCTCAAAGAACCAGAAACCATCTCTGGACTGGTTGAATTTTGTTGTATCGTCAAAGGCGCGTGCAAAAATCAAACAAAAAGTCAAGGAGGAGGAGAGCAAGGCAGCCACAGTTGGCAAAGAGCTTTTCGAAAGGAGAATGAACAACTGGAAGATGTCTGTCGAAGACGAAGTTGTTACATACCTTGTGAAACACTTTAAATGCAAGACCGCTTCGGAGTTATATGCAAAGCTGGAGTCTTCCGAAATAGATATTTCCGATATTAAACCACTTCTCACAGAAAAGGTTAAGGCAGATTTGATTGAACCTGTTAAAGATCAGGTAGTGTTTGCCCCTGAAAGCAAAACAAGTCAATCCGAGACAGGCAAATCCGACTTCCTTATTATTGACGAGAAACTTAATAATATAGGCTTTAAGCTCTCTAAATGCTGTAATCCAATTATGGGAGACGAAGTATTCGGGTTTGTAACAATCCGGGAGGGAATAAAAATTCACAGAATCAACTGCCCTAACGCAGCACGTCTTATAGACAGCTACCCGTACAGAATCCAAAAAGCCAAATGGAGAAACACATCGTCTACAAACAGTTTCCAGGCTGCACTTAAGATCAATGCATATGGAGAGACCGGCCTGGGACAGCAAATAATGGAGATTATTAATAATTTGAACGTAACAATGCGGCACTTTTCAATATCCGACGAGAAGGGCAATGTGACCGCAAAACTACAGATTCTTGTACCCAACAATCAGGTATTGGACAGAGTAATCTTCAACTTAAAAAAATTAAAAGGAATTAAATCCGTAAGCCGAATTTCCAATGTCTGAAAACTATATACACATAAAAGGAGCCAGAGTAAATAATCTTAAAAATCTTGAGGTGAGCATACCCAGAGATAAACTCATTGTTATCTCCGGAATATCCGGTTCGGGAAAGTCCAGCCTTGCATTTGACACAATTTTTGCTGAGGGTCAGCGTCGTTTTGTAGAGAGCCTCTCGTCATTTGCCCGCCAGTTTCTGGGCAGGATGTCAAAGCCGGATGTAGATGAAATTTCAGGAATCCCTCCTGCAATTGCCATCGAGCAAAAGGTAAACACAAGAAATCCGCGCTCTACAGTTGGGACAAATACAGAAATCTACGATTACCTGAGGTTGCTCTATGCAAAGATTGGCAAGACATATTCTCCAGTGAGCGGAGAAGAGGTGAGGCGTCACAGTATTAAAGATGTGACTGACTATATTTTTTCTCTTGAGCAGGGAAGCCCGGTATTCATACTTGTTCCGCTGGGACTCCACTTTAAGGACAGCAGGGTCGAGAAGCTTATTGGAGTAAAAGAAGATGGATTTACAAGGCTGTTTTCCGACGGGGAGATAATTAAGATTGACGATGCTTTAAAAAATGGCTTGGAAAATACATGTGGTCCTGTTTACCTTCTTGTAGACAGGGTAATTATGGATAACAGCGAAGAGCTCAGTAAACGGCTGGGTGACTCATTGCATACGGCATTTGGCGTAACCCACGAATCCGGAGCGGAAAGAGGAACGGTACTTATTTGCAGCGGAAGAAAAGGGGAGGAGCCAAAAGCTTTTTCTACTCTGTTTGAGGCAGACGGGATTCTTTTTGAAGAGCCAACAGATTTGCTGTTTAGCTTTAATAATCCGATTGGAGCTTGTCCGGTATGTTCCGGATATGGTAAAATTCTTGGCATTGACGAAAACCTTGTTGTTCCCGACCCGTCTCTCTCTGTTTTTCAGGAGGCTATTGCTTGCTGGAGGGGTGAGATAATGAAGCAGTTTTACGATGACTTCATTAATAATGCCCATCTGTTTGATTTTCCTATTCATAAACCATTTTACCAGCTTTCTTCCGATTTAAAAATGCTGCTATGGACAGGCAATGAGTATTTTAAAGGATTAAACGAATTTTTTAAGATTCTGGATCAAAACAAATACAAAGTTCAATATAGAATTTTAATAAGCAGATATACCGGAAAAAGCACATGTCCGGAGTGCAGGGGAACAAGGCTTAGAAAAGAGGCTTTGTATGTAAAAATTGGCGGACGGTCTATAAATGAACTTCTGGAAATGACAATTGGCGAGCTGCGCGAGTTTCTCGTAAATCTCAAGCTGAGTGAATATGATTCGAAAATTGCCGAAAGAGCCATCAAGGAGCTGGCAGACAGGCTTGAATGCATTGATTCTGTTGGATTGTCATATCTCACTCTCAACAGACCGTCAAACACATTAAGCGGAGGGGAGAGTCAGCGGATTAACCTTGTGAGCTCTATCGGAAGCAGTCTGGTGGGTTCATTGTATGTTCTTGACGAGCCAAGCATCGGTCTTCACCCGAGAGATACACAAAGGCTCATCACGGTATTAAACCGTCTCCGGGATTTAGGTAATACGGTATTGATTGTAGAGCATGACGAAGAGATTATACGTTCATCGGACCAGTTGATAGATATAGGCCCTCTGGCCGGCCGCCATGGCGGAGAACTGGTTTTTCAGGGCAGAGTAAATGACGTACCTTCGGAAGAGGAGTGCAGGAAAAGCCTCACTCTTGCCTTTTTGTCCGGGAGGGAAAAAATTGAGCTACCTCACTTTCGCAGAGAATGGAGCTCATATATAGAGGTAGTTGGTGCATTTGAACATAATCTTAAAGAGATAGATGTGAAATTCCCTCTCCGGGTGTTTACTGCAGTTACAGGAGTGAGCGGATCCGGAAAGTCTACTCTTGTGAGAGACATCCTTTACCCGGCTTTGTACCGAAAAATAAATCAACTGGGAGAAAAACCGGGAGCGCACAAAGAACTGAGAGGCGACCTGAATAAAATTTCGGCAATTGAATACATAGACCAGAACCCTATAGGAAAGTCTTCAAGATCGAATCCAGCTACATACCTAAAAGTATATGATGAAATCCGGAAACTATTTTCGGAGCAGCCATATGCAAAGGCAAACGGATACGGGCATTCACACTTCTCTTTCAATATAGAAGGCGGGAGATGTCCCGAATGTCAGGGTGAGGGGGTAATTAAAATTGAGATGCAGTTTATGGCCGATGTGCAGATGGTTTGCGACTCGTGTCATGGAAAGAGGTTCAAAGAAGATATCCTTGAAGTAAGATACAGGGAGATGAATATAAATGATGTGCTCAATATGAGTGTAGACGAGGCAATTGAGTTCTTTTCCGCTCAAAAAGAGTCTACTGCAAAGAGAATTGCAGAAAAACTTGCTCCTCTCAAAGCAGTTGGGCTTTCATATGTTCAGCTTGGCCAAAGTAGCAGCAGTCTCAGCGGAGGGGAGAGTCAGAGGGTTAAGCTTGCATCTTTTCTAGGCAAGGAGAGTTCGTCCGGTTCTATCCTTTTTATCTTTGACGAACCTACAACAGGTCTCCATTTTTACGACATCCGAAACCTGATGAACTCATTTAATGAACTAATTGCGAGAGGTCACACGATTATTGTAGTAGAACATAATATGGATGTTGTCAAGTGTGCCGACTGGATAATTGACCTCGGGCCGGACGCAGGAGAGATGGGAGGAGAGGTTGTCTTTGCCGGAAGGCCGGAGGAGCTGGTTAAACTTAAAGATAATTTTACTGCTCAGGCACTGTTGGGAAAAGTCAATAATTGAGTAGATTTGTAAAAATACAAGAGAATGAAAAGAGCGCTTTTTGTTGTTCCGGTCATACTCTTACTGCTCATTTTTCCGGGCAGTATCAAGGCACAAAAGGAATCTCCGTTCATCTGGAGCTTTGCACCTCAGGTAGGAACTGATATTGGTGCTCCTGTTCCATATCCGTTTAGGTCAATGGGCGGCGACTATAATCCCTATCCGAAAATTCTTCCTTCAATTGGTGCCAGAACAACATTCAAATTCCGTGCAGGCTGGACATTCGCCGCCGAACTCACATATAAAACGGTGGCCATGACTGCCGATGCAAGAGTTGAAAATCAGCGTATGAAAGGCGAAGCAGGGTCCACAGATCAGTATTTTACAGGTACGGCGAGTATTGAAAGTTCCTATACACAACTGGAAGTTCCTCTCTATTTGAAATATATGATTGGCAGGAACCGTGCACACAGGGTACTTCTTGGAGGTTATTATTCATATATTCTTGACGCAACATTTATTTCTGAGGCGAAAAAAGGCTTTATTGGTGCTGCTCCGGACAATCCCGATGATGTTGTGAATCCGGACAATCCAAGAATAATGGACTTTTCTGAAACTCTTTCTAACTGGGATGCAGGAATTATCCTGGGATATGAAATTGGAATTAACTCTAGGCTCAACCTTGGAATCCGGGCGATGGTGGGAATGAAAGATATTTTTAAGAACGATTCTCCATTCGATTTCAAAATGATTCCGGTGAGAGGTACTGTCCTGATAAGTTATGACTTGTTCGAAATCAAAGCGGGGCAGGGAAGAAGACTGGTGCGTTAATTCGCCTCAGAGAGGTTATAAATGAGATAAAACAGGAGTTGAGTGCGTTTTGCCAGCACAGGATAGTTAATAAACTGGTAATCGTCCGTTGTTTTATAAGTATGCATGTGAATACCAGATGTAACAAGCACAGACGGGATTTTCTTCAGGGCGAAACTGTATTGATCGGAAGTTTTGTAAAATAACTCAGAAAAAGAGGGACTGCCGTAATAACTGTAATCGATGGCCATGTCAAATCCGTAAAACCTTTTAGCGGCATCCAGCCTTTTTCTTATAAAACCGTTGTTTCCCGAAGTTCCAAGAACAATCATATAACTTGAATCCTTCCCCGGAGGTGAAAAAATGGTTCCAATCTGGTCGATATTAATATTGCAGACGATGTTTTTTGCCGGGACAGGCAATCTTTTTAAAAACTCCTTAGAACCTGCCATATTGTGCTCTTTACCGTCCATCAGCACAAAAAGAATATTTTTTTTCAAACCGGGCATCTCTCTCCTTATATTTGAAAAGAGCTCGGCCAGTGTAAGAAGGACAGTAACGCCCGACGCGTTATCGTCGGCCCCGTTATATATCCTTTCTCCCATTTTTCCAAGATGGTCGTAATGCGCAGAGACAACAATGTAATCTTCTGAATAGCCCGAAGAAAGAACAACACCAGCCACATTTCTTCCAATGAGGGAATCCTTTTTGAAACTTTGGACAAAAGTTTGGCTGTAGAAGGGAATCATGTTCCACTGCTTAAACATACTTGTAGCCATGGAAACAGCCATAAGGCTTCCATTACTGTTTGTTGCCCTGCCTTCCAGAGAATCATCTGCCAAAAAAGAGAGTATTCCTTTTTGCTTCTCCTGCGAAACCATTGATGCATATCTTGAAATATCCCTTACTTGTGCAAACTCAACAGAACTTAAATGCAAAAACAGGAGAATGAGAATAGCCGGGGAATACTTCATCTAGAATTCATTATATTTGTCAAAATTAATCTATTTGTTCAAAATTATGCAAAAGAAAAGGGCGAAGAGAGGCTCCGGAAGAGCTAAAACATTTAAAAGTAAGATTTTAAGATTTTTTAAATTTCTTTTTATATACCTTCCTGCTTCTTTTATACTGCTTTCTGTGCTGATGATGTTCGCCTTAAAGTGGGTTCCTGTCTACTACACACCCCTAATGCTTATAAGAAGTATCGAGTACATTGGCGATGATACATTTGAAACTCACAAAAAATGGAGGTCGCTCGACAATATTTCAAAGAATATGGCAATGGCCGTTATGGCAAGTGAGGACACCCGCTTTCTGACGCACAAGGGGTTCGACTGGGAAGAGATTGATAATGCCATTGACGCAAGTAAAAGAGGGAAGAGACTTAGAGGGGCAAGCACAATTAGCCAGCAGACAGCAAAAAACGTATTTCTTTTTCCGGCCCGGTCATGGGTAAGGAAAGCCTTTGAGTCCTATTATACGCTTGGTATAGAGCTTATATGGGGTAAAGAGAGAATAATGGAGGTATACCTTAACGTTGCAGAAATGGGGCGCGGAATATACGGGGCCGAGTCTGCGGCACAAGAGTTGTTTAACAAACCTGCAGCCAAACTCTCTTCAAGGGAGAGTGCTTTAATTGCAGCTTCCCTTCCCAACCCTATTAAGAGAAATGCGGCCAGACCAAGTTCATATATGGTGTCAAGAGCATCGTCAATCGAGTATATGATGAGAATGATTGAAGTACCGGAATGGCTTGGTAAAAAACCTGTAAATAGAATTAATAAAAACAAGTAATTACAATAAGAGTATGCGCAGCAGAGTATTGTTAATTTTTATAATTTCCATCATTACATTTGAAACAGCGTATTCTCAGTACGATAAACAAAAATTCTTTTTTAGGGGCAGGCAATTTCTGATAGAGGGAAAATACTCTCAGGCAATTGAAAATTTCAATATCCTTTCTCAACTGGATACCACGCTCTATGAATCCTATTTTTTCAGGGGTATAGCAAAATATAATCTTGGAGACTTTTTGGGAGCTCAGATTGACTTTGACAAAACTCTGAAAATAAATCAGCTGTATACTCCTGCATATCATTACAGGGCAATTACTCTCAGCCGTATTGGCAAATACGACCTTGCACTCAAGGACCTGGAAGAGGCCGTGGATTTGCGGCCGAGTTATACCGGTCTCTATTTCAGCAGGGGAGTTACATACTTTTTGTCTCAGCAGTTCGAAAAAGCAGTTGACGATTTCAACCGTTTTCTGAGGTTTGAACCAAAAGTTCCCGATGCCTACCTTAACAGAGGTGCTTCTTATCTTTTCCTGGGAGATACAACAAAGGCTCTCAAGGATTATAATACGGCAATTTCTCTTAACAGGTTTGATCCGGAGGGATATATAAGAAGATCAAGAATTTTCGTGCTTCAGAATGAAACTCAGAAAGCTCTTGAAGACCTTAATCAGGCGCTTGTGCTGGATACCGCCAACTCATTCGGGTTTTTCAACAGGGCGCTTGTCAGGTACAATTCTAAAGACATAATGGGAGCACTTACGGACCTTGAGCGCGTTCTCAGGGACGATCCGGGTAATGCTCTCACACTTTATAATCGTGCCCTTATTCGCTCTCAAATTGGTGACTACAACAATGCTCTTGACGACTACGACAGAGTGATTGAAATAAACCCCAACAATGTACTTGCATACTATAACAGAGCTGCGCTCTTTATGCAGCAGGGGCGGTTCCGGGATGCAATGGATGACTATTCACAGGCAATCAATCTTTACCCGGATTTTGCCAATGCATATTTAAACCGCTCGTATGTAAAGAATCAGATGGGGCAGTTTACATCGGCCAAGAGCGATTATGAAATAGCCCAGAAAAAAATCAGAGAGTATAAAGCAAAAATAGGGGATTCAACATCAGTATCTGCCTTTGCCGATACTACTAAAAAATATGACAAACTTCTTGCTCTTGATGCCGATTTTGCAAAACGCGACTTTAAGAATGAGCTTCTTCAGTACAAGGATGTCGATATCAGGCTTAAACCACTGTTTAAGTTCAGGGCTGCCAGCGAAAACGAAGTTATGATGGCTCTGGAAAACAGGTTTGAAGACAATAAACTGGAAAGTTTTGTCTCTTCAATGCCTTTGCCGGTGCGTCTTACAGCCAGGCAGGAAGACCTCACGCCGGACAATCAGAAGAAGATACTGGACGAAATAGACAAAAAAATACAGGAGCGAAAAGAGAGCAAATCGCTCTTTGCCAAAGCACTCATTGAGTCGGGCAATAAACAGTTCAATACAGCTCTTGAGTGTTATAATCAGGCAATTATGCTCGAGCCAGATCAGACTTTTTATTATATAAACAGAGGAGCTCTTCAGTCCGAAATGATAGATTTCATCTCTTCAATAGAGAGTAATGTTCAGGTTCTCACTCTCGACAATGCCGGTGCCACAAGGGCAAAGGTTCAGGAGCAGGCTACCAGAAGTTACGACTATACACCTGCAATACACGACATGAAAAGAGCCGCAGAGCTCTCGCCTAAATTCCCCTACATATATTACAATCTGGGTAATCTGTACTGCCTCTCTAACGATATTCCGGAATCAATAATCCAGTATACCAAGGCACTGGAACTATATCCATATATGGGAGAAGCATATTATAACAGGGGTTTGATTCTCCTTTATCTGAGAGACAAGGAGAAGGGGTGCATCGACCTAAGCAAAGCAGGTGAACTGGGGATAGCAGATGCCTACCCGGTAATCTCAAAATATTGTATCGAGGAGAAAAGATAACTATTTACGAAGGCGGTTTACAGATCTTACCATCGCCTCATCTCTGCCTATATATCTGATTGCCAGCCATGTAATTATTGCAGCAACAAGTGGAAATACAGAGTTGACAGTAAAAGCTGTGCCCTCCGGACGAATTATAAAAAGATATATTATCCAGGCCTGATATGCCACCAGTATGAGTGAATTGAAAATTGATACTCTTATTTGAATCACTCTGTGACGATATAAAAAGATTGATACAAAAGAGACGAGTGTGGTTATTATGTTAAATATGAGGAGCGGAGCGATGTTTATAAATTTTACGCTCTCCAGGGAACTCTGAGCCATTACCGAAAAAAAGAGGGTACCAAGGATAGCACTGGCTGCAAACAGAAATAGTGATTGAATTCGTTGTATCATAGGACTGATTTTTGCACAAATGTATAAAATAAAGCTTATTTTTGTAGCTAAAGAATTCAATTATGAGCCAGATACCATCATCAGAGTTGATTATCAATAG
>Ga0316605_10001446_pt1 | contig 13663 bp, 5 predicted proteins | sample OWC_soil_day20_n_FD_207666 | JGI IMG/M metagenome (GOLD analysis project Ga0316605, IMG submission 207666) | Wetland soil microbial communities from Old Woman Creek delta, Ohio, United States - OWC_soil_day20_noCT | ecosystem: Environmental > Terrestrial > Soil > Wetlands | place: USA: Ohio... | reverse complement strand
CGACCCCGATCAGTGGATCGGGCGCAGCTTCGACACCGCCGAGTTCTTCGACAGGACGAAGCGGGTCGAGTTCGGCAAGACGACGGCGCGCGGCGTGGACGGCATCGAGCGCCTCCACGCCTTTACCCAGGTGAGGACCGGGAACCGCGGCGCTGACGCCTTCCTGTCGATCGGCATCCCGACTGCAACGGCCACCCAGCTGGCCTGGGAGTCGCTCGTCCGGAACGTGGGCATCCTCCTCCTCGGCGCGGTGGGGTGCGCCACCCTGGCGTGGTTCGCGGCCGATCGCTTCTTCCTGCGCGAAACCCGCGCGCTGCTCCGTACCGCGCGCCTGATGAAGAAGGGCGACTTGCGGGCGCGCACGGGACTGCCGGAGGGGCGGGGGGAACTGCGCGAAGTGGCCCAGGCTATCGACTCCGGCCTGGAGGCCCTCTCGGTCGCACAGGCCGACATGGCCGCGGCAAGGGATGCAGCCGAGTCGGCCAACCAGGCCAAGAGCGCCTTCCTCGCGGTGATGAGCCACGAGATCCGCACCCCGATGAACGCGATCATCAACATGACGGGGCTGGCCCTCGACACGCCGCTCACGCCGCGCCAGCAGCAGTACGTCAGCGTGGCGCACGGCTCGGCCCGCAACCTGCTCGCGATCATCAATGACATCCTCGACTTCTCGAAGATCGAGGCGGAAAAGCTCGATCTCGAGGAGGCCCCGTTCAGCATCCGCGCGCTGCTCGATGAGGTGACCGAGACGTTCCGGGCCCGGGTCGTCGAGAAGCACGTCGAACTGGTGGCGGCCGTGGCCCCGGACGTGCCCGACCGACTCGTCGGCGATGCGCTCAGGGTGCGGCAGGTGCTGACGAACCTGGTCGGCAACGCGTTCAAGTTCACCGCGGCCGGCGAGGTGGCGGTGAAGGTGGCGGCGCGCGTCATCCCCGCCGGCGACGCGGCGGGCGCCCCCGGCCGGCTCCCGCTTGTCATCACCGTCCGCGACACGGGCATCGGGATCCCGCCGGAGCAGCAGGGCAGGCTGTTCAAGGCGTTCAGCCAGGCCGACTCGTCGACGTCGCGCAAGTACGGCGGGACGGGCCTGGGGCTCGCCATCAGCCAACGCCTGGCGAGGATGATGGGCGGCGACATCACGCTGCGGAGCGCCGTCGGCGCCGGTTCGACGTTCACCTTCACCCTCACGCTGCGCGTGGCGGAGGGCGGACTGCCCCACACGACCCCGCCGCTGCCGGATGAGGTGCGCGCCACGCCCGTGCTCGTTGTCGAGGACAACGCCACGAGCCGCGAACTGCTCGAGTTGTTCCTCCGGAGCTGGGGCGTGCCGGCCGTGCTGGTGGGCTCCGCGGAGGACGGGCTGGCGCTGCTCGAGCACCGCAACGCCGGCGGCGGCGGACGCGCCTTCGGCCTGGTGGTCCTGGACTGGATGCTGCCGGGCATGAACGGCCTCGAGGCGGCGGCGCGCATCCGGCAGCATCCGGCACTGCGGTCGCTTCCGATCGTGTTGATCAGCGCGTACGCCGGCAAGGAAGAGGCAGCGCGCTGCGCCGAACTGGACGTCAACGTCTTCCTCCCGAAACCCATCACGGCCTCGTCGTTCTTCGACGCAATCATGGAAGCGGAAGGCGCCGGCGCGCCGGCTGCGCGGCGGCCCCAGGCGGCGCCCCTCGAGCGCGAGTACGAGGGCGTCACGGCGCTGCTCGCGGAGGACAACGAAGCCAACCAGATGGTGGCCGTCGAGCTGCTCTCGCGGCTCGGGATCGAACTCGACATCGCCAACAACGGGCGCGAGGCGGTCGAGCTGGCCCGCGGCCGGCCGGGCGGCTACGCCTGCGTGCTGATGGACATGCAGATGCCCGAGATGGACGGCCTCAGCGCGACGCGCGCGCTGCGCGCCGATCCGGCCCTCCGCGGCCTGCCCATCATCGCGATGACGGCGAACGCCATGAAGGCCGACCTCGACGCGTGCCTCGCCGCCGGCATGGACGATTACGTGACGAAGCCCATCGATCGCGCGGTGCTCGCCGCGACGCTGCGCAAGTGGCTGCCTGCGTCGGCGAGGATCGGCGCCGGCCAGCCGGACACCGCCGCGGGCGCCACGACGCCGGCCGCCGCCGCGCCGCAGCCTGGCCCGGCGCCGGCCCCGCCGGCGCCGCTCGACGGCCTCGACGTGAGCAATGCCCTGGTACGCCTCGGCATCGGATTCGACGCCCTGCAGCGCCTCCTCATCCGGTTCGCTGACGGGCAGCCACAGGCGCTTGCGGCTCTGCGCGCCGCCGCCGACGCCGGCGACGCCGACGCCGCGGCGAAGGCCGCCCACGCCATTGCGGGCGCGGCCGGCAACCTCGGCGCCGACGGGCTCCGCGACGCGGCGAAGGCGCTCGAAACGGCCGCCCGTGCGGGCGCGCGTGATCTCGGCGACCTCGCCCGGGTCGTGGAGGAGCGCGCCCGCATCGTGGTCCGCTCCATCGGCGCGCTCAGGCCCGCCTCGTCCGCACCCGCCGCGTCCGAGCCCGAGCCGGCGGCCGCGGCCCCGCTCGACCCGGCGGTCCTCCGCCGCGCGCTTCGCGTGCTCCAGGAGGCCCTCGAGCACGGCGACCCCGACGCCACGTCGTCCGCGATCGACGCGGTGACGGCCCTGCGGTTGCCGGGCCCGGTGCGGGCGTCCGTCGAGCGGGCGCGCACGCTGGCCGACGAGTACCAGTTCGAAGAGGCGGGCGCGGCGATCAGCGCGCTGCTGGCCACCCTTGAAACGGAGCCGCCGCCGTGAAGGACATCTCAGAGAGCCGCGTCCTGATTGTGGACGACGTCAAGGCGAACGTGGACGTGCTGGTGCAGACGCTGCGCGAACAGTACAGGCTGAGCGTCGCGCTGGACGGCGCCGCCGCCCTCCGCAGCATCGAGAAGAGACCGCCCGACCTCGTGCTGCTCGACATCCTGATGCCGCCGGGCATCGACGGCTACGAGGTCTGCCGGCGGATCCGCGCGAACGAGGCGACGAAGGAGATTCCCGTCATGTTCCTCAGTTCGCTGGAGGACGTGAAGGACAAGGCGCGCGGGTTCGAAGTCGGCGGCAACGACTACCTCACCAAGCCCTTCGAGGCGCTCGAGGTGAAGGCCCGCGTCCATTCGCTGCTGAAGGCCAAGGCCTACACCGACGCGATCAGGGAGGCGATGGCGCGCGAACTCCGGATCGCGCGCGAGATCCAGATGGGCATCCTGCCCGCCGATCTGGCCGCGGCCACGAAGGGCACCCCGCTCGAGGTGGCCGCCGTCATCGAGCCCGCCAGGCACGTCGGAGGCGATCTCTACGAGGTGCTTCGCGCCTCCGACAGCCGCGTGGTCGTGGCCCTCGGCGACGTGTCGGGGAAAGGCATCCCCGCCGCGATGTTCATGGCGGTGGCCGTGACGGTGCTCCGCACGCTGGCCCGCACGATCGCCGAACCGGACGAGATCCTCACGCGGCTCAACGACGAACTGGCCGAACAGAACCCCCGCGGCATGTTCGTGACGATCCAGTGCCTCGTCTTCGATCTCGCGAAGGGGGAGGTCGCCGTGGCGGGCGCCGGGCATCACCAACTCGCGAGGATCTCGCCGGGCACGCCTCCCCGGCTCGCCTTCCCGTCCTCCGGCCGGCCGGCCGGGCTGATGGCCGGCAATCCCATCGAGCGCGAGTCAATCCCGCTCTCGCCCGGCGACACGTTCGTGCTGTTCTCGGATGGGGTGAGCGAGGCGATGAACGCCAACGAGGACTTCTTCGGCGAGGACCGGCTCCTGGCGCATCTCGCCGCCTCGCCCGCCGCGGCCCCGGCCGAGATCGTGCGCGGCACCCTCGAGGCGGTGCGGGCGTTCGCGGCCGGCGCACCGCAGTCGGACGACATCACGGTGCTCGCCGTGACATACCGGTGAGTCGCGGGACTCGACCGGCAGCCGTCGCGGACCAGCCGGGCGGACGGACTAGACCACGATTCCGGGGCTGCTCCGCGGGCGCGGCAGGGCGGGATAGGACACGCGCGTGTGGTGGAGACCGACGAGCCCGGCGACGAGGGCGCCCTCCAGCCGCGACAGGTCACGCAACGTCAGCGGCGCCTCGTCGAGCTGCCCGTCGTCGAGCAGGTCGTCGAGGGTGCTGCTGACCACCTCGAAGAACTCCGCTTCGGACGCCGCGCCGCGCGAGCGGGCCGTGGCCTCGATCCGGTCGGCCATCATCACCACGGCGGTCTCCCGCGACCGCGGCCGCGGACCGGCGTACCGGTAGTCCGCGGGGTCCGGGTGCTCGCCGGCCGCCTCGGCCTTCTGGAGGAACGAGGCGATCGCGCCCGTCCCGTGATGTTCCCGCACGAAGTCGACGATCCCCGCGCCCAGGCGGTACTGTGTCACCAGCGCCACGCCGCGCTCGGGATGGGCCAGGATGACGCGCGCGCTATCGCGGGGCTCGATCACGTCGTGCGGGCTGTTGTCCCGTTTGTTCTCGGTGAAGTACTCCGGCGCGTCCATCTTGCCCACGTCGTGATAGAGGGCGCCGACGCGGACCAGCAGCGAGTCGGCGCCGATCGCCTCCGCTGCCGTCTGGGCCAGCAGGGCGACCGCCACCGAATGCTGAAAGGTGCCGGGCGCCAGTTCCATGAACTTTCGCAGCAGCGGATGGTCATAGCTCAGGAGTTCCACCAGCCCGAGCTTCGTCGAATAGCCGAACAGCCACTCGACCGGCCGGCTCAGCGCGAGCGCCACGAGCCCGCCGGCCGCGGCACCGGCGCCCGCGGCGCCGGCCGACAGCAGGGCTTCGCCGACCCCGACGGCCGCGTTCGAGAGCACGGCGACACTCAACCCGGTGACGAACGCGGCCAGCCCGCTCAGGCCGCCGGCCCGGATGATGCAGGACCGCTGCCGGCACGGCACCACGATCTGGCCGGCCACGAGCCCGACGACGAGGGCGTGGGCCGCGTAGAGAATGTCGAGACTGGACAGCGAGCCGGCACAGACGGCGACGGCGACGCACAGGCCCACGAACATGCGGCGCCGGAGCACGAGCCCGGCGAGCATGGGGACGGCGGTCACGGGAAACAGCAGGTTGAGCGCGGTTCTCGACACGCCCGGCGCCGCCGACGCGAGCCCGTCGCCGAGGAGCAGCCAGCCCCAGTAGGCCGCGGTCGCGCCGACCAGCGCCGAGAGCGCGAACGTAGCGTCGCGCACGGACACCGTCCCGAGGCCCAGCCTGACCGGCAGCCACAGGATGGCCGCGAACAGCATCCAGGCAATCGCCGTCGCGCCGAGGATCCGGCTGAGGAAGGCCTTCGGCGCCGCCTGCTCCTGCAGGTAGCGAAGCACGACCAGCGCCTCCCGCGTGACCTCGCGCCCTTCGTCCACGACCAGCTCGTTGCGCCGGTACTGCAGCAGGACCGGCTCGACCTCCGCCGCCGCGGCGGCGCGGCGCCGGGCCGTCGCGGCCTCGTCGTACACGGTGTCCGGCCTGATGAGGCGGGACGCCAGGCCGACGAGCACGGCGCGTTCGCCGGCCGTCAGGCGCGGCAGCAGATCGGGAGCCCGCTGGCGCATCCGGTCCACCGCGCCGGGCACGTCGTCGAGCATGGCCGCGTCGGGCAGCGTGCGGTCGGACGCCCCCGACCCGACTCGCAGCGCCACTTTCGCCGTTTCGTCCGGCCGGCGGCTGCGCTCGGCCTCCTCGCGCAGCTGCTGGGCGCCGCGCGCGACGGGACGCGAATGCGCCTCTCTGACGAGCGCCACGAGGCCCTCTTCGATCCGGCGCTCGAACCGGCTCGAGGCGAGCAGGTTTCGCTCGTCCGCCGTCAGGGCCACCGCCAGCTGGCGTTCGACGACCGGCAGCATCGCGTCGATGGCCGCCTGCACGGCCAGGTCGGCTGCGCGGGACCGTTCCTGCTGCAGGTGGCGCCTGGCCGCCGCGCTGAGCCGCGCCAGGTCGGCCGGCGGGACTGCGCGGCGGTCGTCGGCGTCGGTGAGCCGCTCGCGGGCCTGGCCGAAGGCCCTCGCGACGCGGGCCGACAGCTCGGCTGCGATCGACGGGTCGAACACCGCCACAGGCATCGCGTACCGTGCGGCTTCCTCGCGCAGGCGGGCGGTGCCTTCCTCGTCCCGCAGCGTGAACTCCCACGGAGCGCGGACGGTCGCCGTCGCGAAGTCTCCCACCGCGTACCCGTACGACGGGCTGAAGGTCCTGGGGGAGGCGACAAGGAGGCCGATCAACAGCGCGGCGACCGTGCTGCCGACCAGCAGCGCGGGCCCGGAGCGATGCGACCACCGCTCCTCCTGCCGGCGGAGATAGGCCGGCAGCCGCCGCATCATCGAGTCGAACGGCGTCACGGGCGTGGCCGTCTCAGGCACGAGGGAACGGGCCGGGTGTCCACGGGTGGGATGTTACGGCGAAAAACACCCCCCGACAATAGCGGAAGGCCCCCGCGGGAAACAACGTCACAGGGCTTCTTCCCCGGGCCGGACGCCGGGAAAGGGGAGCCGGCGGCGCGGCCGCGCCCTGCCTTGCCGCACGGGATGCATATATATGCATATTCATGTATACTTATGACATGTCGAACATCCTTCAGCGGCTGCCGGTCGGCGAACGGGTCGGGATCGCGTTCTCGGGCGGCCTCGACACCTGCGCGGCGCTCCACTGGATGCGCCAGCACGGCAGCATCCCGTTCGCGTACACCGCCCATCTCGGCCAGCCCGACGAGGCCGACTACGACGCCATCCCCCGCAAGGCCGTGACGTACGGGGCCGAGCAGGCGCGCCTCATCGAGTGCCGCGCCCAACTGGTGGCCGAGGGCACCGCGGCGCTCCAGTGCGGGGCCTTCCACATCTCGACGGCCGGCCAGCCCTACTTCAACACGACGCCCCTCGGCCGCGCGGTCACCGGCACGATGCTCGTCTCGGCGATGCAGGAGGACGGCGTCAACATCTGGGGCGACGGCAGCACCTACAAGGGCAACGACATCGAGCGCTTCTACCGCTACGGCCTGCTCGTGAACCCCCAGCTGCGCATCTACAAGCCGTGGCTCGACGAGGACTTCATCGCCGAACTCGGCGGGCGGGCCGAGATGTCCGCCTACCTCGAGGGGGCCGGGCTCGAGTACAAGATGAGCGCCGACAAGGCGTATTCCACCGACTCGAACATCCTCGGCGCCACCCACGAAGCCAAGGATCTCGAGTTCCTGCACCACGGCGTGTCGATCGTGAATCCGATCATGGGCGTGGCGTCATGGCGGGACGACGTGGCCGTGCAGCCGGAGCTCGTGAGCGTCCGCTTCGAGGATGGCCAGCCGGTGGCCCTCAACGGCCGGACCTTCCCGGACGCCCTCGCGCTGTTCATGGAAGCGAACGCGATCGGCGGGCGCCACGGCCTGGGCATCTCGGACCAGATCGAAAACCGCATCATCGAGGCCAAGAGCCGCGGCATCTACGAAGCCCCCGGCCTCGCGCTGCTCTACATCGTCTACGAGCGGCTGGTCACTGGCATCCACAACGAGGACACCATCGACCAGTACCGCGCGAACGGCCGGCGCCTCGGCCGCCTGCTCTACCAGGGCCGGTGGTTCGACCCGCAGGCGCTGATGCTCCGCGAGACGGCGCAGCGCTGGGTGGCCCGCGCGGTGAGCGGCGAGGTGACCCTCGAACTGCGGCGCGGCAACGACTACTCGATCGTCGACACGACGAGCCCGAACCTCACCTATCACCCCGAGCGGCTCACGATGGAAAAGGGCACCGACGTGTTCTTCACGCCGCTGGACCGCATCGGGCAGCTGACGATGCGGAACCTGGACATCCTGGACACGCGGGACAAGATCCGCGTCTACCACCGCGTCGGCCTGATGGGCACGAAGCCGCACGAGGGGCTGCCGCTCCTGCCCGCGTCGAAGCCTGAGCACGATCCGAGCTGGGCGGACTAGGGGTCGAACGGACCGGGAGGCCGGCCGGAGGCGCCGCTCGTGCGCTGGCGCCACCGCTCGGCCTCTTCCGTGAGACCGGCCGCGTCGAGCTGGCGCACCAGATGGGCGCAGGCCTCCCGGAAGTGGCCCGAGACGAGCGGGTGATCCGTGTTCAGCGCGCGGCGGCCATCGACGCGAACGACGGCGGCTGAACCCGGCGCGAGCAGACCGTAGACGCGCTCCAGCGTCTCCCAGGCGCGCTCGTGGCCGGGGTTCAGCAGGGTCGCCTCGATGAGACTGACCGCCGAGAAGCCCAGGCGCTCGGTGGCCGCCTGGAGATGGCCGCGCTCCCGCTCGATCTCAGATGCGCCGCCCTGCGCAACGCCGAGCACGTAGTGCGATTCCGCGTCGCCCGGCCGGATGCGGCGGAGATGCGTCAGCGTCTCCACCGCGCGCAGGGCATCGCCCGATTCGAGGTACGCCCAACCGAGGTTCCTGTAGATCGACGGCGTTCCACTGTCGGGGACGTCGGCCGGATTCACACCCCGGCGCACCAGCCGCTCCGCCCCGAGCCGGGCGATCGCTCGATCGATCTCCGCGGCCCGCTCGTACATGCGTACGGCGTCGCGGAGCGCCGCCCGCGCCTGGCCGGTGGCGCCGCCGCCGGCGAGCCGTCTGGCCTTGGCGGCGTGGTAGGTCCCGAGTTCCTCGTACAGCGCGGCCGGGGCGTGCGGCAGCGGCAACGGGGCCTGCTCGAGGACGCGCAGTCCGCGGCTCGCGATCCCGATCGCGTCGTCGGCGCGACCGCCCGACGGATCCGACTGCATCGCGATCGCCGCGAGCGCGCGATGCACCTTGATGCTCTGCGGCGCGGCCGCTTCCGACGAGGTCCAGAGCCGCTCTTCGCTGGTCCAGTCTTCGTTGCGGCCGACGGTGCGCGCGGCCAGCGCCGCCGTCACCACGATGGCCGCGACCGCCGCGGCGGCGCGCAGGCCGGGTTCGGCGCGCGGCGCCCACACCGCACGCACCCGCCGTCCGGCCGCATCGAGCGCGACGACGGCTGCGGCCGCCATGGCGGCGAGCGGCAAGTACGCGAGCCGTTCGGCCATGATGGTGCCGATGGCCAGCAGCAGGTTGGAGACCGGGAGGTAGGACGCGGCTGCCAGCCCCAGCAGGAACCAGACAGCCCGCTCGAGCCGCCACGCGGCAACCGCCGCGCCGGCCAGCACGAGCAGAACGGCGAGGCTGGCCCAGGCGTGGGGATCCTGGCCCGATGTCAGCGTCCCGCCGAACAGCGTGACCGCGTTGTAGGAGTAGTCGCACGAGAGCCTGGCCGGCCAGACCACGAGGGCCAGGTAGTACCCCATCACCTTCACCGCGGTCATCACGCCGGTCCAGAACGACGCGATGACGATCGGGTTGTCCGAGGCGAACTGGCCGAACAGCGGCGAGTCGCGGAACAGGATCCAGCGCGCCAGGAGGAGCGCGGCCGCACCCGGCACCACCGCGAGGTAGGCGGGCCAGGCCCTGGCAGCCGTGCGCCGGACGGTCTCCGGCCATGCGGCCCCTCGCCCGACGGGAAATGCGACGTCGTGCAACAGCATCACGGCGGGCAGCACGATCGCGCTCTCCTTGCAGAACACGCCGGCCAGGTAGACGGCGCCGAGCGCGGCCAGCCATGCGCGGCGCCGCCAGCCCGAGCAGGCCAGGACCCGCCTGTACAGCAGGACGCCGCCCAGGATCGACATCGCCGCCAGGAGGTCGGCCCTGCCGACGACGTTGGTGACCGACTCGACGGTCAGGGGATGGCAGGCGAACACCGCGGCCCCGATGAGCGCCGGCCACGCCCGGCCGCTCACCGCTCGTGTGAGCGAGAATGCCAGCATCGCGTTCAGCCAGTGGAGAAGCAGGTTGACCGCGTGGTACCCGGAGGGCCCCGCGCCGTTGCCGAAGACGCTGTAGTTGAGCCAGTAGCTCAGCGTCGTCACCGGGCGATAGAGATGGCTCTCGAGCGAAGGCCACCAGTAGTGGTGCGTGAAGATGTCGCGCACGCCCTGCCAGCTCAGGGCCGCGAGGCGCGGGTCCTTGAGGATGATGGTCTGGTTGTCGAACAGCAGGTCGGCGCGGAAGCTGTTCCAGTAGGCGGCGGCACAGACGAGCGCGAGCACCGCGGCGGCGCCCGCACCCGCGACCGGCGATGGCGCAGTCGCGTACTCCGCGACGCGCCTCGAGCGGGTCACCCCGGCACCATCCACGTGAAGACGTAGGCCTGGAGCATCGCGAGGAGCCCCATCAGCGCGGTCAGCAGCAGGCTGTGCCCGACGACGCGGCGGAAGATCTCCCCTTCGCGCCCGACGGCCCCGACCCCGGCCGCCCCCACGGACAGGTTCTGCGGGCTGATCATCTTGCCCATCACGCCGCCCGAACTGTTGGTCGCACCCATGAGAATCGGGTCCAGCCCGGATACCCGCGCCGTGGTCGCCTGCAGCGGCCCGAACAGCGTGTTCGACGAGGTGTCGCTGCCGGTGAGGAAGACGCCCAGCATGCCGAGCACCGCCGAGAAGAACGGGAACAGCCGGCCCGTCGACGCCAGTGCCAGCGCCATCGACGATGTCATGCCCGAGTAGTTCATGACGGTCGCAATCGACAGGATGAAGGCAATGGTCACGACGGGCAGCCGGAGCTGAGCGGCGGTGGCCCGCAATGCCGACGCGAAGGCGGAGCCAGGCACGCCCCGGACGCGCATGACCGCGAAGGCGATCACGGCCGCCAGGAACACGAGCGTGCCTGCCGAGGCGAGGAAATCAAGACGGTACGTCAGGGGATACGCGGTGACGGACGCCGTCACGGGCGGCGCACGGCGGATGAGCGGCGCCGGTCTGCCCTCCGACCACGCGTAGGTGCCCGGCCACTGGAAGTCCCACACGGGAAACCGGAATCCCTGCGGCGCCACCGCAGCGGGAAGGCCGGCCCACGGTTCAGGGCACTGGACGTTGCCGGCCTGGCCGCACCGCAGGAGCGCCGTCACGTTGACGGGCGGCGGCATCTGCCTGATGCCGCCGAAGTTCCCTATCTGGCCGATCAGCACCACCACGACGAGGATGCCGTACGTGGTGAAGGCGCGGGCCACGCGGCCCGGCGAGTCCGGGGGCACGGGCGAGGCGCCAGGGTCCGGAGGCAACGGCACCGCCGCCCCGCGGCTGTCGCCGGGCCGCCACACGCGCAGGAGCAGCGCCAGCGCCCCGATGGAGCAGAGTGCCGCCATGATGTCGGTCAGCTCGGGACCAAGGGTGTTCGACACGACGAACTGCGTGACGGCAAAACTCACTCCCGCGACGAGCACCGCCGGGAAGACGCCGGCCAGCCCGCGCCAGCCCGACAGCAGGACCACGAGGTAGGCCGGGATGATGACGGAGAAGAACGGCAGTTGCCGCCCGACCATCGCCGAGAGCGCCCTGGTGGTCGACTCGACGTCGCGGCCGAGGATCGGGGCGAGCAGGCCGCCGAGCGTCGTCACAGGAATGCCGAGCGAACCGAAGGCCACCGGGGCCGTGTTCGCCACGAGGGCCAGCACGGCCGCGCTGATGGGCTCGAAGCCGAGCCCGGCCAGCATCGAGGCGGTGATGGCGACCGGCGCCCCGAACCCGGCGATGCCTTCGACGAGCGCGCCGAACCCGAAGGCGACCAGCAGCGCCAGCAGGCGCCGGTCCGTCGTCAGGCGCGCGAGGGAGCGGCGGATCACGTCGAAGTCGCCGCCGGCAACCGAGAGGTTGTAGAAGAACACCGCGCTGAAGACGACCCAGCTGATCGGCCACAGGCCGAAGGCCATGCCTTGCGTGAACGCCGCCAGGGTGAGGCCGGCCGGCATCCCCCACACGCCCCACGCCAAGGCCGCCGCCGTGCCTGCGGCCGCGATCGCGGCCTGCCACGGCGGCCGGCGGAGCACGGTCAGCATCAGCGCGATGACAATGAGCGGCAGCGACGCGACGAGCGCCGACGCGAGGATGCTGCCGGAGACGGGGTCGTAGACCTGCTGGAAGAGGTTGAGCACGGGCCACCTGCGCTGGGGCACCATTCTGGCCGCGGCGTGCCGCGAGGGTCAACCGCGCCGTGCCTCTCCTACTTCTTCACGGTGCCGCGAAGCGTCTTGCCGCGGACCGGGTACGGCGGCCGCCTGTCGGATGCGGCCGGGGCCTTCTTCAACTCGGCCATCACCACCTCGATAGCCTTCTCGAGCTGCGGGTCACGGCCGGCAATGACGTCGGCCGGCGTCTGCTCCACCTCGATGTCGGGAGGCACGCCCTCGTTCTCGACCACCCAGCCTTCGCCGGGCACCCAGATGGCCAGGTTCGGGGCGGTAATGCCGCCGCCGTCCATCAGGACCGGGAACCCGAGCGTGCCGACGAGGCCGCCCCACGTGCGCTGGCCCACGAGCGGGCCGAGCTTGAACCTGCGGAACATCCACGGCAGGAGGTCGCCGCCCGAGCCGGCCGTCTCGTCGATGATCATGACCTTCGGCCCCTGGATGGACGCGGTCGGCGTCTTCAGGTCGTCGCCGTACCGCATGGCCCAGTTGCTGATGAACGGCCTCCGCAGAATGTCGATGTAGTAGTCGGCGACCGACCCGCCGCCGTTGAAGCGCTCGTCGACAATGACGGCGTCCTTGTGGGACTGGGGGAAGAAGTAGCGCTTGAAGTACGTGTGGCCCGCCGCCGCGGTGTTCGGCACGTAGACGTACGCCACGCGGCCGCCGGTGGCCTTGTCCACCTTCTTGAGGTTGCCCTCGACCCAGTCGCGGTTGCGAAGCGCCGACTCGGACGCGATCGGCACCGCCTGCACGGTGCGCGAGCCGGAGCCGTCGGCGTTCGGCCCGACCGTCAGTTCGACGATCTTCCCCGACGTGTTCTCGAAGAAGCTGTAGACGTTCGCCGGCGGGCGCACGTCCCTGCCGTTCACCGAGATCAGGTACTCGCCGGCCTTCACGTCCACACCGGGCTCGGTGAGCGGCGAACGCAGGTCCGGCGTCCAGTTGAGGCCGCCGAGCACGCGCTTGAACCGGTAGCGGCCGTTCGCCACCTCGTAGTCGGCGCCAAGCAGCCCGCCGGGCACGGTCTTCGCCTGCTCGAGGCGGTCGCCGCCGCCCGTGCGGTGATGGCCGACGGCCAGCTCGCTGCACATCCACATGATGACGCGGTTGAGGTCGCCGCGCGTGGCGAGGTCGGGCAGGAACGCGGCGTACTTCGACTTCATCGCCTGCCAGTCGACGCCGTGCATGTTCGGCGCGTAGAAGTAGTCGCGATTGATGCGCCAGGCCTCGTTGAAGATCTGCGTCCACTCAGCGCGGGGGTCGATGCGGACCTCGATGTCGGCCGCGGCGATGCGCCCCTCACCGGGCGTGATCTTCGGGCCCATCGCCGTGATGAAGAACACGCGGTCCTTCACGTAGAGCACCTTCTTCCCGTCCGCCGACAGCGTGTAGGCATCCGCCGAGGCCAGCGGCGTCTCGTTCTTCCGCTTCGTCAGGTCGTAGTGGTTGAGCGACGCGTCCCGGCCCTCGCGGCGCAGGTAATAGAAATGCCCGGCCTCGCCGGCCCGCAGGCTGGAGAGGTCCCCGGAGGGGACGGGCAGCGCGAGGATGCGGTTGTCGATGCCGTCGACGTCAATCGAGAACGGCTCCTTCTTGTCGCCCTCGGCTTTCTTCTCCGCCGCGGCAGCCGGCTTCTCTCCGGCCTGGCCCGGCTTGTCGGCCGCGTGGGCGG
>Ga0316605_10001445_pt1 | contig 13672 bp, 10 predicted proteins | sample OWC_soil_day20_n_FD_207666 | JGI IMG/M metagenome (GOLD analysis project Ga0316605, IMG submission 207666) | Wetland soil microbial communities from Old Woman Creek delta, Ohio, United States - OWC_soil_day20_noCT | ecosystem: Environmental > Terrestrial > Soil > Wetlands | place: USA: Ohio... | reverse complement strand
AGCCGCAACCTCGGGGGTGGATCTCGGATTCTTCTCGCGGGAGGAGCTCCCCCCGGAACTTCCTGCGGATCTGTTTCGTCTGATGGAGGGTGAGATGAGCGAGCCGGTCTCCCGGGATGGATCGGCGAGCCTGTTCCAGGTGACGGAGCGGGAGGCGGCGGGGCCGGAGACGGCGGAGGCGGAGGAGGCACGGATCCGCGAGGAGCTCCTCGTTCCCCGGAGGGAGGAGGCGTTCCGCCGGTGGCTGTCGGAGGCCACCGCGCAGGCGAGCGTGAAGGTGCGGGCAGAACTGCTGGAAAAACTGGCGGAGGGGAAGACATGAGGCGGGAAGGGAGGGGGATCCTGGCCCTGGCCACCGGGGCGGTGCTCCTCTGCCTCGCGGCGCCGGGATATGGCCGGGTGATCGACGGGGTGGTCGCCGTGGTGAATGACGAGCCGGTCACCTTCTCCGAGGTGCGGGAATCGGTCGCGGAGGCGCTGGGGATTCCGGTGGGGGATGCGGACGGTTTCCTCCGGGAGGAGCGGGACTCCCGCATCGTGATCCGGTGGATCGAAGCCCTCGTCGAGGCGGTCCTCGTGCGGCAGGAGCTTGTGAAGCAGGGCCAGCCGGTCCCGGATGCGGATATCGACAAGGCGGTGGAATCCGTCCGGAAGTCGAACGGGATGAGCGAGGCGCAGTTCGTCGAAATCCTCGGGCGGGAGGGACTGACGCTCGCGACGTACCGCCGCCGGCTCCGGTGGCAGATGGAGCGCGGCGCGATCGTCCGGGCGAAGAAATTCAAGGACGTGTCGGTGACGGAGCAGGAAGTGCGGGAATATTTCCGGGAGAACGCGGATCGGTTCCTCGTCGGATCGCAGGTGCAGGAGGAGGCCATATTCCTCCCCTTCCCCGCCGCCGATCCGCAGGCGGCAGGCGACCCGGCCGCTCCGGCGCGGTTCGCGGCGCAGCAGGCCGCCGAGGCGATCCGCGGGGGCAAGACGATCAGGGAGGCGTACGAGCTGGCGCGCAGGACGCTCCCCGCGGCGCAGTGGGTCGAGTGCGACTTCGTTCCGGTGGAGGACCTGCTGCCGGAGATGCAGCGGGAGCTCCGGCGGCTCCGCACGGGGGATATTTCCCAGCCGTTCTTCACCGAAGCGGGGATCTACATCATCCGCGTCGTCGCGCGTCGGGGAGGCAAGACCGGGGACTTCGCCCCCGTGAAGGAATCCCTCACCGAGGAACTGACCGACCGGCGCAGCGAGAAGGCGTACGCCGACATCCTCGCTGAGCTGAAGAGGACGGCGTCCATCGACGTCCGGCTCTGACCCGGCCGACGTTCCGCCCGGAGAGACCGCCATGCCGCCCCGGATCGCCATCACCATGGGAGACCCCTCCGGGGTCGGCCCCGAGATCGTCGTCCTCGCCCACGCGCGGGAGGAGCTCTTTTCCCGGTGCCGCCCGGTGGTGTACGGCGACCCCGGTATCCTGCGGCGCGCCGCCCGGGTCGTCGGCCTTCCCCTCCCGGTCGTGGGGGAGGAGGAGGGAGGTCCGGGGCGGGTCGCCGTCGCCGCCCGCTCCCGCCTCGACCCGGCGGAGGTCCCGTTCGGCCGCCCTTCCCTCCCGGGCTACGTGGCGATGGCCGGTTACATCCGCGCCGCGGCGGAGGATGTCCTCTCGGGAAAGGCCGCCGCGATCGTCACCTGTCCCGTCTCCAAGGAGGGGCTTGCGGCCGCGGGGGTCCCCTTCCCCGGCCACACGGAGTTCCTGGCCCACCTGTGCGGTGGCGCCGACGTGGTCATGATGCTGGCGGGGGACCGGCTGCGGGTGGCCCTCGCGACGATCCACGTCGGGCTGCGCCGGGCGCTGGAACTTCTCTCCCCCGCCCTCATCGAAAAGACCGTGCGGATCACCTACGCCTTTTTCCGGAAGCACATGGGCACCCCCGCCCCGCGGATCGCCGTGGCCGGCGTCAACCCCCACGCGGGCGAGGGGGGGATGTTCGGCGACGAGGAGGCGACGCTCGTCGCACCGGCGGTGGCCGCCTGCCGGGCGGCGGGGATCGACGCCACGGGCCCGTATCCTCCCGACACGGTCTTCCACCGCGCGTACCACGGCTCCTTCGACGTGGTCGTGGCGATGACCCACGACCAGGGCCTCATCCCGCTGAAGCTCGTCCACTTCGAGGACGGGGTGAACGTGACGATGGGGCTTCCCATCGTACGCACCTCCGTCGACCACGGCACCGCCTACGACATCGCCGGGACCGGGACGGCGAACCCCGCGAGCCTGCTGGCCGCCGTGCGGATGGCGGCGGGGATGGCGAAGGGAAGATAGCCGTGGCTCTGGACCGGATCGTCGTTCGCGGCGCGCGCGAACACAACCTCAAGAACATCGACGTGGAGATCCCGCGGGACCGCCTCGTGGTGATCACGGGTGTCTCGGGGTCGGGGAAGTCGTCCCTGGCCTTCGACACAATCTACGCGGAGGGGCAGCGCCGGTACGTCGAGTCCCTCTCCGCCTACGCCCGCCAGTTCCTCGAGCAGATGGAGAAGCCCGACGTCGACGTGATCGAGGGGCTCTCCCCCGCCATCTCCATCGAGCAGAAATCGGTCAGCAGGAACCCCCGCTCCACCGTGGGCACGGTCACCGAGATCTACGACTACCTGCGGCTCCTGTTCGCCTCCGCCGGCCGCGTCCACTGCCCCTCCTGCGGGAAGGAGATCCGCCAGCAGACCGTGACGCAGATCGTGGACGCCGTCCTGGCGGTGGGGGAAGGCGCGCGCGTCCAGCTGTGGGCGCCCGTCGTTCGCGGGCGCAAGGGGGAGTACCGTTCGGTGCTCGCGAGGCTCGCCCGGGACGGATACTCCCGCGTGGTGGTGGACGGGGAGGCGCGGGATCCATCGGAGCCGATCGACCTGGACCGGAAGCGCAAGCACGACATCGACGTGGTGGTGGACCGGCTGCGGGTCGCGGACGGCGCGCGGGGCCGACTGGCCGACTCCGTCGCCCTGTGCCTCAAGCTCTCCGAGGGGCTGGTGCGGGTGGTGGACGAGCGGGGGGACGGCACCCTGTACAGCGAGAAGTACGCCTGCCCGGACTGCACCGTCAGCCTCCCCGAGGTCGTGCCGCGGCTGTTCTCCTTCAACAGCCCCCACGGGGCGTGCCCGGAGTGCGACGGCCTGGGGACGACGATCTACTTCGACCCGGAGCTGGTGGTTCCCGATCCGGGGAGGTCGATCCGCAACGGCGCGGTGGCGCCGTGGAGCCGCAGGACCCAGATCTTCTATCACCAGCTCCTCGCGGGGCTCGCTTCCCACTACCGGTTCTCCCTTGACGTTCCCTTCGGAAAACTACCGGACCGGGTACGGGATCTCGTCCTGTTCGGCTCGGCGGGGGAGCCGGTGCGCTTCGCCCTCGAAGAGGGGGACCGCCGGTTCTCCTTCACCAAGCCGTTCGAGGGGGTGGTGAACAACCTGGAGCGGCGCTTCCGGGAGACCGACTCGGAAGACGTGCGGGAGGAGCTCTCCCGGTACATGAACAACCGGCCGTGCCGGGCGTGCGGCGGCGCGCGGCTGAAGAAGGAAGCGCTCTGCGTCACCGTCGGCGGCAAGGGGATCGACGCGGTCACGGCCCTGTCCGTATCGGAGGCGCTGGAGTTCTTCCGGACGCTTCCGCTCACGACGCGGGAGGAGCAGATCGCCGCGCGGATCCTGAAGGAGATCCGGTCGCGCCTGACGTTCCTCGCCGACGTGGGGCTTTCGTACCTGAACCTGTCGCGGGCGTCCTCCACGCTCTCGGGGGGCGAGGGGCAGCGGATCCGGCTGGCCACGCAGATCGGCGCGTCCCTCATGGGGGTGCTCTACATCCTCGACGAGCCCTCCATCGGGCTGCACCAGCGGGACAACCGGCGGCTCCTCTCGACCCTCACCCGGCTGCGGGACCTGGGAAACACGGTGCTCGTGGTGGAGCACGACGAGGAGACGATCCGCACGGCGGACCACGTGATCGACATGGGACCGGGGGCGGGGGAGCACGGCGGGCATGTGGTGGCGTCGGGCCCCCCGGACGAGATCCTTCGGTGCGAGGCGTCCCTCACGGGCCAGTACCTGTCCGGGAAGAAGGAGATCCCCGTTCCCCGGGCGCGCAGACGCGCAAACGGCCCCGTGCTGTCCGTCACCGGCTGCCGGGCGAACAACCTGAAGGGGATCGACGTGACCATCCCGCTGGGCGTGATCACGTGCGTCACCGGCGTGTCGGGGTCCGGCAAGTCCACGCTGATCCTCGACACGCTGCACCGGGCGCTGGCGCAGAAGCTCACCGGCGCGAGGGAGCGCCCCGGGGAGTACCGGACCCTCTCGGGGCTTTCGCACGTGGACAAGGTGATCCACATCGACCAGTCGCCCATCGGCCGGACGCCGCGGTCCAACCCCGCGACGTACTCCGGCGTCTTCACCCCGATCCGCGACCTATTCGCCCTGCTCCCCGAGAGCAAGGCGCGGGGCTACCGGCCCGGCCGGTACTCCTTCAACGTGAAGGGGGGCCGGTGCGAGGCGTGCGAGGGGGACGGGATCATCCGGATCGAGATGCACTTCATGCCCGACGTGTACGTCACGTGCGAGGAGTGCCGCGGGCGGCGGTACAACCGGGAGACGCTGGAGATCGCCTACAAGGGGAACAACATCGCGGACGTCCTCGGGATGACCGTGGACCAGGCGCTGGAATTCCTCTCCCCGATCCCGCCGATCCGCCACAAGCTCACGACGCTGTCGCGCGTGGGGCTGGGGTACATCCGGCTGGGGCAGTCCGCCACCACGCTGTCGGGAGGGGAGGCCCAGCGGGTGAAGCTGGCGCGGGAGCTGTCCCGCCGCGCGACGGGAAAGACGGTCTACCTGCTGGACGAGCCCACCACGGGGCTCCACTTCGACGACATCTCGAAGCTGCTGTCGGTCCTGCACCTCTTCGCCGACGCAGGGAACACGGTGATCATCATCGAGCACAACCTCGACGTCATCAAGTCCGCCGACCACGTGATCGACCTGGGCCCCGAGGGCGGCGACCGGGGCGGGGAGATCGTGGCGTGCGGCACGCCCGAGGAGATTGCCCGCGACCCGCGCTCCTTCACGGGGCAGTTCCTGCGCCGCGTCCTCCACACCTCCGCCGCCGCGGGATGAGCCGGCAATGGCCGGCGAAAGGAGCAGGCAATGGGTAGGAAAACCGCGGTGGCTTCCGCGATCCTGTTTTGCCTGGCGACGGCCGTATCGCACGCGGGCCTGATGGACGACATCGGCAACCTTCTCGGAGGGGGGAAAGTCTCCGGGATTTCCGGAAACGTCGCCGAAGACGCCCGGGTCGTCTCCGGGCTGAAGGAGGCCCTCTCCATCGGCGCGGCGAACGCGGTCGCCGACACGTCGAAGGTGGACGGGTATTTCGCAAACCAGGCCATCCGGATCCTGGTTCCGGATAAGGTGCGCAAGGTGACCGACGTGCTCGGGAAGGTGGGGTACCAGAAAGAGGTGGACGAATTCGTCCTCAGCATGAACCGGGCGGCGGAGAAGGCCGCGCCGCGGGCGAAGACGTATTTCGTCGATGCGATCCGGGAGATGACGTTCGAGGACGCGCGGAAGATCCTTGGCGGCGGGGACACCGCCGCGACGGAATATTTCCGGAGCAAGACGCAGAAGAAACTGTACGACGAGTTCCGTCCCTCCGTCTCCGCGAGCATGGACGAGGTCGGGGTGACCCGCTCCTACAAGAACATGGTCGGGAAGTTCTCCACCCTTCCGCTGGTCAAGAGCCCCGAATCGATCGACCTGGACGACTACGTCACCGGCAAGGCGCTCGACGGGCTGTTCTTCATGCTGGGCCAGGAGGAGAAGAAGATCCGCACCGACCCGGCGGCCCGGGTCACGGACCTGCTGAAGGACGTGTTCGGAGGGAAGTGAGCCGGGGTTACGCTGCGGAGGTTTTCTTGCGGCCCCCGGCGGCCTCGCCCAGGAGTTTCTGCGCCACCTCGTCCGGGAAGAGGTGGTTCACTTCCCTTTCCACGGCCGACAGAACCGGGTGGGTGCGGTTCTCGTCCTGCAGGCACCACACCTCCCCCATGTCCTCGTCCACCGTCAGCACCCCGCCGGTGACCACCAGCGGGAACATGATGCAGAAGCGCGGTTTGAACTCCCACTCGTGCCGCCCGAGGGCGATGGCCGCCTTCTGGAGGGAGCAGCCGTGTCCGGGATGGAAGAAGACGCAGTAGTCGCCCGCCGTGTTGGTTTCCACTGCCGTGCCGCTCGGGCAGTCCGGGTCCTTCAGGGTTTCCCCGAACCACAGGGACGGGTCCTTCGCCTCGTGGCGGACGTAGGGGAGGAAGAGGTCCGCGTTCCGCAGGATCGCTTCGCGCTCCTCGAGGTCGGCCCATACGCCGCCCTGGCAGCAGCGGCTCCTGCACCGGTCGAGGGCACAGCGGTGGGGGAACCTGGCGCGGAACACGTGCGGGTCGATCTTCATCGGGGAACACCTTTCCCACGTCGGGTATTGCCGCGCGACATATCGCGGGTGAAGTCCTCATTCTATTCGCGCGCGTTTCCCCGGGCAAGACCTCTTGCGAATTTTCCCGCTTCGATGACGAGGAAGACGCCGACGCTCCCCGCGGCGCAGAGTCCGAGGGTGCTCCCCTGCAGCGCGACGGTGCGGAAGACCGCCTGCAGCGGCGGCGCATACACCACCGCGAGCTGCAGGAGCACCGTGACGCCGACGGACAGCAGCAGCGGACGGTTCGACAGGAGGCCGCGGCGGTACAGCGGATCCCGCACCGACCGGATCGCCAGCACGTGCGCCATCTGCGCGAACGTGAGCGTGGTGAAGAGCGCGGTGCGCCAGGCCGGGTCGCCGGCGCGGAACAGGGGGAGCGCGACGCCGAGGCACAGGACCCCGAGGAGTGTCCCGACCGCCAGGATGTATCCCCACGTGCCGCGCCCCAGCACCCCCTCCTCCGGCGGGCGGGGCGGGCGGCGCATGACGTCCTCCTCCGCGGGCTCCACCCCCAGCGCCAGCGCCGGGAGGCCGTCGGTCAGCAGGTTGATCCAGAGGATCTGCAGCGGGAGCAGCGGCAGCGGCATGCCGAGCAGGGGCCCCAGGAGCATCACGAGGATCTCCCCCACATTGCTCGCCAGGATGAAGAGGACGAACTTCCGGACGTTGTCGTAGATGACCCGGCCTTCCTCGACGGCGGCGACGATGGTGGCGAAGTGGTCGTCCGTGAGGACCATGTCGGACGCCTCCCGGGCCACGTCGGTGCCGCACTCCCCCATCGCCACGCCGATGTCGGCCTTCCGCAGCGCGGGGGCGTCGTTGACGCCGTCCCCGGTCATCGCGACCACGTGTCCGTCGGCGCGGAGGGCGGAGACGATGGCGAGCTTGTGCTCGGGGGATACGCGCGCGTAGACGTCGGTCGTCCGGGCGGCCGCTGCGAGTTCCCCCGGCGTCATGCGGGAGAGATCCGCGCCCGTGACCGCCGGGGCGCCCCGGTCGATCCCGAGCGCGCGCGCCACGGCGAGGGCGGTCCGCGGGTGGTCCCCCGTGATCATCACCGGGCGGATCCCCGCGGCGCGGCACGTGGCCACGGCCGCGGCCGCCTCCGGCCGGGGCGGGTCGATCATCCCGACGAGGCCGAGGAACACGAGGCCGGGTTCCCGCTCCTCCGCCCACCTCTCGTCCGGCCACCCCGACAGGGGCCGGAAGGCGACGCCCAGCACGCGGAGCCCGCGGTCCGCCATCTCCGCGACCTCCGCGAGGATCCGCTCCCGGCCGGCAGTGGCGAGCGGACGCGGTCCGTCAACCGCCCATTCCGTCCCGCAAAACGGCAGCAGACCGTCCGCCGCGCCTTTCGTGACGGCGAAGACAGACGCACCCCCAAGGAAGGGGAGCACCGCCTCCCCGACCGTGTCGCGCACGCTTGCCGCTATCCGGTCCGCCTCGTGGGCCGTCGTCATCCGCTTCCGCTCGGAGGTGAAGGGGACCTCGGCGCGCCGGGGGAACCGCTCCTCCAGCTCCCCCTTGGGCAGTCCGAAGCGCGCGGACAGTTCGGCGAGGGCCACCTCGGTGGGGTCGCCCAGCGGGGGAACGCCGGCCGCCGTCGCGACCACCGCGTCGTTGCACAGCGCGCACGCCGCGGCGAGGAATACGTGGGGAGCCGGGAGGGACGGAGGGGAAGCACCCGCCTCGACGGAGGCGCGCATCCCCGCGGATGCGATCTCCGCCACGGTCATCCGGTTCCGGGTGAGCGTCCCGGTCTTGTCGGAGCAGATCACCGTCACGGACCCCAGCGTCTCGACGGCGGGGAGCTTTCGGATGAGCGCGCGGCGGGCGAGCATCCGTTGCGAGCCGAGGGCGAGAGTCACGGTCACGACGGCCGGCAACCCTTCCGGGACGGCCGCCACGGCGAGGCTCACCGCGGTGAGGAAGAGCAGCCCCGGCTCCTCCCCGCGCAGGAGTCCCATCCCGAAGAGGACGGCGACGATGGCGAGTGCGAGAAGGGCCAGGTCCCTGCCCAGCCTGGCCATCCTCTTCTGGAGAGGGGTTGGTTCCCGACGGACCTCGGAAAGCATCCGGGCGATCCGCCCCAGTTCGGTCCCCGCTCCCGTGGCCGTCACGACCGCCGTTCCGCGGCCGTGGACCACGGTGGTCCCCAGGTGCAGGCAGTTCCGCCGGTCGGCGAGGGGTAGATCCGGGTCGGGGAGGGTGTCCGGCGATTTTTCCACCGGCGTGGATTCGCCGGTCAGGGGCGACTCGTCGGCCCGCAGGGAGTGCCCCTCGACCAGGCGGGCGTCCGCCGGGACGCGGCACCCTGCATCCAGCAGCACGATGTCGCCGGGGACGAGATCCCTCGCGGGGACCACCAGGACCCGCCCGTCCCTGCGCACGCGCACCTCCGGGGCGGCGAGCCTCCGGAGGGCCGCCACCGCCTTCTCCGCGCGGTACTCCTGGGTGAACCCCAGTAGGGCGTTCAGGACGACGATGGCGAGGATCGCGGCGGCGTCGGCGGGGTCGCGCAGCAGGGCGGACACGGCGGCGGCGAACAGCAGCACCGCCACCATCGTGGTGGCGAACTGCGAGAGGAGGATCCGGAAGGGGGAAAGGACCGGGCCCCCGGGGAGTTCGTTGGGGCCCTCCTCGCGCAGGCGGGAGGCCGCCGCGCCGTCGGACAGGCCGCTCTCCCGGTCGGTCCGGAGTTCCCGCAAGACGTCCGCGATGTCCCGCCTGTGCCAGTCGCTCATGGGGCGCCTCGTACCGTCAGGCTATGCCAACGCGGTGCACCGGACAACGGTTTGTTCGAGTGACAAAAAACGTCAACCTTTTGATTTCCGGGCCGGCAAGGCGACGGGAAATTGTCCCGTCCCCGTTATGACGAAAGAATATTAGCAGTTGAATTAGAGTGTTACAGGGTTGCTCGAAATGGCACGCCTCGTGCTAAATCATTTGTCCGGTATTGCCGATGTATAAAACACTCCCGGCCGGAGACCCCGGACCGGCAACGAAGGAGGAGGAAGGCATGAAGAAGGTACTGATGGCAATGGTCGCCGTCGCGTTGGTCGCGATGGCGGGGAGCGCGATGGCGGCGGACTCCGCCTCCGTGACGGTCAGCGCGTCAATTGCTGGGAATTGCAGATTCAGCACCAACACCGGGACCGTGTCGTTCGGAACGCTGGACCCGGAGGCCGGCGGAAACGTGAGCGGAACCGTGACACAGCCCGTGTTCTGGTGCACGAGGGGAACGGCCTACACGATCGGCGACGATGTGGGATTGCACGAAACCGGAAGCACGTACCGTATGGTGCACGCGACCTCGGCGACCGATTTCATCCCGTACACCTTCGCCTACACTGCAACGGGAACCGGGGCAGGCGCCGGCATCGCGAATCGCATCACGATGAATATCGCGGCCCAGGTCCTCGACGCCGACTATATCAACGCGTTAGCGGGAAGTTATTCCGACACCGTTACCCTCACGATCAGTCCGTAACCTCCGGGCGAATGAGGCCCGTACGGTGAAGGATACCGGCAGGGGCGGCCGCAAGGCTGCCCCTGCCATTTTCGCCATCCTGCTGTTTCTGTTTCCGACCGTGTCCCTCGCTTCAGGCACAACAGCGGTGTCCGTAACCGCCACCGTCCTCTCGAAGAGCGTCTGCCGGTTCGATTCGAAAAGTCTTGCACTGAATTTCGGGAACGTCGATCCGGAGATCCAGGCCGATGCCACCGCGACCACGACGGCGGGCTTCCGTTGCGGCGGCAGCGCGGCAAACGCCACCTTCGCGATGGTCCCCGACGTCGGGCTGCACGCGACCGGGGGGTTCCCGAGGATGCAGAACGGAACGGTAACATCGGAGTTCCTCCCCTACTTCCTCGCGTTGAACCCGCCCACCGGCACCGTGCCGAGGAACGCCAACCAGACCCTGACTGTCACGGGGACAATCCGCAGGTCGGATTTCCAGGACGCCTACGCCGGGACGTACACCGACACTGTGGTGCTCACGATCCTTCCCTGACAGTTCCTGTTTTCCTGTTTAATCCAGCGTAAATCTCTCCGGTCATATGGCCGATAAATGGTAAGGTGCGGGGTGCCGGAACGAGAACGGGAGAGGGAGCCTCGGCATGGCCCAGTATCCACGGTTTGGAGTGGTGACCCGATGACGGGATCCGGTTTTATCGGACGCTCGCGCGCCCTTTCCATAGCGTTCGGTGTTCTCGCTTTCCTTCCTGCGTTCCTGTCTTCCGATATCGTACGGGCGGGGGAGTGGAGGGTGACTCCCATTCGCCTCGACCTGGGCCGGGATGCGAGGAGCGGCGCCGTGACGGTCATCAACGAGTCGGATGAACGCCTGCAATTTCAGATGAAGGCCTTCGAGTGGACGCAGGACGTGGAAGGGAAGGACCGGTACGAGGAGACGGACGACATCCTATTCTTCCCCCGGATCATGATCTTCGACAAGAAGGGAGAAAAGATCCTCCGGGCCGGTGTCAAGGGTCCGTCTGGGGCGAAGGAGAAAACGTACCGGCTTTTCGTCGAGGAGATCCCCGAGCCGAAGAAGGCGGAAGGGGCCCGCGTCGCCATCGCCATACGGTTCGGCCTCCCGATCTTCGTGAAGCCCGCGAAGGAGGATCTCCGCGGGGAAGTGGCGGGCATCCCGATGGCGGGTGGCGCCGTGTCCGCCATGGTGAGGAACACCGGGAACGTCCATTTCGTCGTGCGGAAGGTCATCCTGAATTGGAGGGATGGAAACGGGAAGAGCGTCTTCTCGAAAGAGTTGGACGGCTGGTACCTCCTGGCGGGCGCGGAGAGGGCATATCCGGCGGAACTGCCGGCCGGCCTCTGCGGGGAGGTCGCACGGGTTGACGTCGAGGTCCGGACGGAGACCGTCTCCTTCACCGGGAACCTGGTTGCGGATCCGGCCATGTGCACGACCAAGTAAGGACGTCATGGCGCGGCGGGACACGGGTGTCTTCCGCGCGGCGGCCTACCTTCTTCCTTTGTGCATCCTCGTCTTTGTAACCCCCGCTTCCCACTGCGCGGACTCCTTCTACGTATCTGTCCTCCTAAACGGGCAGAAGAAGGGGGATCTTCTCGTCTTCCGCCTCGAAGACGGCGAAATCCTGGTAGGGCAACAGGAACTGACGGGATTCGGCCTGTCGCTTCCGGACGCGCCGGTGCAGCCGATCGGCGGGGAACCGTTCCTGTCCCTGCGCTCCATCCAGGGGATTTCGTACGCCTTCCGCGAGGAGACGATGACCCTCGAGCTGACCGCCGCGCCGTCCCTGTTCCCGAGACAGGTCATCGACTTCGCGCCCCGACGGCAGACGAACGTCTACTACCCGAGGGACACCGGGGGATTCTTCAACTACGGGGTGTCGTACTCGGCTGGGAACTCCTTCGATTTCCAGGAACTGGACGTGGCGGGCGAGATCGGGTTCCGGGCGGGGGATTACCTCTTCTTCACCGATTCCACGTACACGCGCACACGGACGGAGGATCGCTATGTGCGTTTGACGAGCAATGTGACGTACGACCGGCGCGAGCAGATGCAGCGGGCCATCCTCGGCGATTTCCAGGTGTCGTCCGGTCTCCTCGGCTCCAATCTGCTCCTTGGCGGGATCAGCTTCTCCAAGGTCTACGGGATCGACCCGTACTTCATCTACTACCCCATGACCGGTTATTCCGGCCTGGTGTCATACCCGTCCGTCGCGGACGTCTACCTCGACGGAAACCGCATCCGGTCGGAAAAGCTCTCTCCGGGGGAGTACGACCTGCGGAATATCGCGTATTACGGGGGGATGCGGGACATCTCGGTCGTGATCCGGGACCCGTTCGGCCGGGAGCAGATAATCTCCCGCCCGTACTACTTCACCGACACCCTGCTGCGGGAAGGGCTCCACTCGTACAGCTACAGCCTCGGTTTCCCGAGGGAGCGGTTCGGGGTGGAAAGCAACGAGTACGGGTCGCTGGCCTTCACTGCGTTCCACGATTACGGTTTCAGCGATACCCTCACGGCCGGTTTCCGGGGTGAGGGGGATACGGACCGGGTGAACCTCGGGCCGCAGGCGACCTTCCTGGCGGGAAACGCCGGCCAGGTGTTCCTGTCCGTGTCGGGCAGCGCAGCGAAGGAAACCGGGGGCGGAGGCGCCGCGATTCTCGCCCACCAGTACCAGAACCGGGAACTCGGCACGCGCCTCTTCCTCCAGGGACGGACGCGGGAGTACGCGACCATCTCGGAAACGGCCGCGACGGGCAGGCTCCGGTACGAGGCCGGGGCTGGCGTCGGGTACGGGACGAGCGTGGCGGGGTATATTTCGGTGGATTACGCCGTCCGGGAGAAATACGAGGGGCAGGACCAGCGGATCGCGTCTGTGGGCTATTCGAGGACCTTCTTCGGAAACCTCAACCTGCAACTGACGTACAGAAACATACGGCAGGAGACCTCGGTGAATGATTTCTTCGCCGGCCTGACGTACTATCCGTGGACCGACACCTCGCTGTCGGCCTCCTGGCGGAGGACGGAGGACGCGGACACCTTCACCGTCCAGGCGCAGAAAAACCAGCCGGTGGGGGAAGGTTGGGGGTACCGGGTCACGGCGGCGAAGACGGACGCGCCCGCCGCTTCCGTGACGAGCGTGAACCCCTTCGTCCAGTACAACGCGAAGCGAGGAATTGTCAGCGCGGAATTTGTCGGGGAATACGCGGATCCGGGGAATAACCGGGAGAGTTATCGCCTCTCCGCGGCGGGGGGGATCGCCTATGTGGGCGGCGCCTTCGGATTGAGCCGGCCGGTCACCGACAGCTTCGGCCTGGTCACGGTGGACAACCTCGCGGGTGTCCGCGTGTTCCAGAACAACCAGGAGATCGGGCGGACCGACGCGCGGGGGAGGGTGTTCCTCCCCACGATGGGATCGTACGTCGAGAACCAGATATCGATTGCGGACAAGGACGTCCCGATGGATTATTCGCTCGCGGAGGTGAACCGGCTGGTCTCCCCGCCCCTCCGGAGCGGGTCCGTCATCCGCTTCGACGCGAGGAAATACCGGGCCGTCACCGGGAAGCTGGGTGTAAAGGTGGACGGGACGATCCGCCCGGTAGAGTATCATGAGATCCGGACGATGGCGGACGGGAAGGAGCTCTCCTTCCCGACGGGGAAGGGCGGGGAGTTC
>Ga0316605_10001444_pt1 | contig 13673 bp, 12 predicted proteins | sample OWC_soil_day20_n_FD_207666 | JGI IMG/M metagenome (GOLD analysis project Ga0316605, IMG submission 207666) | Wetland soil microbial communities from Old Woman Creek delta, Ohio, United States - OWC_soil_day20_noCT | ecosystem: Environmental > Terrestrial > Soil > Wetlands | place: USA: Ohio... | reverse complement strand
CGAGGACCAGCTGGTCCTCGCGGCGAACTGAAGCCCGGCATGCGCATCGCCGAGCTGTCGCTGGTGGAGCGGCTGAGCGCGTCGCGCACGCCGATCCGCATGGTGCTGGTGCGGGTGCAGGAAGAAGGCCTGCCCGAAAGTCTGGCCAACGGCGGCTACGCGGTGAAGGACTTCTCCGAAAGTGCAGGGCACGGTGGACCACCCAGCGACGTGTTCATCGGCAGCCCGCAGAGGCAGGCCAACCTGCGGCTGTGCGTCTGCGTGTCGCGGATCAGCGGCCGGGGCGTGGTGCTCGGCTCCGCGTTCCGCCCCGATTGAGTTAGGGTGCGCCTTCCATCCAATCGAAGGAGTGCGGCATGTCGGTCGAATTCATCAACCCGTCGGAACTGAGCCAGGGCACCTACTCGCACGTGGCCGCCGTCAGCGGCGGCGCGCGCACGCTTTACGTGTCCGGCCAGGTGGCCATGGACGCAACCGGCCAGGTGGTCGGGCGGACCTTTGCCGAGCAGGCCGAGCAGGTGCTGCGCAACCTGGGCATCGCGCTGGCCTCCGGCGGCGCGCAGTTCCATCACATCGTCAAGATGAACGTCTACGTGCGCGACCTGACCAGCGACAAGGTGACGACGCTGCGCGCCATCCGCCAGCGCCACTTCGGCGGACACCAGCCGGCCAGCACGCTGGTCGGCACCACCGCGCTGGTGCACGAGGATCTGATGCTCGAGATCGAATGCGTGGCGGTCATCGACTGAGGCCGGTTCTTGCCTCCACCGAGGCGTGGTCCGGCGAACGATTCGTTGCGCGGCGGTTGACGCCGCGAAAGGAACCTTCACCGCAGGGATGCCGAGGACGCGGAGAAACGCAGAGGAAAATCTGGCAATGGGTCTTCTCTGCGACCCACTGCGTCCTCGGCGCCTCTGCGGTAAGAGTGGCTCGCGTCCGGCAGCTGTGCACCGCGAGCCACTGGCCAACCTGCATGCCACCCGACAGGCTGCTGCCTGAGCGATTCAGCCCGGCTGCTTGCCTGCAGCGCGCCGGACACGCGTGATCAACGCCAGCGCCTGTTGCTCGCTTGACAAGGACAGCGCCAGCGGCGAGCGGCACAGGCCCGCATGCTGGTAGTTCAGGTTTTCGTACAACTCGGCCGCCGACGGGAACGCGTCGAGCAACGCCGACAGCGCGCGTTCACTGCCCAGTTCGTCGAACTCTTCCTTCAAGTGGCGCACCACCGACCGGTACTGCTCCGCACCCACCGGCTCGACACTGCGGTCCAGCCGCTCCAGCAGTTGCGACAGCAGCACCGCCACCGCCAGCCGCGCTGGGGATTGCATCGAATGTGAAGTCTTCATGCCCCCACAACTGGGGGCATCCGGGCCTGTTGCAAGGTGCTCAGGCCAGCGCCGGCAGCACCGTGCCGCTGCACTCGCCGAAACCGATGCGCCGCGCGCCCGCGCGCTCGCAGTGCGCGCGCAGGATCACCGTGTCGCCGTCCTGCAGGAAGCTGCGCGTCTCGCCGTCCGGCAGCGACAGCGGCTGCTTGCCGCCCATCGACAGCTCCAGCATCGATCCGCCCTGCCCCGGCTGCGCGCCCGACTGCGTGCCGGTGCCGAGCAGGTCGCCGGTCTGCAGGTTGCAGCCGCCGCTGCTGTGGTGGGCCAGCATCTGCGCCACGCTCCAGTACGCATCGCGGAAGTTCGAGCGGCTCAGCTCCAGCGCCGGCAGGCCCTTCCGGCGCATGGCTTCGGTCTGCAGCAGCACCTGCAGCGCGATGTCCACCTGGCCGCTGTCGCGGTTGCGCGCACTGTCCAGGTGGGGCAGCGGCTGCGGGTCGCCGGCCGGCCGCGTGAAGGGCGCGCGGAACGGCTCCAGCGCCTCGCGCGTGACGATCCACGGCGAGATGGTGGTGGCGAAGTTTTTCGCCAGGAAGGGGCCCAAGGGCTGGTACTCCCAGGCCTGGATGTCGCGCGCCGACCAATCGTTGAGCAGCACGATGCCGAACCAGTCGTCCTCGGCCTGCTCCATGCCCATCGGCTGGCCCAGCGCATTGCCGGCGCCGACGAAGACACCGAGCTCGAGCTCGTAGTCCAGCCGGTGGCAGGGCCCGAAGCGCGGCGTCTCGGTCCCCGGCGGCAGCGACTGGCCGCTCGGCCGCACGAAGGCCTGCGGGCTGACGCCGATGCTCGACGCGCGGCCGTGATAGGCGATCGGCATCCACTTGTAGTTGGGCAGCAGCGGGTTGTCGGGCCGGAACAGCTTGCCCACCGCGGTGGCGTGGTGGATGCCGGTGTAGAAGTCGGTGTAGTCGCCGATGGCGCAGGGCAGCTGCATCTGCACCTGCGCCTGCGGCACCAGGCACAGCTCGAGGAACGGCGCCTGGTCGCTGCCGTCGGCCAGCGCCAGCGACAGCGCGCTGCGCAGCATGCGCCGCACCGCCGGGGGGGCCGACATCAACGGCTTCAGCTCGCCCGCGGCCAGCGGTGCCAGCAGCTCGTCAATGCCCAGGCCCCACGGGCATTGCGCCCGTGCCACCTTCAGGTCGAGCACCTGGTCGCCGATGGCCACGCCGATGCGCAGCGGCTCGTCCTGCCCGGAGCGGCGGAACGCACCGAAGGGCAGGTTCTGCACCGGGAAGTCGCTGTCCGGCGCGTTGGCCGATTCGACCCAGCTGCGCAATGCGGCGTCGTGTGTGTGGTCCAGCATGTTCAGCCCCCGGCATGCGCCAGCGTGTTGTCGCGCGCCAGCGCGATGGCCTCGCGCAGCAGCTCGCGGTCGCCCACGTGGTTGGCCAGGATCAGCACGAGCTTGGTGCTCAGCATCTCGGCCTGCGCATCGCTCAGGCCGCGCTGGCTGTCGACCAGCTCGCGGTAGAAGTCGTCGGGGTCGGCGATGTTCGGTTGTCGGTTCAGCGGCATGGCGGTGTCCTCAAGCCTGGGCGGTGGCGCGGCGCAATGCGGCGCGCACCTTGGCCGCATCGAAGCCGCGCCAGCGCGCGGCCACGTGCTGGTCGGGGCGGATCAGGTAGACGGTGCCGGGCCGCGCGTCGTAGCGTTGCGCCAGCAGGCCCTGCGGGTCCTCGACGTCGCCGCCGACCGACAGCACGCGCGCGACGAGCCGGCCTTCGGCCACGCTTTCCAGCGGCGGGCGCTCGCCGAAGGCCAGCAGCGTGAAGCCGCCGGCCGGGCCGTGCAACGTGTTCAGCAGGTTCAGCAGCCAGACGTCGCGCCCCTGGTGGCGCAGCGGCGCGTCGGCGCAGTTGGTACCCGGCTTCATCGCCCCGGCAAAGGGCTCGTCGTCCGGCGTGTTCAGCGGCGAGTGCAAGTAGGGTGTGGGCGTGGACAGCCGGCCGCTGTTGATCAGCGGGCGCGCAAAGGGCTCGGTGCGCGCCAGCTCGAGCACGGCATTGCGAAAGCGCAGGCTCGCCGGGCTCTTCGGCGAGATGAAGTCGGTGGCGCGCGTGGAGTTCAGCAGGTTGTCGTCGGCGGCGAAGGCGCGCTCGTCGTGGTAGCTGTCGATCAGCGCCTCGCTCGCCACGCCGTCGAGCACCAGCTTGAGCTTCCAGCCCAGGTTGTCGACGTCCTGGATGCCGGTGTTGGCACCCCGTGCGCCGAAGGGCGAGACCTGGTGCGCCGCATCGCCGGCGAAGATGACGCGGCCGTAGCGGAAGTTGTCGATGCGCCGGCAGGCGAACTGGTACACCGACACCCATTCCAGCTCGAAGGGCAGGTCCGGCCCGAGCATCGCCTGGATGCGCGGGATCACGCGCTCGGGGCGCTTCTCGGCCTCGGGGTCGGCATCGCGGCCGAGCTGGAAGTCGATGCGCCAGACATCGTCGCACTGCTTGTGCAGCAGCACGCTCTGGCCGCGGTGGAAGGGCGGGTCGAACCAGAACCAGCGCTCGGGCTCGCTGCCCAGCCGCTGCGCGCCCTGCGCCGGCTGCGGTGGCGACTTCAGCACCACGTCGGCGATCAGGAAGCGGTCTTCGAAGAACTGTCCCGTGAATTTCGCGCCCACCATGCGGCGCGTGTCGCTGCTGGCGCCGTCGCAGGCGATCACCCAGTCGGCCAGCAGGTCGTAGCGGCCATCCGGCGTTTCCACCGTCAGCCGCGCATGGTCGGCCTGCTGCTGCAGCGCGACCAGCTTGTGCTTCCAACCGACGTCGATCTTCGGATGCGCCTCGCAGGCATCGACCAGCGTCTGCTCGACGTAGTACTGCTGCAGGTTGATCATCGCCGGCATCTTGTGGCCGCTTTCGGGCAGCAGGTCGAAGCCGTAGACCAGCTCGTCCTCGAGGAACACCTTGCCCACCTGCCAGCGCACGCCCTTGTCCACCAGCGGCGCGGCCACGCCCAGGCGGTCCCAGATCTCCAGCGGGCGCTTGGCGTAGCAGACGGCGCGCGAACCGACGCTGACGGTGTTGTTGTCGTCGAGCAGCCGCACGTCGATGCCGCGCTGCGCGCAATCCAGCGCCACGCTCAGGCCGATGGGCCCGGCACCGATGACCACCAGCGCGTGACGCTCGACGCGGCCTTCGCGCTGCGCGGCGCTCTGCCGGTACGGAAACTCGGGGTAGGTGTAGCTCTTGGACATCGCGGTCTCAGGCGTCCAGTTCCGCTTCGTGCATCCAGTGCGCATGCTTCGGCGCACGCTTGGTCTTCGCCCACTCTTCGAGCATGGCCCACTTCACGTCGTCGAGCTTCTTGTACATGTCCGGCGTGCCGGTGTCGCAGGCCAGCTCCAGCCGGTGGCCGTTGGGGTCGAAGAAGTAGATCGACTTGAAGATCGTGTGGTCGGTGATGCCGACCACGTCGATGCCGGCGGCCTGCAGCCGCGCCTTGGTGTCCTCCAGCTCCTTGACGCTGCCCACCTTGAAGGCGATGTGCTGCACCCAGTCGGGCGTGTTGGCGTCGCGGCCCATGGCCGGCGAGTTGGGCAGCTCGAAGAAGGCCAGCACGTTGCCGTTGCCGGCGTCCATGAACAGATGCATGTACGGGTCGGGCGCGTGCGTGGACGGCACCTTGTCCTCGGCGATGGCCAGCACGAAGTCCATGCCCAGGTGCTTGCGGTACCACTCCACCGTTTCCTTGGCGTCGCGGCAGCGATAAGCGACATGGTGAATGCGTTCGATCTTCATGAGGTCTCCTGTTGCGTGGTTTTTGGCGTCGATCAGACGCTTGGAGCGAACGCCGTGGAACCGGCTCTGCCGGGCCACTGGCGTTGCCCCCTCGAGGGGGCGGCTGAAGGCCGTAGGGGGTGGGCCAAGTGACTAGGCCTCCAGGGATTTCCACATTTCGATGTCGCGCTCTGCCGTCCAGATGCGCGGGTCGGGGAACTGGGTCGCCTCGTCGTAGGCGCGGGTCACGTCGAAGGGCATGCAGTGGTCGAAGATGACCCACTGGCCATACCTGGGCTTGAGCTTGGCGTACGTATCGCGGTACACCGCGCGCAGCTCCTTGCCGGCCGCCGCGCCGGCCTTGACGCTGGCATACAGCTCGCTGACGAAGGCGCGCGTGCCTTCCAGCCCCTTGGCCACGTCGGCTGCGCCCTGCAGCGCCGCGCCGCGGCCCGGCACCAGGGCCTGCGGCTTCAAGGCGGCGATGTTGTCCAGCGTGCGCGGCCAGTCCTGGAAGTAGGCGTCGCCGGCATAGGGCGTGGCGTCGAATTCGACCAGGTCGCCGCTGAACAGCACCTTGTCCTGCGGCAGCCAGACCACCGTGTCACCCTTGGTGTGGCCTCGGCCCAGCTGGATCAGCTGCACCTCGAGCCTGCCCAGCCAAAGCGTCATCTTGCCGGTGAAGGTCATCGTCGGCCAGGTCATGCCGGGCGGCACCGATTCGACGTTGCGGAACAGCCGCGGGAAGCGGCCGATCTCGCTGGCCTTGTCCTGCTCGCCGCGCTCGACGATCAGGTCGCGCGTGTCCTGGCTGGCAATGATGTGCTCGGGCCGGTAGGCCGCCGCGCCGAGCACGCGCACCGCGTGGTAATGGCTCAGCACCACGTATTTGATGGGCTTGTCGGTGACTTCGCGGATGCGGCGGATCACGTCCTGCGCCATCGCCGGCGTGGCCTGGGTGTCGATGACCATCACCGCGTCGTCGCCGATGACGATGCCGCTGTTCGGGTCCCCCTCGGCGGTGTAGGCATAGGCGTGCTCGGACAGCTTGGTGAAGCTGACGGTCTTTTCTTCCAGGTCGGCCTGGCTGGCGAAGGCTTTGCTCATGCAGTCTCCAAGATTCGGTTTAAGCGAACTAGTTAGGGTTAGTGTAATTTCGGGCTTGATTTTGGTCAAGCGATTCGTTAATGTCTAACGCATTCGTTTCAGCAACCACCCGCACCATGCCCACGCACCGAAGAATGCCTGCGCCGGCGCCGCGAGTCGAGCCGCCGCGGCTGCAGCGCGGCATCCAGAGCGTGGAAGTCGGCGGCCAGCTGCTGCGTGCGCTGGCCCACCACGGCCAGCCGATGGCGCTGAAGGATCTGGCGCGCGAGGCCGGCATGACGGCCGCCAAGGCCCACCCGTACCTGGTGAGCTTCGGCAAGCTCGGGCTGATCGAGCAGGACGCGCAGTCGGGCCGCTACGGCCTGGGGCCGCTGGCCATGCAGCTGGGGCTGATCAGCCTGCAGCAGTACGACCCGGTGCGCCTGGCCACGCCGCTGATCGGCGAGCTGGCGCGCACGCTGGGCCACACCGTCGGCATCGCGGTGTGGGGCAATCGCGGGCCGACGATGGTGCGCATCGAGGACGCGCCCGCCGCGGTGCACGTGAACATGCGCCACGGCACGGTGATGAGCCTGCGCGGCACGGCCTCGGGGCTGCTGTTCTGCGCCTACCTGCCGCGCGCAGCGGTGCTGCCGCTGCTGGCGGAAGAGCCGACCGACGGCAAGCGCAGCGTCGGTTTCGACGCCGCGTTGCAGGCGCAGCTGAAACGCGTGCGCCAGCTGGGCCTGGCCATCGCGGTCGATGCCTCGGTGCCCGGCATCAGCGCCATGGCGGCGCCGGTGTTCGACGTCGGCAACGGCATCGTCATGAGCCTGACGGCCATCGGGCCCAGCGCCATCTTCGACGTGCGCGCCGACGGCGCAGTGGCGCGCGTGCTGCGCCACAGCGCCGGCGAACTGTCGCGTCAACTGGGAGCCGGCGCGGCCGCGGCCTGAGCCTCGCCCGCGGCGCTGGCCGGCGCTAGTGCGCCTCGCCTTCGGCGGTGCGCTGCACCAGCAGCTTGTCCACGCGCTTGCCGTCCAGGTCCACCACCTCGAAGCGCCAGCCCTCCCAGTCGACGCTGTCGCCGGTCAGCGGCAGGCGGCCCAGCAGCAGCATGACCATGCCGGCCAGCGTGTTGTAGCGACCGCGCTCTTCCTCGGGCACGTCCTTCAGGCCGAGCCGGTCCTTCAGCTCGGGGATCGGGATCAGCCCGTCCATCAGCCAGCTGCCGTCGGCACGCTGCGTGGCCCAGGCCTCCTCGCCGGCATCGGTGCCGACGAATTCGCCGGTGATGGCTTCGAGCAAGTCGCGCTCGGTGATCACGCCCTGCACCGCGCCGTACTCGTCGACCACGAACACCATGTCGGCGCTGGTCTGGCGGAAGTGCTCCAGCAACTCCATGCCCGACAGCGTCTCGGGCACGAACACCGGCGGCTTCAGGTGCTCGTTCAGGTCGGGCCTCAGCCCCTGCGCCAGCGGCGGCAGCAGCGTGTGTGCGGCCACCACGCCGATGACGTCGTCCAGGCTGCCGCGGCACACCGGGTAGCGCGAACGGCCGCTGTGCATCATGCGCTCGAGCATCTGCTCGATCGGCGCGCCGGCATCGAGCCAGACGATCTCGGCGCGCGGGATCATCATCGAGCCGATCTGCCGGTCGTCCAGGCGGAACACGTTGCGCACCATCTGGTGTTCCTGCGCCTCGATCACGCCGGCATCGACGCCCTCTTCCAGGCTGGCGGCGATTTCTTCTTCGGTGACGCTGCGCGACGGCCCGCCGCGGATGCCCAGCAGGCGCAGCACCGTCTCGGTGCTGGCGCCGAGCAGCCAGACGAAGGGCCGGGTCGCGGTGGACAGCCAGTTCATCGGCCGCGCCACCAGCCGCGCCACGGTTTCCGGGTACATCTGGCCCAAGCGCTTGGGTACCAGCTCGCCGAAGATGATGGTCAGGAAGGTGATGGTGGCCACCACCAGCGCGGTGGCGATCAGCGCTGACGCCTTGGGGCGGACCTGCAGCATCTGCTGTAGCCAGTCGGCCAGCGGCGCGGAGAAGGCCGCGTCGCCGACGATGCCGTTGAGCACGCCGATCGAGGTGATGCCGATCTGCACCGTCGACAGCCACTTGGTCGGGTGCTCGTGCAGGTCCATCGCCGCCTGGGCACCCGGCTCCTCGCCTTCGACCATGACCTGCAGCCTCGCCTTGCGGCTGGCGGTGAGGGCCATCTCCGACATGGCGAACACGCCGTTCAGCAGGATCAGGAAAACCAGGAGCGCGACGTCCATGCACGGCCGCCAGGGCGGCGGCAAGCGGGGAAATGGGCCGCAGCGTAGCAGAATCTACGGCATGGACTACCTGATCGGCGACGTGCAGGGCTGCTGCGATGCGCTGGACCGGTTGCTGGCCGAGATCGGCTTCTCGCCGTCGCGCGACCGCCTCGCGCTGGTCGGCGACCTGGTCAACCGCGGCCCTGGGTCGCTGGCCACGTTGAAGCGGCTGCGCGGGCTGGGCGACGCGGCCACCTGCCTGCTGGGCAACCACGACCTGCACTTGCTGGCCGTCGCGCACGGGGTGCGCAAGCCGCGCAAGGACGACACGCTGGACGACATCCTCGGCTCGAAGAAGCGCGACGAATGGCTCGACTGGCTGCGCTACCGGCGCATGGCTCATGTGTTTGACGGCTGGTTGCTGGTGCATGCCGGCGTGGTGCCGCAATGGGACCTGGGCACCACGCTGGCGCTGGCCGCCGAGGTGGAGGCGGTGCTGCGCGGGCGCGAGCTGCCGGCGTGGCTGAACCAGATGTACGGCAACGAGCCGGCGCAATGGAGCGAATCGCTGCGGGGTGCCGAACGCTGGCGCTTCGTGGTCAACGTGCTGACGCGCATGCGCTTCTGCACGCCCGAAGGCCGGCTCGAGCTGAAGAACAAGGAAGGCGTGGCCGGCGCGCCTCCGGGATATCAACCCTGGTTCGACATCGCGACGAGGCGCACGCGCGGCGTGCCGATGGCTTTCGGCCACTGGTCGACGCTCGGCCGCATCGACCGGCCGGACCTGCTGGCGCTGGACACCGGCTGCGTGTGGGGCGGCGCGCTCAGCGCGGTGCGCATCGACGGCGGCCGGCGCGAGTGGGTGCAGGTGGCGTGCGAGCAGGCGCAGGTGCCGGGCTGAAGCTGGGGGACAATCTGGCTCTGTGGAAGCGTGGCAGAGTGGTCGATTGCACCGGTCTTGAAAACCGGCGACCCGCAAGGGTCCGTGAGTTCGAATCTCACCGCTTCCGCCAGATCGCAATGGAGTGAGCCCAGCCCTTGACCGCCCTCCGGCTCAGCGGCGCGCTTGCCGCCGCACTTTTCATCGGCCTGGCCTGGTATCTCGCGCCGCTGGAGCCCGGCGTGCTGGCGCTGCAGTTTGCCTTCACGCCACGCGCCTTCGCCAGCGTCGTCCACGCGTGGCCGCCCGAGGATCTGGCGCGCTATCGCGCGCACCTGCCTTTCGACTTCTTGCTGCTCGCCGCCTATGGCAGCTTCGGCTGGTTGCTTGCCACGCGCACTGCGCTGTTCGCCCGGGGCCGCTTCATGATGCGGCGCTTTGCGCCGTGGGCGCTGCCGCTGGCCGCGCTGTTCGATGCTGCCGAGAACGGCTTGCACCTGTGGCTGACCGAGTTGCCGCGCTTTGGCATGCCTGCGGCCTACGCGCTCGCGGGCACGGCTTCGATGCTGAAGTGGCTGCTGCTGCTGGCTTTTGCGGCGTCGGTCGCCTGTGCGCTGCGCAACTAGGCCGGGGGCTGACCCCCGCCTCGGCGGTCTTCAACCTGCGTCCAGGCAGGCGATGACCGCCCCTCCGTTCGTCCAACAGGGTCGGCACGGCAGCAGCGACATAGCGTCCTGCGCCAAGGCGCCGGCCACGCGGCCGCAGTTCGAAGGCGACAAGTCGCGGTCCATGGCTACTTCGGCAGCAGTTGCTGCCGCTTCACCGCATGCGCCTCCACCTGCGCGGGCGCAAACCACCAGCTGAGCAGCCGGCCTTCGCTCCACGCCGGCAGCTGGTCCTTTTGGTGCGGATGGAACTGGCGGTCGACCACCCCACCGGCGACCACGGCCTCGATCTTGTCGTCGTCGCCCATGTCGGCGACCAGCCGCATCGAGGCGAAGAACTCGACGCCGAAACCGCCCATGAACGGGTTCAGCGCACGCAGCAGCGTCGCTCCCGAGCCGCTCATCGGCGCTTCGGCATAACCCAGGAAGTCGCGCCCGGTGCCGCTGCGCCGCAACGGGCTGACGAAGGCGATGCGGTGCTCGTCGCCCCACTTCCACTTGGCCGGGTCGGCGCCGTGTCGGGCCTGCAGCTCGGGGCGTATGGCGGCGGCCACGCGCTTCACCAGGTCGGGCAGGGTCTCCTTCTGCGGCGTGCGGGTGTCGTCGAACCAAGGTGAGTCGGGTGTCTTTACCAGCTCGTCGAAGCGCTCCTGCCAGGCGTACCATTGACCCAGCCAGTCGCGCGCCAGCTTGTCGCCCATCTCGTCGACATAGGTCTCGTAGGCCAGCCGTTCGTAGAGCTTGTGATAGATCAGCGGCGCGGCCAGGTTCTTGTCGTCACGGCCGTTCCAGCTGGCAAGGATGCGCGCCAGGTCGGCGTTGGCCGCATCGGCCTGCAGCGCCGCCACCAGCGCCGGCACCAGGCGCGGCGCCTGCAGGTTCTGCGCATCCATCATCAGCGCCGATTGGTCGGCGGTGCGCATGCCCTTGGCCTGGTCCAGCACTTCGATCATGCGGCGGATGCGGTAGCTGGAGGCGAAGTACGACGAGTAGTGGAAGGCGTAGCCGTCGGGCCGGTTGTCGTGGTTGGCGGTGCCGACCCAGTCGCGCCCCGGTGACAGCGTTCCCGGCATCTGGTCCGGCGGGATGAAGCCGCGCCAGTCGTCGGTCGCGCCCACCGGCTTCGGGTGGCTGCCCTGTTTGCTGGCGCGCACCGGTACGCGGCCGGTGCTGCGGTGGCCGATGCCGCCGGCCTTGTCGGCGAAGACATAGTTGAAGTAGATGACGTCGATGGCCTGCGCGGCCTGGTCGACCTCGGCGACGTTGCGTGCCGTGAGCAACTTTTCGACGCCGAGGCCGCCGCCGGGCAGCTCGGCCGAGGCCATGCGCAGGCTGAGCAGTGCCTCGCCGTCGTAGCCGAGGATCGGGCCGCTGATGATGGGCCCGCGCACGGTGGCGCGGATGGTCATCTTCTCCTCGCGATAGCCGCCCGCCGCGTCCTTGTCCTTGATGCGGATGACCTCCTCGATGACCTGGAAGGGCCGCACCTGCGCGCCGTCGACATAGTGGTCGGGCTGGCCTGGCGCCACCTTCTCGATGAACAGGTCCTGCGAGTCGCCGTAGGCATTGGTCACGCCGAAGGCGGCGTGCGCAGTGCGCCCGATCTGGATGCCGGGCACGAACGGGTAGGCCGCACCCACGGCCTGGATGCCGGGCGCGAACAGGCCGATCGGATGCCAGACGCCGGGCAGCAGGCGCGCGTCGAGGTGCGGGTCGTTGACCAGTACCGCGGCACCACTGGCGCTGCGGCTCTTGCCCACGGCCCAGTTGTTGCTGCCCACCGCCAGCGGGGCCAAGGGTGCGAGCAGCGAATCGGGCGCGTCCAGTCCGGCCAGCAGCTCGACGTCGCCGAGCCGTTGCGCGCCGGCCGCGTCGCCGACGATCACCGACTGCTGGGTACGAAAGGGATTCACGTTCAACGGCGCCAGTTCGCGCAGTGCCTTGTCGGCGCCGAACTTGTCGATGAGTTTTTGCATCGTCAGCTCGGCCTTGAAGTTGGCGGCCTGGGTCCAGTTGCCCAGATGCAGCGCCGTAACCATGTCCTCCAGCGTCCACGGCCTGGGTGAAAAGCCGGCCAGCTTCAACTCCAGAGGGTGGTCGTCGCCATGGACGCTGATGTAGGCGTTCATGCCTTCGGCAAACCACATAAGGAAGTCGCGCGCCTCGGGCGACAGCAGCTTGGCGTGGCGCTCGGCATTGCGGCGCAGGCCCAGCAGGCGGATCTGCCGATCGCTGGCCAGGCCGCCCTCGCCGACGCTTTCAGCCAGGCGACCGGTGGCAATGGCACGCAGGCCCTCCAGCTGGAACAGCCGGTTCTGCGCAGTGACGAAGCCCTGCGCGCGGATCAGGTCCGGCGTGTTGGCCGCAAAGATGTACGGGATGCCATGTTCGTCGCGCAGCACGCGCACCGGCGCGCTCAGACCCGGCAGTGCCAGATCGCCTTCGACCTTGGGGCCGCGCAGGTTGCCGACGAAGGCATCGACAGGCAGCGTGGTGGCGGCCAGGGCCAGGGTGCAGGCGGCCAGCAGGCCGCGCATCGGGCTGGGACGGGGCATCGCATGTCCTGGGTGTGGTTGTGGTCGCATCGATTGTCGCCGCCGGCGCGCGCGGCTCAGCCGCGCTGCTTCAACGTCTGCGACGGCAGCTCGCCGAACTGGCGCCGGTAGTCGGCCGCCAGCTCGCCCAGGTGCCAGAAGCCCCAGCGCGCCGCGGCCTGCTGCACGCTGGCCGCGCCGCCGCGCAGCTCGCGCCGCACGCCGTTCAGCCGCAGCGCGCGCAGGTACTTCAGCGGGCTGGTGCCCAGCACGTCGCGGAAGCAGTCGTTCAGCTTGCGCCGGCTGGCGCCGACATGGCGGCACACCTGCAGCATCGACAGCGGCTCGTCGGCATGCGCCAGCATCAGCGCGCAGGCCTGCTGCACCAGCCGCTTGCGCGCTGCCTGCGTCGGCAGATCGGACAGGTCCACATGCTCGGGCAGCGCCTCGATCCATTCGATCAGCAGCGCGTCGCGCAGCTGCAGCAGCGCGCCTTCTTCGGCGATCGGCGCGGCGTCGGCGCCCAGCTGCTGCAACGCCTCCAGGTGCAGCTTGCGCACCGCCGCCGCGGCCGCGGCGCGCGCCGGCAGCACCACTTGCGCCTCGATCCAGGCCGACGGGCGCTTGCCGCACAGGCGCTCCCACAGCGGCAGCAGCAGGTCGGCCTGCACCACCACCGCGATCAGAGAGAAGTGTGGCGGTGTCACGAGGTCGAGCGCATCGCCTCGGCCGACCATCAGGTCGTCACGCTGCAAGCACTGGCCGTTGAAGATAGCCACGCCCGACAGCGCCAGGCCGTAGGCGTCCGTCCCCAGGTCGCCGCGCTGGTGCAGCGCGCAGCTGCTGTCCTCGCGTACCAGCCGCAGTCCGGGCAGCTGCAGATGCTGCACCAGCCCGTCAAAGGCACCGGGCGACAGTTGCTCGTAGTGCTGGCGCCATCCCGGCTGGGCCCGGGCCTGCGCGTCGGCATCGCCGCTGCGCACGCGCACCTGCCAGGCGCCGGGCAGGTGTGACAGGGGCTCGGCGGGCATGGCCGGTTCAATGTAGTAGCGTGCCGGGGCAAACCCGGACCCCGGATTGCGCAATTCCGATAACGCCTGGCCACGGCGGCCGCCTAGCATGCGTGCAAGATGAAC
>Ga0316605_10001443_pt1 | contig 13675 bp, 8 predicted proteins | sample OWC_soil_day20_n_FD_207666 | JGI IMG/M metagenome (GOLD analysis project Ga0316605, IMG submission 207666) | Wetland soil microbial communities from Old Woman Creek delta, Ohio, United States - OWC_soil_day20_noCT | ecosystem: Environmental > Terrestrial > Soil > Wetlands | place: USA: Ohio... | reverse complement strand
GCACCTCGTGCACGGGGCTCATCGCCAGCCCCCGCCGGACGATCTCCTGGAACTCCTCGATGTTGTACGCGATGCCGCTGCCGACGCCCCCCAGGGTGAACGACGGGCGGATGATCGACGGGAACCCGGTCGCCGTGACCAGCGACAGCGCCTCCTCGAGCGACCGCGCGTAGCCGCTCTCGGGCACGTCGACGCCGATCTCGCGCATCGCGTCGCGGAACTTGAGCCGGTCCTCGGCGACGTCGATGGCGGCGACGGAGGCCCCGATGAGCTCGACGCCGTGCCGTGCGAGCGCGCCGCTCCTGGCGAGCGCCATCGCCAGGTTCAGCGCCGTCTGCCCGCCCACGGTCGGCAGCAGGGCATCGGGGCGCTCGCGCGCGATGATGGCCTCGACGATCTCCGGGCGCAGCGGCTCGACGTAGGTCCGGTTTGCCAGCTCCGGGTCGGTCATGATCGTCGCCGGGTTGCTGTTGACGAGGATGACCTCGACGCCTTCGCTGCGCAGCGCCTTGCACGCCTGCGACCCCGAGTAGTCGAACTCGCACGCCTGCCCGATGACGATCGGCCCGGCGCCGAGCACCAGCACGCGTGTCACGTCGTCGCGGCGCGGCATCTACGGCCGCTCCATGGCGTCGAGGAAGAGGCCGAACAGGTAGTCCGCGTCGTGCGGCCCCGGCGACGCTTCGGGGTGGTACTGCACGCTGAACACCGGCTTGCGGCGGTGCCGGAAGCCTTCGAGGGTGTGGTCGTACAGGTTGACGTGGGTCACCGTCACGTCCGCGGGCAGGGTGCTGGGATCGACGGCGAACCCGTGGTTCTGGCACGTGATCTCGATGCGCCCCGTCTCGATCTGCTTGACCGGGTGGTTCGACCCGCGGTGGCCGAACTTCAGCTTGAACGTGCGCGCCCCGAGCGCCAGGCCGAGCACCTGATGACCGAGACAGATCCCGAACACCGGCGTGCCGTGCGCGACCACGCCCCGGACGTTCTCGACGACATGCGGAAGGGCCGCCGGGTCGCCCGGACCGTTGCTGAGGAACACCCCTGACGGCCGGTCAGCCAGCAGCGCCGAGGCCGGCGCCGACGCGGGATAGACGCGGACATCGCAGCCGTAGGCCGACAGCCTGCGGAGAATGTTCCACTTCATGCCGAAGTCCCACGCCGCCACGCGGTAGCGGCGTGCCGGCACCCGCGAGGGCGCCACGCCGTAGCCGTCGCAGCCGTCCTGCGCGCCCGGGCTCGGCCAGTCGAACGGCGCCCCGCACGTCACGCCCGACACCAGGTCCGATCCCGCCATGAGCGGCGCACGCCTGGCCTCGTCGACGAGCGCGGACGGATCGTGATCGCCCGACCGGATGACGCCCCGCATCACGCCCGCCGAGCGGAGGCGCCTCGTCAAGGCACGCGTGTCGATGCCGGCGATGGCGACAATGCCCGCCGCGGCCAGGTACTCGCCAAGCGGCCCGGTGGCGCGCCAGTTGCTCGCGACGAGCGACTCGCTCCGCATGACGAAGCCGGCCACCTGCGGCGCCCGCGATTCCACGTCGGCTGGGGCGACGCCGTAGTTGCCGATCTCGGGGCAGGTCATCGTGACGATCTGCCCGGCGTACGACGGGTCGGTGAGGATCTCCTGGTAGCCGGTCAGGCCGGTGTTGAACACGACCTCGCCGATGGCGGTCCCTTCCGCGCCGACGGCCGTGCCCTGGAACCAGGTGCCATCTTCCAGAGCGAGAAGGGCCTTCACCGCGGGGTGTCTCTCTCGAGCGTCGCCACGATCCGTCGGTTGTCGCCGGCCGCGACCGTGATGCGCTGCGTCCAGGTCTTGTAGCCGGCAAGCCGCAGTTCGAGCGTGTGCGTGCCCGGCCGCAACTGCCTGACGGTGAGGGGCGCGGGGGCGAGATCGCGGCCGTCGATGCGGATGCGGGCCCCAGGCGGATTGCTTTCGACGACAACGACCAGGACCGAGCGGACCGCGGGCGCCTGCGCGGCGCCGGCCGGGGCGGCGGCGTCCGAGCGGCGGAGCGTGAAGTCCAGGCTGGCCGTCGGCTCCTCGGCGGTGATGACGACGGCCTGTTCCTGCGTGGCGTAGCCAGGCCTGGTCACACGGATGGTGTGACGGCCGAGCGGCACGTTCCTCAAGTTCCGCGGCGTCATCCCCTGACGCTGGCCGTCGAGGAAGACGTTCGCCTGTTGGGAGGCCGTCACCATGATGGACCCCCGCACTGTGGACGCGGCCGGCGGGAGCGCGGCGGGGGCCGGCGCCGAGGGCGGTGTTGGAGCGGCCTGCGTCACCGGAGCCGCGCCCGGCTCCGGCACGGACTGCGCAGCCGGTGTGGTCCCGGCGGGTGCCGCAGCCGGTGCGGCCCCGGGCACCTGCGCCGGACTTGAAGGCGGCGCCGTCCGGGCCGCGGCTTGGGGCGGTCCCCCAGGCGGCGGCACGCTCCGTGAGCCCAGCCAATAACCGCCCGCGAGGCCGAGGATCAAGCCGCCGATCACACCGACGAGCACCGGGAAGAGCGGCAGGCGAGCAGGCTCGGGGCGCGTCAGCAGTTCGAAGTCCGGGACGAGCCGCGGGAGGGGCGTGGGCCGTCCCTCGTCGAACGCGCGCGGCACACCCGTGTCCGGTGCGCCGACGGAAGCCGGCGCCGGCGGCAGCGCGTCGAGGCGTCCGAAGCGCGGCGAGGGGCGGCGCCGCTCGGGCGACCGCCCGCGCGCGAACGGTCGCGGCGTGTCCGCTGACGGCTCGGGGGTGCGAGGCGACGGCGGCGTCGGAGCCGGAGCCGGCACAACAGGCTCCTCCACCAGCGGCGACCGGTCAGCCGCGCCGACATCCAGGCCAGGTGCCTCACCCATCCCGGTTGGAGTGATCTGGGGCACGAATGCGCCGAGCTCGGAGGGCAGCTCCGCGGCGGCCTGCTGGATCGTCGTCGATGCCGTGGTTCCCGCCAGCGGGCCTGTCGCATCCGCCCCGACGAGACCCTGGTCTCCCAGGCGTATCTCGGCTGCGAGGTCCAGGCCAGCGCCAGCCCGGGCGAGGTCCGGTCCAAGGGCCCTCGCGAGAGGCTCCTCCCCGAAGATGCTGGCGTTGAGGGCCGCTGGCGTCGAGCCGGCACCGGGCGCAAGCTGGTCGAGCGCGGCGGCCAGGTCAGCGTCGATGGACTCGCCGCTGGCGTCCGCCCGGGACATCAGTTCGTCGGCCAGGCGAAGGTCCGGCGTCAATCCGCTCGCCAGCCTTGCGGAAGGCTCGAGCGGGACGGGCGTCTCAACCGCCTCACGCGGCGGGGCCGTGGACGCGGGCGCTCGGTCCTCCACGACGGGCGGGACAAGCGGAGGACCTGGTGCGGCGTCGCCCGCATCGGCCGGGTCGCTCACCGGCACATAGCGGATGCCCTCGGACGGCGGAGGCGCCGCCTCGACGAGGCTCTCCGCGAGCACCGGGGCAGGGGCCTCGACGGGCGGCGGGGCGGGTGCCGCCTCGTCGACGGGCGGCGTCCGGACCACGGGGACGGGAGAGATCTGCACTGCGGCGCGCGCGCGCGGCCTTGCGGCGGCGTCCTCCGCCATCAGCGGTTCGTCGAGCCCGGGCAGCTTGGGAGGCCTCGTGCGCGGCCTCCTGGCTCGGCGGTCCGGCGCCCGCTCGCCGATGGCACCCGCGGCCGATGCCGACAGCGCCGCGGCGAACCCGGACGCGAAATCCCTGGCCCGCGCGGGCCGGCGGCTGGGGTCCGGATCGAGCGCGGACTCGATCACGTCACGCAACGCCGCCGCGTCATGGACGCGAAGGTCGTTCAGGCCCGGAAGCGGCTGGTCGGTCCCGGGCAGCGCGCGCCGCCCCGTGAGCACCTCGTACGCGATCGCGGCCAGCGCATAGATGTCAGCCGGCGCGCTCCATTCGTCGCCGCCTTCCCGCTCCGGGGCTACGTACGGCCGCCGGACCGGCCCGTGCAGTCCCACGCGGTCGAGCGCCTGCGCCACCCCGATCCCCGTGACGTGGGTCTCCCCCGGCGTCACGATGATGTCGCGCGGGTGGAGCGAGCCGTGGTGCACGCCGGCGGCCGCGGCCGCATCGAGCGCATCCGCCACGTGGGCAATCAGCCGGATCGCGTCCCCTGCCGGCGCGGGCCCATACTGCCGCACCGCCGCATCGAGCGACTCGCCGGACACGTGGGGCACCGCGACATAGGGCACGAACTCCTCGACGCCGGCGGCGATTGGCGCGGCGAGGCTCGGCGCGGCGAGGCCGAGCGCGGCGATCCGCTCGAACTCGGCCGCCAGGGCGGTGGCCTGCTCAGGCGTGAGATCCAGCGTGAACGCCTTGACGGCGACGAGGCGGTCCTGGTCGGGGTCGTGCGTGCGGAAGACGGGGCCCAGCACCCCCGCACCTATCTGGTGCAGGAGCTTGAACCGACCGAAAGCCGGAGGCGGCGAGTACGAGGTGCTGGATGTCAATTGCCGACGCGATTCCGGGGCCGATGCTAACATGGAACCCCGGCGGCTTCAATCGCCAACGAGCGGGCGCCTGCACGCCTGCGCGTCGCTTGACACCGCGCCGGAGCATAGACCACAGTAGCGTTTCGGTGAATCCACAGCCTTCCGCACAGGGCGCGGGGACCGCGCGCATCGCGATCGACATCCGGCGCTATCCAGGCATCCGGCGGCTCGCCGGTGACTATGCCTACGCGTTCGAGACGCTCGCGTCCTTCTACGAGGGCGACCCGGCCAGCCCCGGCGCCTGGCAGGCGGCGATCGAGCGGGCGCGGGCGCATCCCCGCGACCGCGAAGCCGTCGCCAGCGTGATCGCCGCCCAGCAGCAGCGGCGCGGCGCGCCTCCCGAGTCGCGGGCGGCGCTCGAGCAGTTCCGTCAGGACGGCGCGGTGGCGGTCGTGACCGGTCAGCAGGCAGGAGCGTTCGGCGGACCGCTCTACACGCTCCTCAAGGCCGTGACGGCCATCCGCCTGGCGGCCCGCGTCCGTCAGGATCATCAAACGCCGGCGGTGGCGGTGTTCTGGATCGACTCGGAGGATCACGACTGGGAGGAAGTGGCGTCGTGCACCGTGCTCGATGCCGACGCCCGCGCCCGCACGGTCCACCTGCCCGCTCCGCCGGGGGCAGGGACCGTGTCCGTCGGCACGCTGCCGCTCCAGGACGGCGTCGCCGCGACGCTGGACGCTTTGGCGGAGGCGCTGCCGCAGACGGAGTTCACCGCGTCGCTGCTGACGCGACTTCGCACATCCTACAGGCCCGGCGTCAGCACCAGCGAGGCCTTTGGCCGGTGGCTCGAGTTCACGCTCGGTGATTTCGGCCTGATCGTCTACGACGCGGCCGACCCGGCCGCCAAGGCGCCCGCGCGCGAGGTGTTCGTCCGCGAGGTCCAGTTCCGCGGCCGCACCGCGGAGTTGGCCCTCGACGCGGGCGAGGCGTTGACCCGCCGCGGGTATCACGCGCAGGTGAGCGCGCACGCCGATGGGCTCGCGCTGTTCTCGCTGGCCGGCGGCCGGCATCCCATCCGCTTCGCCGACGGCGCGTTCCACGCCGGCGACAAGACGTGGACGCAGCCCGAGCTGCTCGCGGAGGTCCGCGGGAACCCGGCGGCCTTCAGCCCGAACGTCCTGCTCCGTCCGATCGTGCAGGACACGCTGTTCCCCACCGTCGCCTACGTGGCCGGCCCGAACGAGCTGGCGTATCTGGGCCAGCTGAAGCCGGTGTACGGCCACTTCGGCGTGCCGATGCCCTTGATGATCCCGCGCGTCTCCGCCACGCTGCTCGATGCCGGGGGCGTCCGGTTCCTCGTCAAGCACGGCGTGGCGCTCGAGACACTCCACGCGCAGGACGAGAGCGTGCTGAACCGCATGCTCGAGGCCGCGCTGCCCGCCGAGGTCGAGCAGGCGTACCAGGCGGCCGAGGCGGCGATTGGCGGTCCCATGCAGGCTCTGGTGCAGGCCGTGCCGGCCATCGACCCGACCCTCGAGGGTGCGGCGCGATCCGTCGCGGGCAAGATCAGCCACGAACTGCAGGGGCTGCACACGAAGATCATCCATGCCGCGAAACGGCGGGACGAGACGCTGCGCCGGCAGTTCATGCGGACGCGGGCCCAGGCGTTTCCCGACGGGCACGCCCAGGAGCGCGCGATCGGCTTCGTGTCCTTCCTGAACCGCTACGGCCCGGGGCTGGTCGATCACCTCGTCAGGGACCTGCCGCTCGATCCCGGCTCGCACTGGATCGTCACGGTGTAGGGACGCCAGGACGCCGCCGTGTCCGCCGATCCGCCGATGCCCCGACCGCCCCGGCCCCCGAGGCCGAACCGCCGGCGGCGGCGCCTCGCGCTCGCCATCGCCGCCGGCGTCCCGCTGCTCGCCCTCATCGGCGTGACAACGCATTACTACCTCGCCTTCGCGCGCATCATCGACGCGCGGCTCCAAGGCGAGCGCGTGCGCGCGCTGCCGCGGGTGCTGGCGCGGCCCTTCGAGATGCGCCGCGGCCAGTGGCTGTCGGCGCCGCAGCTCGCCGACCGCCTCAACGACCTCGGCTACGCCGAGCGAGCCGCGCCCGGCCAGCCCGGCGAGTTCACGCGCACCGACGACACCGTCACGCTCATCGCGAGGGGCGGCCCACTCATCGGCCGCCGGATCCGCGTGCAGATCGCGCTGCAGGCGGCCCGGTTGCCGGCGCCCATCGGGCCGGACGGGAAGCCGATACCCACGCCGGCGGTCTCGCGCATCGAGGTCGACGGCGGCGGCTCGCTCGACCGGGTCGAGCTCGACCGGCCGCTGCTGACAACGCTCATCACGACGGGCCGCGAGAAGCGCCGCCGCGTGTCGCTCACGCTCATTCCGAAGCACATGGTCCAGGCCATCCTCGCCATCGAGGACCGCCGCTTCTACGATCACGCCGGCATCGATCCCATCCGCATCGTCGGCGCGGTCATCACGAACCTGAAGGGCGACCGGCCGTACCTCGTCGGCGGCAGCACGCTCACGCAGCAGCTCGTGAAGAACTTCTTCCTGACACCCGAGAAGTCGTACCGGCGGAAGTTCCAGGAGCAGTTTCTCTCGGTGGTGCTCGAGACGCGCGCGACGAAGGACGAGATCCTGGAGCTGTACCTCAACGACGTGTACCTCGGCCAGCGCGGCTCGTACGCCATCCACGGCGTCGCCGAGGCGTCCCGAGTGTTCTTCGGCAAGGATGTGACCAACGTCTCCCTGGCCGAGGCCGCGACAATCGCGGGCGTCATCCAGGCGCCCGACCGGCACTCGCCCTTCTCGCCGGGCACGCGGGCGCGCGATCGCCGGAACGTCGTGCTGCAGGCCATGGCCGACGCCGGTTACGTCGGCCGGGCCGCCGCCGAGCGCGCCGGGCGGGAGCCGATGCAGACGGTAGCCAGGGCGATGGAGACCGAGGCGCCCTACTTCGTCGATCTGCTCGGTCAGACGCTGGCCGACCAGTATCCGGGGCTGCTCAGCGGCGCCAAGCCGGTTGACATCTGGACGACGCTCGATTCGGATCTGCAGCGGATCGCGCAGGACGCGGTGCAGGCCGGCGCGGTGTCGATCGACGCCCAGCTCGCGCGCAAGCAGATCAAGGGCCAGGCCCAGATCGCGCTCATCGCCGTCCAACCCGGCACCGGCGACATCCTGGCCTACATCGGCGGCCGCTCCTACGGGCAGTCGCAGTTCAACCGGCCGGTGCACGCGCGCCGCCAGCCCGGATCGGCGTTCAAGCCCTTCGTGTACCTGGCCGCGTTCGAGTCGGCTGCCGCCGACGGCCTGACCGACGTCACGCCGGCGACGCTCGTCAACGACGAGCAGTCCACGTTCGCGTTCGATGGCCAGGACTGGACGCCGCGGAACTACGAAGACGAGTACGACGGCCTCATCACGCTGCGGCGCGCCATCGCCATGTCGCGCAACGTCGCCACGGTCCGCGTGGCCGAACTGGCCGGGTTCGGCCGGATCGCGGGTCTCTGGAAGCGCGTGGGCGCGAGCATGGTGCCGAAGCCGTATCCGTCGATTGCCCTGGGCGTCTTCGAGGCGACGCCGGTCGAGATCGCGACGGCCTATACCCTGTTCCCCAACGGCGGCGAGATGCGCCCGCTGCGAACCATCGCGCGCCTCGAGCGCGGCGGCGTCGAGCTTCCCTTGAAGGAGGCGGGCCCGACCCGGGTCGCGCGCGCCGAGACGACGTTCCTCGTCACCAACATGCTCAGGAGCGTGATCAACGAGGGAACGGCCGCGTCGGCCCGAGGCCTGGGCTTCAACCGCGACGCGGCGGGCAAGACCGGCACGACCAACGACCTCCGCGATGCCTGGTTCGTCGGCTTCACGCCGGAGTTGCTCGCCGTGGTCTGGGTCGGCTTCGACGACAACCAGCCGGTCGGCCTCAGCGGCTCGCAGGCTGCCGTGCCGATCTGGACGCGCTTCATGATGGCTGCGCTGTCGGGCCGCCCGAACCGGAACTTCACCCCGCCCTCCGGCGTGGTGTTCGTGACCATCGACCGCGACACCGGCAAGCTCGCCCAGCCCGGCTGCCCGCGGATCTCCAGCGAGGCCTTCATCGCCGGTACTGAGCCCGCCGAGGCGTGCGAACTGCACAGGTTCTAGGGGCAAGGGGCTCGGGATCCGAGATTCGGCCGTTCGCAGCGGGGAACCCGCAGCCGCCATGCAACAGGCGAGGCCCATGAGCGGAACGCCATCGCGTCCTACTGGCTACTGACGACTGGCTCGTCCTTCTCGCTATAATCCTCCCATGCACGAAGCGGTCTTTGCCGCCGCGCTGCGTGCGCTCGAGCAGGGCGAGGACGCGGCGCTGGTCACCATCGTGTCGACGCAGGGTTCGACGCCGCAACGCGTCGGCGCCCGGATGCTGGTGTTCGCCGACGGCCGCAGCGTCGGCACGATCGGGGGGGGCTGCTACGAGAACGACGCGGCGGGCAAGGCCCGGGAGAGCCTGCGCACGCGGAAGGCCGGCATCGCGCGCTACGACCTGAGCGACGCACTCGCCGAAGAGAACGGGCTGATTTGTGGAGGCCGGATGGAGGTGTTCATCGAACCGCTGGAGCCGTCGCCGCGCCTGGTCATTGTCGGCGCAGGCCACGTGAGCCAGCACGTCGCCAAGATGGCCGCGGACGTCGGGTTCCGTGTGCAGGTGGTCGACGACCGCGAGTCGTTCGCGAACCGCGAACGGTTCCCGTCCGCCGAGGAACTGGCCGTTGCGGACATCGCCGGCTTCCTCGCCGGCTCCGACATCCCCCCTGCCGCCTACGTTGTCGTCGTGACCCGCGGCCACACGCACGACCTCGCGGCGATGCGCGCGCTGGCCGGCCGGCCGCTGCAGTACGTGGGCATGATCGGCAGCCGCGCCAAGGTCGCGCGCATCTTCGACGCCCTCGCCTCGGACGGCGCTCCCGCGGACTGGCTCCGTCAGGTCCGTGCGCCAATCGGCCTGCAGATCGGCGCCGTCACGCCCGCGGAGATTGCGGTCAGCATCGTGGCCGAGCTCGTCGCCGTCAGGCGCGGCGTCACGGCGGAGGCGGCGTCGGCGGCCATGAAGGACCGGCGGTAGGACCAGCGCATGGCGTCCCTGCTCATCCGCGGCGGCACCGTCCTGACGATGAACGATCGCCTCGACGTCGTGGACGGCGACGTCCTGGTCAGGGATGGCCGCGTCGAGGCCGTCGGCCGGGTCGAGGCGCCGGTACCCGGGACGGTGCTCGACGCATCGGGCGCGCTCGTGCTGCCCGGGTTCATCCAGACGCACCTCCACCTGTGCCAGACGCTCTTCCGGGGCTTCGCCGACGACCTCGCGCTCATCGACTGGCTCCGCACGCGCATCTGGCCCATGGAAGCGGCGCATACGCCGGGCTCGCTTCGCGCATCCGCCCGGCTGGCGGCGTGCGAACTGCTGTCGGGCGGTACGACGTCCGTGCTGACGATGGAGACCGTGCACGACACGGAGGCGGTCTTCGAGGCGGTCGCCGAAACGGGATTGCGCGCCGTGGTCGGCAAGTGCCTGATGGATGCCGATGCCGCCGTGCCGCCGCGCCTGCTCCAGCCGGCCCGCACGGCGATCGACGAGAGCCTGGATCTGCACCGCCGCTGGAACGGGGCCGCCGGCGGCCGCATCCGCGCGGCATTCGCCCCGCGCTTCGCCGTCTCGTGCTCGCAGGACCTGCTCGAGGAGGTCGGGGCGCTCTCGTCCAGCCGCGGCGTGCTCGTGCACACGCACGCCTCGGAGCAGCAGGAGGAGATCGCCATGGTCGAACGGCGGACCGGCATGCGGAACCTCGAGTACTTCGAGGCCCTCGGGCTGGCTTCCGCACGCCTCTGCGTCGCGCACTGCGTCTGGGTGGACGCGCACGAGCAGGACATCCTGGCGTCGCGGGACGTCAAGGTGCTCCATTGTCCCGGCTCGAACCTCAAGCTGGGCAGCGGCCTCGCGCCGGTTGCCGAACTGCGCCGCCGCGGGGTTTCGGTGTCGCTCGGTGCCGACGGCGCGGCGTGCAACAACCGCCTCGACATGTTCGAGGAGATGCGGCTGGCGGCCGTGCTGCAGTCCGTGCGCCTCGGCCCGGGCGCGCTGCGCGCGCGGGACGTGGTCTGGATGGCCACCCGCGAGGGGGCGCGAGCGCTCGGGCTGGACGCCGAGATCGGGTCGGTCGAGCCCGGCAAGCGGGCCGACCTGATCGTCGTCAACCTCGACCGGCCCCACCTGGTGCCGGGCCCGGACCCGTACTCAACGCTGGTCTACGCGGCCCGCGGAACCGACGTCCGCCACACCATCGTCGACGGGTGCGTCCTGGTGCGCGACGCATGCCCCGTCCACCTCGACCGCCGCGAGATCGCCGCGACCGCCCGCGCCGAGGCCGCCGCCCTCGTCGCACGGGCGGGTCTCTGAGATCGGCGCCGCCGATCCTGCTCGCGGGCCCGTCTTGGTATAATGAGTGCTGGGTTCGTGTCGCCCCATGAACAGGTTATGGCCACCGATCTGCCAGCGCTGAGCGAACGGACGAGGAGGATCCTCGAGGCCCTCGTCCGCGAGCATATCGAAACCGGCGAACCCGTGGCCTCCCAGGCGCTGGTTCGGCGGGGAGGCTTCGGCCTGTCGTCGGCCACGATTCGCAACATCCTCGTGCAGCTGGAGGAGTTGGGATACCTGCGCCAGCCGCACACCTCGGCCGGCCGGGTGCCCACCGACCTCGGCTACCGCGCGTACGTGGACCAGCTGCTGAAGCGCCCGCGCATCCTCCGGTCTGCGGCCCTGGCCGAGTCCCAGGTGCTGGAGCGAATCGCCAGCCTGCCGGACACGGACGCGGAAACGGTGCTGTCGACGGTCCCGCACATGCTGGCCCAGGCGTCCCATGCCGTCGCCTTCGCCCTCATGCCGGAATCCACGACGGCGGCGTTCCACCGCATCGAGTTCGTCCCGCTCGGCGCCGGCCGTGTCCTGGTCGTCGTGGTCGCCCGCTCAGCCCAGGTCACGCACAAGGTGGTGGACCTCGACGCCGAGATCAGCGCGAGCGAACTCGACCAGGCGGCGACGTACCTCAACACGGAGTTCTCGGGCCTGCCGCTCGCCGACGTGCGGAAGGCCATCCTCGAGCGGCTCTCGCAGGAGCGGGTCCTGTACGACCGCATCATGGCGCGGGCGCTGCGCCTGGCCCGCGCGAGCTTCGACGGCGTCGGCATGGCGCGGCCGCTCTTCGTCGAAGGGGCCTCGTCGCTCGTCGACGAGGTGTCGGAGCCCTACAGCGGCATCACGCTCTCGGCCCTCGGCACGCTGGTACGGATGATCGAGGAGAAGCACCGCCTCATCAGGCTCCTGACGGAGTACATCGACGGGCCGGGCTTGACGATCGTCATCGGCAGCGAGCACCAGGACCCGACGCTGAGGCAGTTCAGCCTCGTGGCCTCGACGTACTCGGACGGCGACGTGACGGGAACCGTGGGCCTGATCGGGCCCCTGCGGATGCAGTACTCGCGGGCCATTCCGATGGTCGATCACGTGGCGGGGACGGTGTCGAAACTCCTGAGCCACGGCGTTCGGCTTCCGCATCCGACCGATTCCTGATTCCCCGGACGGTTCAACGACGCATGACTGACGAAGCACTCGAACAGCAGCCCGGCGGCGCTGTGGCTGAACCCGGGCCGGACGCCGCGCGGCCGGCCGGCGCGCCCGGTGAGCCCGCACTGGCGCCGGAAGCGGCCAGCCCCGAGGCGCTCCTCGAAGAACTGGCCCGTTGCCGTGACCGGCTGCTCCGAACGACGGCCGAATTCGACAACTACCGCAAGCGCACCGAGCGGGAGCGGCGCGAGTTCACCGACCGGACGGTGGAGGCCCTCCTGCTCGACCTGGTGGGCATCGTCGACGACTTCGAGCGGGCGCTGGGCGCCGATGCGGGAGGCGGCGGTGTAGACGCCTACCGGCAGGGCGTCGAGCTCATCCATCGCCGGCTGCTGGACCTGCTCGGCCGCCGCGGCGTGATCCCCGTCGAGGCCGTCGGCGCGGACTTCGATCCCAACCTCCACCAGGCCGTGACGACCGAGCCTGCCGGCGGCCGCCGCGACGGCGAGGTGGTCGAGCAGTTCCGCCGCGGCTACCTGATTGGCGACCGGCTGCTCCGGCCGGCGATGGTCAAGGTCGCGCGCACGTGAGCAAGCGGGACTACTACGACGTGCTCGGCGTCTCCCGGACGGCCGCCGATGCCGAGATCAAGAGCGCCTATCGCAAGCTGGCGCTCAAGTACCATCCCGATCGCAACCCGGGCAGCAAGGACGCCGAGGAGAAGTTCAAGGAGGCGGCCGAGGCGTACTCCGTGCTGGCCGACGCCGAGAAGCGCGCCGCCTACGACCGGTACGGCCATCAGGGCGTCGGCGGCGCGGCCGGCGGGTTCGATCCCAGCGTCTTCGCCGGCTTCGAGGACATCCTCGGCGGACTGGGCGACGTGTTCGGCTTCGGCGACATCTTCGGCGGCGGCCGGCGCCGCGGCGGGCCGCAGCGCGGGGCGGACCTTCGCTACGACCTGGAGATCAGCTTCGAGGAATCGGCGCGCGGCGTCGACACCACGATTCAGATCCCGAGGCTCGAACCCTGCGGCACCTGCAACGGCAACGGGGCCGCGCAGGGCACGAAGCCCGTGCGGTGCCCCCAGTGCCAGGGACGCGGCCAGCTGCGCTATCAGCAGGGCTTCTTCGTGGTGTCGCGGACGTGCGGCCAGTGCGGCGGTGCCGGAACGGTCATCAAGGACCCGTGTTCGGCGTGCCGGGGCACCGGCCAGGTGTCGCGCGAGCGCAAGCTCACCGTCAAGGTGCCTGCCGGCATCGCCAACGGCCAGCGGCTGCGCCTCACCGGGGAAGGGGAGACGGGCGCGCTCGGCGGCCCGGCCGGCGATCTGTACGTCGTCGTGCAGGTCCAGGATCACGAGTTCTTCCGCCGCGAGGCCGACGATCTGTTCTGCGAGATCGACGTCAACTTCCCCACCATGGTGCTGGGCGGCGATATCCGCGTCCCGACGCTCGACGGCGACGAAGGGCTCAACATCCCCGAGGGCACCGAGGCTGGGACGGTGTTCCGCCTGCGCGGCAAAGGCATGCCCAGCGTGAGCGGGCGCGGGCGCGGCGACCTCCACGTGATGGTCCAGCCCCGCACGCCGAAGAAGCTCACCAAAGAGCAGCGCGCCGCG
>Ga0316605_10001442_pt1 | contig 13695 bp, 7 predicted proteins | sample OWC_soil_day20_n_FD_207666 | JGI IMG/M metagenome (GOLD analysis project Ga0316605, IMG submission 207666) | Wetland soil microbial communities from Old Woman Creek delta, Ohio, United States - OWC_soil_day20_noCT | ecosystem: Environmental > Terrestrial > Soil > Wetlands | place: USA: Ohio... | reverse complement strand
GGACTGGATGTTGAGATGCCGACAGGAAAACACCTGAATGCTCACAGCCTGTTGCCGGCTCTGAAGTCCGGCCTGGTGGACGAGACCGCGCTCAACGAGAAGGTCAGAAGGCTGCTCAGAACCATGCTCTGGGCAGGCCTCTTTGATACGGGGTCCGAAAGCGTTGGCGAACTGAATAGCGCGCGTCATCGCGCGCTTGCACGTGAAGTGGCCCGTGAGGGGATGGTACTGCTGAAGAACGAGAATCAGCTCCTGCCCCTGAACATAGCGGCGTTGAAGTCGCTTGCTGTCATCGGCCCCAATGCAGCGACAGCCCGGACGGGCGGAGGTGGAAGCTCCCGCGTCGACCCGATCTATGCGGTCAGCCCTCTGGATGCGTTGCGCCAGCGGCTCTCACCCGGCGTCACTGTCAACTACGCGGTCGGATGCTATACTGCCGGCGATCTCGATCCCATTCCGGCCGGGGCGCTCCGGCCGCCCGGGTCTCCTCCGGGTGTCAATGGGCTGAGGGCAGAGTACTTCTCCAACAAGGATCTCAAGGGGTCACCGGTATTGATGCGGGTCGATCCGACGATCGATTTCTCCTGGTCCTCAGGGGGAGCGGACAAGATTCTTCCCGCTGACAGTTTTTCCGTACGGTGGACCGGAACCCTGACTGCATCCAGAACGGGCCCCCACACGGTGCAGACACTATCAGACGACGGCGTGCGTCTCTGGCTGGACGGGGCACTGATGATCGACAACTGGTCGGATCATGCCTCGGAGCCCAGCAATTGCACGGTCGATCTTGTCGCGGGAAAATCATACGACCTGCGCATCGAGTACTATGAACACAAAGGGGAAGCGGTGATACGGCTGGGGTGGAGGTGGGTTGATGCGTCGCTTGTCACCGAGGCTGCCCGCGTTGCCTCCGCTTCGGATGCTGTCGTGCTCTGTGTCGGTCTTAACGAATTCTTCGAGAGTGAGGGCTTCGACAGAACCTCTCTGTCCCTGCCCGAAGATCAGGTCCAACTCATCAGGGCCGTTACGGCTGCCAACAAGCGGACGGTCGTCGTGCTGAATTCGGGCGCCCCCGTGCTCATGGATGAGTGGCTTGCCCGGACGCCCGCTCTGGTGGCGGCATGGTACCCCGGCGAAGAGGGAGGAAACGCTCTGGCGGATATCCTGTCCGGCGTGGTCAGTCCCTCCGGCAAACTCCCTGTGACATTCCTGAAGCGCTGGGAGGACTCTCCGGCATTCGGCAACTATCCGGGGAGCGGAACCGTGAACTATGCGGAAGGTGTGTTTGTTGGCTACCGGCACTTCGACAAGAACAACCTTGACGTGCTCTTCCCGTTTGGCCACGGACTTTCCTACACAACATTTACATACTCGAACCTGAAAGCCGTGCCGCTGCAGACCGGATCCACAATGGCCGTCCAGGTGTCATTGGATGTGAAGAACACAGGAACACGCGCCGGGGCGGACGTCGTCCAGTTCTATGTCCGGCCGCCTGTATCACCAGTTGAACGCGCCGTCAGGGAGTTGAAGGGATTCCGTAAGATCTCCCTGGACCCGGGTGAGACAGCCACCGTTGAGGTCACACTCGGCTACCGGGCGTTTGCATACTATGACGAAGGGGCGAAGGCATGGACCGTATCGCCCGGCACATACCAGGTTCTTGCCGGCTCATCTTCGCGCGATCTTGGACAGCCGGTCGACCTGATTCTCAAGTAATGCTATGCTGGATTGGAGAAACATGTGATCCACCGATCGAATGCACTCACGGTTCTGCTAGTTCTGATCTTGATTGCCACGGGTGCGGTCCTGACAGGCCCGCAGACGGCCGCGGCTCAGCCGCCGGGTGCCCCGCCATTCGTCCGGGTACAGGGGACGACACTCGTCTCACCGGATGGCAAGCCACTGCTCCTGCGGGGCATCAATCTCGGGAACTGGCTCGTTCCTGAGGGATACATGTTCCGGCTCGATTCCGCGACCTCCTTTAGAATGATCAACGGGCTCCTGTCGGAGCTCATCGGTCCCGCTGAGACCCATGCATTCTGGAAGACGTTCCGGGAGCGGTATATCACACGGGCCGACATTCGGTACATCAAGTCGATCGGATTGAATTCCGTACGTGTTCCGTTCTCATTCCGGCTGTTTCTCTCCGAAGAATATTATGGCATCTGGACGGATGACGGGTTCCGCTACCTCGACAGCGTGATGGCATGGTGCGGGTCCGAAGGGCTCCTGGTGATACTGGATATGCACTGTGCTCCGGGCGGACAGACGGGCGACAACATCGACGACAGCTGGGGATATCCGTGGCTCTTCGAGGACGAGTCGGAGCAGGAACGCACGGTTGAACTCTGGCGTCGCATTGCGCAGCGCTATGCACGTGAGACCTGTCTCGTCGGGTATGATCTTCTGAACGAACCCATTGCGCCCTTCTTTGACGTGGAGCGGCTCAATCCCCGCCTTGAGCCTCTTTATAAACGAATCGCGGCGGCGATCCGGTCAGCCGATACCAACCATGTCGTCTTCCTTGGCGGTGCACAGTGGAACAGCAACTTCAAGGTCTTCGGGCAGCCGTTCGATGCCCGGGCCGTGTACACGTTCCACAGGTATTGGTGCGACACAACGCAGGCTCTGGTGCAGGAGTTTGTGGATTTCCGGGACAGGCTTCAGGTTCCCGTCTGGCTCGGTGAGTCGGGTGAGAATACCGATATCTGGATCGATGCTTTCCGCAGACTGCTGGAGCGCAATGCGATCGGATGGTGTTTCTGGCCGTATAAACGCATGGATGCATCCAGGTGCATCGTTACTGTCGCCAGGCCGGCGGGATGGGATGTCATCCGGCGCTACGATCACGCCAGGCGGACGACCTACGCCGGTATCCGCTCGACACGGCCGGATCCTGCCGTCGTCCGGAAGGCCCTGGAGGAATACCTTCGCGCGATCACGTTCGACGCGTGCCGCCCCAATGCCGGTTACATCGCTGCACTCGGCTGTGCCATCCCCCGTTGATCGCTCGCCTTTGAAAAGGACAGAGACTCCATGCGTATCCGCTGCCTGAGTCTGATCGGGTGTGTCGTTGCTGCTGCCTCCGGGTTGGCGCACGCACAGCCTCTGGAAGACCGCATCACTGCGCTCCTCCAGCAGATGACAACCGAAGAAAAGATCCTCCAGCTCCATGCGGAAGGAGGTTTCAACACAGCGGACAATCAGCGCCTGGGAATACCCGGATTCATAATGGCGGACGGTCCCCACGGAGTCCGGGATGGACTCGCGACGAGCTTTCCTGTCGGGATCGGTATGGCCGCGATGTGGGACACCGCGATGGCACGACTGATCGGCGTGGCGATGGGGAAAGAGTTTGCGGGAAAGGGGAAGCATCAGGCGCTGGGACCGGCAGTGGACATCGATCGCGACCCCCGCAACGGGCGGAGCCCGGAAACGGGGGGCGAGGATCCTTACCTCTGTGCGCAGATCACGACAGCCGTCGTGCGAGGCATACAATCGACACCCACGATCGCCACCGTGAAGCATTACACGGCGAACCATCGGGAAAACGGACGGACGACCAACAACATCCTGGCGTCGAGACGCATCCTGCATGAAGATGCCGGGCTTCCATTCCGCACGGCGGTCCAGATGGGCGGGGCGCTTTCAGTGATGAATGCGTACAACCTTGTCAATGGCGACAAGTGTGCGGAGAGCCGCGAACTCCTTACCACCATGCTGCGCACGAGGTGGGGTTTTCCGTACTACGTCGTTTCCGATTGGGGCTCAATCTGGAATTCACAAAAGGCCATCAGTGCGGGATGTGATATCTGCATGGGGTCGGACAACTACCGCAATGATCTTCCCGGACTTGTTGCCGCTGGCCAGGTGTCCGGTGCTCTCCTGGATTCAGCCGTGCGGCGGGTGCTGCGGACGAAGCTGGTCGCAGGCATGCTCGACTACCGGCCATCCGGAAACCCGGACGACGTCAACAGCCCCGCGCACCAGGCCCTCTGTCTCGAGGCGGGGAGGAAATCGCTGGTCCTGCTCAAGAATGAGGAGAATATCCTGCCGCTCTCGACAGAGTTGGCCCGCGGCGTTGCACTTATCGGCCCCCATGCTGCAACCCTGGTTGTCGACGGATCCGGTAGTGCCTATGTCACTCCTTTCTACACCATCACGCCCCGACAGGGGATCGAGTCCATTATTGGCGCATCGCGCGTCACCTACGCAAGAGGTTGTGACATCAACAGTGCCGATACGAGTGGCTTCGGTGCTGCGCTCCAGGCTGCCGCCAATGCCGATGTGGTGATCTTCTGCGGAGGACTGGATGGCGGTCAGGAAGGAGAGGGCTTTGACAGGGTCGGAGGATCTACCACCCTTCCGGGAAGGCAGCAGGACCTCATCAACCGGCTCGCGGCGGCAAACCCGAAACTCGTGGCCGTGATCTTCAGCGGAGGCGTGTGCACGCTCGAACGGTGCATCGGGAATATCGAGGGGCTGATCTATGCGTTCTATCCTGGACAGGAGGCAGGGAGGGCCATTGCTGAGGTGCTGTTCGGACGCGTCAATCCAGGGGGACGGCTGCCTGTCACCATCCCGCGGAATGTCACGCAGCTGCCGCCGTGGAACGATAATCTGAACGACGACTACGGCTGTGGTTATCGATGGTTCGATGCAACTGGCAACGCACCGGAGTTCGCGTTCGGAAGCGGCCTCAGCTACGCGACGTTCAGCTATAGCGCTCTGGATGTTGCGCCATCTTCTGTGGCGCCCGGTGAACCGGTCCAGGTCTCGGCTACCGTGACAAACAGCGGCCTTGTCGCAGGCGATGAGGTTATCCAGCTCTACCTGAGCTACGCGTCACCGCCAGTGCCGATGCCCACAAAGGCGCTCAAGGGATTCCGCCGGGTCACACTCGCGCCGGGTGAGTCCAGGCGCATCACGTTCACCCTGACCGCGGAAGAACTCTACTTCTTCAACGAATCGACATCACAATACGAGGTGCCCACAGGCAATATTGTTGTCCGTCTTGGAAGATCATCGGATACTCTGCCTCTGACTGGTGTGTTCACCGTGAGGCAATCGCAGGGGAGACCCGACCTGCTCATCACAGACATCCGGACCGTGCCGCCCTATCCCGTGCCCGGGGAACAAGTCCTTTTTCTGGCCGCTGTAAAAAACCAGGGCTCTGCTGCCACACAGGCCGGCGTCCCTTTGAATGTCGCGTTCACGCTGGGCGGAACGCTGGTCAGCTCCGTGACGGGCTATTCATCGTCAATCCCTCCTGGTGGCATGGCTCTTCTGTGCGGCGACTCAGGGCCTGGAGGAATTGCCACATGGACCGCTGCCGGAGCAGGATCGTACGCCCTGGCGGCGGTGGCCGACCCCGGCAACACTGTCGATGAATGTTCGGAGGGGAACAACACTGCCAGCCACACGCTCGCCGTGTACGATGCGCCGCCCCCCAATCTTGCTCTGCGGAAACATGTGTCTGTGACATCGATCGAGGGCCCGGGCTACGAGGGAAAGTATGCCGTGGACGGGAACAGGGGCACGCGCTGGTCGTCTGCCTTCAGTGATCCGCAGGTGCTCGTGATCGATCTGGGTTACAACTACCGTGTGGACATGATCGATCTCTACTGGGAAGCCGCCTATGCCACAGAGTACGCGATCCGCATAGCGGACGACGGCGGGGCGTGGCGCGAAGTGGAAACTATCACGAACGGCGACGGAGGCGTGGACCGTGTCCAGGTGGGAGCAGATGCACGGCGCGTGATGATGGTGGGGACTAGACGGGCTACTCAGTATGGCTATTCCCTCTTCGAGGTCGAGGTGTTTGGCGGTCCGGCGACTGATCGTCCGGACGACAGCACGCCGGTCCCCTCACGCTTTGCACTGTATGACGCCTACCCCAATCCCTTCAACCCCGCCACGAACCTTCGCTACGATCTGCCCGAACGGGCCACCGTCCAGGTCAGCGTGCACTCGGTGCTCGGGCAGGAACTCCTGACTGTCATCCAATCCGAGCAGGAGGCGGGACGGCATTCCGTGGTTATCGATGGCAGCGGACTGGCGACAGGGGTCTACCTGTGCCGGTTCCGGGCAGTGAGCGAAGGGGGAATCGTGCACTCCGGCGTTCGCCGGATCATGCTCGTGAAGTAACACTTACTGCAGTCGTCTGAGAAGCTCCTGTGCCTCCGTCATGCCGGGTTGCAGAGCAAGTGCGTGCCGCAGGTGGCCAATAGCCTCGCTGCGCTTCCCGCTCTGAGCACAGGCCAAACCTGCGAGATATCGTCCTCTGGCATGTTCGGCAACGGTCAACACTCCTCCCTGTGCCGTGCTGACAAGGAATCCGTCTTCGAATTCCTGCAGTGCCGCGAGCGGCTTTGACTCTTCCATGAACAGCACTCCCAGCTTCATGTGCGCGTAGGGATTCTGTTCGACAGACAGGGAACGACGGTAGAGGTCGCGGGCTCCGGCGATATTCCCCTCCCGTGCTGCATAGTCGCCCATCAGTACCCACGGCTGGAATGAAAACGGCGTGGCCCGGGCGAGGGCCAGGCATTCGCGCCTGGCGTTGGCGTACTCCCCTCTGCGGGCATAGTATTCAGCCACCTTGAGCCGCGTTGTCGTCCACGGCAGATTCTGTTCCAGTGCTGCGTAAACGATCGAACTCAACGTATCCCGGATCGTCTCCCGCTCCGCTCCCGGTGCTTCTGAAAAAGGCCAGTGGCGTTTCAGTATCCTGACTTTGATCGACGCGAGCGTGTCATCGAACGGAGAAACGCCGCAAAGGCCGAGATAAGCGGAATCGGGGAGGGGCGCCCGCCACTCATGTGAAGACCGAAGCGCGTCAATGCCGCGGATGGTTTCCGCGAGCGTGCGGGCCATCAGGGCATAGCCGGCGAGTGTTGGATGGACATGTTCCAGGAAGAGGTCGTTCCCAGGAATGCCATGTTCGGCCTCGGCTGAGAATGACGAATCGATGCGTGCAACCGGGACTCCTGATGCCCTGCAAATCTCCAGCAACGCGGACGAAAGATCTTCGGGGGCGCGAAAGCGAACCTGGTCCAAATCCTTTGCCAGGACGTACTGCTGACGGGCCTCTGCAAACATGCCGCTGTCGAACAATGCGCCCGCCAGACGGTAGTGCCCGAGCGCATGCGTGGAATCGCAAGCCATGGCCGACCGAAACGCTGTTATCCCTTCAGCATGGTTTCCCGCCGCGACCTGCCGCGCCCCCTCATCCATGAAGGATGACCACTGCTGCTTCACGGATTCGGAAGTTGCCGGCACAAACATCCCCGCAAAAGGAGGGATTCCCCGCAGATTGGACACAGGCGTGACGAAGAGGAGCCGGACACCTGCATCTTCAGCTTCTTCGATGATGGCGTGTATGTTATCCCGGTAGAGCGAAAGGCCGTTCTGATACGTCTCCGAGCCAAGTGGAATTGCCGCCTCTCCAACCATCTGGTGCATGAGTGTGGTTTCACCGGGTTCGCCTGAGGCGTGAATCTTCTCTCCGAGCCCGCCTATCACATCGCGGAATAGAGCATAGGTGCGATAACGAAGCAGTGTCAGATGGAGGCGGATGAGCCATGGGCTCCTGTTTGCGGCCACGGCTGAAGCGGGTCCGAAGGCACCGTAGTACTCATTATGGCCGACATAGATGACGATGAGGTCCGGTGCGCATGCGAGGACCTCCGGCAAAAGGTCGCGCACAACGGTGCTGCCGATGGCCGAGATCCCGAGGTTAATCACTTCCACGCTGTCATCGGGCAGCATGCTCTGAAGCCGGGCTTGCAGGAAGGATGGGGCTGTTGCATTGTACTCGTAGGGAAATCCTTCCATAGTGGATTCCCCCATGCAGAAGACGCGTTTGACCGCGGGAGATTTGTGGACCCGGAACATCGCGTCCGGCGGCTCCGGCACGGCAATACCGGGTTGAGCAAAGTACCGCCTTCCAATAGTCCTGTTGAGGCTCTGGAACGACCTCCCCCGGATCTGTGTGCGTACGACCAGATCCGTCGGCGGTGCAGAGGAGAGCGCACGAAGCACCAATTCCGTCGCGGCCAGGACGACAAGAGGGATGGCGATGATGATGCTCCAGAACAGCAACCGCCTTTTTCGACTTGTCTGCTGAACGGGTCTACTACCCGTACGCGTCATGATGCCTCTCTCTCATGTCACTGCCGTGTGCCAGGATCGATGGTTGAAGCCCGGTATATGAAGAGAGCATTCCTCTCCGCTGTGCGTTGCCAGGTCCACTCTGCTCCTCGGGGAGATCAGGGGACAGCGGCGAGTGTTTCGCAGTTGAAACGTAGCGTAAATCCCTTGCATGCGCAAGAGGGAGAGGCCGGGACGTGACAATGGACGGGACTTGAATATGCACTCTTTCATCCCTACGTTCTACATGTCGATGAACGGTCCTCTCACAGTGTCCTGGGTCTCGATGAACGAACCTCCCAAACTTTTCTGCGTATCAATGCACGAACCTCTCACAGTGCGTCTCTGCCATGACCCCGACTGACCTTTCCGCTCTGCTCTCGAAAATCCGGACTGCAAGAATAGGAATTCTCGGCGATTTCTGCCTGGATGTGTATCTGCTTCTCGATCCTTCTGCATCGGAGGTATCCGTGGAGACCGGACTCTCCACACGCGCCGTGCGCACCCAACGCTATACGCTCGGAGGGGCAGGCAACGTCGCGAACAACCTGCTCACGATGGGGACCGGACGTCTCGCCATCTTCGGCGTCATTGGACGCGATCCCTACGGTTCGGAGATGCAAAAGATGCTTGTGCGGGACGGGGTCGACCTCGATGGACTCATCGTACAGTGGGAAACCTGGGACACGCATGTCTATACGAAACCGTGCGAACGGGATCATGAGGAGCACCGGATCGATTTCGGCAATTTCAATCACCTCCAGTCGACGACCGCACGGCTGCTGCTGGAACAGCTGGAACGGAAGTTGCCTGATCTGGACCTCGTCATCGTGAACCAGCAGGTGATCCGCGGACTGCACACGAAAGAATTCCGCCAGCAGCTGGAAGAGCTCATCCTGCGGCATCCGGAGCACCGCTTCATTGTCGATTCGCGGCACTATTCGGACGAATTTGCAGGGGCGATGCGGAAAGTCAACGTCCTCGAAGCATCCAGGATCTCGCGACGGGGAGGCGAAGCGCCGGAGCCATCGGATGGCCCGGCGGTGGGTGAGCTTGCGCTGGAGCTGTATGATCGCTGGGGCAAACCAGTTTTCGTAACCCGCGGTGAGCACGGGTGCACTGTTTGTGATGCGTCAGGAGTCAGGGAGATCCCCGGGCTATTGATCCTCTCGCCCGTTGACCCTGTCGGAGCAGGAGACAGCATGCTTGCCGGTATCGCTGCTTCTATGGCTGTCGGTGCTGATGCCTTTGCTGCCGCAGAGCTTGGCACACTTGTCGCCGGGGTGACTGTGCAGAAGCTCCTGGTGACGGGAACGGCATCACCCGAAGAGATCCTTGCACTGGGCAGCGATCCCGATTTTCGCTACAAGCCGGATCTGGCCCGGCAGCCCCGGAAAGCAGTCTATCACCCCGGGACAGCCATCGAAATTGTGACCGGGCTTCCCCGCCAGAGGCGCTTCACGCACATCATCTTCGATCACGACGGGACACTCTCGACGCTGCGGCAGGGGTGGGAAGAAATCATGGAACCCATGATGATCCGCGCTATTCTGGGTGCCACCGCAAGCGACGTGGATGAAGCCTTCTTCGAGGAGGTTCGCTCGGCGGTCAGGGATTTCATCGACAAAACGACGGGAATACAGACCCTTGTACAAATGAAAGGGCTCATCGACCTTGTCCGCCGTTTCAAGTGCGTCCCGGAAGATGCCATCCTGGATGCGGCGGGATACAAGAGGGTGTACAATGATGCCCTCATCGATATGGTCAATGCACGGATCCGGCAGCTCAAGACAGGCGAGTTGACTGTCGAAGATTTCGCGATGAAGAAGGCGCACGAGCTCCTTCGCGCGCTGGCGCAGAAACAAACAACCCTGTATCTTGCAAGCGGTACCGACGTCGAGGATGTCCGGAGGGAAGCGGAAATCCTCGGCTTCGCTCAGTATTTTGGGAGCAGAATCTACGGGGCGGTGGGCGATATGACCAAGGAGGCAAAGCGCATCGTGCTCGAGCGTATCATGAATGATATCGGGGAAGATGCACACAAGCGGATTCTGACGTTCGGTGACGGACCGGTCGAAATTCGCGAAACCCACAAGAGAGAGGGATACACGGTGGGCGTGGCAAGCAACGAAATACGTCGCCACGGACTGGAGGTGCGGAAACGCAAGAGGCTCATTGAGGCGGGGGCCGATCTCGTCATTCCGGACTACTGCCAGATGGAATCACTCATGCAGGTGCTCTTTCCATGAGCCATCACCGGACACCGGAGCGAACAAGCCGCCGGTCAGCATGAGGCAACGATGCCGCGATGCGAGTTGTGATCACGAGCAGCAACCATGAACGAACAGAAGCCAGAATCACTTGCCATCCTCTTCGCAGACGTTGCCGGTAGCACGCGACTCTACGAGCGCAGGGGAAATGCTGTCGCCCAGAAGATCATCGGTGCCTGCCTGGGCTATTTGCGGGAGATCGTGGCACGGACGCGGGGGGTTGTCATTAAGGAAATCGGCGATGAGGTTATGTGCACGTTCTGCCAGGCAGAAGATGCTGCATCAGCCGCGGAGGACATGCAACGGACCGTGCAGCAGGCATCGGCCTTCGGGAAGTTCGAGAACGAGCAGGTACGGATCCGCGTGGGGTTCCATTTCGGGCCCGTCGTGCGCGAAGAGGCGGATGTGTTCGGCGATGCGGTGAATGTGGCGGCGCGCGTTGTTGCGCAGGCGAAGGCCCAGCAGATCCTGACCACGCGCGACACCATGCAGTGCCTCCCCGAATCGCGAAGAGCGAACGCCCGCATGATCGACAGGGTGATGGTGAAAGGGAAGACAGAACAGGTAGAGCTCCATGAGCTCCTCTGGGACATCGACAACCTGACGGTTCTACAGGGTGAACTGGTGGCTGATGGTGCCCGGATCACGGCACGGGTGACGTTCCGAGACAAGGAGTACTTTCTGGACACGGAACATCCGATCCTGCGGTTCGGCCGCGGAGAGGAAAATGACCTCGTCATCCCCGACGGACTCGCTTCGCGGTTGCACGGGCGTCTGGAGCTGAGAAAAGGGAAGGTGGTGCTGGTGGATCAATCGCTCAACGGGACGTATGTCCAGATGCAGGAAGACGCGGAAATCCATGTCCGCCGCGATGAGCAGGTCCTTCGCGGCCGGGGTGCAATCTGCCTGGGGCGTTCCACAACTTCTTCCTCCGACCTCCGCATCATGTTTACGTGCGGGTAGATCCGGGAGGACCTATCCTTCGCGTATTTCAACGATCTGCACGGTGATGTTGTCTGCCCCCCCGCGCGTTTTGGCCAGCGACACAAGCTCGTCTGCAGCCTCTTCGGGGGGATGCTTCCTCACAACGTCCGCGATTTCCCGCTCCTCTACATGGTTTGTCAGCCCGTCCGTGCACAGCACAAACCATGAATCCGGCTGAAGCGGCAATGGCCCAAAAAGGTCCGCCGCGGTCCCGGGGTTCTGTCCCAGTGCCCGCGTGAGAAGGTTCCGCTCAGGGTGCATTCGTGCCTGTTCCCGTGTGATGACTCCGCGGGTGTAGAGCTCCCACACCCGGGAATGGTCGGCTGTGATCTGCGTGATTTGTCCGGTGGTCACCTGAAAGGCCTTGCTGTCGCCGATGTGGGCGACATATGCCGACGTCCCCTGGAGCACCAGGGCGGTGCATGTCGTTCCCATACCGTTGTATGCGGGAGACGAGAAACCCTCCTCGTACACCCTGTTGTTGGCGTCACCGATGGCTGAGATGAGTGCGGCGGGTATGCCGGAGGCGTCTGCTGGCGCATACGATGCAAGGAGAGTCGAAACGGCGAGCTCACTCGCGCGCCGGCCGGCACGATGCCCGCCCATACCGTCCGCTACGACAATAAGGACACCGCGCGCGTCTTCGAGTGTTCCTCCGTCCTCCGGCAGCATACCCAACGAGTCCTGGTTCTCTGTTCGCACCATCCCCACGTCTGTAGCCCGGCCACAGCGGATGTGCATCACGGCGTCGCGACCCTCCCTTCATCGTTATGGTTGTGGGACGGCATCAAAGATCTTTCTGATCGGCGGTGAGATGACGTTCTTGTCGAGTTCGTAGGCTCCGTTGATCTGCCTGGTCCTGACAAATGCCTGCCGCGCCTGTTCGAGCAGAGCAGACTCTTCTCCGCCGGAGAGGAGGTACAGAGCAGCGTACGAGGCTCCGAGGAAGGCGTGGAGGTGAGGGGCATCCGTAGCTCCGGCTGCGGCTGGTGAAAGAATGTCGATCGCGCCCTGATATTCGCCCCTCAGGAATGTGGCAATACCGCGTTTGATCTCCTGCTCTCTTGAACGGATTGCCTGACGGCGCTCCGCGAGGCCCGGATAGTTTCGGTTGAGCCGCTCCACGTTTTCAAGAACCCGCTTGGCTGCCATCATCTGCCCCCGGCGTAAATACTCAGCGGCCTGGCCGAAGAGCGTATCAGACCCGGCTTGTGCCGCGGCTCGTGAACCGGGAGTGGCAACGGCAGCCAAAGAGGTATCCCTTGAGGCAGCCGGACCTGGCAGTGGCCTTTCCCTTGCAACAGCGGGGGACTTGAGTTCCCCGAGGTGCTGACGCAGCAGCATGGCCGCCCGTGTGTCTTTCGTCCCCTGGTCTGCCTCCCCGGCCTGCTGCTCCGTCTGAAAGTCCTGCAGCGCAAGTGCCGTCCGCCCCAGCCGGGCATACGCAATACCACGGTACACGTATGGAAAATAGTCGATGAAGTGCGTGCCGTATGTCCGTGCGTTCGCTTTGGATTCCGGTTTCTGATCGATGGCCTCAGTCAGGTACCGCACAGCGTCGTCGTATTGTTGGTTCTGCAGGGCAACACGTCCCTTCTCATAGATCTCAAACCACCGGTCTGCCCGCGCATCAGGGATCAGCACGACCAGCAGGAGCACCGACAACAGAATCGACAAGCGCATGAAATATCCTGGAGCTTCACAAAAAAACAGACCTGGATCCGGAGACGATCAATAGCGTGCGAGCACGCGTTCAATGGTGTAGCCAGGGAAGGTCTGTGTGACCTGCGAAAGTGAATCCTGTGCGACAACGACCCGTACCCTGAACGTTTTCACGAAACCCGGATTCGCGCAGGTAAGCACGTACGTTCCGGGGGCGAGCGTGAAACGGCATGGCGTGGTCAGGGAGTCCGGAAGAGAAACCGGTCCTGCTCCTTCCTGTTCGATGCCGGTGACGTGCGCCCATGGAAGGATGTTCAGTATCACCGTACCATTGGGCGGTGTGGATGGCATCAGAAGATACAGGGCAACGGCCAATGCAATGATGCCGCCGAGCACTCCACCGGCAAGACCAGGTTTCCCCAGACGCCGCAGCAGGGGGCGTTTCGGTCCCGCGTCGGGGAGTGGAGTATCCCCGGTGGATGGACCTTTCGCCGGAACGGCGGCTGGCCGGGGAGTCTCACCTGCTGCGATCGTCGACGCCTCATGCAGGCGGTCGCGCTGGAGGTTCTTCTCAGTCCCCGGCTTTGCACTGTCTCTGCGTGAAGCCCGTGACTGCCGCTCCTCTTTG
>Ga0316605_10001441_pt1 | contig 13707 bp, 10 predicted proteins | sample OWC_soil_day20_n_FD_207666 | JGI IMG/M metagenome (GOLD analysis project Ga0316605, IMG submission 207666) | Wetland soil microbial communities from Old Woman Creek delta, Ohio, United States - OWC_soil_day20_noCT | ecosystem: Environmental > Terrestrial > Soil > Wetlands | place: USA: Ohio... | reverse complement strand
GAGGGCCGCCATGTAGCTCATGCGCTCTTGGCCGCCCAGCCCGAAATATTGCTGGAACAGCGTTTTCTGTCGGCTCGGCTCCTTATTGGCGGCGAGCGACTGGACAAGGGCGGTCAGTGCCTCGTCATCCTTCTTGAACTTGCCCCAGCTCTCGCCGAAGGATTGCCACAGCTTGGCTTCCTCGTCGGATTTCGGCAGTGCTTCGTAACGCTGCCAGATCGGGACGACCCGTTGCCAGAGCTGCTGTTTGTCCTTGACGATCTGGGCAAACTGGTCGGCGGCATCGGCATCGGTTTCCCACAGGGCGACCTCGTAAGTCGACGACAGCAAGGCCACCTGGATTTCCCGGATCTGTTGCAGCGCCTGGACGGCAGGCAAGCGGTTGCGACCGATTTCCTGCACCCCCAGAACGCCACTGCGTATCCCGGTCGAGCCGGTAATCGCAGTAACGATCAAGGCAACGATAGCGACGGCTGCCAAGCCGAATAACTTGGCACGCAAAGTCAAATTGCTTAACACGGGACCCCCTCCCATTTTTCGCAAATACTGTGTAAGCGCTGACAGATCACGTCTGCCCCCCCGCTTCGAGGCCGAAAGTCTAGCACGTTGTACTTTCGTCGTTGCGCCAACAAGCACGGCACGAGGGGAATAAAGGCGCTGGGTTATAATCCGTGCCCCACCCGCGCGACCTGCATCCCGTGATCTTCACCCTCGGCATCAATCATCACTCCGCGCCGCTCGCCATCCGCGAGCGGGTGGCGTTCCATGCCGAGAAACTGCACCAGGCGCTGACCGACCTGACCCGCTCGCAGCCGGTCAAGGAAGTGGCAATCCTGTCTACCTGCAATCGTACCGAAATCTACTGTGCCGCCGAAACGCCGGAGGTGGTCATTGACTGGCTGGCCCGTTACCACCAGGTCGAGCGCCACGAAATCGCGCCCTACCTGTATACCCACGACCAGCCGGCCGCCATCCGCCACGCTTTTCGCGTCGCCAGCGGCCTCGATTCGATGGTCATCGGCGAGCCGCAGATTCTCGGCCAGATGAAGGACGCCGTACGTGTCGCCGAGGAAAGCGGCACGCTCGGCACGCAACTGCACAAGCTCTTCCAGCGCTCCTTCTCGGTGGCCAAGGAAGTACGCAGCACGACGGCAATCGGCGCCAACATCGTGTCGATGGCGGCGGCCGGCGTGCACTTGGCCGAACGCATATTCGAGTCAGTCGGCGAACAGCGCATCCTGTTCATCGGCGCCGGCGAAATGATCGAACTGTGCGCCGCCCATTTCTGCGCCCGCCAACCGAAACAAGTCACCATCGCCAATCGGACGCTGGAACGTGGCCGGACACTGGCCGAACAATACGGCGGCACCGCCATCCGCCTCGACGAACTGGGCGAGCATCTGGCCCAGCACGACATCGTCGTTTCCTGCACCGCCAGCCCGCTACCGATCATCGGTCTGGGTATGGTCGAACGGGCGATCAAGGCACGCCGGCACCGGCCGATGTTCATGGTCGACCTGGCCGTGCCGCGCGACATCGAGGAAGAAATCGGCGACCTCGACGACGTCTTCCTCTACACCGTCGACGATCTGGCCCAAGTCGTCGAAAGCGGCCTCGAATCGCGCCAGGCGGCCGTCGTCGAGGCCGAGGACATCATCGCCCACCGGGTCAGGGATTTTCTCGGCTGGCTACAAGCCCGCGACAGCGTACCGGTCATCCGCTCGCTGCGCGATTCCGCCGAACGCATGCGCCGGCATGAAGTCGAGCACGCGATGAAACTGCTGGCCAAGGGTGAAGCACCGGAGAAGGTGCTCGAACAGCTATCGCAGCGCCTGACCAACAAGCTGTTGCACGCCCCGACCCAGTCGCTGAATCTGGCCGAAGGCAACGAACGCAACGAACTGCAAACCGCCGCCGCCCGGCTGTTCCATCTGCACACGCACGACTGATCCGCTTTGAGCGGAACAAGCAACCGCCCGAAAACGGGCGGTTTTTTTATGTCGACCGCAAGCGGGATTATTCCTTGGGCGCGGCCAGCACCACCTTGTTCCGCCCGCTGCGCTTGGCTTCGAGCAGCGCATCGTCGGCCGCCTGGATCAGCGTCGATACCTTGTGAAAATCGGGCAGCGCGGCAACACCGCAACTGAAGGTGACACGCAACGAGCCGTGGGCATGGACATGCGGCAGCGCGGAAAAATCCTCGCGGATCTGATTGAGCAGAGTCAGGGCACGGGAGAGCTCGACATCGGCCAGGGCGATGATGAACTCCTCGCCGCCATAGCGGCCGATCAGGTCGCTGTTGCGCAGGCGGCCGCGCAGCAGCCAGGCCATGCTGCGGATGACCTGATCGCCGACCGGATGGCCGTAGTTGTCGTTGACCGACTTGAAGTGATCGATGTCGATCATGGCCACCACCAGCCGGCCGACCGGGGTAGCCATGCGCAACATTTTCTTCAACTGGTCTTTCGAGGTCGAATGGTTGAGCAGGCCGGTCAAGCTGTCGTGGCGGCCGGAATAGAGCATTTCGCGGTAGCGCTCGATCTTGGTCTTGACCACCGAGGCCAGGATGATCGGATTGACCGGCTTGGTCAGGAACTGGTCGCCGCCCAGACGCAGCGCCTCGACCTGCTGCACGATGTCGGTTTCGCTCGACAGGTAGATGACCGGCAGCGCCTGATATTCGGGAATCTGGCGCAGCGCGCTGGTCACTTCGACGCCGGTGCAGAAGGGCATGTACATGTCCATCAGGATGGCGTCCGGCCGATAGTCGGCGGCGGCTTCGAGCAGGGTGCGCGGATCGTTGATGGCGCGACTGTCGATGCCATGCTGCGAGAGCGAACGGCGGATGTGGGCAATGGCGGTGGCCGAATCCTCGACGACCAGCACACGATGGATTTCCTGCTCCCGGGTTTCGACCAGATCGAGAATGCGCGACAGCACGTCGCTGACCTTGTTGCCGACCGGCACGCAGGCATCAGCGCCGGCCCGCTGCAAGAGGACAATGCTTTGCAGGTTGGCGGGCACCGACAAACAGTAGAAATAGCTGGTCGGGAAACGGGTGCGCAGGGCCATGACGCCGGCGATGTCGCTCGGCGGATAGGCGCAGCCTTCGCGATCGGGAATGAAGACGATGGCCAGTGGCGGCTCGTCCGTGGTCGGCTCGGTATTCCAGCGCAGCCCCTCGGGCTCGAAACCGAAGAATTCCAGTTGCTCGGCTAGCGAGCCAGACCACGGGTGTTCGGCGCGCGACACGATGAGCACCTTGCGCGGCCGCTGCCAGGGGTCCTCGTTGCTTTCCGGCGTATCGGCGGTACGCCTGGTAAGGACAGCCGGAGTTTCGTGACGGTGCAGCTCGGCCAGGATGATCCCCAGTTGCCGCTCGATGCCATTGGCCTGATCGAGCGGAATGGGGTGGATGGAGCGGTCCGCAAACAGAGTCAACGCGGTATTTTCGAGTTCCTGACAGGCGCGCACCAAGCCCGGCAGATGCTGGCGATTCAGTTGCTCGGTCAAACCGTTCAGCGAGAGCGTGAATTCGACGAACAAGTCGAACTCGCCGCTATCGCGGTAGTTTTCCCAGCGCATTTCGAGGGTTTCCGCCAGGGCAATGACGGAGTGGGGAAAGTTGGCCATCGAGTCGTTTCGTGAATGACGGGCATTATGCTGATGGAACGTGTAGCTGGCAATCGCCTTCGGTCGCCGACGGGTGGCGATCTCGGGTACCATTACGCCCCTTCGAACCACTTGGCCGGCTGGCTATCCGCAATGAAACCGAGCATCCGCCAAAAACTGGATCTATTGGTCGATCGCCTCGACGAAATCGACCGCCTGCTGTCCGATCCGGGCGCGGTCAACGACATGGAGCAGTTCCGCAAGCTGTCGCGCGAGCGGGCCGAGATTGAGCCGGTGATCGTCCACTTCAATGCCTTCCGCCAGGCCGAGAACGACCTGGCCGAGGCCGAGGCGATGCTGGCCGACCCCGACATGCGCGAGTTCGCCGAAGAGGAAATGGCGGCGGCCAAGGCCCGCCTGCCCGAACTCGAAATCGAGTTGCAGAAGCTGTTGCTGCCGAAGGACCCCAATGACGAGCGCAGCGTGCTGCTGGAAATCCGCGCCGGCACCGGCGGCGACGAGTCGGCGCTGTTCGCCGGCGACCTGTTCCGCATGTATTCGCGTTACGCCGAACGTCAGCGCTGGCAGGTCGAGGTGATGTCGGCCAGCGAGTCGGAGTTGGGCGGCTATCGCGAAATCATCTGCCGCATCGGCGGCAATGGCGCCTATTCGCGCCTGAAGTTCGAGTCGGGCGGCCACCGCGTGCAGCGCGTACCGGAAACCGAAACCCAGGGCCGCATCCATACCTCGGCGTGCACCGTTGCCGTGATGCCGGAAGCCGACGAGGTCGAGGACGTCAATCTCAATCCGGCGGATTTGCGCATCGACACCTTCCGCGCTTCCGGCGCCGGCGGCCAGCACATCAACAAGACCGACTCGGCGGTGCGCATCACGCACATCCCGACCGGCATCGTCGCCGAATGTCAGGACGGCCGTTCGCAGCACGCCAACAAGGCCTCGGCGATGCGCGTCTTGGCGGCGCGCATCAAGGATGTGCAGGTACGCGCCCAGCAGGCGCACATCTCCAGCACCCGCAAGAGCCTGATCGGCTCCGGCGACCGTTCCGAACGCATCCGCACCTACAACTTCCCGCAGGGGCGTATCACCGACCATCGCATCAACCTGACCCTGTACAAGATCGCCGCGATCATGGACGGCGACATGGACGAACTCTTGGGTGCGCTGGCCGCCGAACACCAGGCCGACCTGCTGGCCGAACTGGCCGAGCAGTCCTGAAAAATGACGCTGTTTGAGGCGTTGACCGCAGCCAGGCAGAAAATCGACCGGCTCGACGCCCGTCTGCTGCTGCAATACGCCACCGGCTGTACCCATGCCGACCTGCTGGCGCGACCGGAAACGCCGGTCATCCCTCCGGCCTACGCCCAGTTTGCCGAGTGGGTAGACCGCCGGGCGGCCGGCGAGCCACTAGCCTATCTGGTCGGTGAAGCGGAATTCCGCGGCCGGGTCTTCCAGGTATCGCCGGCCGTGCTCATTCCCCGTCCGGAAACCGAAGTGCTGATCGAACTGGCGCTGGCGCGTTTGCACGGCCTGGCGGCGCCGAAGGTGCTCGATCTCGGCACCGGCTCCGGCATCGTCGCCATTTCGCTGGCGCTGGAATGCCCGACGGCACAGGTGCTTGCGGTCGACCTGTCGGACGACGCCATTTTTGTCGCGCGCAACAACGCCGGGCGACTCGGCGCGAAGGTCGATTTCCGGCAAAGCGACTGGTTCGGCGCCCTGGCCGGCCAGACTTTCGACCTGATCGTCTCCAATCCGCCCTACGTCGCCGAGGGCGACCCGCATCTCGAACTGAACGGCCTGCCCTTCGAGCCGCGCCTGGCGCTGACCGACCAGGTTGAAAATGGCGATGGTCTGGCCTGCATCCGGCAAATCGTCGCCGCCGCGCCGGCGCATCTGAAGCCCGGCGGCTGGCTGCTGTTCGAGCACGGCTACGACCAGGGCGAGGCCAGCCGGAACTTATTGACCCGGACAGGGTTCAAAGCTGCCGCGACCCAACCCGACCTGGCCGGCATCGACCGTGTCAGTTTCGGTCACTTGTAATCTGGAGAAACCATGTCCGAAGTTCAGCAGCGCATCCACCAAACCGTCACCGGCAATCCGGTCGTTCTCTACATGAAGGGCGACGCCCGCTTTCCGCAGTGCGGTTTTTCCGCTACCGCCGTGCAGATCCTGAAGGCCTGCGGCGTCGCCGATTTCGTCACCGTCAACGTACTGGCCGACGAGGAAATCCGTCAGGGCGTCAAGGAATACGCCAACTGGCCGACCATTCCGCAGCTCTACATCAAGGGCGAATTCATCGGCGGCTGCGACATCATGAAAGAGATGTTCCAGGCCGGCGAATTGCAGCAACTGCTCGAAGGCATCGCCGCCCAGGCCTGATCGCCCGTGCGCCGTTGCAAAAAGAAGCCCGCCGATTGGCGGGCTTCCTTTTGCGTGAAAGAAAATCAGACTTCTTCAACCTGGAATTCGATATTCGGCCCATCGGCCACCACTTCCTTCACCGCGCAATGGGCGATGCTGTCGAGCACGGCGGTTTTCTGCTCGGCCGTAAAGGCGGCCGGAAAGCGCACCTCGGTCTTGAAGCGGGCCAGCGTCAACGGGCCGCCGGGGCCGGCGAAAGGCTTGCAGCTGATTTCGATACCGGCCGGCGAAATGCCCAGCGGCTTGCAGGCCTTCTTGGCATAAACCGCGGCACAGGCGGCGAGCGAGGCGTAGAAGGCTTCCAGCGGATTCATCAGCGAGCCGTCGAGGGCGTAGTTCGCCTCGAATTTGCTGGTGCTGACCTTGATATGCGGGGTGCTGTCGACAACGGTGGCGTACATGCTGATCTTCCTTGTTTTGCTGTTCGTGGAGGCGGCCTGGTCTTGCCGCTCTCGCATATAATAAATTGCTAATATATTTAGTGCAATCGGCAGTGGCCACTGCCCGCCGGGGCCCGCCCCCTATTTGCCCAGCAAGGGTTTCAGGAAGCGGCCGGTATGGCTGGCCTTGCACTTGACGACCTCTTCCGGCGTGCCGGCGACCAGGATGCGACCACCGCCGTCGCCACCTTCCGGGCCGAGATCGACCAGCCAGTCGGCGGTCTTGATGACGTCCAGGTTGTGCTCGATGACGACGATGGTGTTGCCGTGACTGGCCAGGCGTTGCAGTACGGCGAGCAGCATTTCGATGTCCTGGAAATGCAGGCCGGTCGTCGGCTCATCGAGGATGTACAGGGTGCGGCCGGTGTCGCGCTTGGACAGTTCGAGCGCCAGCTTGACCCGTTGCGCCTCGCCACCCGACAGCGTCGTCGCGCTCTGGCCGAGAGTGATGTAGCTGAGGCCGACATCGACCAGGGTTTGCAGCTTGCGCGCGACGACCGGCACGGCGTCGAAGAATTCGCGCGCCTGCTCGACGGTCATGCCAAGAATTTCCTGAATACTCTTGCCCTTGTAGTGGATTTCCAGGGTTTCGCGGTTGTAGCGCTTGCCGTGGCAGACATCGCAGGGCACGTAGATGTCGGGCAGGAAGTGCATTTCCACCTTAATCATGCCGTCGCCCTGGCAAGCCTCGCAGCGCCCGCCCTTGACGTTGAAGGAAAATCGCCCCGGCCCGTAGCCGCGGGCGCGCGATTCCGGCACCTGGGCGAACAGTTCGCGGATCGGCGTCAGCAGGCCGGTGTAGGTCGCCGGGTTGGAGCGCGGCGTACGGCCGATCGGCGCCTGATCGACGTTGATAACCTTGTCGAACAGGTCTAGGCCGACGATTTCCCGGTAGGCCGCCGGCTCCGTCGTCGAACCGTACAGATGACGGGCCGCCGCCGCGTACAGCGTGTCGTTGATGAGAGTCGACTTGCCGGAGCCGGAAACACCGGTGATGCAGGTCAGCAGACCAACCGGCAATTCGAGCGTGACGTCCTTCAGGTTGTTACCGGTGGCGCCGACCACCTTGAGCAGCTTCTCCGGATTCGGCAGTCGACGCGTTTTCGGAGCCGAAATTGATTTACGCCCGGACAGGTAATCGCCGGTCATCGACAGCGGGTTGGCGGTGACTTCGGCCGGCGTGCCCTGGGCAACCACCGCCCCGCCATGCACCCCGGCACCGGGGCCGATATCGACCACGTAGTCGGCCGAGCGGATGGCGTCCTCGTCGTGCTCCACCACCAGCACCGTGTTGCCCATGTCGCGCAGGTTGCGCAGCGTTTTCAGCAGCCGGTCGTTGTCGCGCTGATGCAGGCCGATGGAGGGTTCGTCCAGCACGTACATGACGCCGGTCAGCCCGGAGCCGATCTGCGAGGCCAGCCGGATGCGTTGCGCCTCGCCGCCGGACAGCGTTTCCGCCGAGCGTTCCAGGCACAGGTAATCGAGGCCGACGTTAATCAGGAAAGAAAGGCGGGCGGTGATTTCCTTCAATATCTTGTCGGCCACCTGCGCCTTGTGCCCGGCCAGAGTCAGGCAGTTGAAATAGTTGCGCGCCTCGCCCAGCGGCAGGCGGCTGATCTCGTGCAAGGTGTGAGTACCCACTCGCACGTGACGCGCCTCGGTACGAAGCCGGGTACCGGCACAACTCGGGCAGCCCTGGTTGCTGATGTATTTCGACAACTCCTCGCGCACCGCCTGCGAATCGCTGCCGCGATAACGCCGCTCCAGGTTGGGGATGATGCCCTCGAAGCTGTGGCTGCGGTCGAAACGCGTGCCCTTGTCGTTCTGGTAGCGGAAATTGACCGCCTCCTTGCCGGAACCGAACAGCACCAGTTGGCGGATCTCTTCGGGCAAGGCCTCGAACGGCGTATCGACCGAAAACCCGTAATGGTCGGCCAGCGATTCGATGATCTGGAAGTAGAACTGGTTCTTCTTGTCCCAGCCGCGCACGGCGCCGCCGGCCAGCGACAGGTGCGGCGCGGTAACAACGCGCTTGGGGTCGAAGAACTGGATGACGCCCAGACCATCGCACTTCGGGCAGGCGCCCATCGGATTGTTGAAGGAAAACAGGCGAGGTTCCAGTTCCTGCAAGGCGTAGGAACAGACCGGGCAGGCAAACTTGGCGGAGAACAGGTGTTCCTTCGCCGTATCCATCTCCAGCGCGATGGCCCGGCCGTCGGCATGGCGCAGCGCCGTTTCGAAGGATTCAGCCAGGCGCTGGCGCATGTCGTCGCGCACCTTCAGGCGGTCGACCACGACATCGACGGTGTGCTTGTGCGACTTGGTCAGCTTGGGCACCGCGTCGATTTCATAGACGGTGCCATCGACCCGCACCCGGGCGAACCCCTGGGCGCGCAGTTCGGTAAACAAGTCCAGCTGTTCACCCTTGCGATTGGCCACCACCGGCGCCAGGATCATCAGCTTGGTTTCGGCCGGCAGGGCCAGCACGCTATCGACCATCTGCGATACCGTCTGCGCCTCCAGCGGCTGGTGGTGTTCCGGGCAGTAGGGCGTACCGGCGCGGGCGAACAGCAGGCGCAGGTAGTCGTGGATTTCGGTGACGGTGCCGACGGTGGAGCGCGGGTTGTGCGAGGTCGCCTTCTGCTCGATGGAAATGGCCGGCGACAAGCCTTCGATCAGATCGACATCCGGCTTCTCCATCAATTGCAGGAACTGCCGGGCATAGGCCGACAGCGATTCCACATAACGGCGCTGCCCCTCGGCATACAAGGTGTCGAAGGCAAGTGAGGACTTACCCGAGCCGGACAGCCCGGTAATCACGATCAACTGGTCGCGCGGCAGGTCGAGGTTGATGTTCTTCAGATTGTGCGTGCGCGCGCCACGAATGCGGATGGTTTCCATCGCTGTTCTGCCGGGGATTGGGGAGGGACTAACTATACGCAAAACCAGCCGGTTTTGCATGGACAGCTGTATGAACATACAGCCAATCCAGTAACGGACACCAGCGGTGGCGCAGGCGCGTCGACCGCAAAAATCGCTCGGCAACCGGGTTTGAACCGATTTCCCCAATAAACAGTCGGCCGTCGTTTTCGGCCGTTTTTTGCCGTCGACCGCAAGCCTTTGGCCGGGCCGCGGGAGGCTAGGCCAAACCTGCTAATATTGCCGCTTCGCTGCAACGCAACAATTACAAAGACAATGCCCTCCCCTTCCGACCGCATGAGCCCCGCCGAGCGCCGCGCCGGCGCTTCGCTGGCCGCTATCTTCGCCTTGCGCATGCTTGGCCTGTTCCTGATCCTGCCGGTGTTTTCGGTGTACGCCAAGACCCTGCCCGGCGGCGACAATCTGGCGCTGGTCGGCTTTGCCTTGGGCGCCTACGGCCTGACCCAGGCCTTTTTCCAGATTCCCTACGGCATCGCCTCCGACCTGTTCGGCCGCAAGCTGGTCATCATCGTCGGCTTGCTGGTGTTCGCTCTGGGCAGTTTCGTCGCGGCCTGTGCGCCGGACATGACCTGGATCATCGTCGGTCGCGTGCTGCAAGGGGCCGGGGCGATTTCGGCAGCAGTGACGGCGCTGGCCGCCGACCTGACCCGCGAGGAACACCGGACCAAGGTGATGGCGATGATCGGCTCGTCGATCGGCCTGGTCTTCGCATTGTCGCTGGTTGGCGCCCCCATTCTTTATGGCTGGATCGGCATGGGCGGCTTGTTCGCCCTGACCGGCGTGCTGGCCCTGCTGGCCATCGTGCTGTTGCTGAAGGCAGTGCCGCCGGCCCCGCCGCCGCACGGCCACGAAAAATTGCCCTTGCGCCAGGTGGTGTTCGACCCCGACCTGCTGCGCCTCAATTGCGGCATTTTCATCCTGCATCTGGTGCAGATGGCCATGTTCGTCGTACTGCCGCATGCGCTGGTCGAGCACGGCGGGCTCGAGGCCGCCGCTCACTGGCAGGTCTATCTGCCGGCCGTACTGGTCTCTTTCGTCGTCATGGTGCCGGCCATCATCGCCGCCGAGCGCAAGGACAAGATGCGGCCGATTTTCCGCGCCGCCGTGGCGCTGCTGATCGTCGTCCAGCTCGGCCTGCTCTTCTTCGGGCAAAGCCTTTGGGGGCTGGCCTGCTGGCTGCTGCTCTTCTTCGTCGGCTTCAACGTGCTGGAGGCGACGCTGCCGTCGCTGGTCTCGCGCACCGCCGCACCGTCCGCCAAGGGCGCGGCACTGGGCGTCTATAACACGACGCAGGCCATCGGCCTGTTCGTCGGCGGCGCGGCCGGCGGTTATATTGCGCAACATTTCGGCGATAATGCCGTGTTTTCCGTTTGCGCCGGCTTGCTGCTGGTCTGGCTGGCGGTGACGGGGTCAATGAATTTTCCGCAACGACGCGTGGCGCCGGTGGCGGCTCAAACTGTTTAGGGAGACGTGGGTTATGGCATCGGTCAACAAGTGGATTGGCATCGGCAATCTGGGGCGCGACCCGGAGATGCGCTACACCGCCAGCGGCGAGGCGATCTGCAATTTCAGCATCGCCTGCACGGAGACCTGGAAGGACAAGGCGACTGGCGAGAAGAAGGAGCAGACCGAATGGGTACGCATTTCCTTCTTCGGCCGGCAGGCCGAAGTCTGCGGCCAGTACCTGAAGAAGGGTAGCCAGGTTTATATCGAAGGCAGCCTGCGTACCCGCAAGTGGACGGACAAGGATGGCCAGGAACGCTACACCACCGAGATTCGCGGCGACGAAATGAAGATGCTCGGTTCGCGTCAGGGCATGGGCGGGCCGGCTTCGTCCGGCGGTGGCGGCTACGACAACGAACCGACGGATTACGCACCGGCCCCGCCGAAGAACAAGCCGAAGCCGTCCTTCGACGACCTGGGCGACGATATTCCGTTCTGATTGCCATGGGTGCCGCCCTTTGGCGCGGCACCTCGATTGTTGTGTTCTGAGGCTGCAAGCATGTCCAACGCCGTTACTTTCAAGATTCTCGAAGACATCGCCAAGGATTTGTCCGGCGACGAAATCAGCTTTCCGACCTTTCTCGACATCACCTTCCAGGTGCGCACGGCGCTCAAGGACCCGAACCTGAATGTCGAGCAACTGGCCAAGCTGGTCGGCGCCGAACCGCTGATGAGCGCCAAGATCATCCGCATGGCCAACTCGGTGGCAATGAATCCGTCCGGCCGCGAGATCGCCGACGTCAAGAGCGGCATCGTCCGGGTCGGCATGGAGGCGGTGCGCACGGTGTCCTTCGCCGTGGCCATGGAGCAGTTGCTGAAATCGAAGCAGATGCAGCCCTTCGAGAACATTTCGCAGAAGCTGTGGGAGCACACCTCGCACGTTGCCGCGCTGTGCCGGACGCTGGCCCGCAAGATTGCCAAGATCAACGGCGACGAGGCGATGTTCGCCGGTCTGGTGCACGATATCGGTGTCTTCTACCTGATGTCGCGCGCCGCCAATTTCCCGGAAATCGTCAACGACAAGGCCGAGTTGCACTCGCTGCTGGTCGGCTGGCACGACAACATCGGTCATGCCCTGCTGTCGGCGCTCGGCCTGCCGGAATCGGTGCTGGTCGCCGTGCTGGAGCATGAGAACGACCGGGAGATCAAGGACATCAAGACCCTGCCGGATGTCCTCTACGTGGCCAACAAGATCGCCAACCGGGCGGCCAGTTGGCGCGACCCGGAACTGGATGGTGCGGTCGACACCTCCATGCTCGAAGATATTTTCGATGCCGAAACCCTCGCCGAAATCATCGAGGAATCGGAAGAAGAAGTTCAGTCGTTGAAGAAGGCGCTGGGCGGCTAGACCGCCTCCGAAAAAATACAGAGCAGCCGAAGTCGCCTGGGGGTTTTATGAGCAGTAGTCATCATCCGGCCGGCGAGGTTACCGGCAAGCGTCTTGCCGTCCTGGCACTGGCCGCGCTCGGCGTGGTTTACGGCGACATCGGCACCAGCCCGCTTTATGCGGTCAAGGAAGTCTTCGCCGGCAACCACCCGATCCCGGTCACCGAAGCCAATATCTTCGGCAGTCTGTCGCTGTTCTTCTGGGCGCTGGTCATCATCGTGTCGATCAAGTACGTGATCTTCATCATGCGGGCCGACAACCGTGGCGAAGGCGGCATCATGGCGATGATCGCCCTGGCCTTGCACGACGCCCAGGGCAAGCCCTTGCAGATGAAGCTCATCATGATCGTCGGCATCCTCGGCGCCGCCATGTTCTACGGCGACGGCATGGTGACGCCGGCGATGTCGGTGCTGTCCGCCGTCGAGGGGCTGGAGGTGGCAACGCCGGCCTTCAAGCCCTTCGTCATCCCGCTCACCATGATCGTCCTCTTCCTGCTGTTCTTCGTCCAGCGTAGCGGCACGGCCATCGTCGGCGCCTGGTTCGGGCCGATCATGGTCCTCTGGTTCAGCACCCTGGCTTTTCTCGGCCTGTACAGCATCGTCGAGCACCCGGCCATCCTGACCGCGCTCAATCCACTCTACGGCCTGGAGTTTCTCCTCGCCAACAAGGCCATGGCGCTGGTGGCCATGGGTAACGTGGTGCTGGCGGTGACCGGTGCCGAAGCGCTGTACGCCGACATGGGGCACTTCGGCCGCAAGCCCATCCAGCGCGCCTGGTTCGCCTTCGTGCTGCCGGCGCTGGTCCTCAATTACTTCGGGCAGGGCGCGTTGATTCTGGCCGAACCGGCGGCTGCCCAGAATCCCTTCTTCCATCTGGGCCCGGACTGGGCGCTTTATCCGCTGGTCGGGCTATCCACGGTAGCCACGGTCATTGCCTCGCAGGCGGTTATTTCCGGCGCCTTCTCGGTGACTCGCCAGGCCATGCAACTCGGCTTCGTGCCGCGCATGGAAGTGCAGCACACCTCGGATAAGGAAGCCGGCCAGATTTACCTGCCGGCCGTGAACTGGGGCCTGATGGTTGCCGTGATGATTCTCGTCCTCGGCTTCAAGTCGTCGAACAACCTGGCTGCCGCCTACGGCATCGCGGTGACCGGCGACATGGTCATCACCTCGATCCTGGCCACCGTGGTCGTCGCCAAATCCTGGCAATGGGGCTGGGCGCGGGCCTGTGCGCTGTTCGCCTGCTTCCTCGCCGTCGAACTGATCTTCCTCGCCGCCAATATCCTGAAAATCCCCGACGGCGGCTGGTTCCCGCTGGTCGCCGGCATGTTCGTCTTCGTCCTGATGACGACCTGGAAGCGCGGGCGGCAATTGCTGGCCGAGC
>Ga0316605_10001440_pt1 | contig 13719 bp, 13 predicted proteins | sample OWC_soil_day20_n_FD_207666 | JGI IMG/M metagenome (GOLD analysis project Ga0316605, IMG submission 207666) | Wetland soil microbial communities from Old Woman Creek delta, Ohio, United States - OWC_soil_day20_noCT | ecosystem: Environmental > Terrestrial > Soil > Wetlands | place: USA: Ohio... | reverse complement strand
AAAACCGGGGCGGTTCAATACCTCCACGCGCTCTGGTGTTGGCGTTCGATCTGTGTGGCGTTTGATCAATGGACGTGGCCGTCAATGGCGCCTTTGCGGCCGGCATTTCGCGGGCACGACTGACAGCTCTGGGTCGGCAGTGCGAGTTCATCACCCAAGGTTGAATTTCAGCAATTCACCGTCAGCAGGGGGGGTCCGTTCCCGTATCCTTGATCGCGAATCCCTATGAGGCCTGCCTGGCTTCGGGTGGTCGGCCGGCATCGGCCGAGACAAGCCCCCGCGGCCAGCCTGCCGCAGCATGGAAAATGCTTCTCGGCTTCTTCCAGCGAACAACCCGCGATGCCAACCACGCCGTCTCGTTTCCACGCCTCGACCCGGGTCGAGGCGCACGTCGGGCAACCCTCGAACCCGGCCGACGCGGCTCCTGCCGCCTCCCGGGCCTGGATCAAGAGCCCGGCCTGGGATCTCGTCTGGATCCTGAATGCGCTGTGGTTGGCTCCCTTGGTGCTCTTGCTGGCGCGAGGTCACGACGACCTTCGCACCAGCCCGGTCGATTGGCTGTTCTTTGCCCTCGCGGTGCCTCTGTGGTTCGGCCACCGTGTCGCGTCGGCCTGGCTGGCCTATGCGACCCCAGCGTACCGCCCCTTGCTCGCCACGCAGCGCTTGCGCTTCGTGGTGGCCCCATTGGTCATCCTCGTCGCGTGCTTCGCGCTGCTTCTGGCTCCCGAGAGCGTGCTGCCCATGTCGCTCGACGAGCGTGTGCTCTGGTTCGCTGCCCTGAATTACCTGCTGGTGAGTTATCACTTTGCCGCCCAGCACTTCGGCCTGCTCAGCCTGTATCGTGCGCGCGCGGGCCGAGCGTCGGACGCGCTGACGCGACGGCTCGATCGGTGGTTCGCGCTCGTCGTCGGTGGCGGCTTCGTCGTGGTGGCAGAGGCCTTGGCCGGATCGATCGCCTTCCAGGACCGCTGGATCGACCCGCTGCTGGGGGCTGTCGGATCGGAGGTGTTCGCGAGCACCCTGCGCGACGCCGGCATCGCCCTCGTCGTGATCCTGACCACGCTGATGGTCGGCGTCGAACTGCGCTCACGGCGTCCGTCGCCGCAGCGCATCGGCTACGTCCTCGGCGTCGCGGCCATGGTGCTGTTCGCCTTGATGGCGCGCGATCCCTTGCTGTTCATCGTCCTGTGGAGCGTGCAGCACTGGGCCGCCGCGATGGGGCTGGCCTCGCTGGCGGCTTCCGGTGGCGCCCAGGAGCATGGCGCGCACTGGCAGCGGCTGCTGTCGCCGATCAATCAACGTGGCTGGGCCGTGCTGCTCGTGCTCGCCGTCTTCTCCGCACTGCTGCTTCCAGTGCTGGAGGTGGAGGCCGTGGCCGACGAATACGTCTACGCCGACCGCATCTTCGGCGACCTGGCGTGGTGGCTGCGCTCCTCGCCCTTCGTGCCGGCGTTGCTGGCCCTGGGCTTCGCGACCAGCTTCATCCACTACCTGCTGGACCGCGCTGCCTTCCGCTTTTCATCCCCCGACGTGAGGCAGGCCGCCCGCGGCCTGCTGCAGCCGACGGGACGACGCACCTCGTAAGGTCGGCGCCGGAGTTCATGCAGCGGCCGGCGGCGCACAGTGCGAAGCCGCCGGCCGGCCACCGAGAGCCGATGGCGAGGGCCCTGCGCGAGCGCCTGCTTCGTGGCGACCAGTGCAGCGTTGTGAAAGTCGCTGAAGGGTCGCGGCTTGACGGCCGGACCAGCCAACTCATCGACTTGAACCTGCCATTCGAAATGACGGTGGCAATCAGTTGACGTTCGCCGTCGACAATGCCGGACAGGAACGGTCATTGTTGAAAGGCAAGCGCTCGGGTTGTCCAGCGTGACCCGCAGAGCCAAGGGGTCGACGCTGAGGGCCAGCGCCGCCACAGGGCACATGTCCTCCTGCCGGGCAGGCCATGTCGATTTGGCTTCCTGTCGTTCCTCGATAGGCTACGAGGCGCCCTCAGGCTGGCGCGCCGACCGGTCAATCCAACAGGAGTGAAGACATGTCCTACATCGACGGATTCGTGATCGCGGTCCCCACCGCCAATAAGCAGAAGTTCATCGAGCACGCGCGCCACTTTGATGCGATGTTCATCGAGCTGGGCGCAATCCGTGTGATCGAGGCTTGGGGAGACGACGTCCCCGATGGCAAAGTCACCGATTTCCGCCGCGCAGTCCAGGCCACGGCCGAGGAGACGGTGGCCTTTTCGTGGGTCGAGTGGCCGGACAAGGCCACGCGCGACGCTGGCATGAAGAAGATGATGGAAGACCCGCGCATGGATCCGTCTACACCCGGCAACCCGCCCATGCCCTTCGACGGCAAGCGCATGATCTTCGGCGGCTTCGAACAGGTCGTCGAAGTGAAGGCTTGAGCGGCGGGGGCGACGCCGCCGTGGACGCGCCACGCGTCACGCGCCCGCGGCCGTCGGCCGTCGGCCGCTTACTGGGATCTCAACGGGCCGTGTTGGCGCTGGCGGCGACCAGGAGATCCTCAGCAGAAGATCGGCACCCACAGGTATGCCTACATATCAAGCGCCTCTGTGCTGCCGACCTGTGAGCGACATCCCAAGACGGGCACAGGCCACAATGGTCAACACCTAAGATCGATTGCATCAGTCCGGCGGGCGTTACGCGCTGTACGCCATGTGTATCGGTGTGGGGCATGGCATCGCTGTGGTGCCGAAGCGGGTGTGATGGAGGACGACATGAACGCTGTGACCAGGCTCACCACCAGCGCACCGCACTTGCGCTACCACGACCAAGGTCCGCGCGACGACGGCCAGCCGCGCCTCACCTTCGTGCTGGCGCACGCTCTGGGCTGCGACCTTACGATGTGGGACGCGCTGGCGCATCACTTGGCCGAACACAGCCGTGTGGTGCGCTACAACCAGCGCGGCCACGGCGACAGCGAGGCACCGGCAGGCCCGTACGCCATGGCCGAACTGGCCGACGACGCGGCGCGGCTGATCGACGAACTGGCGCTGGGGCCGGTGGTCTGGGTCGGCCTGTCGATGGGCGGCATGATTGGTCAGGAACTCGCGTTGCGCCATCCGGACAGGCTGCTCGGGCTGGTGCTGGCCAACACCACGTCGGGCTATCCACAAGAGGCGCAGGCGGGCTGGTCGCAGCGCATCGCCGGCATTGCACAGGGCGGGCTGGAAGCCGTCGTCGATGGCGCGCTGCAACGCTGGTTCCATGCAGGCATCCATGCCCAGCAGCCGCAGACCGTCGCACATTGGCGTGCGCGCGTGCTCGGCTGCGATGCGGCGGGCTACATCGCCTGCTGTCAGGCGATTGCCGGCGTCGACACGACCGCCCGACTGCCGAGCATCGCCGTGCCGGCGCTGGTGATCGCCGGCGCGCTGGACCAGGGCACGCCGCCGGAGATGGCGCGCACGATTGCGCACGGCATCCGAGGTGCGCGCTTGGTGGTGCTGCCCGAGGCCTCGCACCTGAGCGTGCTGGAACAGCCGCTCGCTTTCCGTGCCGCGCTGGACGACTGGCTGCAGCAGGCCTTTCCACCTAGACCGGCTTGACCACCTCTGCCGCGCCCGCTGCTTCGGCCAGCTGGCGTACTTCGGCCTGTTCCTGATAGATGCGATCGATGAGCCCGCGCAGCATGGCGATGTCATCGTTCTGGTCGTGCAGCCGGGTGCTCATGATGATCGGTGACACTGCCTGCGGGTCGCTCAGTGCGCGGTAGATCACTTCGTCCGGACGCAGCCGGCTCACGCCGGCAGGCACCACGCAAATGCCCATGCCCGCGGCCACCAGTCCCAGCGCCGTCTGGATTTCCTGCACCTCGTGGACGGCTGCGGGTTGCAGGCCCTGGTCACGGAACAGCGACAGCACCTGGTCGGCATAGCTGGGCCGCGGCTTTCGGGGGTAGACAAGGATGTCGTGGTTCTCGAGCGCAGCCAGAACGATCGGCTGGCCCGGAATGGCCAGCGCGTGCTCCACCGGTATCGCCACCACCAGGCGTTCCTCGCGCAGCACCTCGCGCTTGATGCTCGCATCATCGAGCCGGATGCGCCCGAAGCCGACGTCGATGCGTCCGCTCTTCAGCGCCTCGATCTGGTCCAGCGTCGACATTTCTTCCAAGCCAATCTCGACCTGCGGAAGTGCCCCGCGGAACAGCCGCACCAGGCGCGGCAAGGCGCCGTACATCGTAGACGCCACGAAGCCGATCACCAGCCGACGCTCCATTCGCGCAATGCGCCGCGTGGCGCGGGCGGCCTGCGCCGCCTGCTCGAGCAATCGCGTGGCGTGGCTGTAGAAGAAGCGGCCTGGCTCGGTCAGCTTGAGCGGCCGCGATCCGCGCTCGAACAGCAGCGTGCCCAGTTCCTCTTCCAGATCCTGGATCTGCCGGCTCAGCGGTGGCTGCGAAATGTGCAGCCGTTCCGCCGCACGCGTGAAGCTCTGCTCGTCGGCAACGGCGACGAAGTAGCGCATGTGGCGCAGTTCCATTGCATGCCTTTTGAGTATGGAAACAGTCTAAAAGCGTCTTGGACTTGAGGCAAACGAATTCCTACCATTCGTTCAATTCCAAGCAAAGCGCTACTCCGATGCCCTCCCAACTGGTAATCCTGACCGTCGAGACGATGCTGGTGGACGTGCCCACCATCCGGCCGCACAAGCTCTCGGTGGCGACGATGAACCGCCAGACGCTGGTGCTGGTGCGCATCGCCGCCAGCGACGGCATCGTCGGCTGGGGCGAGGGCACCACCATCGGTGGCTTGGCCTACGGCGAAGAAAGCCCCGAGAGCATCAAGACCAACATCGACACCTACATCGCGCCGATGCTGCTGGGCCAGGACCCGCGCGGCGTGGCCCGTCTGATGGCCGCCATCAACGGCCACGTGCAGGGCAACCGCTTCGCCAAGTGCGCGCTGGAGACTGCGCTGTACGACGGCCAGGCCCGGCGCCTGGGCGTGCCGCTGAGCGAACTCTTCGGCGGCCGCGTGCGCGACAGCGTTCCGGTCGCCTGGACGCTGGCCAGCGGCGAGACGCAGCGCGACATTGCCGAAGCGCAGCAAGTGCTCGAGTCCCGCCGCCACAACATCTTCAAGCTGAAGATCGGCCTGCGTTCGGTGAAGGCCGACGTCGCCCACGTGGCCGCCATCAAGCGCGCCCTGGGCGATGCGGCCAGCGTGCGCATCGACGCCAACCAGGCCTGGTCGGTGTCGCAAGCGCTGGAGGGCATGCAACAGCTGGCCGACGCGGGCATCGACATGGTCGAGCAGCCCATCGTGGCCTACGACAAGCTCGGGCTGCAGCGCCTGACCCAGGCCAACATCCTTCCGGTGATGGCCGACGAGGCCCTGCATGGGCCGCGGGACGCCTTCGAAGTCGCCAGCCTGGGCGCTGCCGACATCTTCGCGGTGAAGATCAACCAGTCCGGCGGCCTGCACGGTGCGGCCCAGGTGGCGGCCATTGCCAAGGCCGCCAACATCGAGCTCTACGGCGGCACCATGCTCGAAGGCGCGGTGGGCACCATGGCTTCGGCCCAGTTGTTCTCCACCTTCCACGACCTGGCCTGGGGCACCGAACTCTTCGGCCCGCTGCTGCTGACCGAAGAGATCCTGCGCGAGCCGCTGTACTACCGCGACTTCTCGCTGCAGCTCCCGACCAAGCCCGGCCTGGGCATCGACATCGACGAAGCCAAGGTCGCCCGGCTGCGCCGCGACCGTTGATGCCTCTCACCCGACTAAAGAGGAAACCACCATGCTTTTCCAGGTCCAGATGGACGTGCGACTGCCGCATGACCTGCCCGCCGAGCGCGCCGATGCCCTCAAGAAGACCGAGCTCGAGCGCGCGCAGGAGCTGCAGCGCAGCGGCAAGTGGCGCCACCTCTGGCGCGTGGCCGGCCGCTACGCCAACGTGAGCATCTTCGATGTCGAGGGTGCCGACGAACTGCACCAGATCCTGTCGACGCTGCCGCTGTTTCCCTTCATGCAGATCGAAGTGACGGCCCTGTGCCGCCACCCCTCGTCGATCCACGACGACGACCGCTGACCGGGGCGGCCCGTCCGCTCAACCCTTTATTCCCCCAACCCAACCGCACCCTGAGGAGACAACCCATGGATACCAAGACCATCGACCAACTGCTGGACCGCTTCGAGAAGACCGGCGTCGTCGGCGAAGGCAACTCCCGTGTCAAGCTCGTCGTTCACCGCCTGGTGCGCGACCTGATGATCGCTATCGAAGACCTGGACATCACACCCGAGGAGTTTTGGTCCGGCCTGAATTACTTCGCCGAAGCCGGCGCCAATGGCGAGCTGGGCCTGATCGCCCCGGGCATCGGCCTGGAGCACTTCCTGGACCTGCGCATGGACGAGGCCGAAGCCCGCGCCGGCCTGAAGGGCGGCACGCCGCGCACCATCGAAGGCCCGCTGTACGTGGCCGGTGCCCCGGTGGTGCAGGCCGAGGCCCGGCTGGACGACGGCCAGACACCCGGTGAAGTGGTCTTGATGCAGGGCGTGGTGCGCGGCACCGACGGCCAGCCCGTAGCCAACGCCCAGGTCGAGGTGTGGCATGCCAACCACCTGGGCAACTACTCGTTCTTCGACAAGAGCCAGAGCGCCTTCAACCTGCGCCGCACCATCGTCACCGACGCGCAGGGCCGCTACAAGTTCCGCAGCGTGATGCCGGTGGGCTACAGCTGCCCCCCGGGCGGCGCCACCGACCGCCTGCTTCAGCAGCTCGGCCGCCACGGCCATCGCCCGGCGCACATCCACTTCTTCGTGTCGGCCCCCGGCCACCGCAAGCTGACCACGCAGATCAACATCGAGAACGATCCGCACCTGTGGGACGACTTCGCCTTCGGCACGCGCGAAGGCCTGGTGCCCAAGGTCTACACCAACAACGACCGTGCCGCGATGCAGGCGCTGGGCGTGGACAAGCCGTTCTACGAGATCAAGTTCGACTTCACGCTCCACGCCGAACAGCCCCGCGTGCCGGCCACGGACTTCGCCCGTCCGCGCGCCGCGGCTTGATGCCCTGACCCCGGCGCCGCTTGAGCGCGACGTCGATCCCCCACAAGAACCTTCTCCCCCCGGCACGCGTTCGTGCCCGGGTCGGGCGAAGCCTTGCCCTGACGTGGCCCGCATGACCGGGCATGGAGACAAGCATGAGCACTTCCGCATCCCTCGAAGGCGTCAAGCAGCGCCTGGCCGGCATGCTGGTGGAGGACGCCGACCGGCACCTCTACCGCCTGCACCGCAGCGCCTTCACCGACGAGGCCCTCTTCGACCTGGAGATGAAGCACATCTTCGAAGGCAACTGGATCTACCTGGCCCACGAGAGCCAGATCCCCAACCCGAACGACTACCTCACCACGCATATCGGGCGCCAGCCGATCGTCATCACCCGCAACAAAGCGGGCGAGCTCAACGCCATCATCAACGCCTGCTCGCACCGCGGCGCCACGCTGTGCCGCCACAAGAAGGGCAACAAGAGCAGCTTCACCTGCACCTTCCACGGCTGGACCTTCAACAACTCCGGCAAGCTGCTCAAGGTCAAGGACGCCAACGGCGCCGGCTACCCGGACACGTTCAACAAGGACGGCAGCCACGACCTGAAGAAGGTGGTGCGTTTCGAGAGCTATCGCGGCTTCCTGTTCGGCAGCCTGAACCCCGACGTGCCGCCGCTGACCGAATTCCTGGGCGAGTCCACCAAGATCATCGACATGATCGTGGACCAGTCGCCCGAAGGTCTGGAGGTGCTGCGCGGTTCCTCCACCTACACCTTCGACGGCAACTGGAAGCTGCAGGCCGAGAACGGCGCCGACGGCTACCACGTCAGCTCGGTGCACTGGAACTACGCGGCCACCACCAACCAGCGCAAGCAGGCCGCTGCCGGCGACAGCATCAAGGCCATGGACGCCGGCAGCTGGGCCAAGCAGGGGGGAGGCTTCTATTCCTTCGAGCACGGCCACATGCTGCTGTGGACCAAGTGGGCCAACCCCGAGGACCGGCCGGCCTACCCGATCCGCGACCAGCTCGCCGCGCAGTTCGGCCCCGCCCGCGCCGACTGGATGATCGGCCACTCGCGCAACCTGTGCCTGTACCCGAACGTCTACCTGATGGACCAGTTCAGCTCGCAGATCCGCGTGCTGCGCCCCATCAGCGTCGACAAGACCGAGGTCACCATCTACTGCATCGCACCCAAGGGCGAGGCGCCCGAGGCGCGCGCGCGGCGAATCCGCCAGTACGAGGACTTCTTCAACGCCACCGGCATGGCCACGCCCGACGACCTGGAGGAGTTCCGCGCCTGCCAGCAGGGCTACGCCGGCATCGCGCTGGAGTGGAACGACATGTGCCGCGGCGCCACGCAGTGGGTGCATGGCCCGGACGACGCGGCCCGCGAGATCGGCCTGAACCCGACGCTGTCGGGCGTGAAGACTGAGGACGAAGGCCTCTACACCGTGCAGCACGGCTACTGGCTGCAGACCATGCAGCGCGCCGTCGCAGTGGAAGAAGCCCGCCTGGCCGCCGGCGTCGAGCACCCGGTGTGCGCACACAGCCAGGCCTGCGACCACGCCTGAAGGAGACAAGCAACATGATGACCCTCGAACAGGTGCAGGCCTTCCTGTACCGCGAAGCCCGGCTGCTGGACGACCGCCAGTGGGACGAATGGCTGGCCTGCTACCACCCGGCGGTGGACTTCTGGATGCCGTCGTGGGACGACGACGACCAGCTGACGACCGATCCGCAGCGCGAGATCTCGCTCATCTACTACGCCAACAAGGGCGGGCTGGAAGACCGGGTGTTCCGCATCAAGACCGAACGCTCGGCGGCCAGCATGCCCGAGCCGCGCACCGGCCACAACATCCACAACGTCGAGATCGTGGCCAAGCAGGGCGAGCAGATCGAGCTGCGCTTCAACTGGCACACGCTGAGCTACCGCTACCAGACGGTGGACGGCTACTTCGGCACCAGCCGCTACACGCTGGACCTGAGCAGCGGCCAGCCGCTCATCAAGCGCAAGCACGTGGTGCTGAAGAACGACTACATCCACCACGTGCTGGACATCTACCACATCTGACCCTGGAGGAGACCAGCCATGCCCCACCAGATTGCCTTTCGCTTCGAAGACGGCGTCACCCGCTTCATCGAAGCCAACCCGACGGAAACGGTGGCCGACGCCGCCTACCGCCAGGGCGTCAACATCCCGCTGGACTGCCGCGACGGCGCCTGCGGCACCTGCAAGTGCCTGGCCGAATCGGGCCCGTTCGAGATGGGCGAGTACATCGAGGACGCGCTGAGCGAGGACGAAGCCGCGCGCGGCTACGTGCTCACGTGCCAGATGCGCGCCAAGGGCAACTGCGTGGTGCAGGTGCCGGCATCGTCGGCGGTGTGCCGCACGCCGCAGGCGGCGGTCGAGGCGGCCATCCAGGAGGTGCGCCAGCTCTCGCCCAGCACCCTGTCGTTGACGCTGAAGGACGCGGCACTCGACAAGCTGGCCTTCCTGCCGGGGCAGTACGTGAACCTGCAGGTGCCCGGCACCAACCAGACGCGGGCTTACTCGTTCAGCTCGCTGGTGCGCAACGGCGAGGTCTCGTTCCTGATCCGCAATGTCCCGGGGGGCCGCATGAGCAGCTACCTGACGGGCCCCGCCCGGCCCGGTGACCGCATCACGCTCACCGGCCCGCTGGGCACCTTCTACCTGCGCGACATCCAGCGGCCGCTGCTGCTGCTGGCCGGCGGCACCGGCCTGGCGCCCTTCACCGCGATGCTGGAGAAGATCGCGGCCGAGGGCAGCCCGCGCCCCTTGCACCTGATCTACGGCGTCACGCACGACGCCGACCTGGTGGATCTGGACAAGCTGGACGACTTTGCCCAGCGCATTCCCAACTTCAGCTTTGCGGCGTGTGTGGCCAGCCCGGACAGCGCCTACCCGAACAAGGGCTATGTCACCCACCACATCACCCCGGCGCACCTGAGCGACGGGGATGTCGACGTGTACCTGTGCGGCCCGCCGCCGATGGTCGAAGCGGTCAGCCAGTTCATCCGCGAATGCGGGGTCCAGCCGGCCAGTTTCCACCACGAGAAGTTCGCCGCCAGCGCTTGAGGACCCTGCCATGAATCCACGTTTCAACCACAAGGTCGCCGTCGTCACCGGCGCGGCACAAGGCATCGGCCGGCGCGTCGTCGAGCGGCTGCTGGACGAGGGCGCGCGCGTGACCGCAGTGGACCGCTCGGAGCTGGTGCATGAACTGCGCAGCCTGCCCGGCGCTGCCGACCAACTGCTGACGCTGACCGCCGACCTGGAACGCAACGCCGACGCCGAGCGCGTGATGGCCGAGGCCGTGCAGCGCTTCGGCCGCATCGACATCCTCGTCAACAACGTCGGCGGCACCATCTGGGCCAAGCCCTTCGAGCACTACCGCGAACACGAGATCGAGGCCGAGGTGCGGCGCTCGCTGTTCCCCACGCTGTGGTGCTGCCACGCCGCGCTGCCCTTCATGCTGCAGCAAGGCGGCGGGGCCATCGTCAACGTTTCGTCCATCGCCACCCGCGGCGTCAACCGGGTGCCCTACGGCGCGGCCAAGGGCGGCGTCAACGCGCTGACGGCCTGCCTGGCCTTCGAGAACGCGCAGCGCGGCATCCGCGTCAACGCCACCGCCCCGGGCGGCACCGAGGCGCCGCCGCGCCGCATCCCGCGCAACACCGAGCAGCCCACCGAGCAGGAGAAGGCCTGGTACCAGCAGATCGTCGACCAGACGGTGCAGTCCAGCTTGATGAAGCGCTACGGAACCATCGACGAGCAGGCCGGCGCCATCCTGTTCCTGGCCTCGGACGACGCTGCCTACATCACCGGCGTGACGCTGCCCGTCGGCGGCGGCGACCTCGGCTGAATCGACTCAAGCCCAAAACACACAAGACCTTCAGGAGACAACCCATGAGACAGATCGACGTTCACAAGATTGCCGACGAGGCCCGCTTCAACGGCTTCCACGGCCTGGTGCTTTTCTGGTGCGCCCTCATCATCATCTTCGATGGCTACGACCTCGCCGTGGCCGGTATCGCGCTGCCGTCGATCATGAAGCAGATGGGGGTGCAGGCCACCCAGGCCGGCTTCATGGTGAGCTCGGCGCTGTTCGGCATGATGTTTGGCGCCATCTTCCTGGGCACCATCGCCGACCGCATCGGCCGGCGCTGGGCGATCGTGATCTGCATCGCGCTGTTCAGCGTCTTCACCGCCGCGGCCGGCCTGACCAGTGACCCGGTGATGTTCAGCATCACCCGTTTCCTGGCGGGCCTGGGCATCGGCGGCGTGATGCCCAACGTGGTGGCGCAGATGACCGAATACGCGCCGCGCAAGGTGCGCTCGACCATGGTCACGCTGATGTTCAGCGGCTATGCGGTGGGCGGCATGCTGGCCGCCGTGCTGGGCAAGGGGCTGATCGAAAGCCACGGCTGGCAGTCGGTGTTCCTCGCCGCGGCGCTGCCGGTGGTGCTGATCCCGTTCATCCTGAAGTCGCTGCCGGAATCGATGCCCTTTCTGCTCAAGCAGGGGCGCCACGACGAACTGAAGGCCATCGTCGCCAGGCTGGACCCGAGCTTCCGCCCGAGTGCCGAGGACCGCTTCGTGCTGCCCGCCGCCGACAAGGCTGCCAGTGCACCGGTGCGCCTGCTGTTCCAGGACGGCCGGGGCTTCAGCACGGTGATGTTCTGGATTGCGTTCTTCATGTGCCTGTTCATGGTCTACGCGCTCAGTTCCTGGTTGACCAAGCTGATGGCGAGCGCCGGCTACAGCCTGGGTTCGGCCCTGACCTTCGTGCTGACGCTGAACTTCGGCGCCATGATCGGCGCGGTCGGTGGCGGCTGGCTGGCCGATCGCTTCTCCATCAAGTGGGTGCTGTTCTCGATGTACGTGCTGGCGGCGGTGTCGATCACGCTGCTGGGCGTGCCCATGCCCACAGAGGCGCTGTTCTTGGTGGTGGGCCTGGCCGGCGCATCGACGATCGGTACTCAGATCGTCACCTATGCCTATGCGGGCCAGTTCTACCCGATGGCCATCCGCTCCACCGGCATCGGTTTCGCCTCGGGTGTCGGACGCAGCGGTGCCATCCTGGCGCCGATCGTCATCGGCACGCTGGTGGGCATGGCACTTCCGCTGCAGCAGAACTTCATTGCCATCGCGCTTCCCGCGGTGATCGCTGCGGTGGCGGTGGCGATGATCGACCACGGCCGCTCCGCGTCGGCGCGGCCGCACCTCGCGAACGTGGTGGGCGCTGGCCCGTCCGCGGTGCCGGCAGCTGCCCCCTCGAAGTGAGCGAGACGCTCGACCCCCTTCAACACACGCGCCGCGCCAGTGCGCCCAACAAGGCCGAGACATGACAAACCCTTGCATCATCACAGTCGCCATCACCGGCTCGCTGCCGCAAAAGCGCGACAACCCCTCGGTGCCCATCACCGTCCAGGAGCAGATCGAGTCCACTCACGAAGCTTTCGAGGCCGGTGCAGCGCTCGTGCACCTGCACGTGCGCAACGACGACGGCACCACCACCTCGTCGCCGGAGCGGTTCGCGCAGGTGTTCGACGGCATCCGCAAGCACTGCCCGGGCATGATCGTGCAGTTCTCCACCGGCGGCCGCTCGGGCGCCGGCCGCGAGCGCGGCGCACACCTGCGACTGAAGCCCGACATGGGCTCGCTGGCCACCGGATCGGTGAATTTCCCGACCCGCGTCTACGACAACAGCCCCGATCTGATCGAGTGGCTGGCCACCGAAATGCGCGAGCTGCGTATCAAGCCCGAGATCGAGGCCTTCGACCTGTCGATGGTTTTCCAGGCCGCCAAGCTGCAGCAGCAGGGGCTGATCCAGGGTCCACTGCACGTGCAGTTCGTGATGGGAATTCGCAACGCCATGCCGGTGGACCGGGAGGTGCTGGAGTTCTACGTGCGCACGCTGCAGCGCGTGTCTCCGGGCGCGACCTGGACGGGTGCCGGCATCGGCCGCGACCAGATGACGATGGCGCGCTGGTCATTGGAGCTGGGTGGCCACTGCCGCACCGGCATGGAAGACAACGTCCGGTTGGACAAGGGCACGCTGGCACCGTCCAACGCTGCTCTGGTGCAAGCCGTGGTGAAACTGTGCGAAGAGCATGGACGCCCCGTCGCCACACCGCAGCAGGCTCGCCAGTTGCTCGGTCTCGCTGAGCTCTGACAGCCCGTCGCCGGTTCGCGTGACACCATCCTGTCCGCAGCCAAACTCTGAAAGCTCGATCCTGCCGGACCACGACGAGTACGCCTCGCGGGCCTTCCAGCAGCAAAATGATGTCAATCGCGTGTCCGTCAATGTCGGCTTCGCAGTCAGCAATTCGATGTGACGACCGGCGGCAGTGGGTCGAGCCTTGACTACCGATTCGCCGAACTCAGCGCCTGAAACTTGTCATTCAAGTGCGTGATGCCGATCAGCAGTCAACTGCCGGCTGGAGTGCCGGTCATGAGAGGGTACTCATGAACGGCCGGTTCGGAGCAGTTCAATCTTGGGTGCAGCCAGGCAACGCGCGCTTGCATAGTGGGCCCAGGGTGCCTTTGAACCACCGATCGGCGGTCGCCGCAGACGGGCTGTGCTGTGGGTTAGCGTGCGGTCAGCCCGCCGTCGACCACCAACTCGGTCCCGGTGACAAAACTGCTCGCATCGCTGGCAAGAAACAGGATGCATTGGGCGACTTCCGAGGCT
>Ga0316605_10001438_pt1 | contig 13719 bp, 12 predicted proteins | sample OWC_soil_day20_n_FD_207666 | JGI IMG/M metagenome (GOLD analysis project Ga0316605, IMG submission 207666) | Wetland soil microbial communities from Old Woman Creek delta, Ohio, United States - OWC_soil_day20_noCT | ecosystem: Environmental > Terrestrial > Soil > Wetlands | place: USA: Ohio... | reverse complement strand
TTCCTGAGTGGATTTGCCTTCCCGATCGCGAACATGCCTCAGGTGATCCAATACGTTACCTATCTCATCCCGCTTCGTTACTTTCTTGAGATTCTCCGGGGGATTTTCCTCAAAGGTGCCGGCCTCAACGAGCTCTGGCCGCAGGCAATGGCACTTCTGGCGATGGGTGTGGTCGTGCTGACCGTGAGCGTTCTCCGGTTTCAGAAGAAATTAGAATAGGAAAGTCGTATCTTTGTCCAGAACTACGGAAACGCAATCATGACTTCACTCATCCGGGCTCCAGGGCTGGTCTTGATGGCTGCCTTGTCTTTCGCGGCTCTGACGCCCTCTGCAGGTGGTGCTCCCCAGGCGCCAGCAGATTCCGAGGGTCCGCTGACGATCATTGCCATTGGCGATGCCGGAGAGTCGGGATCAATTCTTCGCGGCAATAGCACCTATATCGCCGAGATGTACACCGGTCAGCACGATGCGGGCCTCATCCAGGCGCTGTTCTTCCTGGGGGATAATTTCTCGTCGACCGGGCTGAACGTCCCGGCTACTGCTGTAGACGGACAGATCTCCTCGTCTCTGGGGCCCTTCAAGGTGCCTATGGATGGGCTGGGAAAGGACCGAGTCCATGCAATTCCAGGAGAACGCGATTACTATGCCCGAAATGCATTCGAATCTTCCTCGTTGTTCGGGCTGTTCAAGACCCAGGAAGGGCCGTCTGGTATATCAGACAAGGGAAATGCGCGTGCGGCACAAATCCCAGGATGGACGTTTCACTACAGGATGCCTGCCCGCCTCGCCCTTCCATTGGAAGCGGGTAGTGCTGACAGTGCTGAGTTCATCTTCTTCGACTCCGCACTCCTTCTCCGGACTGAGGCGGCCACCTGGGGCCCCGTGCTTGACAGTCTGCGGCAACTGCTCGCTGCCGAGAGGGACCGAAAGGGGATTTCCTGGCGAGTGCTCTGCACGCATCATCCGCTCGCATCAGTGGGGGAGCATGGGGGGTACTCCGTCTGGAATGATGATGAGAAGATCGTGGAATATCTGACGACCTGCGACAAAGATTCAAACCCTTCGGGATGGGTTCGGAACTGGCTTGACCCGCAGGACCTCTGTACCTCCCGCTACAAGCAGTACGTGGATTCGCTCTCGGCAATCCTTCAGGCAGGGCCGGTCACGATACAGGCTGTTGTGTCGGCCCATGATCGGAGCCTGCAAGTGCTCGGTACAGGGTTGCGGGCCCGCGGCTGTTCCGCCTGTCCGGGGATTCAGGTCATCTCGGGTGCCGGCTCAGAAGCAGCACGAGTGAAGTTGCCCGCGCCACCGCAAGAATACACTGCCGCGCTGCCGTTGCCACGCGATGAGGGGTTCTCGGCTCCCGGCTTCGTTCAGATGCGGTTCACCCGGGATCGCCTGCGGTTGGTGTTCTTTCATGGAAAGACCGGCAACCTCATTGACATGGGCGGAGGACAGACTCATTTCATGATCGACCGTCAGGGAAGTCTCCTGTTGGAGGAGGGGGATGAAAGATAACGGGGGAATCCTGAGACCAGCCGATTGCCGGCAACCTTCAGGCACGGGAGCGAGGGGGGCCGCTCCTGCCTTTTCGGTCTTTCCTGGTTGGCGAGGGTTCAACCTCACCATCGGAAGCAGCATCCGGCAGAAGCGCATAGGCGATCATCGTTGGCACGAAAACTACACTAAACCGTGCCAGCGCATAGACAGGCAAATGAATCACAAAGTACACTACCATGAGCCAGATTGGAATGCAGTGCGGGGACAGCATTCCGTCTCGCTTCATCCGTCTTGCGGCAGAGCGCGCGCTGAAGAAGAGCAACGGCAGTTGCATGGCCATGGTAAGAATGCTCACGAATGGTGTGCTCCCCAATGTCCAAAACATCACTGCGTTGGCGGCCAATTTGGCGGCCAGGAAACCCGGATCTCTCACGTATCGGTCCAGACTGCGGGAAAGCAGCCATTCGTCCTGCAGCACCTCCCGTCGTGCGCCTCCAATACGCGTGAACTCTTCAGGGAGCCCATCGTCCATCGCTGAGAAATCGGTCGCGGCAATGATCCTCGCATAACTGAGCGGGGAATCGGCATACCTTTCAATGAATCTGTCTCCGACGTAAAAGTTGTACCCTGTCAGAGCCTGCACGATCCCCCAGCGTCCGCTTACTTCGTGGTTCCGGACAACCCAGGGGGCGATGGTCGCCAGAGAGACAACGAAGACGATCGAGGCGAGCAGGGGCGGAATCCGCCGAGGCCGGGAAACGGAGAGGAGGATGGGAATTAATAAGACGAACGGGAGGTACGTAGATTTACACAAAACGCCCGCGCCGACGGCGAGACCGGTGACAAAGGCTCTGAAGATCGTGGGTCGGGAGAGCAGGCGAAGCAGACAAAAGACAATCAGCGTGAAGAGAAGGATGGAAACGGTCTCAATGACCATGCGTCCGGTGTACCAGAGCAGATACGGATGGATGGCGCAGACCAACGCGACGAACGTTGCCCGGCCCGGTCCTCCGAGCCTCCGCCCGATGTGATAAGCCATGAGACATGTAAGCCCGTGCAGAAGCGCCTGGACCAGTTGAACGCTGTGCGGGGCCAACCGTTCCCCGAGGGCGAAGACGGCTGCCAGGAGCGCAGGGTAGAGGGGAGCGCGGAGGACCGTTGGCTGTGGGTCGGGATAGAACGACAGTGTGCCGTAGCGATGGAGCGCGAGCCCCAACTCGTCATAACGGTCCGTGGTGATCTTGTTGTTCAACGGTCCTGCCACTTCAGGGTAGATCAGGAAGGAGCAGGCGGTCGCCATCAGCATCGCCGCCGCAACAATGATCAAAGGAAACAAGGGCGACGATTCCGCGTATTCAATGACCGAGCGCACTTTGTTCGATATCAGGGACATTTGATTTGTCAAACTCATCAATATTCAGGAGACGCAGCCATGCTCAGCGGGCCACCCACCGGAGACGAACTCTTCCCGCCGTTTGAAGGATTCCCCAAGGAGGGCATTTCGTTCCTTCAGAAGCTGAAGAGGAACAACAACCGTCCATGGTTCCAGAAGCACAAGGAAGAGTATGAGCAGTTGGTGAAATTTCCGATGCAGTGTCTTATCGCGTCACTCGCGCGGAAGCTTGCCGACGATGCCCCCGAAATCTTGTTCAATGCACGCAAGTCGATCTTCCGGATCTACCGCGACGTGCGTTTCAGCAAGAACAAAGCGCCGTACAAGACCAACATCGCGGCGAGTTTTGACTTCCGTGGAAAGAAGAGCCCGACCGAAACACCCGGCCTCTACCTTGGCATCGAGCCGGGGGCGATCTTTACCGGCGGCGGGCTTTACATGCCGAGCGGAGATCAGCTCAAAGCGATCCGCCGCTCGATCGCGGACAACCCGGATGAGTTTCTCGACATCGTTCGGAATCGCGCCTTCAAGCGCACATTTGGGGAAGTCATGGGAGAGAAGCTGCAGAAGGCGCCTCTTGGTTACCCGAAGGACCATGCAATGATCGGGTTCCTCCGACACAAGCAGTTCTATGTCGGGATGGAATCCGGGCATGAGCCGTGCCTGCGGCCGGGATTTGCGGACACGGTGGCCCAGGTATTTCGTGACGCGATGCCGTTCGTCCGCTGGCTCATGAGGACAACCTCGGCCCGGTAATAGGGCCGGCCCAAGGCGATCCAACCCTGTGCAGTCGTTTAGGCCGCCCTGAGCGCGCTCAGGATGTCCAGCCGGGCCGCTCTCACTGCAGGGAGAAATCCGCCCACAATGCCCATGATCACCGCAAACAGGAGTGACATGAGAATGATCTCCGGAGAAAGCGCGAAGCTGAACGCAATCTCCGAGAATGAGGCGAAGTTGATCATCGAGACCGAGAAGAACTGGAGAATGGACGCCAGCAGAAGGCCGGCCAACCCGCCGAGCATGGAGAGCAGGAATGACTCCACCAGAAACGCACTCAGGACGCTACGGCGCCGGAACCCGAGAGAGCGAAGCGTGCCGATCTCCACGGTTCTGTTGGAGACCGCGGCGTACATGGTGATCATGGCGCCGATGATTGCCCCGACGCTGAAGATCACGGTAATGGCGATCCCCAGGATGCGGATGAACATGGCCATGAGCTCGGACTGTTCTTCGTAGAATTGCTTCTCTGGCTTTGCCTCCAGGGTCTGCAGTCTCCTGTCGGCCTCGAACGCGGTGAGGAACTCCTGGCGCTGCGCCGCGGAGGTGAGCCGAACCGTCACGGTGGAAAACACACTCCGTTCGAAAGCTTGTCCGAGCTGGTCCCCGTCTCCCCAGATCTCCGAGTCAAAGCCGCTCCCTTCCGTATCGAATATTCCAACGATCTCCCACAGATCCCCGCCGAACTTGATCCGCTCCCCGAGCCCTGCTCCTTGGAACCGACGGGCTACCGAACTGCCCACGATCACCTCGCGTGAGCCGAAACGGAATAGCCTTCCGCTGGTCAGCCGGGCCTGGGGGCGCAACAGGGAGGCTTCAGGAGAGACGCCGCGGACCATGATGTTCGCGTACCCCTCGGTACCGACATATTGAAGGTTGACGATCACCACGACTTCTCCCGATGCCAGCGCTTTCCCGTCGGGAAGGCGGGCGACTTGCGGCAGGGACGTGATGATGGCGGCTTCCTCGCGGCCGATGATGCTGGTAATCTCACCGCTTGCGGACTTGCGCAGAACGATCATGTTGTCGTCCGAACCGGTTGCGACCAGCGTCTTTTGAAGGCCGTGTGCCATCATGAGCACCGCGGCGAAGACGAACACCACGAGTGCGATACCGATCATGGTCAGGACCGTGGTCAGCCGCCGCGTCCAGAGGCTGCGGAGCGAGTATTTCAGCGGGATCTTCATGTGTTCGTGGTCCTCGTGTATTCTCCGATGCGTTCGTTCTTATCCGGCCTGGCGGAGCCCTTCCACAATGCTGGTCCCGAGTGCGCGCTGAATGGGGAACACGGATGCGATCACACCGACCAGGATGGCGGCGCTTCCGGCCAGGACGATGGTGATGGGCTCCACATTGAAGACCGGGAACCATCCTTTCGGCAGGGCTTCCGCGAATGCCGCCGTCAGGGGAAATGTCACCGCGAGGCCGATGGCTCCTCCGAGCGTGGAGATCGCAAGGGATTCGCCGGCGATGAGTCCCACAAGATGCCACGTGGAGAAGCCCAGGGTCTTTAGCACCGCGTACTCGCGGACCCGCTCGCGCGCAGCCATGATCATGGTGTTCCCGAGCACCAGCATGATGATGCCGATGACGATGAACGAGATGAGGTTGATCGCGGTAATGATGGCTCCGGCGGAGGCCATGAACCCCTGCTGGAACGCCTTCTCGGTTTCGGTCTTTGTCTCTGCGGGCGAATTGGCGAAGAGATCGTCCACCTGCCGGGACACCTGTGCATCTTCCGCGGGATTGTTGATCTTAATGACATACCAGCCCACCTGCCCCGAGCGCACCGGCGCTTCCTCTTTCATCCTCTCCTCGAGATACTGCCAGTGAAAGATCATATTGGAAGGATCGGTTCCTTTGTCGCGCGGCTTGTAGATGCCACGCACGACGAATTCCCACCGGCCGGGATAAATGTCGCCTTCGATCGGCATGATGTCGCCGATCTTGAGGTTGTAACGCTCGGCGATCTGGCTCCCGATAATGCAGGCGTTCCGTTCCCGTTTGAAGGTGGCGAGTTGATCCTGTGGGACAATGAGTTCGGGGTACACATCAAAGTAGTGCTCCGCATCCACGGCAATGCGCGCGAAGAACTGGTCCTTGTCGATGTAGACGCCGCCGAACCAGTTTGCGTACGTCACCAGGTTGATCCCGGGGACTTTCTCGATCCGGCTTTCGTACGCCAGCGGGAGAGGGAAAATGAACGAGACCGCGTGACGGGTGATCAATCTGTTTGCCGCCGACGCCTCGACCCCCGCATACCACGCGGTGATGACTGTGCGGATCAGCCCGAACGCCATGACTGCGATCGCGATCCCGACAACCGTCAGGAACGTGCGCAGCTTATGGCGCAGCATGTTCTTGATGATCAGTTTCATGACTCTCATGATGTCAACTCTCCCTTGTCGAGGTGCATCACTTTGTGCGCTTTCTCCGCCGCGCGCGGGTCATGCGTGACCATGACGATCGTTTTCCCATACTCCTTGTTTAGCGTTTCAAGCAGCGTCATGACTTCGGACGCCGATATCTTATCAAGATCACCCGTCGGCTCGTCGGCCACAAGCACGGTAGGATCGGTTACGATTGCGCGCGCGATTGCCACACGCTGCTCCTGGCCCCCTGAGAGCTGCTTGGGATAGTGCTTCATCCTGTCTCCGAGTCCGACCAGCGTGAGAGCCGCCGTGACGTGGTCGCGCTTCTCTTTTTTGGAGAGGCTGGTGAGAAGGAGAGGGAGCTCTACGTTTTCGTACGCCGTGAGGACCGGCAGCAGGTTGTAGAACTGGAAGATGAACCCAACGTGGGTTGATCGCCAGCGGGCAAGGGCCGACTCGCCGAGCGAGCCGATGGAAGTCCCGTTCACGACGACATCCCCGCTGTCCGGTTTGTCGATCCCGGCGATCAGGTTGAGCAGCGTGGTCTTGCCGGAGCCGGACGGGCCCATAAGCGCAAGGAACTCACCACCCGGGACTGTCAGGGAGATATTTGACAGGACAGGAATCGTGATCCTGTCCCGCCTGTAGGATTTCGACACGTTGCTGATTTGGATCATCGGTTGGCCATCGGCTGCCTGCATATGGGGTTCTCCCATGTTCGTGAGAATCGGACGACGGACATCGTTCACTTCGAGCGCGGCGTAACGTTGGTCCCTGTGACAATTTCCGGGGTCGGGTTCAGGACGAGTTGGTCACCCCGGGACACGCCCTCCAGGATCTCTGTGCGGTTTCCGATCGTGCGCCCGGTGCGGACAGGGGCTTCTGTCGCTTTGCCGTCCCGGACAAGAAGGACCACGGGGTTGCCCGTTCTCTGCACGACCGATGAGGTCGGGACTACGAGGAGAGGCGGGCTGCCTACCTTGGATGCGGCGGAATCCCCGGAGAGAAACGTCACTTTGGCGCTCATTTCCGGGAGCACGCGCTCGTCGAGCTCCCGGAAAACGACTTTCGTCATGACGGTTGCCTTTGCCCGATCCGCCGTCGGAACGATCTTGTGCACAACTCCGGGGTACCGTACGTCCGGGTAGGCATCAAGCACGATCTCGCAGGGCTGTCCAAGCCTGACCCGAGTGATGTTTGATTCGGACACGTCTGCCTCCACTTGCAGAGAAGACATGTCGGCGATGGTCACCACGGCGCCCCGGGAGCTTGCGGAGGACGCAAAAGGAGCAACAACTTCTCCGACATCGGCATCCTTTGTCAGCACGGTGCCGTCGAATGGCGCTCGGATGCGCGTGTTCTCTACAGCCACTTCTGCCGCACGTACCGCGGCCTGAGACGAAACGATCGATGCGCTCACGCGATTTCGCCGGGCCTGTGCGGCGTCCAATTCAGCCTTCGATGCGAGATCCGAAGCGTGCAGCGTCTTTATTCGGGAGAGAGTCTGTTCAGCGTCGTAAAGGTCCGCCCTTGCCACTTCAAGATCCGCCTTCGCTTTTTCCAATGCGGCGATCATGTCCTGGTCTTCGAGACGGGCGATCACCATTCCTTTGATCACCTTGTCACCTTCTTCGACACGAAGGTACTCAAGCCGTCCGGTGCCCTTTGACGCCACCGCGGCCTTCCGCTGTGCGACCACATAGCCGCTGGCCGTCAGCACGGCGTTCTCCTGCGAGGGATATGTCAGCGACGCCGTTACGAGGTCGACTTCTGTCGCGGATGCCAGCGATCTCCGGAACATGAAAAAGGAAGCCACAAGGATCAACAGAAGACCGAGAGGCAGGATGATCTTCCAGAGCTTGCGAGGATTGGAAGATGCTGGCTGTTCCGATTCGCGACGAATGCGCAATCCGGAAAGGTCGGGCTTGCTCGTGTCTGAAGGTGTCATGAACATCCGCGCGTTAAAGTGAACTTTCCTGCGGTTCCAACGACTTCTTGTATGCCCATTCGAAATACGGTAGCCGTACGATCGTGCGTTGGTCCAGAGGCCGTTTGGGCTTCTTCACCGTACCGAATGCCAGGCCGGAACTCTCTGTCGGCTTTTTCACGGGAGCGGTGTAGTCGGGCGAATTGAACATCGGTTCGCCCCCCTCACGGCTCACAATCAGCGTGCTGCCGTCAGGGTTCTCCTGCGAGGGGGGGAGAGTGTATACGGAATAGATCCCCGTCCAAAGCGCGAATGCACCCCAGATCCCTACGGCGAAGGCAACGAAGAGAAGAAAATACAGCGTCTTGCGAATCATTCTCTGTCCTCCTGATGTCGTTGAATTGGTGACCAATATCGGAAATTTCCACCCGAAGGTCAATGAGGCCTCTTCAGGACAAGGAGGGTCAGGACGCTGTCTTGCAGTCCTTCAGCACTGCTGTAAAAAGGAAAATCCACCCGGCAATAAAGAGCGTTCCGCCGACAGGCGTAAAATACGCAACCCAGAGTGCCCCCGACAGGCTCAGAACATACAGGCTACCGGAGAACAAGAACGTGCCCACGGCAAAACACCATCCAGCCAACACGAAGTTCCGTGGGGTTTCGGGAGCCCAGAATCTGCCTCCAAGGCCTGCCGCGATCAACGCCAGGGAATGATAAACTTGATAACGAACGGCTGTTTCGTAGGTTGCCAGCTCTGTCGGGGTGAGCGCATCTCTGAGGGCGTGGGCGCCAAATGCGCCGAAGGCCACTGCAACCGCGGCAGAAAGCGTCCCGTACGCGAACACCCTGGCGGGACTGAATCGTGACAAGACACCTTTCTTCATAAACGGGCCCTGTTGGAGGGGAATGGGGGTGGCGGCCAATGCCTGCCATTTTCTTTACGCCGTACCTCCCGGCCACTTGAGTACGCGTCCATCAACTGGGGCATGTGCGTTTGAAAACATAAAGCCGGGGGCGGGTGTTCCGGATGGTGGAGGGCGCCCCACCTGAATGCGCACAGACGGATTCGCCCTTCTGGCCAGGTCGTCCGCCTCGATAGTACCGAACGTGGCTCACTCCCCGATGGCTTGCAGAATTATAGTTCTTTCCCGGGGGCGATTATCGAAATCAATGAGGATGATCTGCTGCCATGTGCCAAGCCCGAGCCGACTCCGTATGATAGGCACGGCAAGGGAAGGCCCGAGGATGGCAGCGCGAACATGAGCAAATCCATTGCCGTCTCCCCACCGGGCATCATGAGCGTAGTGGATACCTTTTGGTGCCAGGCGTTCGATTGCGTTTTTGAGATCCTCGAGCGCGCCATCCTCGTACTCGATGGTTGTTATTCCAGCCGTGGACCCCGGCACAAAAACCGTCAGGATTCCATTCTGGACCCCGGACGAGGAGACAAATCGAGACGCTCGGCCGGTAATGTCATGGATATCGGTGAAGCCGGCAGTTTGAAGAGTAAAGGTCGTTGAATGGATGGACATAACCGTGCCTCCTTCTGGGAGGTGAAATCTATCATCGCTTCGCATGAATGTCAAGGTGGGAAAGCGGAAAGACCAGGATATGTGTTTTGGAATGATGGATGATCGTTTCAGTAGATAGCGGAGCCTTCATGACCGATGCATGCCCGTGTCGGTGATTCGAACCCCCCGCCCCTTGACATTGTTCTCTCGAATTGATACCGTCCGAGCATCACACTGTCTTTGTCCCACACCCTACCACATCGGAGACATGACTATGCAAGAATCCAAGGAGTCGAAACCCGCGGACCTACACGGGGAAGTGTACACTCCTACCCGGGAAATCGTGGCAAACGCGAATGTGCCGGATCCGGAGGCAGCGCGCCGCGAAGCCCTGGAAGACCTGGAAGGCTACTGGGCCCGGCGTGCCGGCGAACTGGAATGGTACCAGAAGTGGGACAAGGTGCTGGACGACTCCGAGAAGCCGTTTTACAAATGGTTCGTGGGAGGAAAGACCAACATCGTTCTTAATGCCCTTGACCGACATGCCCGGTCGTGGCGGCGGAACAAGCTGGCCCTTATCTGGGAAGGTGAGAAGGGGGAGGTGCGGACCATGTCGTACCACGCTCTTGCCCGGGAAGTGTGCAAGTTCGCAAACGTTTTGAAGAGCATGGGGGTAACAAAAGGGGACCGAGTGACCATCTACATGCCGCGGATTCCGGAGACGGTGATCGCGATGCTCGCCACCGCGAAGATCGGTGCTGTCCATTCCGTGGTCTACGGGGGGTTTTCCGTTGAAGCACTCCACGGCCGGATCGAGGACAGCGAATCCAAGGTGATCGTGACCGCGGACGGCGGCAACATGAATGGGAAGATCGTCGAACTGAAGAGGATCGTCGACGAAGCTCTGAAACGCACCGCGGCCCCGGAGAACGTTGTGGTCATCCGCCACACGGGCAAAGAAGTGAACATGGAGGCCGGACGCGACTACTGGTACCACGAGCTGATGGCCCTTCCGTTGACGCGGAACAACCTTCGGTGTGAGACGGAGGTCATGGATTCCGAGGATCCGCTCTACATCCTCTACACATCCGGAACCACCGGCAAGCCAAAGGCGGTGTTGCACACCCATGGCGGGTACCAGGTTGGCGTGTATGCGACGCTCAAAGATGTGTTTGACCTGAAGGAAGAAGACCGCTGGTGGTGCACCGCCGATCCGGGCTGGGTCACAGGGCACTCATACATCGTCTACGCGCCGCTCATTGCCGGCGCCACGTCCGTCATGTATGAAGGCGCACCGACGTATCCGTTCCCCGACCGCTGGTGGGCGATCGTCGAGAAGTACGGAGTCTCCGTGCTTTACACGACACCGACGGCCATCAGGGGATTGATGCGGTTTGGCCAGGCGTGGCCTAACCGGCATGACCTCTCGTCGTTGCGGCTGTTGGGAAGTGTGGGAGAGCCGATCAACCCCGAAGCATGGCGATGGTACTTCAAGAACATTGGCAAGGAGCGGTGCCCGGTAATGGACACGTGGTGGCAGACCGAAACAGGGATGTTCATGATCTGTCCGATGCCTGCCTCGCCGCTGAAGCCTGGTTCGGGGACACTGCCATATCCCGGTGTTGACGCCGATGTTGTGGACGAGCACGGCAAGCCGGTAGGGCCCGGCGAAGAGGGCTTCCTTGTTCTCCGCAAGCCTTGGCCGGCGATGCTGCGAACAATCTATAAGGATCCTGACCGCTACGTGAAGACCTATTGGAGCAAATACCCGGGGATGTATCTGGCGGGAGATTCGGCGCGCAAAGATGAAGATGGGTACTTCTGGATCATCGGCAGGGTGGACGACGTTATCAAGGTGAGCGGCTACCGGCTCGGGACGGCGGAGTTGGAATCAGCCTTTGTCAGCCACCCGGCGGTGGCAGAGGCTGCGGTGATCGGGTTGCCTCATGACATCAAAGGCGTCGCAATTCATGCGTATGTGATTCTCCGGTCGGGTCACGAAGCAAACGAGACCCTCGCCGAGGAGCTCAAGCAACACATTGCCCACGAGGTTGGTCCGATCGCAAAACCGGAGAAGATCAACTTCGTGACTTCGCTACCAAAGACCCGGAGCGGCAAGATCATGCGGCGGGTGTTGAAGGCGCGTGCGATGGGAATGGACGAAGGGGATCTTTCGACGCTCGAAGAGTAGGAAAAGGAGTTCTGGTGAGTGCTGGAGAGCGGCCTCCGCGCTCCGCACTAGACATCCGTTGTTCACAGTTTCTGAATCATTTCAACTCATATCCTGCCCGCTCCACGGCCCGGCGCGTTGCCTCCAAAACGCCGGGCCGTTCGTTATGCGGGAGGACCGGCACGTCCGGCGCCGACTCCAGCTTCCGGAGCATTTCCGGGTCCGAGCCGGAGACCTCCTCGAAGAGCTCATACAAACCGCCGTCTCCTTCCTCGAGCGGATTGTGTGCGGAGAGGATCGTCCGGATCGTGGCGATGATCGACCGGGAGGGGGGAGGAACGAGGAGCGACGCCAGTGCGCCGTGATCGAGCCGAAGGCGGGCTGCCAGATCCGAGTGCTTCCCCGGGGCGCCGCCTGAAACAGCCGGTATCACGATTTTCTCCTCGATCGCTATGTGACGAAGCAGACCTTTGCGGAATTCCGCGTACGGCCCCGTGTCCATTGCATCGGGTTGTGCGACCGCCGTTCGGAGGAGCGTATCGAGCCTCCTGTGATCACCGGCAAGGTACCTGTACAGTGGGCCCGCCATGTTGTCCCCCCGCAACCTTATTCTTCGTTCGCCTTCATCGTGTCCCAGATCGCGTAACCGACCAGAGCGGCGAAGGCGATCAGGCCCGAGATCTCGCCGCTGGCTGATTCCGCCCATGCGGTGTTCATCCAGGTCGAGACACCGATCTGGGTGAACTGGTCGAGGAATCGAAGGAACGCATAGAATACGCCGAAGAGCGCTCCGCCCGCAATGAAACCGGAGGCGATGAGCGTTCCACGCGAGAAGCGTGCGTTGTTCAGCTTTTCGTCCGAGGTGCGGGTGGTGACCCACCAGGAGACGATACCACCGAGGAGCAACGGCGTGTTCAGTTCCTGCGGAATATACATCCCGAGCGCAAAGGCAAGCGGGGGAATCTTCACCAGTGTGAGTATGAGCGCGATGATCGCCCCGACTGCATAGAGCATCCAGGGAGCGGGCGTGTTGGACATCAGCGGTTGGATCACGGCTGCCATGGCGTTCGCCTGGGGTGCTACCATTGCTCCTTCCCCTTTGAACCCGTAGGTCTGGTTCAGGATCAGGATCACACCTCCCACGGTGGCCGCGGAGAGCAGCACACCGAGGAACTTCCATGATTCCTGTTTCTTCGGAGTTGATCCGAGCCAGTAACCGATCTTCAAATCTGTAATGAATCCCCCTGCGACCGAAAGCGCCGTGCAGACGACGCCTCCGATGATCAGCGCACTCACCATGCCGGACGTGCCCGAGAGCCCTACCTGCACCAGGACAAAGGAGGAAAGAATGAGCGTCATCAGGGTCATGCCGGACACCGGGTTGGTGCCGACGATCGCCGTGGCGTTTGCGGCAACTGTGGTGAACAGGAATGAGACCACGACGACGATCAGAAGCCCGACGATCGCATGGACAAGGTTGAACACGACCCCGGCATAGAAGAAGACGAAGATGGCGAGAGCGGTGAGGAGGATCAGGAGGACGTTGAACATCATCTTGATGTCCGTCTGAGTCCTGGACACGGATTTCCCGTCCATGCCGTGCCGGTGAAAGATCTCGGTGTACGCCAGCTTGAACGCTCCCGCAATGATCTTTGACGAGCGGATGATCCCCACGATTCCGGCCATCGCGATGCCGCCGATGCCGATCTGACGAACATAGGCCCGGAAGATCTCCTCGGCGCTCATGTCGGCGACGAGTTTGGTCGCTGTCGCCCCGAGCGGCGCGACGAGTCCCTGGCCGACTTCATAGAAGAGGGGGATAAGAACAAACCAGGAAAGGAAAGAGCCGGCGGCGATGATGGCGGAATACTTGAGCCCGACGATATACCCCAGCCCGAACACCATGGCAGAGACGTCCAGCTTGAAGACCATCTTGGTCCGGTCGGCAAGTGCATGCCCCCAGGCGAACATGCGGGTTGTCACCACCTCGGACCACCAGCCGAAGGCGCTGAAGATGAAGTCGAACACGCCGCCGATCAAACCGCTCACCACCAGAACGCCTGCTT
>Ga0316605_10001437_pt1 | contig 13720 bp, 12 predicted proteins | sample OWC_soil_day20_n_FD_207666 | JGI IMG/M metagenome (GOLD analysis project Ga0316605, IMG submission 207666) | Wetland soil microbial communities from Old Woman Creek delta, Ohio, United States - OWC_soil_day20_noCT | ecosystem: Environmental > Terrestrial > Soil > Wetlands | place: USA: Ohio... | reverse complement strand
ACGCTTCTTCCCGGCCCGATATCGCATATGGTCTTAACATTCCTTTGAGAATCGCCCTTTGTTATCCTGACGAGACCCTGTGAAACGAAGCACATGTATGGTTCCCGGGCCCCTTCGTTAAATATCATCTCGTGTGGTTCGGCTGTCGCGACGTAAAGATATTGGGCAAACTGCTCCAAATCCTCATGGCTCAGGTCCTCGCCCCATTGAGATTTTTCGATCATTGAAATGCGTTCCTGAACGGTTGACAAGATATTATGTAACACGCATTTTCCTTTACCCCAACGATTGATTTCCTTTCATTATATACTATGGTTATGCCTCATTTTGCAATCTTTTCACTGCTACATTTGCAGCGACCAGTATCGGGTCCCACACGGTAGCAAAGGGAGGCGCATACGCCAGGTCCAGGCGGGCAATATCGGAAACCGTCATTTTATTGTAAAGGGCCGTTGCGAGCGTATCGATCCTGTGGGCAACGCCCTCGGCACCCGCCATCTGAGCGCCAAGAAGCCGCCCCGATCCTTTTTCAACTATGTACGTTACAGTGATCCGTTTTCCTTGCGGGTATGAACTGCTTCGCGACCTGCCTTTAATGATCGATACAAAATAATCAAGGTCCTCCCGCGACGCTTCGAGCGGGGCGAGACCTGTACGGGCCACTTCCAGATCGAAGATCTTTGTTACCGCAGTTCCCGTGACCCCTTCAAATATATTCATCATTCCCGCGGCATTTTCTCCGGCAATTCGGCCTTGTTTATTCGCGGTTGGCCCAAGGGGAATGTAAACCTTCTTCCCTGTAACGATATGTTTGGTCTCGGCACAGTCACCGGCGGCATATATATCAGGGATGCTGGTCCGGAGATGATCATCGACCTTTATTGCTCCCGCAGCGCCAAGCTCCATTTTTACATCCACCGCAAGGGATGTATTTGGTCGTGCTCCGATCACGAGAAGGACCATATCAGCCGCAAAGATGCCTTTATCGGTCGCTACCCGGGCAACCCCGCTATTGTCCGCCTCGAATGCTTCTACGGAATACCCTTTCCTGAGTGTTACACCTTCTGCGCTAATTCGCTCTTCGATAATATCAGTGATGCTGGTGTCCATCGTGCCGAGGACCCTGTCCATTTTCTCAAAGACGGTCACTTCAACGCCTCTTTTCCTTAAGGCTTCACACATCTCCATTCCTATCGATCCCCCGCCTACTATTGCTGCCTGCATAGGTCTTTTTTGGATTCCAAAAGGGTTTTCATATACGCAATGGGCCCCGACGCACGGTTCAAAAGATAGCCAGTGATTAATGAATTTTTTGATCTCCACGCCGTCATGCAGGTTTCGGAGCGTAAAAACATGTTCCAGATCTACCCCGGGAAAAAGCGGGCGGATGGGTAACCCCCCTGTCGCGATAACGAGTCTGTCATAGGGGATCATTTTCTTTTCGCCAGCATCGAGATTAACAGCCGTCACCGTCTTGGCAACCGGGTCGATCGATATCGCCTCGTGCCGTGTAAGTACGGTAATGCCCCTTTCTTTTTCCGCAGCTTCCGGAGTAAGGGACAAAAGCGTGTTGATGTCTTCTATTTCGTCTGATATGTAATAGGGAAGACTGCAGGCGCCATAGGAAATGAAATGGTCCCTCTCTAAAACGATCGCCTCAGCGTCAGGTTTTAGCCGTTTGAAACTGCTTGCGGCACTCATCCCCGCCGCAACCCCTCCGATCACTACAAGACGCTCCATCCTAACCTCCGGTTCGTAAATCGTAAATCGTGAGAGAATTATTTACTCCTTGCGTTTTACGATTTACGATTTACGGTATTTCAAAGTCCTTTTTTCTCAAAGAACCAGAACATCAGGAGCCCGAGAATTACCATTATTGCGATCACTATCCAGTGGTTTATTCCCAGTATCTGGGGAAGGGTGATCTTTCCGTAGTTTCCCCATGTCAGGACAGTTTTTTTCATCAACGGATAAAACTCGGCAAAGAGGGCTGCCCCTCCCAGCAATCCGAGGATTCCCCACACGGCATCGTAGCGCCCTTCGCCGAGTGCGCCAAGGGAAGTACCGGGGCAATAACCGAACATTGCCCATCCGATCCCGAATATCAGGCCGCCCAGTATGTTCCCTCCGAGGGAGGTTGCCTTTATGGAGAGTTTTACGAGCCCCAGGTCTTTGAGAAGGTAAACCCCCACCATTGCGACAAGAATAGTAGTAAACATATATTTTACTATTGTCATATCCAGAAGCCTTAAAGCACCCAGCTGCTTATCATAGCGTATGACCCGGGCCTTCTGGAGCAGGAAGCCGAAGATAATGCCGGTTATCAATCCATAGATCAGGTCGATCATTTTCCGGTACCTCCCCGATAAATAAGATTGGCAACGATAAGACCGCCTACGAAAAAACAGATGAGGGAAATATAACCGCTTACAGCTAGCTGAAGCGAACCGCTCAGCCCATGGCCGCTCGGTCAGCCGTCGGCCAGGCGGGCCCCAAACATGGCGACCACCCCGCCAAAAAATGCGACTATACCGCGTTTCAGCCTGCCCGGCCCGAATCTCTGTTCCCACATTGTTGGAACTGCCTGCCAGCGAAAGGATCGCGATGTTAATGACGCGACCAGCGAGCCAAAGAAAATGCCGACGACGAACATCCATTGCCAGTCAATTTTGGGAAGCTCTTTAATGAAATATTCCATCCGGGCGACCCGTTCCGCTGAAAATGTCATTTCCAGAAGGCCTGCGCTTTTGACGAAAGTCGTTGAAGCCCCGACGTACTTCCCGGCGACCCATACCGAGAGAATAAGGAGAAGGCCGGTGAGGGCTCCGGCAACATAGGGATTCCAGCCTTTCGGTTCGTGACGGCCATCCATGGTCGCCTCCTTTCGAAAATTATTTATCTCCTAAACCAGTGTGCTGTATAATTATACGCTCGCTTCGGTATTTCGGGCAAGAGGGCAAAGGACATAATGGGTCACTGCAGCATTCGTATGGGGTTGTAAACAAATTACCTCAAGCCCGGATGCTTTGAAATAACATTGCTTTTCTGATATACTGTTAGGTTCAAAAAGGAAAATGAAGCAGTATTAAAATGGATAGTATATTCGTAAAAGGCGCAAAAGAGCATAACCTCAAAAATATCGACGTAACAATTCCCCGAAACAAAATGGTCATCATCACGGGGCCGAGCGGTTCCGGTAAGTCGAGCCTTGCCTTTGATACGATCTATGCGGAAGGCCAGAGGCGGTATGTCGAATCGATCTCTTCGTACGCCAGGCAATTCCTCGAACTTATGGAAAAGCCTGATGTGGAATACATAGAAGGCCTGTCCCCCGCGATCAGCATTGAACAGAAGAGCATAAGCAAAAACCCGCGCAGTACAGTCGGCACGGTCACGGAGATCTATGATTACCTTCGTCTTCTTTTCGCCCGTGTGGGCCATGTATTTTGCTATAGCTGCGGCAAGGAAATAAAAAGCCAGCATGCCCCCCAGATCGTAGACGCTATCGCTGCAATGGGCAAAGGCGAAAGTCTCACGATCCTAGCACCGATCATACGCGGCAGGAAAGGGGAGTACCGCAAAGAATTGGATGAACTGCGTCAGCATGGTTTTACGAAGGTTAAAATAGACGGGAAGATCATTGACCTTACCGAGGATATTGAGCTTGATAAAAACAAGAAACACGAAATAGACGTTATTGTTGACCGGATAACGATCAGGGATGGAATTGAGCGCAGGCTCTTTGAAGCCGTTGAACTTGCGCTTTCCCGGGCGGGGGGCCTCGTAAAGGTCGAGGGCGCAAAAGAGACGCGCCTTTTCAGCGAGAAATTTGCCTGTCCTGACTGCGGCATAAGTTATCCCGAGATCGCACCACGGATGTTCTCCTTTAATAACCCGTACGGGGCATGCCCGGCATGTACGGGGCTTGGTGTAAAAGAATATTTTGACCCGGTCCTGATCGTGCCGAACCATGACCTGTCTCTCCGGGACGGTGCGGTCATACCGTGGGCTGAAAAAAATCCGGTTCATTTTCTGCCTTTCCTCGAGGCTTTGGTCAAGCATTACAAGATAGACATCAGAAAACCCTTCCGGGCTCTTCCGAAACACGTTCAGGATGCTATTCTTTACGGTTCAAAAGGCGAAAATATAGAGTTTTTTGTCGATTTTCACGAACGGCGCACGTTTAGCCAAAAGCCCTTCGAGGGCGTGATCGGTGAGTTGCGCAGAGATTGGGAAGGCGCCGATTTTTATGAGCGTGAAAAGCTCGAACGCTTTATCAACCTCATTCCCTGTCCGGAATGCGGTGGCGCCCGGCTCAGGAACGAAATGCTCTGGGTCAGGGTCGGCGGGCTCAACATATCCGAAGTGTCCCGGTTGACGATCGAGGAATGTGCCGCTTTCTTCAGTGAAATGCAGATCACGGAGAAGGAGCAGGAGATCGCCCGGGCAATATTGAAAGAGATCGCGTCGCGCCTTAAGTTCCTGCTCGATGTCGGACTCGATTATATAAGCCTCAGCCGGAATTCAGCCACACTCTCTTCGGGCGAATCGCAGCGAATCCGGCTGGCTACCCAGATAGGATCCGGCCTGACCGGGGTGCTTTATGTCCTTGATGAACCGAGCATAGGACTTCATCAGAGAGATAATGAGCGGCTCCTCAATACATTACGGCGCCTTCGCGATCTCGATAACACCGTTATTGTCGTGGAGCACGATTATGATGCCATTGTCTCATCCGATTATGTCATCGACCTGGGGCCGGGGGCAGGAGAGATGGGAGGACATGTCGTTTTCCAGGGGACGCCTGCCGAACTCAAAGTCCATCCCGATTCGGTTACGGGCCTTTATGTATCCGGCAGGGTTTCCATAGAACGGCCTGCCGAAAGACGGGAACCAAAAGGTTTCCTCACGATAAAAGGCGCCAGGGCAAACAACCTTAAAGATATCGACGTGGTAATTCCTCTTGGTGTGTTTACCGTCGTGACCGGTGTTTCCGGGTCGGGGAAGAGTACTCTCGTTGTCGATACGCTGTATCCCGCTTTGAAACAGAAACTGTACAGATCGAAGGAGCGGGCTGGGGAATCGGACGGCATTCAAGGATTCGAGGCGATAGACAGGGTTATCGATATAGACCAATCCCCGATCGGAAGAACGCCGCGTTCGAATCCGGCTACTTATACAGGGCTGTTCACGCATATCCGTGAACTCTTCGCGCGTCTGCCGGAATCCAGGATGCGGGGTTATCGTGAGGGACGGTTCAGCTTTAACGTAAAAGGCGGCAGATGTGAGACATGTACCGGCGAAGGTTTTGTTAAGATAGAGATGCAATTCCTGCCGGACGTTTATATTGTCTGCGAGGCATGCAAGGGAAAACGGTATAACAGGGATACGCTTGAAATACTTTATCGCGGAAAAAGTATTGCGGACATCCTCGAAATGACTGTTACCCAGGCCATGGAATTTTTCGAAGCCCATCCTCACATTCGAAGCAAGCTTAAAGTCCTCTTCGAGGTCGGCCTTGGATACATCCGGCTCGGCCAGGCAGCAACCACACTGTCCGGCGGCGAGGCACAACGGATCAAGCTGTCACGCGAGCTGTCCAAAAGGGATACGGGAAAGACCTTCTACATCCTTGATGAACCGACTACCGGTCTGCATTTTGTGGACATTGAGAAACTTCTTCGCGTCCTGAATGAACTTGTCGAACGCGGTAATTCTGTAATAGTCATCGAGCACAATCTTGATGTAATAAAAAGTGCGGATTACATAATCGACCTCGGCCCCGAAGGAGGCGATCACGGCGGGACGATCATTGCCGAGGGCAATCCCGAAGCGATAATGTCGGTCGAAAACAGCTATACCGGGATCTTTTTGAAGAAATATCTGGAAGAGAACACACCCGCAAGAGTGGAAGATCTTTCCGCGGCGTCCGGCGTCCGCCGATCCAGGAAACGATAAGAGACCATTATTTATATCACGATAAATCAGGTTTTTTGAATACCCTCAAGAAACAGGAGCCTTTTCTTTATCTTTTCCCCAAGTGAGAATCCCCCGAGTGAACCATCGTGTCTGATGACCCGATGGCATGGGATTATTATGGGGATCGGATTGCGTTTGAGCGCCTGCCCGATGGCCCGGGAGCCCCTCGGACATCCGGTCAGCGCGGCTATTTCCGAATAGCTCCTTGTTTCGCCGTACGGTATCCGTCTAAGCTCTTCAAGGACTTTTTGTGTAAATTCGGGAAGGTCCGATATGTCGACTTCGATGTCGAAATTGACAGGCTGTCCTTTCAGATAGCGGTGCAGGAGTGTTCGGACCATCTTAAAGGATTGATCCGACTCCACAGCGTTCGGAAAACGTTTCACTATTTCCCTGTGTTCCTGATACATATCGTTTTCTGAGAGATCAAGGCTGATAATGCGGCCATTCCTTTTGACAACAGATATAGTACCGAACCATGATTCAAAGATCGCAAATTCTGTAACCGGCAAAGCGACACTCCCTCTGGTCCTTTGCGGGACTCTTAACAGCTTAAGAGCAAACGGAAGATTATCCCGTTTTGGCCCTCAACCCCCTTCTGTCTGGACAAAGGCAGCGTTTGTATAGAAATATTCCATTTTTTCCTTATGCTTAAGTTCCTCTTCAGCCATCTTCAGGAGGACATTTTTTGCCTCTCCATCGGGATGGACCGCTGCAAGGGACTGATAAAATTCATGGGCATTTTTTTCGCGATGGGCCGCTATGAGGTATACATCTTTCTGCTCCATGCCCGGCTTGGGCTCGGGCGCCTGAAGATGTTCCGCTATCTTATAATCAACCACTGTTCCCGGTTTAAGGCCTGCTCCACCGGTACCTTTATCGCGGTAACCAATCAGGAATTCCTTATGTTTTTTCTCTTCCCCCGCAATATATTCCAGGGCATCTTTGGCCTGCTTATCAGCTGCTATTTTCACCAGGTCCATATAAAAGGAGAATGCCTCTTCTTCTTTCGTTATCGCAAGGTCAATAATGGCTCCCAAATCCGTTGTTCCCATAGTACCTCCTTTTTTTGTGACTCTCTATAGCATTACATATTCACTTACGTCATGCAAGGGCAGATAAACGGCGTAAAATGACTTCCGAATGTTGATGCTGAATTGACAATCCCGCCATGTAGGCTCTACAATAAACGTGCTGATATATGATGGAAGGATTTATTAAATTCTTTGGGACCGGCGGTGCGCGTTTTATGGCCCTGAAACAGCTTCGCGCTACAGGCGGGCTCTGGCTGAATTACCGGAAGACAAATGTCTACATCGATCCAGGTCCCGGCGCAATTGTCCGTATCCGTGCATCCAGAGAAAATTACGAACCGGCCGGTCTCGATGGGATAATAATCACCCATAAGCACATGGACCATGCCAACGACGTCAATATTCTGATAGAGGCCATGGCCGAAGGGGGATTTAAGAAGAGGGGCACTCTCTTCTGCCCGGAAGACGCAATTGCCGAAGATCCTGTAATATTCAGTTTTGCCAGGCAATACCTTGAAAAGATCGTTTTTCTCAAAGAAGGTGGAGAATATACCCTTGGTGATATTCATTTTCGGACCCCCGTGAAGCACCGGCATCCGGTTGAAACATATGGCCTTTTTTTTGATCTCAACACAACGATCGGCCTTATTTCCGACACGAGATTTTTTCCTGAACTTGCCGGCCATTACCGGGCCGAGAACCTCATAATCAATGTGCTTCGGTTAAGACCTATCGAAAATCACGAGATAGTCGATCATCTGGCGATGAACGATGTCGAGGAACTCATTCGGGATATACAGCCCGTCAATGCGATCCTGACCCATTTCGGTATGCACATCGTTAAGAACAGACCCGGCCTGCTTGCTCGAAGATTATCAAAAGAAACGGGAGTAAATGTTATCGCAGGCAGGGATGGAATGAAGTGGGAATTTTAGAAGCCGTAAATCGTGAATCGTAAAGTGTTAGAAAACCTATGTACCCTTTTGGACAAAGTGTTCTTCCATTTACGATTTACGATTTACGGCTTTAGTGGGATCAACAATCTAAATGTGCTTCCCTCGTGCGGCTTGGTTTTAACGGAGATCGTTCCGCCGTTGGCTTCGAGGAGCCGTTTGCTTAAGGACAAACCAAGCCCGGTGCCTTCACCTTTGGGTTTTGTCGTAAAAAAGGGATCAAAGATCTTTTTAATTGTTTCTTCATCAATGCCGGTGCCTTCGTCTGAGACATCAATGAAGCCGAAAATGTCCTCGATGCCGGTTGTTATCCTGATCGTACCGCCCTCAGGCATCGCCTGCGCGGCATTATTGATAAGATTTATGAGTGCCTGCTGGATATGTATCTTGTCTATCACGACCTTTACCGGTTCGCTGCTGCGCACAATATCAACGCGTACATTCTTGAACCGGGTCAGGTGATGTTCCATAAAAAGCAGCGTGTCGTCAACCAGTGAGCCGAGCTCAGTTTCTTCCATCTTTGGTTCATCCATCCGTGAAAAATCCAGGAGTTTCAGGAGGACGTTCGTGAGCCGGCCCGCCTCCTGATCGATAAGATGGGAATACCGTTTGGCGTTTTCGATATCGTCCGTCTTTGTTATCCTTTTTGCGAAACCCTGTATGGAAATAAGGGGGTTCTTTATCTCGTGCGCTATCGAACCGGCCAATTCTCCAAGGGCTGAAAGCTTGTTCGCCCGAACAAGCTGGGCCTCGAAACCTTTGATCCGTTCGTCTCTGTTTCGCAGAACTTTCAGCTTGTCGTTCAGGGTATGATAAACATCGTTAAGTTCTTTTATGTTTGATTCAAGAAGAACATTGCGGGCTTTGGACAGGCTTTTTTCTTCTTCCAGGGCAATTTCAAGATCTCGCACCTGGTTAGGTGTGGCAGGGGTGCATTCAGTCTTTTTTTTCCGGGGAGCCATTAATACAGAAAAACCTCGAATTCACAATATTTATAGCCGACCGACCAACTCTTTGTCTGGGTGGATTTCGCTTTTTTGCCGTGAACATTTTCGAGAAGACCGGCTATGATGCCGCTTTCCATATCGCAAAACATTTCTCCCGTATAGGCAAAACCGGCACACGTGATGCATTCGTAAAGCTTGACGGTAATGTGGTCCTCATCGACGATCGTTGTCTGAGGGATCCCGATCCTGAGGTCCTGCATTGTCTCAGCAAATTGTTCCATTGTCAGGGCAGGGAGCATGTTGCCCACGCGCTTTCCCATCATGTAGAGGGTTGCACCCGATGTCTCGCCGAGAATGCTGCGCATACCGATGATCCTTAATATCCTGAATAAAAGGAGCGGAACATCATCGCCCAGTCTGGGACGCAAAACGTTCTTAATATCATCAACAGTATAATCTTTCATAAGATCTCCCGGTAAATTTTTTCTAGGTCAGCCAGGCGGCACCGTTTCCTTTTTTGATGACAGCTGCCATTGCCTGATGAATGAACCCGTTTGATGCAAGACATTCTCCACGGTAAATGTTAAACAGCCCGCCCGTCAGATTGGTAATGCGTCCTCCGGCTTCCTCGAGAATAAGGGCCCCTGCGGCAAGGTCCCAGGGATTAAGGTGTAATTCCCAAAACCCGTCAAATCGGCCGCATGCCACATAACTCAAATTCAGAGCGGCCGAACCATCCCTGCGCACAGCCTGGGCTTCGTAAAGAAAATTGACGAAATGATTGATGTTATTATTAGGGTTGGTCGCGATATCATAGGGAAAACCTGTGCTGAGAAGCGAGCGTTTCAAGTTATTCACCCGGGACACGGCAATTCGATCTCCATTGAGATATGCTCCTTTGCCGGCCGCCGCGAAAAAGAGTTCATCCATTATCGGGTTATATACGACTCCCGCTATGACCCTGCCCTTTGCTTCATATGCGATGGAGGTACAAAAAAAAGGATATCCGTGCGCATAATTTGTCGTGCCGTCTACCGGGTCGATGATCCACCTGTTTTTATTACCTTCGTAACGATTGGATTGTTCTTCTGCGATGATATCATCATCGGGAAAGCGCTCACTGATCATCGATATGATCTTTTCCTGACAGGCAATATCAACATCGGTCACCAGGTTTATTTCGCCCTTGTGGTGGATCGCAAAATCTTTCGACAACGATTCCTTTTGGATGCGCCCCGATTCAAGGGCCATTTCAACTGCTGTTTGTAATGGGTCTATCATACCTAATTCTAATCGATAATTTCTTTCTTTTGCAAGGGAACACTCGATTGACATGACCGGCGTTCTGGTCTATTATTACCCCAATGGCTGAATTACGGAAAGATCCCCTTTCCGGAAATTGGGTTGTGGTCGGATATGGGGGATCAAAATCGAGCGGTACGGGAATATGTCCGTTCTGTCCCGGCCATGAATCATCCACTCCCCCTACGATACGGCAATATACCGATGAGCGGGGCAACTGGCTTGTCCGGTGTTTTTCTGCGGCGAATCCTATTTTCATGATAGAAGTGGCTGAAGACAGAAGAGGTGAAGGTCTTTACGACAAGATGGGCAATGTCGGGGCCCATGAGATAATTGTCGAGAACAGGACTCATTCGAGAACCCTTTCGATGTACACAAGGGATGAACTGCAACTGGTCCTCGAGATGTGCAGGGAACGCCTGGTTGACCTCAAAGGAGACAGGCGTTTTAAGTATGTCCAGATATTCAGGAACCATGGTGAGCTTGCAGGTTCCTATCTATTGCATCCTCATTCTCATGTGCTCGCAACACCTATTGTTCCTGCACGCGTCTCCCGTCAGGTGATCACGACCCGGACTCATTTTGCCCAGAAAAGCCGGTGCCTCCTGTGTGACATCTTAGATCAGGAAATCCGCCAGGGCAAAAGACTTGTCAGTATGAACCGAAGTTTTGCGGCTATTTGCCCGTTTGCATCCCGGTTTTCGTATGAAACCTGGATCATACCGAGATTCCACGACGCGAACTACGAAAATATTTCGAACCAGGCAACAAGGGATGACCTTGCCGATATGCTTCTGGATGTAATGAAACGGATAGAGCAGTTTGCAAATGCATATACGATCGAGATACACACGGCACCCAACATGGCGTTTGCGGAATCACATGGGGATGATCTTCCGCTTAAGGAATATTACCACTGGCACATAGAAATTTTGCCTCGGGATTTCCGTTCGTCGAAATATAAACGGGAAGATGAGTTTTCCGTGTCGTCTATAACGCCTGAGCAGGCCGCCGACGCGCTAAAGGCCCAGTAACCCGGGAAAAAACAATATTCTTAAATTTAATCAGAAAGTTCGGGAACAATGAGAAAACCCTTAAAGAAGTTTGCCTATGTATCACATTTTCAAAAATTATTCGTCAGAGGCCCTTTCAAAAAAAATCCGAAAAATGTCTTGACAATATACGGGTTGCTCAGGTAAAAAGTACTATATGTAGTATGGATATTTAGTTCACATACTATATGTAGTGTTGGAGGGGGGCTTTGCACTACTGTAACAAGTCGGGAAGTATTTTCTGTTTTACAACGAAATATAAAAGCTTTTAATTCAAATAGGGGGTTTGTATGGAAACAACGGATCTGAATCTCTTTGTCAGGACGTCTGAGGAAAATATCGCTGGTTGGAACCGGTCGAGAATAGTCGACGCGCTCATCCGGGAGACATTGATAGATCGGGACACTGCGGAGGAGATCAGCAAAGAGGTCGAGCAGATGATCAGGCGGTCCGGTATCGAGGTTATCACCGCACCCCTTATCAGGGAGCTTGTAAACGCACGGTTGATCGAAAAAGGGCTGGAAAGCACCCGAAAAATGCATACCAGGCTCGGTATGCCGATCTATGATGTCGACAGCCTTATTCTTCATCCAAATAAGGAGAACGCGAACGTGCCGCATGGCCCCGAAGCTACGAACCTGACCCTGGCCGAAGGCATTAAGAAGGAATATGCGCTGTTATCCGTGTTTTCACAGGAGGTTGCCGACGCCCATATGAACGGCGATATCCACCTGCACGATCTCGGTTTTGTAGACCGCCCATACTGCAGCGGTCAGTCTCTTGAATATATCAAAAAATTTGGTCTTGACCTTCCCCATTCCCTTTCCATGGCGAAACCCGCAAAGCATGCAGAGGTGCTTCTGGCACACCTTGTCAAGTTCGCTGCTGCGCTTCAGAGCCATTTCGCCGGGGCGATTGGCTGGGATGCTATCAATATATTTTTTGCGCCCTATATCGAGGGAATGTCGGATGCAGATGTAAAACAGCTTGCTCAGATGCTTATTTTCGAGTTCTCTCAGCAGGCTGTGGCACGGGGCGGCCAGGCTATTTTCACGGACATCAATATATACTGGGAAATACCGAAGCATTTTGTCAGTGTCCCGGCCATCGGCCCGAGTGGTAAATTCACCGGCAAGACATACGGCGAATATGAGAAAGAAGCCCAGCGTTTTGCCTGGAAACTGTTTGAGGTCTTTAAGGAAGGCGATGGCGCCGGAAGGCCCTTTTTCTTCCCGAAACCGATCGTCCATATCACAGAGAAATTCTTCCATACCGACGGCCATATGGATTTCCTGTACCTTATTTCAGATGTCGCCTCGGATAAAGGCAATACCTATTATGTCTTTGACAGGGGTGAAACGGCAAAAATATCCGAATGCTGCCGCCTGAGCTTCAAGCTTGAAGAGTCAGACCTTCTCGATGCAAAAGAGCCCTGGAGAATGCGTTATTGCGCGCTTCAAAATGTTTCATTAAATCTCCCGCGCCTTGCGTACATGGCAAAAAATGACGACACAAAGCTCATGAACCTCATTACCGATCGGTTCGTCCTTGCAGTAAAGGCCCATAAGGAAAAAAGGGCTTTCATGGAAAAGCTCCTTTCCCTTGGCGAGAACGGGCCGCTTGCGCTTTTGACGATGAATCGCGACGGGATGCCGTACCTGAGGTTTAATCTTGCATCCCATCTCATCGGCATGGTGGGCCTCAATGAAATGGTCCAGATACACACCGGGGAGGAGATGCACGATTCAAAGCGCGCCCTGAAATTCGGCCTTAAAGTCATGGCGCACATGAAGCTCCTGACCGACAAAATGCGCCGCCAGGAAAATATGAAGATCGTTCTTGAGCAGACCCCCGCAGAGAGCACTAGCTACCGTTTTGCCCGTCTGGACCTGCGGTATTTTTCACCTGAAGCCGGAAGGATCATGAAGGGTGATATTGCCTCAGGCGAGGTTTATTACACGAATTCGACACATCTCAATGTAAAGCATGCCATGAACCCTATCGAAAGGGTAACGACCGAAGGTTTGTTCCACCCGCTTATCGAAGCCGGCTCTATATCTCATGTCTGGCTTGGCGAAGCCCAGCCGTCAAAAGAGGCCATCGCGGATTTTGTCATCAAAACTTTCAAGCATACAACCAGTGACCAGATCGCCTTTTCACCGGAATTCACGACGTGCAATAAATGCCACAGGACGGCCCGGGGGCTTGCCGATACCTGTTCATACTGCGGTTCCACGGATGTTGACGGCATTACAAGGATAACGGGTTATTTTACAAAGGTGTCCAGCTGGAACAAGGGCAAGCTGGGAGAACTTAAAGACCGCTACCGCAACATGGAGTTTTTCGCCCCGGAACGGGCCAGGGCTGCAGCCAATGATTGACCAAAAGTAAATTTATTATATAAAAGAGGGGTAGGGGTATGGGGATAGTTAAGATCTTTTACAAAGATGATT
>Ga0316605_10001435_pt1 | contig 13723 bp, 13 predicted proteins | sample OWC_soil_day20_n_FD_207666 | JGI IMG/M metagenome (GOLD analysis project Ga0316605, IMG submission 207666) | Wetland soil microbial communities from Old Woman Creek delta, Ohio, United States - OWC_soil_day20_noCT | ecosystem: Environmental > Terrestrial > Soil > Wetlands | place: USA: Ohio... | reverse complement strand
CTGCTCTTCCAGTCCATAGTCCTGCTGCCGTGTCACCTCGCGCCGGACCACAGGGAGGAGTCCGCTCTCACGGAACGGCTTGAGAACGGCCGTGGACGTCTGCGTGCGCTTCAGGAGTTCCAGCAGGTCCGTTTCCTGTGTTCCCTTATCCTTGATCTCAAGCACGGAAGTGAGGAAGTCCGCGGCTTTCTTCTTCCTTGCCGGAAGCTGATCGATGGCGGCCCGGACTCTTGCGCTGTCCACGCTGCCGACATCCAGGAGTTCGCGGGTTCTAACGCTGGCTTTGGGACGGGGGAGGACCTCTTCTGATGCAAGCAGGCCTTCGGCTTCCATCTCATTGAGTGCGGAGTGAATGGACTTCAGTCCGGCCTGCTTCTGAAGGTCCGTTGCGGAAAGTGTGCCGTGATGAAAAAGCAGATCAAGTATCCGTGCCCGTCTGGCCGATCGTTTCCGGAGACCGGCGATCCGCACATCGTCAGGCTGCACCACTGCCCGGACCTTCCGTTTGCTCGACTGGGCAAACCCGTGCGGCATCGCAGCACGGATGACGTCGCCGAGCGGGGCGACGTAGTACTCGGCAATCCATGTACAGAGTGCGAGAAGGTGGCTGGAAAGCACAGGTTCTCTGTCCAGCACATCGGCAATGTTCTTGAGGTGAGGGTGCGCGGACACACCGGGGAGCCCGACAATAATGCCGGTTGTGGTCTTCTTGCCGAAAGGGACAAGCACGCGCACGCCGACGCGTGCTGTCGAAAGCAGTGACTCAGGGATCAGATAGGTGAATGTTTTGTCGACACCGGCGGGGATGGCGACTTCGGCGAAGTGCTGCATACACTGAATATCATCAGAAACCGATTGGAGTGCAAGGGGATGAATACTGCATGGACTGAACACTACGTGGAGTGAACACTGCAGCGAGGGACAATGTATGTGAGCGCAGGGGAATGAATACTGCATGGAGTGAACACTGCAGCGACGTATGGAGTCGGTGAGTGCAACGGCGATCCGCTTTGTACGTGTACGTCGCTCTGTGCCGGTCAGGAGTCCCGACGGACCGTGTCAGGCGAAAAGGCGGGAATGCAGACGGCGATGTACTCTGCACCGTCCGGCTGAGGGGAGCTGTACTGCACCCACTCACCCTTCGGCACAATCACGGCCTGGCCTGCATGCACATCCATGGAGCCACTTCTATGTGTCACACGAAGCATGCCGTGAAGAACAAGGGTGTATTCGTCAAACCCGGGAGTCTGACCTGGTTCAATCCAGCCCGACGGGCTGACCATATGTGCGATGCTCGCCGTGCTGTCGCCCGTGTTGACCCGCCCGACGAATTCCTCGATCAGCTTGGGCTTGTTTCCGGCCGCCTGAATTGTGGTGGGTTGAGCAATCAATCTGGGCAACGCAATGCTCCTTAAACTTGTGCTGCGTCCTTTAGTGTACGGCGCGCCTGGATAAACGAGCGGACAGCGAATATCAGGAACACCAGACAGAGGAGCGCCATCACGCCCTGGGCGACGACGGCCTGCGGGCGTTCAACAGAACCTCCTCCAATGAGGGTGAATGCCTTGAGTGCTCCGCGGAACGTAGCAACGAGCCCGACAAGAGCAAGCACCGCCGCACCATGCATGGCGTGCTTCCGCCGTGCCTGATTGCGTGCGACGAGTCCCAGAATCATGAATAGCACACCGAATGCAGCCGGAATCAGTGCTGTACTGCTTGCGCCTCCGCTTGCGAAATAACCGATAACCCCGAGAAGCGTCAGTATCACACCTACACCGATAGTGAGTCCAGCCATGAAACCCTCCCATGCATGTTCTGTGCGCCGCGTTGGAAAACAGTCTCACCCTTGAACACCAGTCCGGAGAGAGATGTTCCCTGCACACTCCGGTGCCGGCTTCCAGAGGTACCTGTGTGAGCCATTCTGCCGCTGAACGCTCGTTTCGGATGTCGCGCCCGGTGTTCAACGGTATCCATGGCAAGTGTGCCCCGATCCGGGGCTCAGATCTCTATCTGGTGAGCGCGGAGGTCCCGGAGCAGGGCATCATGGCCGGTGTACGTAACCGCATTCATCCCCAGGTGCCGTGCGGCCTGGACATATTCGGGGATGTCATCGATGTATAAACATGCCCCGGGCTCGAGTCCGAGCTTGTGAAGCATGTCGGCATAGATCGCCGCGGTCGGCTTCATTGCATGGACTTTGTAGGAAAGCGTGACTGCATCGAAAAGTGGAAAGACGTCCACGGTCCTGATGCAGTTCTCAAAATGCCATTCGTTCGTGTTCGACAGAAGGCCGAGGCGATACCGCGGCTTGAGCGCACGGATCAGCGTTGCAGTGGATTCGATGCGCGTGAAGATGGCGCAGTAGGAGTCGATGAATTCCTGGCGGGAGATCCGGATCCTGGCGAGCTCCGTGATCTGCTGGAAGAACTGATCGGAGGTGATCAGGCCGGTTTCATACTCAACCGCAAGACGGGAGATCTCCGGCATGAGCTTCAGCAATTCCGGAACGGTGCATGTACTCCTGCGCGCAAGGTGTTCAAGAAACGTCATGACGCGGAACGAGTAGAGCACGTTGCCAAAGTCGAATATCACTGCATTGATCACGACATCTCCTCTTCCAAATCAGCGATCAAGGATGCTGCTTCAGCAACTTCAGCACGATGCAGGAGCTCTGGAGTGCGCACGATGCCCGAACAACGTTGCGGCGCGTGACGATGTCGGCACGTTGTCGGGGTCAGATACCCCTGCGGGTATCACGTTGCGACCTTCTCGCCGACGATGACCGGTTCGATGGAAAGCCTGATGCCGAACATCCGCTCCACCCCCGCCTGGATTTCCTCTGCAAATGCAATGAGCTCCCGGGTCGTCCCGCCGCGGTTGACCAGTGCAAGGGCATGCTTCTCGGAGATGCCGATCTTGCCGCGTCTTGTGCCTTTGGGAAATCCCGCATGCTCGACGAGCCAGGCAGCCGGAATCTTGATCCCTTCCGGCGACGGATACGCCGGGATCGCTTCTGCGAGACCGGATGTGCGCCAGTGCTCCCGCAGGAGTTCGAACTTCTCCTGAGACAGAACGGGGTTCATGAAGAAGGAGCCCACCGAACGGCTGTTGGGATCAGCCGGGTCAATGACCATGGATTTGCTGCGGCGCAGTCGGAGAACCGTTTTCCTGACCTGATTCAGTCCTGGTTCGCCGGAGGGGAGGAGTGTGCCCGATCCTTCCTGTGCCACAGCACGGGCCAGTTCGGGGTACCGGATTCTCGGTTGCGCTCCCTCTTCCAGTCTGAACATCACCGAAGTGACGATATATCGTCCCGCATCCTCGCCCTTGAACCGGCTCCAGCGGTATCCCAAACCGCACTCCGTACCGGAGAAACGCCGCTCCTCGCCTGTCGCGAGCTCCAGCGCATCCACGGTCTGAAGCGTATCTTTCACTTCCTGTCCGTACGCGCCGACGTTTTGAATCGGCGTTGCCCCTGCCGTTCCCGGAATGCCGGCCAGACATTCAATGCCGCCCAGCCCGCGTGCCACGCAGGCAGTTACGACATCATCCCACACCTCGCCCGCGCCCACGGTCACCCGGCATGTGCGGCCTGATTCATCAAAGCGCAGACCCGGAATCTCGACCCTGAGTACAAGGCCGGGGAACCCCTCATCGCTGAACACGACGTTGCTGCCGCCGCCGAGGACCATTACCGGAAGAAAACGCTCACGGGCAAAGGCCAGTGCGGCACGGCATTCATCTGTGTTTGTGCACGAGGCGACAAAGCGCGCTGGTCCACCCAGATGGATTGTCGTCAGCTCGGAAAGCGAGACCTGCTCACGGATATGTGGTGCATCATGCATGGATCTATGCCTACCTCTGCTGACGCCTGAGATGTGGCGGCTGAAAACCGCGGTACGTGTCGAACCGCGAATCGTAGAACACGATGTTGAATGTGCTGTCCCGCAGCGTTCCTCCCGACGGGTACAGATAGAATTCGGAGAGCGTGTCTGTGACCCGGTTGACGGGCTTCCCTCCATCGCTGTAGAATGTCAGCGTGTAGCATCCCAGCGTGAATGGGGCTGTCTCCAGCTGGAGCAGGAGGTTGTCATCGTTGAAAAGATGAATATCCGGTGTCACGGTGTTGATTGAATCATCCTCTGTATACATGGTGTACCGACGCCTGGTCTGTCGGCATGACGATCACTTCGCTGATGTCGACATGGAGCGGGCGCAGTGCGCAGAACAGCGCTACCTCCGCAATGTCCTCACCGTGCAACGGCCGCATGTTCTCGTAGGTCTTCGATGCGCGCTGTGAATCACCATGGAACCGGACTATGCTGAATTCCGTTTCCACCAGACCGGGCGAGACAGAACACACCCTGACACCGGTGCCCAGAAGATCCATCTTGAGCCCTTCGGTCAGGGCGCGCACCGCAAACTTGCTTGCACAGTAGACGTTGCCGTTTGGATAGACCTGATGCCCGGCGATGGAACCGATATTGATGATATGCCCTGCGTTCCGTTCCACCATACCTGGGATAACCGCCCGGGAGACGTAGAGCAGCCCCTTGATATTGGTGTCGATCATCTCCTCCCAGTCCTGAACCGACCCCTCATGCACCTTGCTGAACCCCCGGGCGAGACCGGCGTTGTTGATCAGGACCCTGATGGCCCGCCATTCTGCGGGGAGGCCGCTGATGGCTGCGTCGACGGCTTTCCTGTCGCGCACATCGAGTTGCATTGTGTATGTGCGGATGTGGAATTCAGTTTCAAGGTCCCGGGCGAGACGGTCGATGCGTTCTTTGCGCCGTGCCGCAAGGAGGAGGGACGCGCCCTCGCGGGCAAAGACACGGGCGCATGCTTCACCGATACCGCTGCTTGCGCCGGTGACAAAGACGATAGTGTTCTTCAGAGATACCATAGTGTCAGCCATAGTCCTGCGCGTGCTCTCATGGTTTTGGTGGTGGTGCTGAAGCTGGTGAACCTAAACCCGTTGCAGCAGAATCTTGGAATGCCCGGGTGCATTCGTCATGCTTGGGCAGCACACCGGCTCCCCTAGTATGCGGTTATCTGGAGTATCACCGCAAGAGCATGCGCACCGTGCTCCTTGTAGCATAACCCCATGTAGTTGGAGGGACACTACTTGTCCAGGGCAAACACCGGTACGATATCGACCGGGATGCCTTTCAGCTTGTCCAGCGCCTGCTGCATCGGCGGCCGGACTACGGCGTACTTCTCCAGCAATCCTTTTGCCTTCTCGTAGTTTCCTTCAGCCTGCACGGTCATGATCAGTCCGGTCAGCTCCCGCACAGCCGGCTTGACGCGTTCGAAATCCACGCGGAACACGCCCCGGGTGCTGTCGTAGACAAATGCGCCTGCGTCCTGAAGGTAGTTGAACTGGAACGCCATGCCTTTTCCGTGAGATTCGTTGATTCCGAAGCGCACAGAGCGGAACACACCGGCCAGGAACGTCACATACATCTGCTCTTCAGTGGACTTGTCCAGCACACCCTTGTCGATGAGGTACTGGAGGGCAAACAGTGCGGAGATGTCGGCTTTCGCCTCCTCGAACGCAGAGCTGATCTCGCGCATGGCTTGCCGAACAGTCGTTTGCCTGCCTCCGACGGTGATATTGTGCGGGCCAAGCCCGTGCAGCAATTCGTGAGCGAGAATATGAGTGAAGAATGGCTCGAACGCAATCCGGTTCCGTTGATCCGGATCCAGAACAACGCCGGCAATCGGCGTGAGGATCTTCTGGAATTTTGCTTCCTGCACGTTTTTCAGCATCACCCGCTTGCTGCCTTTTTCTGCGACTACCCGTTCGTCGTTCGGAAGGTTGAACGCAGCGGTCTGCACGCCTGCCCGCGCCTCTCCGCCAACCATCACTTCATCCACAACACGGATTGGCGCCATCCCGCCAAGTCTGGGATTACGCAGGGCGGGGGCAATCGGGAGGTTGTTCTCAATGTCCTGCAGCCAGGAAGAAAACTTCTCGAGTCTGGCCGTTTCTTCGTCATTCCGGAGGGTGACAAAAGCTTCGAACGCTGCCTTATAATTGAAGAGCCCATCCAGATACACTTCGTAGGGTCCGATGGTGATATCGATCGGACTGTCGAGACTCATCCAGGCCACATCACTGTCGTAATAGTCATTGCTCAGGAATGCGTCTGCGCGTTTTGAGAGGAATGTCCGGAGCGACTCGTTGTCCGTCAGTGCGGCGGCCTCCCGCAGCAGTGAACCAGCGCGCTGCAGCTCAGCGCCATATTCCTCGTTGTAGGGCACGGCCTTGAGCGAGCGGTCCGGATTGCGCCGGATTGTGGTGAAGAAGCCTCTCGCGTTGCGTTGTTCCGCTTCCGGCAGGCCGCTCACCCACGACTGGAACTCCTCCTTGGTCATGTCCTCAGGATAGAAGTTCGCCGCGGGCGGACGGGGATTCGGAACCCCTTCGATGAAAGGCTCATTGTGATCCAGCGCCGACCATGGGCCCTGATTGATATGCCAGTATGCGAGGCGGAGCTTGCCGAGAGGGGAGGTGTCGGATTCGAGTCTGGCAAGAAGCTCTTCGTTTCCGCTCCAGACCTGGCGGCGGTAGAGTGTATCCATGACCTTTGCTGCCGCCACGAGTTTCGTCAACGCCGCCCGGTCACCTGCAGACAGGCGTGTGAGATCGCTCTGGAGCGGCGCGGGTATAAAGCGGTCCTTTTTCTGGGCGAGGGTGTTCATGGCCAGCTCGTCGTCCTTGTGTGACGTGCAGGAAAAAGCCAGCAGGCCGGCAAACAAGAATCCGGCGAGAGGCCGCAGCGTGGTCCTCATGGTTGCTCCTCAGTGGTTGTTGAGGATGAGCGGAGTTCCGTATTGATGATGCGCATGACTTCGGCAAGAGGCATATTCCGCTCGCGCGCAATCCGTTTGCATTCCTCGAATTCTGCTGTAATGATCGTTGTGCCATCCCGTTCCACAGCCTTCGCAGCCAGAAGCCCGAATGAAGAGCGGACGGAGAGTGTCCTCCGCACAAGCTTCCGGCGGCTGACGGTCTGTATGCGGAGCCCGATGGATGTTGTCTCGCGGAAGATGAGGGCAGTCACCGCGTCGAGATGCGCACGGTCGGTGAGCGCGGAGAGGAGGATCCCCGGACGGCCCTTCTTCATGATGACCGGAATAAGATAGGCATCATGTGCGCCGGCCTGCAGCAACTGCTCGATCAGGAACGGGTGCAGCTGCGGGTTCATGTCGTCGATATTAGTCTCCACAACGATGGATTCATCCCGCTCCAGGGGGAGGTCGAGCGTGCCGGTGACAACCCGCAGCAGATTGGGGATTCCCTGGATCTCACGTGTCCCTGCGCCGTATCCTACCGAGGCAATCCGGATGATTTCATCGGTCAGCACACCCGAGGAAAGCGCCTTGATGATGGCTGCCCCCGTGGGCGTGGTGAGTTCTTCGGGGATCGATGTCAGGATTGTGGGATAGTCGCGGAGAATCTCGATCGTCGCGGGGGCCGGGGTGGGCATCATGCCGTGCTGCGTCTTGATGATCCCGCCGCTTCCAAGCCGCACGGGTGACGAGTACACGCGCTCGATACCGAGGTATTCCAGCCCGATGCATACGCCGACAATATCTACGATGGAATCAAGCGCCCCGACTTCATGGAAGTGAATGCGCTCGACCGTCGTGTTGTGGACCTTGGCTTCAGCGTGTGCGAGGACGGTAAAGATGTTTGTCACGCGTTCCTGCACCTGTGCCGACAGTGCACTGGCGTGGATCAGAGCGAGAATATCCTTGAGATGCCTGTGATAGTGCGGTTGATGGGTAATAACCACATCCATGTGCACCGCGTCAATCGCGCTCCGCTGCACATGCGTGGCGGACAACTCGAAGCCTTCGATGTTCAGTTTCCTGAGTTCGGTCGAGAGGTGATCGAAGGGGACGCCGGCGGATGCCAGTGCGGCCAGGCTCATGTCCCCGGCAATGCCGGCTATGGTGTCGAAGTAGGCGATGGTCATTGCGGTTTGCCGTCCTGTATCCGGGTGATATGGGGCTCGATGAAACGGAGTATGCGTTGCGTGGCGCCGAGATTGGCCTGAACAAAAGCAGACGCGCGTCCGCCGGCCGTTGTGCGCGCTGACTCATCCTGCAGGAGATTCATGGCGGTCCGGGTCAGCTCCTCGGTGGTGGACACAACGAATGCTCCGCCCCGCTCGACAAGCATCAACGGCTCATGCGAATTGCGGTGACGCGGCCCGAAGAGCACCGGTATGCCGTAAACGGCGGCCTCGAGGACATTGTGGATTCCCTGCCGGAAGCTGCCGCCGACATAGGCAAGATGCGCGCACGCATAGAGAACGAGGAGAATGCCAATGCTGTCAACGATGATAACGCTTTCCCCGTTGTACTCATTCAGCGCCGAAAAGCGAATGGACTCAGCCTGTCCGGCAAGATCCCGTTCGACATCCTCAATGTGTTCGAGTGTCGGCTCGTGGGGGACGAGAATCAGAAGAAGGTCGGGGACTGACCGCCGGATTTCCAGGAAGGACGGGAGGAGGATGCTTTCATCTTCCGGCCAGCTGCTCCCTGCGACAAGCACCTTCTTGCCCTCAAGGACCTGCTGAGGGACGATGCTGCGTTTCCGGGCTCCGGCGCTGCGGACCGCCACCTGATCGTAGCGCGTATCACCGATGGGTTCTATGTGCGGACCGCGGAGTCCAAAAGCCCGGAATGCCTCAACATCACTCGGCGCTACGGCAAGAATGGTGCCGATGGTCTCGTAGACAGTCCTGTGCATGGACCGGATGCAGGGCAGGCGCCGCATGGTATGCCTGCTCATCGTGGCGTTTGCGATGATCACGGGAATGTCCCGCCGGTGCAGTTCCCAGATGTGGTTCGGCCAAATGTCATACCGGACCATCACGGAAAGGTCGGGTCGCACAAGATCGAGGAACCGTCGGGCAGAACGCCGGGAATCAAACGGGATGTACGTGATGACGTCGGCAAGCTGATATGTGCGTGAGTGTTCATAGCCCGAAGGAGAGAAGAATGTCACGATGATGCGCACAGACGGGTACCGCTCCTTCAGCGCGGCAATGATGGGTTTAGCTTGTTCAAACTCTCCCATGGACGACGAGTGAAACCAGATGCGCGGACCCGGTTGGAGTTTCGCAATTTCCCCCTCGAGGCGTTCAAACAAACCGTTGCGCCCCCGGATGCCGCGCCGAACCTTGCTGTTGACCAGACCGAGCAGACGCAGCGAAGCCCAGAAGACCGGGATGAAGAGCATATTATAGAGAAACATCCAGAACGTGCGCATACGATTCTCAGTTCCGATCAAGGAGTTCATGGACGGCGGCCACGACATTGGTTTCGTGGATGTCCTTCATACACCGGAAGTGGCCGCGCGGACACGTTGATCGTCCGATCGCAGTGCATGGCCTGCAGGAAAGTGCAGGGTGCTCCACCACGCGGCTCTCCGTCCCCTCCGGGAAAAAACCGAACTGGCGGACTGTGGGCCCGAACAGCGCCACGACCGGCCGTTTCCGGGCCGACGCGAGGTGCATCAGTCCCGTGTCATTGGTGACGACCACGGCACAACGGTCCATTGCTGCTGCAGTCTCCAGAAGTGAAAAAGCTCCTGCGCAGTTGCAGACCTGTATGTCCGGCGCAAGCGTCCGGATCTGTGCAGCAATGGATGCGCAGCGTTCGCGCTCACCGGCCGATCCGAACAGCACGACCGGCAATGTAGTGGTGCGGGCCAGAGTGGCGGCCGCACTCGCAAAACGTTCCGGCAGCCACATCTTGGTCGCGTGCCGCGCGGAAGGACAGAGTCCGAGCAGACGTGATGCATGAGGAACGCCGGCTGAGTCCAGCATCCTCTCTGCAACACCATGCGCCTCATCGGGAATGAATATCTCGATGCCCCGGCCATCATCTTCCACACCGAACGGACGCACCGGCTCCAGGTACCGGCTCGCAACCGGGGGAGCTCCTCCGCCCCAATCGTACAGATCCATCTTGCCATGAATCAGCGCAAAACGCGCAAGCCGGCGTTTGCGGTACCTGAGTACAGGGGTAGGCCCGCAGCACAACACGCGGCTCCGGATGCTGTCATGCATATCCAGAATGAGATCGTACCGGGTAGCTTGAATAGTCTTGCGGAATCTGCGCAGATCTGCAGAGGTGCCTCCGGCAGGGAACATCAGCGTCTGTGAGAGGTGCGGATTGTGCCGGACAAGGTCGGCGTATTCCTCTTTGACCAGGAAGTCAATCCGGCTCTGCGGGAACCGGGCACGCAGCGTGCGAATAAGCGGTGACGTGAGGATGATATCGCCGACGGAACTAAACCGGATGATTAATGTTGTAGTCAGTATACGATTCATGCCGGCACTTGACCATTGTACCACTTTTCCGCAGCAATTGCAATGAATCCAGGCGGACAAACATCGACCATCAACACCCGGAACGAAACCCGGCGGGCATCCACACTGGGTCTGCTCCGCACGAGCGGATACCAGGTGCGACCTGTACGTGACGAACTCCGGGACAACCTCATCCTCCGTCTCCAGAGCGGGACGCCGCTCTTCCCCGATATCATCGGCTACGAGCAGACCGTCATCCCTGCTTTGATCAATGCCATCCTTGCGAAACACGATATTATCCTGCTGGGGCTCCGGGGGCAGGCGAAGTCCAGGATCGCCCGCCAGCTATGCTCGCTGCTGGATGAATACGTGCCGGTCGTGAAGGGAAGCGAGATCAATGACAACCCGTTTGCACCGGTCAGCAAGTATGCGGTGGATCTGATTCACGGGATGGGGGATGAGACGCCGATCGAATGGCTTCACCGGAGCCAGCGCTACGGGGAAAAGCTTGCGACGCCCGACGTGACCATTGCCGACCTCATCGGAGACATCGATCCGATCAAGGCGGCGGCGCAACGGCTGCACTACGCCCACGAGGGAGCGATTCACTTCGGCATCATCCCGCGTACGAACCGCGGTATCTTCACCATCAACGAACTTCCTGACCTCCAGCCGCGCATCCAGGTGGGACTCTTCAATATCCTCGAAGAGAAGGACATACAGATTCGCGGCTTCAACATCCGCATCCCGCTCGACGTGGTGCTGGTCTTTACCGCCAATCCGGAAGACTACACCAACAGGGGGAACATCATCACCCCGTTGAAGGATCGCATTGACTCCCAGATTCTGACACATTATCCCCGCTCCATGGATGATGCCATACGCATCACAGAACAGGAAGCGCACATCGGGCGGGACGGGCGTGACATCCGCATACCGCGGTTCTTCAAGGAAATCATCGAACAGGTGGCGTTCGAAGCGAGGAAGAGCGAGTTTGTGGATCAGAAGTCGGGTGTCAGTGCGCGACTGACGATCGCCGCAATGGAGAACCTGGTCAGCAATGCCGAGCGGCGCGCCATTCTGAACAACGAAGCCGTCGCCCTGCCGCGGATTTGCGACCTCCCGCATGTCCTTCCCGGGGTGACGGGAAAGATCGAGCTCGTCTTCGAGGGAGAACAGGAAGGGAGCGTCAAGGTCGGGAAAGCCCTTGTGGGCAAGGCCGTACGGGAGATCTTTAAGAGATACTTCCCCGATCCGCTCCGCAAGCGACCCAGCAAGACGCACGAGCACGAGGGAAAGCATCAGCACGCGGACGACAACGAATACGCGAAGATCGTCGGCTGGTTCGAAGCAGGGAACCGGATCGAAGTCGGGGATGATATGCCCGCTGCAGCATACCGCAGGGAACTCGAAAAAGTGAAGGGCCTGGCGGAGTTCGTCAGGCAGCACATGCAGGGACTTGATCCGCACTATGAACTGCCCGCCATGATGGAATTCGTGCTGGATGGACTCCATCAGAATTCCCGGATTGCCAAGGATGAGAAAGATCACAGCACTGCATACAAGGATATGGTGGGAAGCATCTTCTCGGTTCAGGACCGGCTCCGGGAGGAGGAGGAATAGCGGCGATGCGGTTCCTGTACAGCGCATGGCGGCCCGAATCGTCAACCGATGAACAACGCCTCCGGCGGCTGCTGTCGGTGTTCAGCACACTGGTCACCTATACCAGCGGTGACGTGGAAGAAGCCCTGCAGTGGCTCAGACAGCTGGCTGAGGAATATGGACTGTTCGATGACGAGTTGAACCTCCAGGATCTCATCGACAAACTCCGGGAGATGGGACTGATCGAGGATACCCGGACCGGCATCGAACTCACCCCGACCGGCATCCGGCGTATACGGCAGGATGCGTTGAACGAGATCTTTACCTCACTGAAAAAGGCCCCGCTGGGTTCTCATGAATCCCCGTTTCTGGGAACAGGCGTAGACCGGCTGGGCGAGACGCGGAAGTTCTCATTCGGTGATCAGCCCACGAATATCGATCTGACGGCAACACTCACCAATGCGTTCCGGCGTGACGGCATTGATGAGTTCACGTTGAAGGAAGACGACTTCGAGGTGTACGAGACCGAGCACCAGACCAGCTGTGCAACGGTGCTGATGATCGATATCAGTCACAGCATGATCCTGTATGGCGAGGACCGGATCACTCCGGCTAAGCAGGTCGCGCTTGCGCTCTCAGAACTGATCATGACGAAGTTCCCGAAAGACTACCTTGCGCTTGTCAGTTTCGGGGACGATGCGCAACTCCTGAGTGTGAACGAGCTGCCGTTTCTCAGCGCGGGTCCGTACCATACGAACACACGGGCCGGACTCCAGCTCGCCCGCGATCTTCTGCGGCGACGGGGGAGCGTGAACAAACAGATTTTCATGGTGACCGACGGGAAGCCGTCGGCCATCACGTTGCCTTCAGGAAAGGTCTACAAGAATGCTTTCGGCCTGGACCCCCGTGTGGTCAACAAGACCCTGGACGAGGCGGTAGCATGCCGGCGGGAGAGGATCCCTATCACGACGTTCATGGTGGCCCGGGATCCGCTGCTGATCAGTTTCGTTGAAGAACTGACAAAGGCCAATCAGGGACGGGCATACTACTCCAACCTTGGCAACCTCGGCGAAATGGTGTTTGTGGACTACATGCGGAACAGAAAGAAGAGATTCGCCGGATAGCACGCGGTGGATGAGTCCCGGCATCAGCTGCGCACATCAGGATGCTCAGTAGCTGCTCCGTGTGACGTCTTGCTCCGTTGTCGCCTCGCTCCTTCTGACATCTCGCTCCGCCTGTCGCCTCGCTCCTTCTGACATCTCGCTCCGCCTGTCGTCTCGCTCCGCCTGCCTGCGCTCTCCGTACCGCTCTCCCGAGCGCTAAAGGTCTTTTCGCAGCTTTTTGTGCGCCGCTACTTGCCGGTCACATCGCTCTTCTTTCCAGGCTCGAACGCACCAATTGCCTCCGTCAGCACGCGGCCTTCCAGCGTCGGCGTGAACTCGACGCCCGTCAGAGTCGAAAGTGTCGGAGCGATATCGGCAGGGCTCGCTTCGCCATGGTACAGACCCGGGCGCACGCCAGTGCCCCGGAACATCAGTGCGACATGGGCATCGGATTCTACTGGTGCCCCGTGCGTTGCCCCGGGTTCATCCTCTCCTTCAGTCCAGAGGGGGCGGATAGAAAAGACTACATCCCCGCTTCGCGTCTCAAAGAAACTGTTCTGTATGCGCCGTTCGAGCATTGATGTTGGTGTCAGCGCGCGAATCTGTTCACGTGTGAATGCGCAGGATATCTCGGGCCTGGACAGCAGGAGATCGCACACCACGCGCCCGGCCTGCTCGGCATTG
>Ga0316605_10001433_pt1 | contig 13727 bp, 13 predicted proteins | sample OWC_soil_day20_n_FD_207666 | JGI IMG/M metagenome (GOLD analysis project Ga0316605, IMG submission 207666) | Wetland soil microbial communities from Old Woman Creek delta, Ohio, United States - OWC_soil_day20_noCT | ecosystem: Environmental > Terrestrial > Soil > Wetlands | place: USA: Ohio... | reverse complement strand
CAGCAGTGCGAACATTATGAAAACCCTGAACCCCGGCAGCTCCGGGATTAATTGTCATCATGTTGTATTTTTTGTCGAAAATAACTTTGAGTATATGAGAGTGACCACAGATAAACAAATCCGGCGTGTGTGCGGTAATAAGCTGAAGTGCGCGCTGGTCGTAACGGCCGGGATAGCCGCCAATGTGCATCATGAGCACCTTCATCTTTTCTACCTCCATAACCTGGATATACGGATGAACTAAGCGGACATCTGTTCCGTCACAGTTCCCGTAAACGCCTTTCAGAGGTTTGAATGCAGAAATTTGATCCGATACCTCAATGTTCCCAAAATCACCGGCATGCCAGATTTCATCGACATCTTTGAAAAACTCCCTGATGGAATCATCAAAATAGCAGTGGGTGTCCGACAATAGTCCAATAAAGGCCATAAATCGCGCTAAAGTTTAATTATTATTTTCTTCCGGTACAGCCATATAGCCATAGATGTGAAGATTGTCACATAGATGAGTGCATACATGAGCGACCCCCATTCATTATTTCCCAGAAGAGCAGCGCAAACATTTTTGTAAAACCAAGAGGAAGCAGAAACCGTAGTCTCTTTGATTGTCCAGTCGTCGGTTACAACGATGGTTGTCCATTTAATCATCCTGCCCAGCGTTTTTGCAAAAATCCCCGCCATTACAAATGCGAACAGAGGGTTGAGTCCCATTGCCTTGAAAGGGAAGAAAATCTTCTCCTTGCCTTTTACATCAATAAAGTAGATGAAGAAAGCCAGCATGAGAATGGACCATCCGCCGGCATATAATACATAAGCAGGAGTCCAGAGAGGTTTGTTAATTGGAATGAATATACTCAGGATTACACCTATAGCCAGAGAAATAAGACCAATCGTGTAAAGTTTTCCCACTGCATCTATTTTTTGTTCGGACCTGCGGATAATTCCGCCAATCAGGAATCCGAATAGAACCGTTGCAGAGCCGGAGAGAACGCCCAAAAGCCCTTCCGGGTCGAAAGGAACGCCAAAACCATGATAAATATGTTTGTCTCCAACAAGTGCCGCATCAATAGGACCTGAAATATTTCCCTCAATTGAGAATGGGTCGCCCGTGCCAAAAAGAACAAGAATGAGCCAGTGTATAGCCATGAGCACAACCATTCCAACAATTATTCTGTTTTGTTTTTTTAGCCACAATGCAATAAATCCTCCTACCAGATAACACAGAGCAATTCTTTGCAGCACACCAAAAATGCGGATGGAATTAAGATAAACCATATAATTCTCTCCGAATGTGAGTTCATGATTTAGTGTGGTAGGGTAGAACGGGTATGCATTGAGAGCAAGTCCTGTAACGAAAATAAGCGCAGCGCGCTTAACAAGTTTTTTAACCGACGCACTGTTAAGGCCGTCGTTGTACTTGGCAAAAGCAAAAGAGAGTGCAGCACCAACAATAAAAAGGAAAAAAGGGAAAACAAGGTCGGTAGGAGTACATCCGCTCCATGCGGCATGCTTGAGCGGTGGAAATATTTTTGACCAGGTTCCGGGGTTGTTAACCAGAATCATCCCTGCCACTGTCATGCCCCTGAGTACATCAAGAGCAGTGTATCTGTTGGCCGCAGTATTCATAGTTTTAAGTTTTGAGGTTCCAACAAAAATAACCTTTTTATTGTATATTTGCCTTAGATATGGAGCTATTTTTTACAAATAACATTATAGGTTCCCTTGCCACGCTTGACGAGCAGGAATCTGCGCACTGTCTTAAAGTATTAAGAAATAAGCCCGGAGACTCAATTTTTCTCACAGATGGTTCCGGCATTTTGTTCAGAGGGGAGATTGTTTCCGTAACCGGTAAAAAGTGCAATGTGACCATTGTGGAGAGCATTTCCGGAAGAGATTCCCGCCCCTATTACCTTCATATAGCGGCAGCGCCAACAAAAAATCTTGAGAGGTATGAGTGGTTTCTGGAAAAAGCAACAGAATTTGGGGTCGATGAAATAACACCAATACTTGGAGCCCATTCGGAGAGGAAAATCTATAAAAAAGAGAGAGGAGAAAGAATAATTCTTTCGGCAATGAAGCAATCGTTAAAAGTTACATTGCCAAAACTCAACGAACTTGAGGACTTTGAAAAATTTGTCTCAGAGGCAGGGAAAAATTTCGATGGAGCTAAACTCATTGGACACTGCAATGAAGGAGAAAAGGTGAGCCTGACAAATCATTTGCTTGCATTGAAAGAAAATCAGGAGAAATTACAAGTACTTATTCTCATTGGGCCTGAGGGAGATTTTTCCCCGGAAGAGGTTGAGTTCGCAAAAAAGAATGGATTTATTCCTTTCACTATGGGCGATTCCAGATTCAGGGTTGAAACTGCAGCCATTGCAGCCGTTTCGGCTGTTTATTTCCTGTCCCAAAAGCAATAACAAACTGTTATTTTCGTATTATTTTAATCTCGCCGCCAAGCCCAAGCTGAATTATAGAAGAGGGTTTGCCTGTGGCGCCTGCTTCTAAATCGGGATCGGCACACCAATCGACACTATCCCTCACCTCTTTGGAAATTTCTCCAAAATGCACAGGAGATGCCTCTCCGGAAATATTTGCAGAAGTAGAAACAATAGGACGGCGAAACTTGTAAATAAGTTTTTTGCAAAATTCATGATCGGGAATTCTAATGCCAATGCTTCCGTCCTCTGCTGTAACATTTGCAGCAAGACCAATTGCGCCCGGGTAAATGATTGTAAGAGGAGTATCTGCAACCTCAATCAGCTGGTCGGCAATCTCGGGGACCTCTTTTATGTATCTGTAAAGCATATCAAGTCCGTCGACAAGTACGATGAGGCTTTTGCTGTCGGAGCGTTTCTTTAGCGCGAAAACTTTTTCAACGGCTTTAGGATTTGTGGCATCGCAACCTATTCCCCATACGGTGTCGGTAGGGTAAAGTATAATTCCGCCCTCTTTAAGTATTTTAACGGCTTCTTCAACTGCTGCAATGATGTTCATACTTGCTGATATTTATTTACGGTACAATGATTTCTGTAATAACCGGATAGTGGTCGGACCACCGGACTTTAGGGTTTTTGTGGCTAAGGCTCCAGTATCCCTCGGGGTGAAGGACATAGTCTATTCTCAGGAGGGGCCAAAGAAATGCATAGGTGGCACTGAACCCTTTTCCCGATTCACGAAAAGTGTCTTTTCTCCCTTTTGAGAGAATCTGATATGTATATGACATTGGAGTGTCATTAAAATCGCCGCATATTATTGCAGGATATTTGCTTGCCTGAAGGTGGGCGGCAATTGCGTCAACCTGGCGCGATCTTCTTTTGAATGTTCCGGCAACCTTGTCGTGAACTTCCATTATCTCATCTGACACCTTTTCGCTTTTTCTCATTTTCATGATGAGGGAAGTAATGGATATGCTGTGAGATTCCAGGTGGGTATTGTATATGCGTATTGTTCTTCCGTAATGGTCAATGTCGCTGTATATGCAAAGGTTGGTGCCTCCTTCAAACTGGACTCTCCCGTTGCTGAGGATAGGGTACTTGCTCAGGGTTAAGTTGCCGAAAAGGTTTCCGCTTTTAAAACGGAAGAAGCGATGGCTGTAGTAGGGGTAATCCGGGAAGAATGTTTTGATATCGGCAGTATCGCCAATATAGAATTCCTGAAAACAAACTACGGAAGGATCTTCGCTTGCGATGTATCTTGCAACTCCTGCAAGAGTGGCTTTTCTGTCCGAGCCTTTTTTCTGATCGAACATTCCAACATTATACGATGCTATTTTAAGGGAAATCCCTTCGGCACCCCTGTCGGGTTCGCCCCAGCGGACAAAACGGTCGGCAAATAAGATTGCAGGAAGGAGCACGATAAATGTTATCCATGTTGCACCCGACCTGCGTATCATTCCCAAAATGAGAAGTGCAATATTGACGAAAAGTATTGGAATGAAGTATAGTCCAAAAAAGAGAGGAAATGTAATAATCGAAGGGTTAATGAGAACAGAGAAATAGGAGATGATGAGAGTAAGGGCAGAAGCTACCAGCACCAGCCGGAACAGCAGGGCAACCGGCCATGGAGAACGGCTTCTTTTTGCTTTTTTCAAGTCCTTTTTTCTCTTTACCATTAGTAATACATTTTATTGTTCTTTTTCCAGTACAAGATAAGAAAATACCCAAAAAGCATACCCCCCAGGTGTGCAAAGTGAGCAATGTTTCCTCCGGTGTTTGATATGCCAAGGAAAAGCTCAATTGCTCCGAATATGAGTACGAACCATTTTGCCTTTAATGCAACAGGCGGAATAATCAATTGAAGGACATTGTTAGGGAATAGCATCCCGTATGCCAGCAAAACGCCATAAACCGCTCCCGAAGCTCCAACTGTTGGAGTGTACATTATCGTTTCGATGTTTGCTTTTGCAACTGCACTTCCTGCCTGCAAGGCAGCCATTTGAGAAGAGACATCTATGTACAGCACAAGCGAGTGGAGAGCTGCTGCTCCAAGCCCTGTTACCATGTAGTAAAGGAAAAACTTCTTGCTCCCCCAAATCTGCTCAAGCGCAACCCCGAAAATAACAAGGGAGTACATATTGAAAAACAGGTGAATGAAGTTCCCGTGCATAAACATGTGGGTAATGAACTGATATGGATGAAACAGTTCCGATCCTATATAGAAAAGAGAGAACTTCTCATACATGAAATTGCCTGTGAAATAGGTAATTAAAAGCATGAGGGCGTTAATTATAACCAGGTTTTTAATAACTGGAGGCATACTGCTGAAAAAACCTGAGCCTCTGTATGGCATCATATTTAGTAGTTTTTAATTATTAATAATTATAAAGCAAGCCTGTTATCCAGCTCATTGAGCGAAAGAACAGCCATGCACACTTTCCCCGACGGAGAAATTGATGGTTCTTTGCAGGCAAACAGGGCATCTACAAGTGACTGAGCTTCCAGATTGTTTAATCCTGCAAGAAAGCCGCCGGAGCCAACCTTTGAAAGAGTGAGAGCAACCTGTTCCTTTATGTGAGGGCCAAAATCCTGCCCGCCCTCTAAAAGTTTCTCGAGCAAAGAGTCTGTAATTTGTTCAATATTATCAATGTCATCCGAAAAACCTTCGGGTATTCCGCAAAGACGATATTTACCGTCTTCTTCGCGGATATCAAACCCGAGCTGCAAAATCTGGGCCCTGCTCTCGTTCACGACAGACTTTTGACCTTCGCTCAATATGAGCTCTTTTGGAAATAGTGTCTGCTGAATTGATGCATATTCGTTACATATTGAGTTCATGTATCTCTCATAAAGAATCCTTTCCTGAGCCCTGCGGATATCTATTACAAGCAATCCCGATTTGAGAGTTGTTACAATATACCTTCCTGCGAGATGCAAAATTGGTTTGGGAATAACGGCCCCGTCGTTGAACAGCGGCCCGGACGAACCCGGTGCAGAACTCATAGAGCTGTAATTTGGTGACCTTCTCTCAAAACGATTCTCAAGGTCGTTGTCAAATGGATTAAACAAAGGGTCGTAATCAATTTTTGGAGGGGGAACATAATATCCTGCCTTTACTTTCGGAATCTCGGGCGCACCTTCCTGGTCGAAGTCTATGCTGGGCATGAATGAATTTTTGCCAAGCGACTCTCTTGCCACACTCTGGAGAATATCAAAAATAGCATAGTCATCTTCAAACTTAACTTCAGTCTTGGAGGGATGTATGTTTACGTCAATTCTCTCCTGGTCAACTTCAAAAAAGATGAAAAAAGAGGGGATTGTTCCTTCCTGGATGAGGTTCTCGTATGCTTTTAAAATGGCTTTCTGGAAATAGGGACTTCGGAAAAACCTTCCGTTCACAAAGAAATACTGATTACCGGGGGTCTTTCTGGAATCCTCAGGTTTCCCTATATATCCTTTTATTTTAACGATGGTTGTATCAACCGAAATCTCTACAAGTTCCTTCCCCAACTCTTTCCCTGCAATACCCTGAATACGCTGGCGCAGATTTGAAGGGGGAAGATTATATATTTCGGTGCCGTTATTTGTAAAGTAAAAACTTAAATCCGGGCGGGTGAGAGCTACACGGGTAAACTCGGAAAGAATCTGACGATATTCCGAAGAGTCGGATTTTAGAAATTTCCGCCTTGCGGGGATGTTATAAAATATGTTTCTTACAATAAAGTTTGAGCCTACAGGAGACGATATTTCCGAGTGTTGAGTGAGCCTTGATTCTGCAAATTTTACCTCGAATCCTATTGTATCTTCGGCACGCCTAGTGCGCAGGGTGACTTCGGCAACTGAAGCGATTGAGGCAAGCGCCTCTCCCCGGAAGCCAAATGTTCCAAGCTTTTCAAGGTCTTCGATTTCTTCAATTTTTGATGTGGCGTGGCGTTCGAAAGCGAGTTCGGCATCTCGGGGAGACATTCCGCAGCCATCGTCAATAACCTGTATAAGAGTTCTTCCCGAGTCCTTTATGAGTACCCGGATGATCTTTGCTCCTGCATCGACAGCATTTTCCATCAGCTCTTTAACTACAGAAGCAGGCCTTTGAACAACCTCTCCGGCCGCAATTAAATTTGAGACGTGGCTTGGTAAAACTTTTAACATGGGCCGTTATTGAAGGATAGATCCCATCCCTTTAGCAATATAGTACAGCACAACAATAAAAACTATTAATGTGACAAATACTATTACTCTGTTAAATAGAGGAGAACCTGCCTGGCGGCGGTTATAGTAAATTTTTTGCTGGATTTTGCCTCGGATGTTTTTCCCCGGCATATAATCCCTGTCCTTGCCTTTGTCATGCTCCTGTCCCTCCTTGGCAGCGCGGATTTTTTCGTCCAGCGCCTCTTTGCGGGGGTTGTAGTATAGAGGCTGATAGTCGAAAACCCTGTGTTTGGGGTTGTTGAAAAAACCTAAATTTAAGCCCATAGCACTCCGTTTAATAATTGTGTGACAAAGATAACAATATTTACAGGAAAAAAGTTGTAGTTTTGTGTATGAACAAAACAGAAATTGCCGGCAAAATCAGAATTGGAAATGGCTACGATGTTCACGCCTTTGCGCCCGGGCTTCCCCTTTGGATATGCGGAATAAAAGTAGAACACTCCCTTGGTTGCGTGGCCCATTCAGACGGTGACGCACCCATTCATGCCCTTTGCGATGCCATGCTTGGTGCTCTTGCACTTGGCGATATTGGAAAGCACTTCCCGGACACCTCTGCCGAATTCAAAGGCATCGACAGTAAAATCCTTCTTGCCCGTGTTTATGGTTTAATCCGCGAACATGGTTTCTGCCTGGTAAATGCCGATATCACAATTGCCCTTCAGCGTCCAAAGCTCTCCCCCCACATTGAGCAGATGCGTACGACCCTGTCTTCTGTTCTTGCCTGCGACATTTCCCAAATATCAGTGAAGGCAACAACCACCGAACACCTTGGTTTTGTTGGCCGTGAAGAGGGAATTGAGGCCTATGCTACAGTTCTTCTGCTCAAAGAAGATGTGTGAGTTTAATATCATGAAATGGTTTTTGTTATCGTTTCTCCTTTTCTTTGGATTTTTTTTCCCAACTGACCTTCTTTCTCAGGAGGCCGTTCCCGAAGTAATTGTAAAATATGAATCTGTTAAAGACGGGTCATATATTTTATACGCGATTAACAACAGCAAACAGATAGTAACTATTGATCTCGATTTTACCGAGCTGGAAAATCTCTCTGCAAACAAGCCAATCCCATTCAGGGGAGAAGCAAAACCCGGCAGGACAAACCTGTTTGAGATTTCGTATATAACCAAAGGCGTACAAGCGAAATTCAAATATGAGTTCACCTACATTGCCGGTTGTGCATACTCCGCTCCGGACTATTCATTTGTATATCTTTTGCCCGTAAAGGCGGGCAGTAAGGCCCGGGTCACAGACTTTTCCAAAATATGTCCCACATTGCCCGGTGATATTGCAGACCAGGATTGTGCCATTTATCTCCGTGCCGAAAAAGGAGATACCGTTTACGCTGCCAGAAGCGGATACGTGTTCAAGGTTACCGATCCATCCCTCGCTTCCGGAGCCGCTTCGGCAGATACTATTCACATCAAATCGATTGAAATTTACCATTCCGACGGCAGTTTCGGGTATTATCAGATTCTGGATAAGATTCTTGTAAAGAACGGAGATAGAGTTTTTGCGGGCCAGCCTTTGGCAACAGTTCTTGCCGAAGGGATTCCTTTTTCTCCGCATTTTGTATTCGCCGTTTACCACAATACCGGCCGCCTGCTGGACAGATATGGCGTTCATCATGAATCACCACCGTCTCCGGTGAGAGAACTCCTGCAAAACAATCTTTATTACGAACAAGGCTTAATTCCGGTAAGATTTATGACTAAGGAAGAGGAGACAATTTATCCCGAACCTTTCAACGACTACACTTCCGTTCATCCGGAACAACTTGTAATAAAAGAGCTTACGCGCAAAGAGGTCAAAAGCAGAACGCGGCCTGAAAAATAAAAAGCTTACTGTTGTTATTTATTTTGGGATGCAATGAGCGGTTTCAGCGAGTTTTCGTAAATTTTCCTGCTGACGAGCCTGTAGTGAGGATCATAAGCCTTGCTGTACTCCTCTGAATGGTGGATTGCATAGTTTCCGCTCCTGAGCAGTTTGTCAATAGATGCCGAATCCTCACTGGCATTTGGAATTTGCGGATACAGCTGCCGGACTATTGATTCAATCCTCTTCCATTCCGCGCTCCATTGCTCAATTCCCGGAAACTCCGCCTCACCGGTGCTTCTGATGAAAGCGTCGAAAAACAGAGGATAAGTCACAATATTATCTTTTAAAAGCGCCATGTCTACCCTTACAAATTTGCCCTCCCAGCCGGTAGTTTCCACATAATCTACCTGCGATTTTCCTTTTACAGCAGCTAGCTCCCGTCTTATATAAGCCCCTGCCGATGCAGTATCTGCCACTATATGCCCCGGCCCGAACTTGTCCTGAAAGAAATTTTTATACAAATCCAATAATCGCGACTTTGGATAATTTTCCATTTGCCACCTTGCCGCTTTTTCCACCTTCTCCTGAAAATTCTTGTCCTGCGACAAAGCGAATCCAGGCCAAAAAGCGAAAATTGAACTAAAAACACAGGCTAAAATCAAAGACCTCAGAATATTCATAGGTTTTTTATATATCTTTATAACATTGCTCGTTAGGTCAAAAATATATTATTTTGGTTTAATAAAGAAACGAAACGACGGCAAATGACTGATATCACCTTTTAATTTGCACGTTCCCACACTTAATCTCATTCAAATTACGGCCAGTCAATTCATTGTAAAAAATCATCCCTAAATAATTTGTTACATTATATTTTTGTATTACTTTTGCACTCCCTAACCCGGCGCGATAGCTCAGCTGGTTAGAGCGCATGATTCATAATCATGAGGTCCCCAGTTCAATCCTGGGTCGCGCTACAAGAGAACCCCTCTTTTGCAAATGCAAAAGAGGGGTTTTGTTTTTTTACCCGGCCAAGAGCTAGCTCTTGCCGGTGCAAAAAACAAAACCCCCGCAATGGCGCAGCCATGCGGGGCTCTTCTCTTGGGCTGTTTTGCCGACCACATCAGGATCACAGCGCGCAGCGACGTAATCCTGGGTCGAGCCCTGCGGGGTTCTCACTTCTTGGGCTGTTTTGCCGACCACAACACCAACACTTACCCCTGGGGTCATATGGTACTCGGTTAATTATCAGCTAAATAACGAAATAGTCAAAAAGGCTATTCTGCTGTAATTCAGCTTCGTACCAAATGACCCCTGGGGTGCCAATATACATTCAGAATGGATATGCTGGCAATGTTGACCAATCTTTGCCGAACAAGACACCCATTTTTATATTATTAATACTTAGCTATTTAATGGGATTTTAAGATGTCAAATTTCACCGGCAAGAGTTGATGAGATTATACAGCTATTCCATTGGTAATTTCCCCCATTCCAAAACTAGTTGTAACTTTGCCAAAAGCAACACACCATGACCTTCGAAGAAATCGTAAACTACCGACGCTCAGTCAGATTATACAAAGACACCCCCATCGACCCGGAAAGAGTTCGGCATTGCCTGAAACTGGCATCACTCTCGCCCAATAGTTCAAATATGCAGATGTGGGAATTTTACCACATTACGGACTCCGAAACCCTGAAGAAACTTGCAGTCTCATGTTTGAGCCAGAAGGCAGCGACATCGGCACAGCAGATGGTTGTATTTGTGACAAGGCAGGATATGTACAAGAAGAGAGCTAAGCAACTCATTGAGCTTGAATCCCAAAACGTTCTGAAAAACAGCCCCAAAGAAAAACACGAAAAGAGAATCAAAACCTGGAAAATGTATTACGGAATCGTAATGCCGGTCTTATATTCACGCTTTCTGGGAATACTTGGAATTATCCGCAAAATCCTGGTGGGCATAGTGGGCCTTTTCAGACCAATCACATATCAGGTATCCGAGTCCGACGCCAGAGTAGTCGTCCACAAAACCTGTGCTTTGGCCGCGCAAACATTCATGCTGGCAATGGCCGCCGAAGGTTACGATACCTGCCCCATGGAGGGCCTTGACAGCATAAGGGTAAAGAGGATTTTAAAATTGCCGGTGGGTGCTGAAATCAATATGATTATCTCCTGCGGAATCCGGGCAGAAGGCGGAGTCTGGGGAGACCGGATGAGAGTCCCATTTGAAGAGGTTTACAAACGAGTTTAACCAACACCTACCCCAGGGGTCATTGCTCCGAGAAAAGTGAAAAATATCTAATATATTTTGTGTACAGTTCCCTTGCTAACTGACTTGAATTTTCAACGGCAACAGGGTTATCTTTATATTCAGACTCACACCATTTCCATTCAAATTCAGCGATTTTCTTATCAAACAATTTCTGATCGAATGTAGTCGAATCCTTAAGAGATTTCCTGGCATCATCAAAAAATATCTCCCAGCGCTTTTTGTAATAAGAATCAATTAACCCGCTAAAATCTCTTGCCGCATAGTCAATTAATCCGCTACCCTGCTGACCCCAGGTGGTAATAAGAACTTTGGCGTTCTTCTCAAAGTATGATTTAGGAGCGTCTGCTGCCTCAAATTTGTGAGAAGCGGTAATCCAATTGTTTAAGGAAAACTCTGGTCGGGTGGCAACTATTCTGTCAACATCTGTTGCGATTTGAATAAATAGCGAGGCATACAGATTGAACTGATCGATATCTTTGGCCTTATAAGCATCAAAAGCCTTATTCCTTACGTGAAAACTTAAGTTGGCCAGGACTTGCCTGCAAACCATCACTAAATCGTACTGATAACGAGGATTGGATAGTGTCTTTTGATTTGCAAGGAGCATTTGTCCAAAAATATCGGCAAGTTTCTGATAATCATAAACCCCTCTTCGGGTATAATTTGCATTGCCCTCAAACCGTGGTCTCATCTCAATTGTATTGCCAAGCCCAACTCCTGAAACAAGCTGATCGTAGGCAACATTCACCAGCCGCCGCCATGCATCTTCTGCAATAGGATCAACCTGCCCGGCACGTGAACGGGCATATTCTGTAATCCATTCATTGGTGTTTGATGCAGATTTGTCCCATGCATATTCGAATAACCACTCAAACATAAAACGATTTACCCCAAAACCTTCAAGGGTCGATCCAATACCAAGCATCTGTCTTCGATTATCGTCTTTTTCCGTTTCAAGCAACAACTTTGCAACCTTTTTTATGGGGGCAGCCATTTGTGTACCACCACCAAAATTCCCCAGATAGCACCAAATATATGGAGCATTAAAAAACGCATCGGTGGTTCTCCAAATCTCGGTATTCTCGCAAAAGTAATCCAGAATCATCATTTTACCCTTTGGAACAGCCTTAATCATAGCCTCAAGACGCGGATTTGTCCAATGCTTTCTATCGTAGTAAAATGTCCAACCCATTTGAACCCAAACAGCCTCTTTATCTATTTCCGACATTCCCTTGTATATCGTTTTTGATACCGAGGCTAAGTAATCAGGTTCCCAGCTTGGTGGATCCATTTCATTGAAAGGGTCGGTTCCATAATAGTGATTAGTGCCAAAGTACTTCGTTTGTTCTTTAATAAACTCCTTCTGTATTTCAACAAAAAGTGGTTCCATTGGATTAAGAAAGTATGCATCGTACTGCTCCCCTGTTGAGTACGAACCCAATGATGTTAATTTTACCTTGGGGTATTTATTCTCTATGGCTTTGGGTGTATGTCCGGCAAAGGCAGGTAGTATTGGAGTCATCCCAAACGACCGCTCCTGTTGGAGAATTTTCTTTTGAAGTTCAAACTGTTGATCTATAAATGACTGTGGTAATGGGCCTAACCATCCATCCAAATTGCCCATCCTATGCCATGGCAAATGTGCCGGACCAGTGAAAAAAGCGCGGATTTGTTCATCGGTCATCCCAAATTTCTTCCAGACTTTTTGCCATATATACTCCTGACCGGTAATAGCTAAAGGCATGTTTATTCCATTTAGCGCCATCCAATCGATAAGTCGCTCCCAATCATCCCATTGCCACCAAAGGGTTGTATATCCAAATGTGCAATAATTTAAGAAAAACCTTTTTTCGAAACGACATGATTTCCGAACCTTTTGCGTTACAACCGGTAAAACTGATGGCACATCAATTGGTTCTGCTTTATACCAAGATACTGAGGTGTAACAATAATGGTTTAAATACCAATTGAATGCCCGGGTAAGGGCCAGACTGCTGCTACCCCGCAATACAATTTTGCCATTTATGCTCTCAAGCTCAAAAACCTCTTGGTTGTTTTCGGCTGTAATCGTCTCCAAAATAAAATTGTCCGATTTACCCGGGACTATCCTCTCTATTAAACCTACAACAGCATCATTGTTAATTGTATTATTGGTTTTATTAGGTAAAGAGAATAGAGTATTCGTACTGGTAATTAAAAAAAAGAGTACTAAATTTCTGAATAAAATGTATTTAACTTTCATCATTGATTATTTTTTGTAATCATCCGGTAAATCACATCTAAATTAGCTATTCTGGCGGAAACTTGGCCACTTTAATTTAAATATGATTAAACCCTACCCCTGGGGTCATTTGGTACACGACTAACTATCAATCACATAGCAAAATCATTAAAAAGATTATTGTGCTGTAATTCAGCTCTGTACCAAATGACCCCAGGGGTGAGGCCCCACAAATATTTGGGCAAAAAATATAAAAATCATAGCTTTAGAGCCTTAAAAAGATAAAGTATGAAAAGAGTTTTTATATTATTCGTCCTAAGCATGTTCTCATTCTCTCTATTTGGACAACCCAATGATGAAACGGCCCAATTAATATTGACCCTGGCAAAAAGAAGTGGCGCACTGCCATCTCTATATACAAAATACTACAAAGTAAAAGCCTGGTCAACAAAACAAAGTAAACCCGTTCCAGCAGGATTTGAGACTTGGACTCTTTCAAACTTTCAGGCGGCAATGGATGTTTCAACCAAAAAACCAATAGACTGGGGTGTAAACGGCGACAGATATGTTGTAGTGAACATTGTGTCTGACCTCAACAACCGCCCCTATCACGTGAGAGACGATTTGGCAGGTACAGAACACTGTTTGACATTTACCCTTGAATTATATGAGTTCAATGGCAAATTTGTTAAAACAATCTCGAAATGGGGCTACCTTCTTGGAAATGGATATCATGGAGTTGTTTATGTTCAGCAAGGGGTTTATCCCACTT
>Ga0316605_10001431_pt1 | contig 13735 bp, 7 predicted proteins | sample OWC_soil_day20_n_FD_207666 | JGI IMG/M metagenome (GOLD analysis project Ga0316605, IMG submission 207666) | Wetland soil microbial communities from Old Woman Creek delta, Ohio, United States - OWC_soil_day20_noCT | ecosystem: Environmental > Terrestrial > Soil > Wetlands | place: USA: Ohio... | reverse complement strand
GTTCAATCGCTTATACAGCTTTTACCAAGCGAATCCGGTGCAAGGTTGTTGCAAGTGCCTTACGTTACTGTAAATGATTATCCCCGTTTTCAATATCGTGGAATGATGCTTGACGTAAGCAGGCATTTTTTTGATGTGTCTTTTATAAAGAAAACACTGGATTATATGGCTTATCACAAACTCAACTATTTTCAGTGGCATTTGTGCGACGATCAAGGTTGGAGGCTCGAAATTAAATCGTATCCGAAATTGACACAGATTGGAGCTTGGCGCGATGGAACAATAATTGGCTTGTATCCGGGAATTGGAAACGACCGTTTACATTACGGAGGTTATTACACGCAAGAACAGATAAAAGAAATTGTAGAATATGCTTCAGACAGATATATAACGGTTATTCCCGAAATAGAAATGCCCGGACATTGTCTCGCAGCAATAAGTTCTTACCCATATTTGGGTTGCACCGGATCAAATTACCAAGTATCACAAATTTGGGGATATTCCAAAGATGTGCTTTGTGTCGGAAACGACTCTGTATTTAAATTTCTTAAAAAAGTAATAGATGAAGTAACTGACATATTTCCTTCAAAATACATACACATTGGAGGCGACGAATGCCCTGTAGATCATTGGAAACAATGCTCCAAATGCCAAGCCAGAATGAAAGAAAAGCACATAACAACTGAGAGAGGCTTACAAACATACCTTACGCACGAGATGGAAAATTATTTAAAGAAAAAAGGGCGTCAGATAATTGCTTGGGATGAAACTTTGGATGATGACTCCACAACCACTGCATATATTATGAGCTGGCGTGGTGATGGAAAACCGGGTGCAATAAATGGAACTCGCACCAACCACCACGTTATTATGTCGCCCAGCTATGGCTTTTATCTGGATTATCCACAGCACGCAAAGGAAGATTCATTGGTGGCAGATTGGGGTGGTGTTACCTCTGTAAAAAAAGTATATCACGTTGAACCCGTTTTTGATAAAATTGATCCAAAGAAAGCGAAATATGTTATAGGAGCACAAGCAAATATTTGGACTGAGTATATGAGCAATCCAAGAAAAATTGAATATATGATTTTCCCACGATTAAGCGCAATGAGTGAGGTGGTTTGGTCTCCAAAAGAAAAAAGAAACTGGGAGAACTTTAAACAACGAATGAAAGATCAATACAAAAGATACACACTCTGGGGAGCTTACTATAATCCTGCTGACATTAATGCCGAATAATTTATGTTGGAAGGTTGAAAACAGTATTTATTTCTTTATTTTTGATATTAATTTCTATCCAAATAATTGAGAATAACTTCGCTCTATGAAAAAAATCCGTAAGTTGTTTTTTTTAGCTATAACACACATCTTTTGTGTGTTAAATTTCTCGTTATTTGCAAATGAAATAACACACTACACAGCAATACAAGGACTTTCAGGAACTGATATTACAGCAATTTGTGAGAACGAAAACTATCTCTGGATTGCAACTAACGATGGATTGTGTCGTTTTGATGGAAAGGTATTTAAAGTATATAAAAAAGAAAGAGGAACTGCAAACAGTATCAGCGAGAACAATATTGAAACCTTAAAATTTGATTCAGAAGGGTTGCTGTGGATAGGGTTTAAAACCGGTGGATTAGACGTTTATGATCCTCGTAAAGGGAGTTTCACGCATATTAGCAAGCTTACCGATAAGTGTCCGCAACGTGTAACTTCTATTTTTGAAGATAGCAACAAGGAGATATGGCTTTCGAGTTGGGAAGAAGGCTTATTCGAACTTATCCCAACTCATAAACAAAAAACAAAATATCACACAAGGATACACTTGAATAATGCTATTGTTTCAGGTGTGATTGAATTGCCAAAAAACAAACTATGGGCAGGAACTTACTCAGGACTGTATTATTATAATAAACTGGAGAAAAAATGGTCCATAGCTGATGACAAACCAGTAGTAAGTCAATTATTAACTGCAAATGATAAAAAATCTTTCCTATGCTCTACATGGAATGAAGGCATTCTAAAAGTCGATGATATTCAAGCGAATCGAAAATTTAATATCTCACATCTTTCAGATAATGAAGATGAAATTTATAGAATGTGCTATGAATCTGACAATCAATTATTTGTTGGCACATGGGGAAACGGATTAAAAATATTTAATAACGTAGATGGCACATTAAATAGCTTTGATGCACAGTTTAAGCCTTTAGTGATTATGAGTATAATGAAAGATTCCTATAATAATATATGGGTAGGCACGTATGGCAATGGCTTGTTTCGTATCACAACTTCAAATCGTGGAATTCAATCGTATACCCCCATCAATCAGAGTGGTTATGCTGCTGTATTTGCCTTAAAGTCTATAAATAGTAATCAATTAATAATTGGTTCCGAAGGTGAAGGATTATACCATTATGATATTGCAAAATCGTTGTTGATAAAGAAAGATAAAGGGTTATATGCAAATGGACAGCATAATTTTGTATTAACAATATATAAAGACAACAATTTGATTATTATTGGTCATGACGATTTTGGCGTTTACTTAGCTCCTAATCAGGAAAACCCGAACAAAATTAATTATAAAAAGATACTGGCAGACAGAAGATTTGCAAAAATTACTTTTATATTTAAATCTAATGACAATAAACTTTGGTTTGGAACGAAACAAAATGGTCTCATCTCGGCTGTTTATAACCCATCAAAAAAAACACTGGAAAATTTTGCGTTCTACGATGTTGGAACCGGTCAAATAACAGGAATAGCTCAATACGATAATAATCGGCTTTGGATTGCTTCTCACAACGGTTTGTTCTTGTTTGATAGTGAAACAAAAAAAAATGAGAACAAACAAAAACCTGTTTTATCGGAGATGATTTACAGTATGACAACAGACACAAGAAATCAATGTCTATGGCTCGGAACTTCTGTTGGATTACGTAAACTGAATTATCATAACAACAACGAAATTGAAATACCATTTTTGGGACTTTTACCCCAAGGTGCCATTACGGATTTAATATTGGATGATTTTAATAATTTATGGTTTTCTATTGGAAGCAGGGTTTTTTGTCTTTTTAATAAAAACAAGAAATTAAAAGAAATAAATATGGGCGAATATGGAAACCAATTGTTCTTATCCTCAACGAGTTCAAGCATCAATGGAAAAAATTGTGTAGTGTTTGGTGGCGAGAAAAGTATGGTAGCCATCGACCCAGCTATGGTGTTGAACCAGCAAGACGAATCTAAAATAGTATTTACAGAACTTCAAATAGATCACTCCAAAGTAGATGTTGGAGAAAAAATATATGGAAGTGTTGTTTTAGAAAAACAAACCGAATATATAGATAAGATAGAGTTTTCATATAAATGTAAGTGGGTATCTTTATCGTTTACACAAGTAGGAGGGAATAATTTCAAAAATCATTATCAATATAAAATTGATGGTTTTAGTCAAAATTGGCAATTCTTGGATACAGACAAACCTATAATATTTTCTCAGCTACAGCCTGGAGATTATAAGTTAGTCATAAAGCGTATTGATGCAAACGAAAAAGATAATCCGTTGTGGTATTTAGATATAATCGTAACTCCACCTTGGTATAAAACGAAGTTATTTTATTTTTCGTTAATTGTCTTATTTATACTGCTTGTGTTTCTTGTTATAAATATCATTAAAAAACGCTTTGAACAATCGGAGAAGTTACGCATTACCGAAATGGAGAAAAAGAAAAAAGAAGAGATATTGCTAGAGAAAGAGAGCTTCTTTGCGGGACTTTCGCATGATTTGTTAACGCCATTTTCACTCATCATAGCTCCTGCTGGCGACTTGATGAAGGCAGAAGATCTATCAACAGAAAACAAAGAGAAAATTAATATAATCAATAAAAACGCTACTTATCTTTCAGATATTTTCAAAACCATATTAGATTTTAAACGAATAGAAACAATTGATATCACCTTAGAAGAAAGAACTATCGATGTAATTTCGTTTATAAAGATTATCATTGAATCTTTTAGTTATTTAGCAAAATCGAAAAAGATCAATTTTTTGTTTACAACAGAGGTAAACCCTCTTATCGTGAAAATCGATATTATAAAATTTGAAAGAGTACTTTTCAATCTGCTTAGTAATGCGTTCAAATTTACAAATCAAGGAGGCGAAATTGCTCTTCATCTTTCCTGTAATGACAATAATTTGATTTTAGAATTACAAGACAATGGCATTGGCATAGAGGAAGATAAATTACAGATGATTTTTGATAAATTTTATCAACATAATGCATCGGGTAAAACACAAGGATTTGGATTAGGATTATATATTGTGAAAAAATTTATCACGGTAATGAATGGCACAATTCGCATTAGTTCTGAACCAAACAAAGGAACCTCAATAAGTATCTTGTTGCCTATCCAAAAAGATAATACTGAGCCAAATCTTAAGGATATAAGTACAATTACTGATGATGTAAATTCCGAAAGCGAGGTTTCAATACTATTGGTAGAAGATAACGATGAAATGCGATCATACCTTAAAAAACAACTTTCAGTCCATTTTCAAGTAGCAACTGCTACAAACGGACTGGAAGCATTGCACTTCATACAATCTTACCTACCGGAAATTGTTATTACAGATGTCATGATGCCCGAAATGGATGGATTAACATTATGTAGTGAAATAAAAAAATCACAATTATATTCAGATATTTTTGTTGTCCTCCTTTCTGCAAGATCTTCATCCGAAGATGAATTGCTGGGTTATAAATCGGGTGCTGATTTCTACATTTCAAAACCTTTTGACAGTGAGCGGTTTGTAAAACAAATTCTAAATATTCACGCTACTCGTATTCAACGCCGGAAACAGATATTGACTACATTTTTCAATTCTAATCAAGATACAACACATTCAACGCCAAAAGACGATTTTCTTCATAAAGCGATGCAGATTATTGATAAAAATATCGCCGATGAGGATTTTAAAATAGATGATTTTGCTTCGCAAATGAATATGAGCAAAACAGTATTGCACCGCAAGTTCAAATTACTTATTGGTGAATCGCCAAATATGTTTGTACGACGTGTAAGGTTGAACAGAGCTAGCAAGCTATTGCTTAGTAGTGTTTTGACTGTTGCAGAAATAGCCTACTTAACAGGTTTTCATCAATCACATTATTTCATCAAATGTTTTAAAGAAGAGTATGGTGTAACGCCAAAATATTATAGAGAAACGAAAGAACAAAAAAATTAATATCTTTAAATATCAATGAAAAAACATAACATACACAACTCTTATTAATATCGTTAATTTCCGCAATGGAGGACTATTGTTTGGATACGATTGGGTAGTCATAAGCGGTGCCAAGTCTTCTTATGAACAACATTTTCAAATAGCCACAAGGATGGGTTAAGAGTATAATATCACCAAGGTGCTCAAATCCATTTAGCTACGTGTCCGTAAAAAAACCTTTTATATTTTCTTCCTATCTTGATTATTTTTTTGTAAATATGTTCTATAACATAATATATGAAGCTTCATAATCAAATAATTATCCATATTTTTGCAATAATTTTATAAGTGTATAAAATACACTTATAAAATTATCAAATTCATTAAAAAACAATAGTATATGCTTGAACTACTCAAAGAAGAAGTCTTCAAAGCCAATATTGAGCTTTTGAAACACGGATTGGTAATTTTCACTTGGGGAAATGTTAGCGCCATAGACAGAACGTCCAATTTGATCGTAATAAAACCTTCAGGAGTTTTGTATGAAGATATGAAAGCTGAAGATATGGTTGTGGTTAATCTCGAAGGGAAAATCATAGAGGGAGAGCTGAAACCTTCTTCTGATACTGCCACCCATTTAGCATTATACCGGTCATTCTCGACAATTGGCGGGGTAGTTCATACACACTCAACTTATGCTACAGCCTGGGCTCAAGCCGGAAAAGGCATTCCCAATATTGGAACCACACATGCTGATAATTTTAATGACGAAATACCCTGCACAAGAGATATGACATTGCAAGAGATTGAAGGTGAATATGAACTTGAAACCGGAAAAGTAATTATTGAACGATTTCAAAGGTTAAATCCCGATTTTATTCCTGGTGTATTGGTAAAAAATCATGGACCATTTTCTTGGGGGAACAATGCTGAAGATGCTGTGCACAATGCTTTAGTAATGGAACAGGTAGCCAAGATGGCTTACATTGCATATAGTATAAATCCTGATTTAACAATGAACCCGCATTTGATCAAAAAACACTTTAATAGAAAACATGGTCCCAATGCTTACTACGGACAATCTAAATAAACAATAATATATTAACCAGCAATCTCCTTTTTTCAAAGTAAGAATGGGGAATTTAAAAGAAAAACAGTATGATAAATTACAATGATTTTGAAGTTTGGTTTGTAACAGGAGCTCAACTTCTTTACGGTGGCGATGCTGTAGTAGCAGTCGATACGCATTCAAATGAAATGGTTAAAGCTTTAAACGATTCGGGAAATCTTCCAGTAAAAGTAGTTTACAAAGGAACGGCCAATTCATCAAAAGAAGTATCCGAAATATTTCGCGCATCAAATGCTGATATCAAATGCGTTGGCGTTATTACTTGGATGCATACCTTCTCTCCAGCGAAAATGTGGATTCACGGTTTGATGGATTTCAAAAAACCGCTTTTACATCTGCATACACAATACAACGAAAAAATTCCATGGGAAACAATGGATATGGACTTTATGAATCTGAATCAAAGCGCTCATGGAGACCGTGAATTTGGATTTATTACCAGTCGTTTACGTAAACCACGCAAAGTGGTTGTTGGATATTGGAAAGATAAAGACACTCAGGCTAAAATTGCAACTTGGATGCGAGTTTGTGTGGGTTGGGCTGATGCACAGGATATGCGCATCATCCGTTTTGGTGACAATATGAATAATGTTGCTGTAACCGATGGTGATAAAGTTGAAGCTGAAATTCGTTTGGGTTACCACGTTGACAATGCTCCTATTGCAACGTTAGTTCCTTACGTAAATGCAGTTACGGAAGCTGAAATCGATACTTTGGTGTCTGAATACGAAAAAATATACGATATTGCTGAAGATTCTAAAAAAGGAACCGAAAAGCACAAACACATCCGTGCAGCTGCCGCTCAAGAAATTGGACTTTGCAGATTTTTGGAAGATAAAGGTGCAAAAGCTTTTACAACCAGTTTTGATGAATTGGAAGGAATGGATCAATTGATGGGATTTGCTTCGCAACGATTGATGCAGGAAGGTTACGGTTTTGGCGCAGAAGGCGATTGGAAAACAGCGGCGTTGGTTCGCACTATGTGGGTAATGGGTGAAGGTTTGAAAGGAGGATGTTCGTTCCTTGAAGATTACACCTTGAATTTTGACGGAGAAAAAAGCTCTATATTACAAGCCCACATGTTGGAAATCAATCCATCTATCACTATTCGGAAACCACAATTACAAGTACACTTCTTAGGAATTGGCAATGCCGGAACGTGTGCTCGTTTGGTATTTCAAGCTCATGAAGGTCAGGGAATTGCTTGCACGGTAGTAGATATGGGTAATCGTTTCCGTATGATTGTAAATGTTGTTGACGTAATCAAAACGAAAGATTTGCCCAAACTTCCTGTAGCTTGTGCTTTGTGGATACCTCAACCAAACTTTGAAATTGGTGCAGGCGCATGGATTATGGCAGGCGGTACCCACCATTCCAGTTTTTCTTTCCCCCTCACCAAAGAACACATGGAAGATTATGCTGAAATTGCTGATATGGAAATGTTATTAATTGACAAAGACACCAACATTCGTCAGTTCAAACAAGACATCCGTAATAACGAAGTGTATTACATGTTGAACAAAGCATTGAGATAAATAATCAGGAGCAAGCAGTAAGAGGTAAGGAGCAAGGGCTTACCTCTTGCCTCTTACCTCTTACATACTCACAAAAGATATGAAATACGTAATAGGATTAGACTATGGAAGTGATTCGGCACGAGCTGTAATCGTAAACGCTGAAACGGGACAAGAACTGGCTTCATCAGTAAAATATTATCCACGCTGGATGGAAGAAAAATATTGTGTTCCTTCAGAAAATCAATATCGTCAGCATCCGCTCGATTATATTGATGTATTGGAATTCACAGTAAAAGACGCGTTGTCAAAATGTCCTGCCGGAACTGCTGAAAACGTGGTGGGAATGGCATTTGACACAACAGGAAGTACGCCTGTTTTCACAGATGAGAATGGAACTCCGTTAGCACTTTTACCTGAATTTGCCGAAAATCCAAACGCCATGTTTGTACTTTGGAAAGACCACACCGCCATCAAAGAAGCCAACGAAATCAATGAACTTTCACATCAATGGAAAATAGATTACACTTCGTATGAAGGCGGAATTTATTCATCGGAATGGTTTTGGGCAAAAGCATTACACGTACTTCGTGCTGATGAAAAAATTCGAAAAGCCGGATATTCTATTGTGGAACATTGCGATTGGCTTCCCGGACTTTTGGTAGGAAAAACAAAACCCGAAGTTATTTGCCGTAGCCGTTGTGCTTCCGGTCACAAAGCCATGTGGCTCGAAGAATGGGGCGGGCTTCCATCAGAAGAATTTTTAACCACTCTTGATCCTGTTTTGGCAGGTTACAGAGATAGGCTTTTCTCCGAAACGTGTGCCAGCGATATTCAAACCGGAACCTTAACTGAAGAGTGGGCAAAAAGATTAGGACTTACTACCAATGTAGCAGTTGCTGTAGGAGCTTTTGATGCTCACATGGGAGCAGTTGGTGCCGAAATTAAACCAGGAGCGTTGGTTCGCATTATCGGAACCTCTACTTGCGATATTATGGTTTCGGATTATGAAACGATGGGTAAAAAAATGATTCCGGGAATTTGTGGTCAGGTTGACGGTTCTGTAATTCCCGGAATGGTTGGATTAGAAGCAGGACAATCTGCTTTTGGCGATATTTACGCTTGGTTCAAACGCGTTGTAGCTTGGCCTATTGAAAATATTCTGGCAAAATCTACCTTAATTGATGAAGAAACAAAACAAAAATTGATTGAAGAATTATTGGATAAAATCATTCCTGCCTTATCAGAAGAAGCGATGAAAATCCCTGTTTCAGAATCAAGCGTTTTAGCAACCGACTGGATGAACGGACGACGCACACCTGATGCAAATCAAATGCTAAAGGGGACAATCACAGGATTGACATTGGCAAGTTCTGCTCCACTGATTTTCCGTGCGTTGGTTGAAGCTACTGCTTACGGTTCTAAAGCCATTGTGGATCGCTTTATCGAAAACGGTGTGGAAATTAAAGAAGTTATCGGAATTGGTGGTATTGCTTTGAAATCGCCATTCGTAATGCAGATTATGGCAGATGTGCTTGGAATGCCTATCAAAGTAGCTAAAGCCGACCAAGCTTGTGCGTTTGGAGCTTCTATGTTTGCAGCGGTTGCTGCAGGGGTATATAATAAGGTAGAGGATGCTCAAAAAGAGATGGGAATGGGATTTGCTTTTGAATATTATCCGAACATGGAAAATAATAAATTATACTCCGAAATGTATAAAAAATATTCTTCTATTGGAAAATATACCGAAGACAATCTATTCAAATAATATCTTTTTACTGAAAAACACACAACTATGAAAATTAAATTATTTATTTTATTAGCATCGGCAATGATACTTCTAAAATGCACCTATAAAGAAGATAATAAAACGATGTCGGGATTAGAAAAATCAAAATTCCATACGGTTGTTAATGGCGATTCTACGGATCTCTATGTTTTGAAAAATTCAGCAGGAATGGAAGTTTGTATCACCAATTTTGGTGGAAGAATTGTTTCCGTTATGGTTCCTGATAAAACAGGTAAAATGATTGACGTGGTTCTTGGATTTGATTCTGTTGCTGATTACATCCATGTTCCAAGTGATTTTGGTGCAAGCATTGGACGCAATGCAAACCGTATCAATCAAGGAAAAATCACCATCGACGGTAAAACCATTCAATTGCCTCAAAATAATTTTGGGCATTGTTTACACGGTGGACCTAAAGGATGGCAATATCAAGTGTATAAAAACGTGAAACAAACCGGAGACACCACTGTTGAAATGACCCGTTTTTCACCGGATGGTGATATGGATTTTCCTGGAAGTGTGGAAGCTAAGGTTACATTTACGCTCACCAAAGACAATGCCATTAAAATTGATTTCACTGCCGCTACCGATAAAAAAACGGTGATAAATATGTGTAATCACTCTTATTTCAATCTTTCGGGCGATGCTACAAAATCCGTTACTGAAAATGAATTATACATTAATGCCGATAATTTTACTCCCGTTGACAGTACATTTATGACAACCGGTGAAATTGTTCCGGTAAAAGGCACTCCAATGGATTTCACTACAGCTAAATTAATTGGAAAAGAAATCAATAATTATGATTACATACAATTGAAAAACGGAAACGGTTACGATCATAATTGGGTGCTGAATACAAAAGGCGATGTAAATCAACTTGCAGCAAAAGTTGTTTCACCTGCATCGGGAGTAACATTGGAAGTTTATACGAACGAACCCGGAGTACAAGTTTACACAGGTAATTTCTTGGATGGAAAAGTAAAAGGCAAAAAAGGCATAGTTTACAATCAACGCGTTGGTGTATGTCTTGAAACACAACACTATCCTGACAGCCCCAATAAACCACAATGGCCTTCAGTGATTTTAAAACCGGGACAAACATATCACAGTACTTGTATTTATAAATTTGGGATAAATAAATAAAAACTTAATCATGGATTGGAATTCACAACAATTTATTTGGCTTGACTGGGTAATTATCGCAGTCGGTATTTTAGCAGTAGCGTGGGCGGTATGGCGTTCGGTTCAAAAAGACAAGCGTTTGCAACAAGGTGCTAACAGCGAAGATTACCTGTTTGGAAAAGGCGAACCTTGGTATATCATTGGAGCGGCTATTTTTGCTGCAAACATCGGTTCTGAACACCTTGTAGGTCTTGCAGGCACAGGCGCAAAAGCAGGTGTAGGTATGGCGCATTGGGAAATGCAAGGATGGATGATACTTATTCTGGGATGGCTTTTTGTTCCATTTTATCAACTTATGAACAATAAGTTAGGGAAAATCATCACGATGCCCGACTTCCTTAAAAACCGCTATACTCCTCGTGCAGGTTCATGGTTGTCAATCATAACACTTATTGCTTATGTGCTTACCAAAGTGAGTGTAACTGCATTTACGGGCGGTATTTTTATGGAAAGTCTTCTTGGTTTGCCTTTCTGGTACGGAGCCATCGGTTTAATAGTTTTAACAGGTATCTTTACCATTTTTGGCGGTATGAAGGGTGTTATGACACTGTCAGCCATCCAAACACCGATACTTATCATTGGCTCATTCCTTGTGCTCTTCTTAGGATTAGCAGCTCTTGGCGATGGCAATGTTGCACACGGCTGGACTGCAATGATAGATTATTCCAGAACGCTGAGTGTTGGAAAAGATGGCGTTGCTTATGGGACTAACCATATGTTTCACTTAAATACCGGTGATCCGCTGTATGACGACTATCCCGGTTTTTGGGTATTTATCGGAGCGTCAATTATTGGTTTTTGGTACTGGTGTACCGACCAACACATCGTTCAACGTGTGCTGGGACAAACAAAAGGCGAGTCTAACGACGTAGTAATGAAACGCGCCCGCAGAGGTACTATTGCTGCCGGTTATTTCAAATTGTTACCTGTATTTATGTTTCTGATACCCGGTATGGTGGCTGCGGCATTGGCAGCACGTCCCGGAAGTGGTTTTACGTTAGATAACCCTGATACTGCGTTTGGGTCTATGGTTAAGTTTGTATTACCTGCCGGAGTAAAAGGCATCGTAACTATTGGTTTTATTTCGGCATTGGTTGCTTCTTTGGCGGCTTTCTTCAATTCTTGCGCTACGTTATTTACAGAAGACTTCTACAAACCTATGTTCAAAGGCAAGAGTGAAGCCAGATATGTTTTAGTTGGTCGTATTGCAACCATTGTAGTAGTAGCACTTGGAATAGCATGGATACCGGTTATGATGAGCCTTGGCAGTCTTTATTCTTATCTACAAGGCATTCAATCGTTACTTGCTCCCGCTATGGTAGCCGTATTTGTAATGGGTATATTTTTCAAGAAAATTACGCCAAAAGCAGGTGAAGCTGGTTTAATTGCAGGTTTTCTTATTGGTATGGCACGCTTAGTGACCAATATTTTTACAAATACAGGTAAAAACGTAATGACCGGATGGTTATGGGAATCGACAGGTTGGTTTTGGCATACTAACTGGCTTATTTTTGAAATTTGGTTACTTGTATTCATTATGCTGTTTATGGTTGCAGTGTCTTTTTTTACAAAAAAACCAACTCCTCAACAAGTTGAGTTTATCACTTTCACAAGCGACTACAAGAAACTTATCAAGAAAAGCTGGAACAAATGGGATGTTGTTGCATCTCTTGGTGTAGTGGTTTTATGTGCAGTGTTTTATTGGTATTTCTGGTAAAAAAAAATAATTTATGTAACTTTGCTGAAGAATTCTTTTTCAGCAAAGTTATTTTTTTAAAATTAATGAATTTTATGACGGCAAATGCAACTTTTTATAGTTCGCAAGATACTTTTCTGGTAGCGGTGGACTGTATAATTTTTGGGTTTAAAAATGATGAAATGCTTTTACTTTGTCATAAACGTGCTATGGAACCTGCTTTTGGAGGGTTTTCATTAATGGGAGGATTTGTAAAGGAAAATCAATCTGTAAATGAAGCCGCCATTAGTGTGTTGTCAAATTTAACTGGTCTTGAAAATATCTTTATGGAGCAAGTAGGCGTTTATGGTGAAATTGACCGTGATCCGGGTGAACGTGTTATTTCGTGCGCCTTTTACGCATTAATTGATATATCAGATAATGATAAATCGCTACTTGAAGAACACAATGCATTTTGGATAAATATCAATCAAGCCCCTGAACTCATTTTTGACCATTATCAAATGGTACAAGATGCAATCACTATATTGAGGCGAAAAGCGGCTATTGAGCCTATAGGTTTCAATCTTTTAGCTGAAAAGTTTACTTTAACACAGCTTCAAGCTCTTTACGAAGCTATATATGGACAGCTATTTGACAAGCGTAATTTTAGAAAAAAAATGACAAGTTTGAACTTTTTGGAAAAAACCGAAGAAGTAGATAAATCCGGTTCGAAAAAAGGAGCATATCTTTATAAGTTCAAGGAACAATGAAATAAAAAGTCCGCTGTAAACTTTTACAACGGACTTTTATATTTCATTTAAGTCTCCCCTTTGGGGAGATTTAGAGGGGCTTTCAATCTTTCACTTTCGCACACAAAAACTCCCTGTTCAAGCGGGCAATATGTGAGATAGATACATTTTTCGGACATTCAGCTTCACAAGCTCCGGTATTTGTACAGTTTCCGAAACCGAGTTCATCCATTTTAGCAAGCATTGCTTTTGCGCGATGAGCTGCTTCTACTCTGCCCTGTGGCAAAAGTGCAAGCTGGCTTACCTTAGCAGATACAAACAGCATGGCTGAACCGTTTTTGCAGGCAGCAGCGCAAGCACCGCAACCGATACAGGATGCTGCGTCCATTGCTTCATCAGCAGCTACTTTTGAAATCGGAATTGAATTTGCATCCGGAGTACCTCCTGTATTAATTGAT
>Ga0316605_10001430_pt1 | contig 13738 bp, 10 predicted proteins | sample OWC_soil_day20_n_FD_207666 | JGI IMG/M metagenome (GOLD analysis project Ga0316605, IMG submission 207666) | Wetland soil microbial communities from Old Woman Creek delta, Ohio, United States - OWC_soil_day20_noCT | ecosystem: Environmental > Terrestrial > Soil > Wetlands | place: USA: Ohio... | reverse complement strand
CAGGAATTCTTTTGCAAAAGCCTTCTGCAACTAAAATCTTTGATTCAGTATCAATTAGGCGCACTTTCGCAGTATGCATAACTCGGTAATGACTCCAGTCGGTTGGAAAATACGCGAGGCTCCAGCCGCTCTGCACGTCAATTACTAATTTTGCTTTGCCGTTCGCCGTACTTGCGATCTGAACCAGATCGTCTGTGCTTACAGGAACTGAGGGCATAACAAGCCTGGCGCCATATTTTTCCTCAAGAAATTTCGTTAGGTTAAGTGCGATTGCATCAGCAGGATTTGAAACATTGTTTTCCTTAATAATTTTATTACCTTCGCTAATCATCGCGGCTGCCCCGAATAGACCAAAAGCCGCCTTCGCAGGTGTCATTGCCGCAAAATCAGGCATTTCGCGATTGGTATGAGTTACGGTTTGACCTTTTAAAGACGCTGTGGCTTTGCTATCAATTGGCTGCAAATTGAAATTAGCGCAACCCGAAATTGCAGCGACAAAAAATACTAGGAGAACGGATTTTTTCATTTTTCTTACTCTATGGATAAGAGGTTAGTGATCAAATTCAACAGCGCATCACCGAGGAGTACAACGACACAAGCCTCATTTGCAGGCGGCGTCAATAATTGACGAGTTAAGAACATCCCAATTGGTATAGGGATTATTTGCGAGATTTGAATTGAAGTAGCGAGGGTCATTAGTTACTTCTAGCCCAAGCCACACCGGACGTTTGAAAGGTTGATCTTCGGACTCTAATTCTACTTCTGCGACCACAAGACCTTCGTTGACACCCAAAAATTCGTCGATTTCCCAAATATGACCTTCATATTCGAGCATGTAACGCCGTTTCTCGATAATCGGACGCTCGCAAAGAAGAAGCATTTTCTGGGCGTCGGCGAGAGGAATCTCGTACTCAAATTCCTGCCTTGATGCTCCAGTAGTAACACCTTTGACCGTAAGAAACGCTTGATCGCATGCTATCCGGATTCTTACGGTTCTTTCCTTAGCTCGATTGAGGTAGCCCTGACTCAATAGAATGCTATGTGACGACTTCCAAGCAGTACCAGTTACAAGAAATTTTCGTTCGATTTCGATAGCCATTAAAGTTCCTTGACGCCTTACAATGGAGCGAATGGCATACAAAGGCATTTTGCGACGCCTAACGAATAGCAAGCTTGCCCATCGTCCCGAAATTCAATTTGCATTACAATAATACCAGGCCGCATCTCGTCAAACTCCGACAAAATGAATCAATCGAAGTCTCTCTCTGATACGTCGCACAGCAAATATTCAATCACGGATTACGCATACCCGATTAACCCTGACCGCCCAACCTCTGCCAAGTCGCCACCACCGTATCCGGATTGAGCGACATACTGGTAATACCCTGCTGCATCAGCCATTCGGCCAGATCGGGATGATCGGATGGCCCCTGGCCGCAGATGCCTATATATTTGCCGCGCCGGTTGCAGGCGGTAATCGCCATGGTCAGCAGGATTTTCACTGCAGGGTCACGCTCATCGAACAAGCTGGCGACGAGGCCGGAGTCGCGGTCGAGACCCAGAGTCAATTGCGTCAGGTCGTTGGAACCGATGGAGAAGCCGTCGAAATGGTCGAGGAAGGCATCCGCCAACAGGGCATTGGAGGGAATCTCGCACATCATGATGACCTTGAGGCCGTTATCGCCACGCTTCAGGCCGTGCTTGGCCAGCAGGTCGATGACGCCGGAACCTTCGCTAACGGTACGGACAAAGGGAATCATCAGCTCGACGTTGGTGAAGCCCATTTCGTCGCACACCTTTTTCATGGCACGGCATTCGAGGGCGAAACACTCGGCAAAATCCGGCGCGATGTAGCGCGAGGCGCCCCGGAAACCGATCATCGGATTTTCTTCCTCCGGCTCGTACAACTCGCCGCCCAGCAGCTTGCGATATTCGTTGGACTTGAAGTCGGACAGGCGCACGATCACCGGATTGGGCCAGAAAGCGGCGGCAATGGTGGAAACCCCTTCGACCAGCTTCTCGACGAAGAACTCGGTCGGGTTGGCGTAACCACGGGCGCGGCGCTTGATTTCGTCGCGCTTCGAAGCCGGCAGACGCTCCACGTCGAGAATAGCCTTGGGGTGGATGCCGATGACGTTGTTGATGATAAATTCAACCCGCGCCAGACCAACGCCGGCATTGGGCAACTGGGCGAACTCGAAGGCCAGTTCGGGATTGCCGACATTCATCATGACCTTGACCGGGATTTCCGGCAACGCCGAAATATCAGTACGCACCACTTCAAAATCGAGCTTGCCGCGATAGACATGGCCGGTATCGCCCTCGGCGCAGGAGACCGTGACAATTTCGCCTTCACTCAGGCAACCGGTCGCATCGCCGCAACCGACGATGGCCGGAATGCCCAGTTCGCGGGCAATGATGGCGGCGTGGCAGGTGCGGCCACCGCGATTGGTGACAATGGCGGAAGCCCGCTTCATCACCGGTTCCCAGTTGGGATCGGTCATGTCGGCCACCAACACGTCACCGGGTTTTACCTTGTCCATTTCGGAAGGGTCTTTCACCACCCGCACCGGCCCGACGCCGATTTTCTGGCCAATAGCACGGCCAGTCACCAGCACTTTGCCGAATTGCGTGAGCTTGAACTTTTCCAACTGGTTGGCGCTGGCCTGCGACATCACCGTTTCCGGCCGTGCCTGCAGGATGTAGAGCTTGCCGTCGATGCCATCCCTGCCCCATTCGATATCCATTGGGCGGCAGTAATGTTTTTCAATGATAACGGCGTAGCGCGCCAGTTCCAGGACTTCTTCGTCGTTCAACGAGAAGCGGTGACGCTCGGCTTCCACCACATCTTCGGTAATGGTCGATTTGCCGGCCACCTTCTCGGGCGAGAAGGTCATCTTGATCATCTTGGAGCCCAGATTACGGCGCACCACGGCATTCTTGCCGGCGGCCAGCATGGGCTTGTGTACGTAAAACTCGTCCGGGTTCACAGCGCCCTGCACCACCGTCTCACCCAGACCGTAGCTGGAGGTGACGAATACCGCATCGCGGAAACCGGACTCGGTATCGAGCGTGAACATGACGCCAGCCGCACCCAGGTCGGAGCGCACCATGCGCTGCACGCCAGCCGAAAGCGCCACATCGGCATGAACGAAGCCCTTATGCACACGATAGGAGATAGCGCGATCGTTGTAGAGCGAGGCAAACACTTCCTTGATGGCGTGCAGAATGTTGTCAAAGCCGTGGATGTTGAGGAAAGTCTCCTGCTGACCAGCAAAGGAAGCATCGGGCAGGTCTTCAGCTGTGGCGGAGGAACGCACGGCGAAGGAAGCTTCCGGTGTTGAATCGGCAATCAGCGCTTCGTAATACTTCTTGATCTCGGCCTGCAAGTCGGACGGCAGCGGCGTATCGATAATCCACTGGCGAATCTTGGCACCAGCCAGCACCAGCGCGTTGACGTCATCAACATCCAGTTTGTCCAGTTCGGCATTGATGCGGTCGGCCAAGCCATTGTGCGCCAGAAAATCCCGATAAGCCTGTGCTGTGGTGGCAAAACCGCCGGGAACACGCACGCCGGTACCGGAAAGCTGGCTGATCATTTCGCCCAGCGAAGCGTTCTTGCCGCCCACCTGGTTGACATCGCTCATACGGAGTTGCTCAAAGCCGATCACATACTGGTTCATTGCAAAGATTCCTCTAAGAAGCTGTTTCAAAAGTTACTGCGCTTGCCATTTTGGCCGGTATTTGGAAAATTCGGCGACCCCCATTCCTCGCCGTACTTCGTGCAAGGCTTGAGTAAACTTGGCATTATCTCAAATCGAACCCTCATTCCGCCATCTCAATTACAAAATGCCCACCATAAAACGCTCCGTATTTTTCGTTTCCGACGGCACCGGCCTGACTGCCGAGGCTCTCGGCCACAGCTTATTGACCCAGTTCGAGAACGTCGAATTCAGCCAGCACCGCAAACCATTCATCGATACTGTCGACAAGGCGCAAGCCATCGTCGCCCGCATCAACGAGTGCAGCCGGGTCGACGGTATGCGCGCCCTCGTCTTCACCACCCTGATCGATCGCGATATTGCGGCCATCGTCCATGCCGCCGACGCCTTCTGCATGTCTTTTTTCGAGAGTTTTCTGGTGCCACTGGAAAACGAACTCGGCGTCAAGTCGAGCCACACGGTTGGCCGTTCGCATGACGCCTCCGACAGTTCCAACTACCAGAAACGCATCGAGGCCATCAATTTCACGCTCCATCACGACGACGGCATCACCGAACACGATCTCGAAAAATCCGATCTCATCCTGGTCGGCGTTTCGCGCTGCGGCAAAACCCCGACTTCACTCTATCTGGCCATGCAATTCGGCCTCCGGGTCGCCAATTTCCCGCTCATCCCGGAAGATTTCGAGCGCGGCAAAATGCCCGGCAACCTGCCCAAATATCGCGACAAAATCTTTGGCCTCACCATCAAGCCCGAGCGCCTGAACAAAGTGCGAGAGGAACGCCGTGCCGGCAGCCGCTACGCCTCGCTGGAAAACTGCCGCTACGAAGTGGCCGAAGCCGAAAAGATGATGCAGCGAGAAGGCATCCACTGGATCGATTCCTCCAGCAAATCCATTGAGGAAATTTCAACGACTATAATGCAGGAACTGCAACTGGAATAACTCGCCGTCCTTTCCCGAGGAGCAAGCCATGCCAACCTTCCGCCGCTTTGCTTTGGTTGCCGCCTTGCTCTGTCTCTCGCTTCCGTCCACTGCGGCATCGCTGCAATGCCCGCGCTACAGCGCCCTGCTCGAAGGCACCAGGGGGAACTACACTGAACGGGTAGCAGTCTCCAAAATTGGCGCCGGCAGCGGTTATAACGGGCGCTGGAAGATCGAATATTTCGAATCCATCATCACCTATGATCGCCCGCTCGGCCTTAATTTCGCCAGGGTCGACCGCCACAATCTCGGCAACGGCATTTACATGGTGGTCGCCTGCTCCGTCATCGGCAACCGCATTCACTGCCGCACCACCGACCACAACATGGTGCTCGAAGTCGCCGGCAACAAAATCCGCATGGAAAACACCGCACCCTGGAACGGCAGCATCAACGGCAATACCATGACCTGGAAATTCCATCCCGAAAACGCCCTGGAACCGCTATTGCGCGGCAATATTGGCGAAGCCAGCAGTGAGCCGGTCACGCTCAGCATTATCGAACCGACTGCAAAGCAGAAATACGTCTTTACCGCCAATACGGTCGGCGCCCTGGAAATAAAGCTCAAAGCCAAGGTCACACCCGAACGCTACGCCAACGATATTGTCTGGAAAATCCCGGAAATTGACGGCAAGGGTCGCCGCGCCACCAACCCGCAATTACGCGGCGCCGAAATCACCGTGATTTACGACGGGCTACCCCGTTCCAACAACGATTTCGGCAAAAAGCAAGTCAGCGCCACGCTCAATGTCGGTGCCTGCCGCGCCGAGGAGAGCCGCGAAGTGCGCTTCTTCTTCCCGCGCTACACCAAAAACAACCCAGACGGCAAAACCCCGAACTGGTTCTACTACTGGAAGCAGACACCGGCAGCGAAGCCGGAAGGCGCCAATATCAGCATTCTGTATGGCGCGCGCAGCTTCGAGTCTTGCGGCGACACCATCACCGGCGCCATTTTCAGTCCGAAAAGCAAGCTCTACCGCACCGTTCATGTCTGCGATCTGGCCAAGTTCGGGCCGGAATTTTCCATCCTCTACCCCATCCTGCAGCACAAAAATCCCGGCAAGAAATTTCTCGGCTACCAGACCAGCACGGGGATAGACACCTTCGCCGCTGCGGTTCTGCACGAAAACGTGCATCTAAAAATCTACAACCAATGGAAAATCGGCAAGACCCTCGCCCAACTCAAGGCTCTCGATGCCGACCGGGACGGCCTGCAAGACACCGCCGAACCCGGCCTGGGTTTTGATCCCGAAAAATTACGCACCTACCTGCCGCACTTCACTGAAGTGAAAAACGACGAGGAATGGCTGGCCTACGAGACCCAGTCCGGCTACAAGAACGGCACCTACGATGCCTATGACTGGAGTCGGCCGGGCAAGAACTGGCCACTGAACCAGCCTTAGAAGCTGCCCTTGAAAAGTGCTGCGCTCACCATTTTGGCCTTGCACTCTCTGAAAGACAAAGCAAACCCAACCCCCTTCAATCCGGGCAATCCGTTTCATTTTCCGCCAATTTGGCGCCCTTCCAACCCAAATCGGCCGCAAACCCTTGCTCCACTGCAGCTTTCGTTCATAATCAATATCTGATTGCCGAAAGCACGCCAGGATCAACAAGCCATGTATCGAGCCAGACTGGAAGCCACGCCGCTCACCACCCACTTCTTCAAACTGCCGGACACGCTGCTTTTGGTTTTTGGGCAAGATTGGGCTTTGCGCATGATCAGCGAGGCCTGGTCGGCCACCCTCGGTTTTGCGCATGAAGAACTGCAAAAAATGACCTTTCTCGATCTGCTGCACGAGGAGGACAGAGACGACAGCGTCAAGACGCTTTCAATACTCACCGAGAACAACCCGACCCTGCGTTTTTCCAACCGTTGCCGCAAACAAGATGGCAGCTACCTGGGGATTGCCTGGAACGTCAGCTTTGATCCAAGCGAAGGTTTTTATTACGTTTCCGCCCACGAGACCGCCACCAACCTGAATGGGGAAAACGCTCGCCTGCCCGATATGTTCATCGACGGCCTGACCGGCCTGCCCAACCGCAGTCTTTTCCTTGATCGTCTGGAACATGCCCAGCATCGTGCCGAACGGCGCAAGGACGTGATGTACGCCGTGCTCTATTGCGGCATCGACCGTTTCAAGGTGGTCAATCACAGCCTCGGTCACCGTATGGGCGACATGTTGCTGATGAGCGTGGCCAATGTCATCCGCAATACCATCCGTCCGGCCGACATGGCGGCGCGGCTAGCCGGCGATGAATTCGGCCTGTTGCTGGAGGACATTCGCGATGTCAGCGCCACCCTGCATGTCGTCAACCGCATTCAGGAAAAGCTGATTCTGCCTTTTTCCCTCGCCGGACACGAAGTATTTACAACGGTGTCTTTCGGCATCGTCGTCAGCGATGCGACCGCACACGATCCGGACGAGATGATCCGCGACGCCAATATCGCCATGATGCGCGCCAAAGCACAGGGAGGCGGCAGCTACGTTGTGGTTAACAAGGAAATGCATGACCGCGCCGTGCACCGCATGGAACTCGAACTCGATTTGCGGCACGCCATCGAACGCGGTGAGTTCGAGGCCTATTACCAGCCCATCGTCTCGCTCAAAAATCGCCAACTATCAGGTTTTGAGGCGCTGGTACGTTGGCGGCATCCGGTCAAGGGGCTAATTTCGCCGGCCGAATTCATCCCCGTCACTGAGCAAACCGGCCTTATCGTTCCACTCGGCCGCTGGATGCTGCGCCAGGCTTGCAAACAAGCGCGCGACTGGCAACTGCGTTTCCCGGAACGCGAAGCGCCAACCGTCAGCGTCAATCTCTCGGCACGGCAACTACTGCATCCGGAAATTCTCACCGACATCACCAGCGCACTCGAGGAATCCGGCCTGCCGCCGCAACTGCTCAAGCTCGAAATCACCGAAAGCGCCATGATGGAGGACGCCGAGGCCGCCATCGACCTCCTCAACCGCTTGAAAGATATGCAGATTCGACTGCTGCTGGATGATTTCGGGACGGGCTATTCCTCGCTCAGTTACCTGCATCGACTGCCCATCGACACCCTCAAAGTCGATCGCTCTTTTGTCATGAACCTGCATGAAAGCGAAACCGACCGCCAGTTTGTCGAGACCATTGTCCATCTGGCGCACCAGCTTGGCCGCGATGTCATCTGCGAAGGGGTTGAACTGGAAGTCCAGGCAGAAAAACTCGCCGCAATGGGGGTGGAATACAGCCAGGGCTTCCTCTATTCCCGCCCTGTTGCCGCGCATGAGGCCGAAATGCTCCTCATCACCGGCCTGGAATTGCCGGAAAAAACCGCATAGCCGGATTTGTCCTCTGCGAATCTTTGCGTTCTCAGCGCCTTGCGTTGAAGATTTGAAACGTCTACTGATAGCGCAAGGCGTCAATCGGCTTCATGTTGGCGGCTTTGCGCGCCGGATACCAGCCGAAGAAAATGCCGACTGCAGCCGCGACAGCAAAGGCCATCACGATCGATGATGGTGTAATCACAACAGCAGTACCCGTAATCATATTGACCGCCAACGCGCCACCGACACCGAGCAGCACCCCGATCAGGCAGCCAATAACGGAAATGATGATGGCTTCAAGCAGGAATTGCAGCAGGATATCCTTGCCGCGCGCCCCAATCGCCATGCGGATGCCGATTTCGCGGGTGCGCTCGGTGACGGAGACCAGCATGATATTCATGATGCCGATGCCACCGACAAGCAAGGAGACCGAGGCGATGGCACCGAGCATCAGCGACATGACTTTGGCGGTCTCTTCAGCGGCATTGGCGGCCGCCGTCAGGTTACGGATGGTGAAATCATCATCGGCGCCATCGCGGATGCGGTGACGCTGGCGCAACAAGTCAGTCATCGATTTTTCCAGCGACGGCATGGCTTCGGCCGATTCGGCCTGCACCATGATCATGCGCACGCTGCCGGCAACGCGCGAACCGAACAGCTTGCGCTGCGCCGTCGTCACGGGAATGAGCACCGTATCGTCCTGATCGCGACCGTCCAGACTCTGCCCCTTGGCCGCCAGCACGCCGAGAATGACATAGGGGCTGTTACGGATGCGGATAGTTTTGCCCACCGGATCTTCGCCATCGACAAAAAGATTGTTGACTACGGTTTTGCCCAACAAGGCAACGCGGGTAGCCGAGCGCAGGTCAGAATCGGCAAATGCCGACCCGGATTCCAACGGCCAATCCCGCACGGTCAGGTAGCCCGGATTGGTGCCAAGGATCTGCGTACTCCAGTTACTGGCACCATAGACGATCTGCGCCGTTCCCGACGCCGAAGGCGCAACGGCGCCGACCAGGGGCAATTCTTCGATGGCTTGCGAATCAGCCAGGGTCAGCGATGCGGAAGCGCCACCACCCATGCGCAAACCACCGGAGGTCACCGAACCGGACAAGATGATGAACAGGTTGCTACCCATTGAAGCAATCGATTCCTGCACGCGTTGCTGCGCGCCCTGGCCAATCGCCAGCATCAGGATGACGGCGGAAACGCCTATCACCATGCCGAGCATGGTCAGGAAAGTGCGCAGGCGGTTGGCACCCATCGCTGCCCAGGCTTCGCTCAACATGGCGGCAATCATGTTGTGGCCTCCAAGTGGTGTGGCAAGGCTTCCGCCACCAAACCGTCATAAACGATATTGCCGTCGGTCAGACGCACCAGGCGTTGGGCATATTGGGCGATATCCGGTTCGTGGGTGACCAGAACAATGGTAATGCCGTCACGCTGGTTGAGTTCAGAAAACAAGGCCATGATTTCCTGGCTGGTATGGGTATCCAGATTACCGGTCGGCTCATCCGCCAGGATCAGGCGGGGATCAGTGACCAATGCCCGGGCGATAGCAACACGTTGCTGCTGGCCGCCGGAAATCTGGTTGGGGCGATTATGCAGGCGATCACCCAGACCGACCTTGGTCAGCATGGCAGCAGCACGCTCTGCCCGCTCATCACCCGATGTGCCGCGATAAATCAAGGGCAAAGCAACATTGTCGGCAATACTGGCGCGTGGCAGCAAATTGAAGCCCTGAAAAACAAAGCCGATGACCTGATTGCGCAAATTGGCCAGTTCATCCCTGTCGAGCGTGCCGACATCGCTGCCGTTGAGGTGATAGCTGCCGGCAGTGGCAATATCCAGACAACCAAGAATATTCATGAAAGTGGACTTGCCCGAACCGGAAGGCCCCATGATGGCGACAAACTCACCTTGTTGCACCGTCACTGAAATGCCGTGCAGAACCGGTACCGGGCCAGCATCGGTCTCATATTCCTTGAAGAGATTTTCGATGCGGATGACTGCATCGTTGCTGGCAGCCATCAGAACAACCTCGGCCCCGACTGCCTGGGTGCTGCAGCAGCAGCGGATTTGGCCGGGATCTGGCGATCCTCGATAACCACCATGTCGCCTTCCTTCAATTCGCCGCCGGTAATTTCTGTCATGCGGTTGTCGGTAATGCCAATCTCAACCTTGACGGCCTTGGGCTGGCCGTTCTCCAGCACATAGACCGTGCCGCTCCTGCCTTGGCCGCGTTCGCGCCCTTCCCTGCCCTCCTTGCGACCTTCCCTGCCTTCGCGGCGACCTTCGCCAGATTTGCCCGCATTGGCACCCGGATCGCGCGCAGCCGGTTTGGCGGCATCAGCCGGACGGAAGCGTAGTGCGGCATTCGGCACCAGCAAGGCATCCTTCCTTTGCGCCACCACAATATTGACGTAGGCCGTCATGCCCGGCATCAGTATCTGGTCAGGGTTATCAACCGCAATCACCACATCGTAGGTCACAACATTCTGGACTGTCGTCGGGTTGAGCCGCACCTGTTTGACGGCACCACGGAAATTGCGGTTGGGGAAGGCATCAACACGGAAAGTGGCTTTCTGGCCTTCTTTCAGATTGCCGATATCGGCCTCGGCGTAACTTGAATTGATCTGCATTTTGGCCAGATCCTGGGCGATCTTGAACAAAGTCGGCGTCTGAAAACTCGCTGCCACGGTCTGACCAACATCGACCTCACGCGAAACCACCACGCCGGAAACCGGCGAGCGGATGATCGAATTACCCAGATTGGTTCTGTCCTTCTCAACCAGCGCGGAAACCTGCGCGACCTGGGCGCGGGCGGCTTCAAGCGCTTGCGTTGAAACATCAAGCTCCTGGCGCGAAATGTATTCCTGCTTGAAGAGTTCGCGGGAGCGCGCCGAATTGGCCTCCTCCAGCTTCAGCTTTGAACGGGCACTGGCGAGACTGGCCTCGCTTTGTTTGAGCTGGGCTTCCAGCAGCGAGGGATCAAGTTCGAGCAATTTCTGCCCTTCCTTGACCTGATCATTGAAATCGGCGTACCACTTGACCACCGTTCCCGACACCTGCGTGCCAACATTGACCAGCGACACCGGATTCAACGTGCCGTTGGCCGAAGCCTGCTGGGTCAGTTCAGCACGTTCAACCGCCTGGGTACGAAAGCGCGCTTCGGCTTTCTGGCTGCCGGAGTCGACCCAGAAGAACAGGGCAATGCCGCCAGCCAGTAATAGAACCGCCAGCAGAAAAAATTTGTTGCTGAGAAATTTGGGCATATTCATGGCTTGGTCTGCCGGTTGAGCTGGTCAAAATCGAGTTGTCCCATGGCTTGCGCCAGGGAAGCCTTGGCGATGCGCCAGTTGTATTGCGCCTGGATATGCTGCTGGCGGGCGCTGGCCAGCGCGCTCTGGGCATTGAGCATTTCCAGAATACTGCCGACACCAGCCTTGTAACGCCCGCTCGCCACTTTTTCAGACTGCGTGGCGCTGGCGATTAGAGCCGTGGTGGCGCGTACCGATTCGGTGCCGGTCTGCAAGGCGTAGTAGGCGCGCCAGACATCCAGCGACACCTGTTTGGAAACCTGATCGCGCTGCGCCAGTTTGGCATCAAGCTGCGCTTCGGCAGCACGTACCTTGTAGGTGGTATTGAAACCGCTGAAAAGCGGAATATCGATGCTGACGCCAACCGAATTGCCTCGCGTCGGACCCGGCCAGGTCTCAAGCCCTCCTGTCACCCTGATCTTGGGCAGACCACTGGCGCGAACAGCGTCGATATTGGCTTCGGCCGCCTTGACCTGTGCCTGGGCGGCAACCAGGTCGGGGCGCTGCTGTTTCGCCGCGTCAATCATGGCGGCAATATTGCGCTCGAAATCGTTTTGCGGCGTTGCTTCTGCCGGTGCTGCCAGCTTCGGTACCTGATGTGCATCCAACCCCATGGTGTTGGCAAGGACGCCCAACTCGGTGCGAGCCTTGCCCTCGGCCTGGATACGGGCAAGGCTGGCCTGTGCCAAGGCGGTCTGCGCCTGCAGGCGATCCGCCGGCGTGCCAGAACCAACCCGGTAGCGTGCATCAGCCGACTTGAAACTCTCCTGACTGGCGCGTTCGGATTCATTGGCTGCAGTCACGGCGGCTTCGGCCGCCAAGGCGTTGTAGTAAGCCTGCACAGCAGAAAGAAAAACACTCTGTAAAGTCGCATCTTCGCTGGCCGACAGCGCTGCCATCAACTGCTGGGCATACTCCAGACTGGCTTCCCGGCCGCCAAAATCGTAGAGCAGGTAGCTGAAGGAAAGGCCGGCAGACGTGCCGTAGCTCGTAGAACCTTCGCCTCCACTACGCCGACGTTGAGCCGAGGCATCAATACTGGGAAGGTAAGCACCCCGGGCAACACCCACCTGTGCTGCCTGCGCCCGGGCATTCGCCCAGGCAATCCGGGTCTGCGGGTTGTTGCACAGCGACTGCTCAACCACCTGAACCAGATCGAGCGCCGAATTAGCTGGAATAGCCTGACAGGGGGCGCGCAAAAGACGGGCGCCGGGACTGGCGGAATGCAGTGCTGAAGTATTGAAGGGGTCAGCAGCGCCAGCCGACAAGCTCACGACACATGCAAAAAACGCCACCGGCAGAACGGAGGAAAACCTGAACGCAGATGAAAAACCCATTTCAGTTCCAAACCGGAGTTGATTGAAAATCAGACAGGCAAAGGATAACACCCGTACCTGATGGAATGAAGGCTTGATAATCTTTTCTTACACTCTCTTACATGCCAGACATGCGCCAAGCCAAGGCCAATGCAAATTTGCAACAATCGGGGATAATGCACTCTGACAGCGACATTTTGGCAATCACTCATGCCCCGAATTCTGCTTATCGAAGACGAAACCGCCATTGCCGACACCGTGCTCTACGCGCTGTCCACCGAAGGATTCGAGGCGCAACACGTCACCCTCGGCAGCGCCGGCCTGCAAGCCTTGCGCGCCACATCTTTCGATCTTGTCGTTCTCGATGTCGGCCTACCAGATGCCAGCGGTTTTGAGATTTGCCGCCAGTTACGGACTTTCAGCGACATGCCGGTCATTTTCCTGACCGCCCGCGCCGGCGAGATCGACCGTGTTGTCGGTCTCGAAATCGGCGCTGACGATTACCTGACCAAACCCTTCAGCCCACGCGAACTGGTGGCGCGCATTCGCGTCATCCTGCGCCGCACCGCTCGCCAAAACAATGGCGTTGGAGAACAAGCTGCTCCCAATCTTTTCCATGTTGATGAAGAAAAGGCTCGCATCTCACACGGCCAGCAGCCACTCGATCTGACGCGCTACGAATTCCTGCTCTTCAAAACCCTGCTGGCGCAGCCGGAACGCGTCTTTTCGCGTGAGCAACTGATGCAGCAGGTGTGGACAGCACCCGATCACAGCCTGGAGCGCACCGTCGACACCCACATCAAGACCCTGCGCGCCAAAATCAAGGCCGGCGGCGCGCCCGACCCCATCCGCACCCATCGCGGCATCGGCTACAGTTTCAGTTTCAAACCATGACCATTTCCCTGCGCGTCCTGCTTGGCTACTTCCTCATCGTCGGGCTGGCGGCCTATTTCGTCCTCAATGTTTTCAGTGAGGAGGTCAGGCCTGGCGTGCGGCAAACCATGGAAGAAACCCTGATCGACAGTGCCCAGGTACTCGCCGAACTGGCCGCCCCCGATTTCAAGGCCGGCCGTATTGGCAGTGGCAGTTTTGCG
>Ga0316605_10001428_pt1 | contig 13742 bp, 13 predicted proteins | sample OWC_soil_day20_n_FD_207666 | JGI IMG/M metagenome (GOLD analysis project Ga0316605, IMG submission 207666) | Wetland soil microbial communities from Old Woman Creek delta, Ohio, United States - OWC_soil_day20_noCT | ecosystem: Environmental > Terrestrial > Soil > Wetlands | place: USA: Ohio... | reverse complement strand
TGCGTGACGAAGTGGCCGCCGCAACAGCTGCACTTGGTCAGCGTGAGCATGCCGTTGTCGACGAACTTCACCAGCCTCCAGGCGCGCGTCACGCTCAGCAGCGGCTCCAGCGACTGCGACTGCGTCTGCTCCAGGTACAACTGGTAGGCCTTGATGACGACGTCGATCTCGTCCAGCTCGGACACCTTGTTCAGGTATTCGTGGATGTTCAGGAACAGGCTGGCATGGATGTTGGGCTGCCAGGTCATGAACCAGTCGGTCGAAAAGGGCAGCTGGCCCTTGCTGGGGCTCTTGCCCGCCACTTCCTTGTACAGGCGCAGCAGCCGCTCGTAGCTCAGATCGGTCTCGGATTCCAGCACCTGCAGGCGTGCGCCCAGCTGGATCAGGGTGACCGCGCGCTCGATCTGCCGCGCTTCGGTCAGGATGCTCTTGTTGCGCGCCATGTTCAGGCCGCTTCCTGATGCCGGCCGGCCAGCAGGATCGAGGCATGCAGGCGGTTGACGCTTTCGTTGGCCGCGGCCTTACCATGGCTGGTGAGCAGGCCCCAGACGATGTCGTCGTCCATGCGGAAGCGGCACAGCAGCGTGTTGCTGGCGGCGATCTTCATCATCTGCGCCGGCGTCAGCGCGCCGATCAGCTTGGCGGTGTCTTCGCTCACGCCCAGGCGGTACAGCGCCTGTTCGGTGTCCACGCGGATCAGGCTTTGCGCCAGCATCAGGTAGGACAGGTTGGCTTCACGGATTTCGGCAAGGATCTGGTCGGCAGTCATCGGGGGCTCCTCGGAGATGGTGGGCTGACGTTTCGCTCGGGGCGTGAACGCACTGTAGTTTCGAGAATTGGCCTGTCCCATCAGGCCAGTTCCGTGGCTTGAGTCCCGTTTCTTCCAAGCGCCTTGTCAGACAGATTCCTACAAGATCCGAGCACCGCATGCGGAACAGGCCGCACGCCACGCCCTGTCACGGCATAACCACGACAGCCAAGTTTCAGAGCGGCACACGCCAATAGGCGCCGATGCCGTCGATGTCGTGGATGGGCGCGTCGATGCCCCGCTGTTGGCGATAGTCGGCAATGGCCTTGCGACAGCCTTCCACGGCGCCAAAATCGTCGACGATGACGAAGCCTCCCGGACTCACCTTGTGGCCCAGGGCCTGCAGGGCGTCCATGGTCGAGGCGTACATGTCACCATCCAAACGCAGAATTGCAATGCGATCGATCGGCGCGACGGGCAGCGTGTCCTTGAACCAGCCCTTCAGGAATTTCACTTGATCATCGAGCAGGTCGTACTTCCTGAAGTTCTCTTGCACGGCCTCCAGCGAAACTGCCAGCTCCGTGAAGGTGTGGTGCATGTCACCCTGATCCTGCGTGGGATAGCGCGTGGGGTCCGGCCTGGGCAGCCCGGCAAAGGAATCGGCAACCCAGATGTTTCGATCCACGATGCCGAACACTTTGAGCACCGCACGCATGTAGATGCAGGCGCCGCCGCGCCAAGCACCCGTTTCCACGAAGTCGCCCGGCACCTGCTCGCTGATCGTGTGGCTCATCAGTTCGCGCAGGTTGCGCAGGCGCTCGAACCCGATCATGGTGTGCGCCTTGCCAGGCCAATCCCTGCCTTTGGCCCGCAACAATGGGTTGAAGACCCCGCCCGACCACTGGTCGATCGGTGGGTCCTCGTAGATCACCCCGAGCAGCACCCGCTCCATCAAGTCGAGGTACAGCTGCGCAAGGCGTTCAACGTGGCTCATTCCCACCCCACCAGTTCAGCAGATGACGCATCGCAGCGTTCCCGGTCACTCGCAGAGGCCTGCACTGCGGCGGCGAGGTCCTTGTGGTCCAGATCATCGGGCACCCCACCGAAGCCGGGTTGCATCGTGCGGGCGGTCATTTTCTCGGCCAACGTGGTCGCGGCCTTGCAAAGTGTCACTCTCATGAAATGAGCCGACCCTTCGTCGCATTCCCGAAGGGCGGCATCCAGATACACCAGCTGCTTGATGTGGAAGCGCCAGTCGAACCAGCCCAGGTACCAGAACCAGTCGGCGTAGTAGATCCAGGAGTTGCGATTCATCGCCCTCACGTGCGTCGGATCCTGCCAGGCAGTCGTGGCGCGCTCGTGAGGAACCTCGATCTGCATCTCGCCGCCCTCTCGCAGCAGCAACAGGCAATTGGTCATCAGTCGGGGCAGATCTGCCACATGCTCCAGCACGTTGTTCGCGTAGATGGTGCTGACGCTGGACTCGTGCAGTTCAACCATGCCGAGCGAACCGGTGGCGATTCGCTGCGGCCACACCTGCGGCTTGGCCAAGTCAAGCACCGCATCGGGCTGCGAGGTCTCGAGAATGTCGATATTGAACCAGCCGAGCTGGTAGTCCTTGCCAGAGCCAATGTGCAATCGCGTGGGCCGCCACGGAGCAGCATGCATGCGTTGCGCCTGCACCTTGCGATAGCCGCATGCAAACGCCAGGGCGTCGGCATATTGCTCGATCACGTCGTGAGCTTGGAACGCCGCCAGTTGACGGCGCGCCTGAACCGCAAACTCAGCCGTACCGAAGCGCTGCGAAAAGAAGCTGCAAAGATCGCTCGCGCCGACCCAGAAGACCGTGTCTTCGAACTGCACGGGCGCCTGCGTGCTCGCGGTCCATTCACTGATCACCGGCGTTCCGAGCGACATGCACTGGAATGCGCGCGCCTGTTCGAATCGGGCACTCTCATAGAAGTGGCAGTTGAGCACCGCCTTGGCTTGTTTGACCAGTTCGTCGCGTTCGGGTCCATACACGGGACTGCTGAGCATCGTCACATTGCAACCGCTCGCTTCGATCTGCTGAATGAGGTGCTCACGGCGCGCATTGAGGCTCCCGATGAACAGGATGTCGATGGGTCGGGTTTCGATCGGCATCGGATCGCTCTCGAGATAGGGAGCGTGAGCGAAAGAGATCAGCGGAACGTCGTCGACGTGTGCGGTGTACATGTTGACGTTGGCAGCGTCATAGTCGACCACCGCCGCATTGCCCAGCAGCTTCAGGTAGGCGTCCGAGACCGCCGCGCCGCCCAGGCCCAATTGTTCGAGGTTCACGAACACACAGGTGTAGCGGGAACGAAGATCCGCATCGAAACCCAGGTGCGCGCCGAATATGAAGTTCACGGCGTCGTGGCGCAGCCGATTCTTCGCCAGGGTGACGTCGGCGCCCATGCGCCGAAACTGATGGCGAAAGAATCTGGCCTGATCCAGAAAGCCGAGCGAATGCACGTAGCCCAGCGGCTGAACGATGCAGAGGTGCACATTGGGCAAGTGCATTTGTGGTTCCTTCGGTGTTGCGATAGTGATCGATGCGTTCGTGGTGCGCCGCAACCCAGGGTGGTCAGCGCCAGGACCCGAGCTCTGGCCGGTCCAGGATTTGCTCTTGCAGGCCGAGTTGGAGGCCGATCCCGGGCTGCCGCGAGGCGTGCACCGCCTTCACGGCCGCGTCTCCGCCGCCAAAGGCTGCGGCGGCGCGCCGCGCAGCGCCTGCTGCCACATGCGTTGCAGCAGGGCCTCGAGGTCGCGGGCAAAGGCGGCACCATCGAACAGCGGGCTGCGTTGCTGCTGCTCGCTCAGGTGCCGGCGCAGCGCGGCGCGGCGCGGTGCATCGGCGGCCAGCGCCAGCACCGTGTCGCGGTAGCCGTTCATGTCGTGGCACACCAGCTCGTCGAGTTGCACCGCATGCAGCAGGCTTGCGGCCACACGCTGTGCGAAGGCCCGGCCCTGCAGCGTGACCACCGGGACGCTCACCCACAAGGCCTCGCCGGCGGTGGTGTGGGCATTGCAGGGCCAGGCATCGAGGTAGATGTCGGCGCAGGCCAACCGGCTCAGGTGCTGCTGCAGCGGCACCACCGGGGCGAACAGCAGGCGCTGCGTGTCGATACCGCGCGCCTTGGCCTCGGACCGCAGCGTGTCCTGCACGTTGGTGTTCCACTGCAGCAGCCACAGCATCGCATCGTCGCGCTCGCGCAGCAGCGAGCACCACAGGTCGAAGACCTGCTGCGAGATCTTGTAGGACTGGTGGAAGCCGCACAGCAGCAGCGCGTCCTCGGGCACGCCCCAGTCGGCGCGCGAGCTGGGTTGCGGCCGTTCGCGCCGGGCGTCGTTGGGCTGGTAGCACAGCGGCATCTGGGCGATCTTCTCGGCGAAGTTCGCGGCATCGGCCAGCGGCGTGACCACCGGGTCGCCGATCAGGTAGTCGATGTAGGGTGCGCCGGTGGTGCCCGGAAAGCCCAGCCAGGTCACCTGCAGCGGTGCCGGCCGGGCAGCCAGCACCGGCAGCGGTGCGTCGTAGGTGGCCCCCTTCAGGTCGACCAGGATGTCGATGCCGAGTTCGCGCACACGCCTGGCCACCTGCGCATGACCCAGGCCGCGCAGCTCCTCGAAGTGTTCGACCGCGGCCACCACGCGGCGGCGCAGCGCACTGCCATCATCCGGTCCGGTGGACAGCGCAAAGACCTCGAAGGCCTGGCGGTCGTGATGCTCCAGCACCTGCACCAGCAGCTGGCTGGTGGCGTGGGTGTGGAAGTCGGCCGAGAGATAGCCCAGGCGCAGCCGGCCGCCATGCGCGCGGGCACGCTGCCGCGGTAGCGGCTGCAGCTTGCCGGCGACATGCAGGGCGTAGTGGCGCGCCACCTTCAGCTGTTCTTCGGGGTCGTCGACGAGCACGGCATGGCTGAAGGGCGAGGTTTCCATCGCCTGCTGAGGCGGCACGGCACGCAGCGCCGGTCGCAGGCGCTCCAGCTCGGCATCGGCCTCGGCCCAGCGGCAGGCCTCCCGCTCCAGGAACACGAGCTGCCCGCGCGCTGCCAGCTCGCTGCTGCCCACGCCCAGCGCCACCGCCGTGCGCACGCACTCGGCGGCCTCGGCCTTCATGCCCAGTTGCTTGAACGAGGTGCCCAGGTGGAAATGCAGGTACGGGTCATCGATCTTCAGTGCCAGGGCCTGCAGGAACACCGGTACCGCCTCGGCGTGCCGTGCCGACATCTGCAAGGCCATGGCCAACGACATCAGGTAGGGATGGTCCGGGGCGATGCCCGCCGGCAGCTCGCGCAGGCAGCGCAGCGCTTCGTCGTGCCGGCCCAAGGAAATCAGTGCGTGCGATTCCAGCGTGTAGCCGAGCATCTCGCGCGGGTAGCGCTGGCGCAGTTGACGGGCGCGCTGCACCGCCTCGCCGGCGCGGCCACTCTTGATGAGCGCATGCGCTGCGGCCAGGCCATAGGCACTGTCGGCATGCAGGTCGGTGGCCTGCGCGAAGGCGGCAGCCGCGGCCGGCCAGCGCTCGCGCCGCGCGTGGTCCGCCCCGGCCTGCCAATGGCGGTAGGCCTGCAACTGCAGGCGCGCCGCGGCGGTCGGGCGCTGGGGAATGGGTAGGGCCAGTGACATGGGGGGCGTGCAGTTCGGGCAACTTCTAGGCTAGCCGCCCACCAGGCCCGACGATGACGCGATAAACAGGCGCGCGCGGCGCCAGTTCGCGCTACTGCGCGGCCACCACCGTGGCGACCGTACCCATGGCGGGCTCGGCTGCGCGCATCTGCGCGGCCTGCTCGCGCCAGGACCGCGCCTGGACGGCGTCGCCGAGGCTGCCGAACAACACCGCCAGATTGTGCGCGGCCAGGAAGCTGCCACGGCCGCGCACCGTGTCGGGCAGGGCCGGGTTCTCGCCGATGTCCAGCGCGCGGCGCCAGCTCGATTCGATCATCGGCAGCAGCGCGGCGGCGTGCTGCGGCTGGGCCACCGCCCAGTCGAGCAGCAGGTCGCCGAGCGTGAAGTAGAAGTCGGGCGATTCGGCCCAGCGAGGCATCTCTGCGCTGGCCAGGCCCATGGCCTGTTCGAAGCGGCCCAGCTTCTTCAGCGTGAACAGTTGGCGCAGCACCAGGTCGTGGCGCCACAGCGCCAAGGCATCGACCCGTGCCAGCGCGGCAGCGTAGCAGGGCTCGGCCTCGGCAAAGCGGCCGTGCACCTCGTGGTCCTTGCCCAGTTGGTACCGCAGGTAGGGGTCGTCGTCGTCCTGCAGCGCCTGCTGGAGCAACAGGCGGTTGCGCTCGCCCTTGCGTGCCATCGGGCCGGGCAGGTACCCGTCGTGCAGCAACTGCAGCGCCAGGCGCTGCCGCGGCAACGCCGACACCGGCTGCTCGTGCACCCGACCTCGGAAGTGCACGCCGCGTGGCAGCAGGCGCGGGATCCAGCTCGGCGACTGCTGCACGCCGCCGCCACCGCCGTCGATCAGACTGGATACGCGCAGCACGCCGATGCGCGGCGTGGCGTCTCGCCGCCACAGCGGCAGCGCGTCGGCGTCGGCGCCGATCCACTCATCGGCATCCAGCACCAGGCGCCAGTCGCAACCTGTCAGCGCCAGCGCGGCATTGCGCGCTGCCGAGAAGTCGTCGCACCAGTCCCAATGGCTCACCTGCGCGCCGCAATTCCGCGCCAAGGCCGGCGTGTCGTCCACCGAGCCAGTGTCCAGCACCCACATCTCGTCGACGACGGCGGCGGCGCTGCGCAGGCAGCGTTCGATGCCACGGGCCTCGTCGCGGGCAATCATCACCAGGGCCAGGGAAGTCATGCGCGCAGGGTGTGGGCCGCGCGGCCACGGCGGTCCATCGATTTGCGGCACGCACGGCCGCTTGTTCCATCGATCGGAGCGCCGCGGTTTGCGCCTGCGACTTCCGCAAAGTGCCAACAACTACCACTCAAGTTCCCGAAAGGCCGCTCCGATAACCCTCCCAACGCACCTGAAGATTTCGGGACGTGGTCCGGTTGGCCGGCCGAGAGTCGAGTGGTTTCGCAGCCACGGAACACGCGGTTTGCCGGTGCGGGCGGTGCCGGTCGAGTCGACGCAAGTCGACCCGCCCGGCAGGGGAGTCGGGGCAGAACGGTCTGCCCGGGCGCCTCGGCTTTCGCCGGCAACGGGGCCGGGAGTTCTTGTCCACTTATAGGAGTCCTTTTCATGCCGATGACGATCAACACCAACGTGGTGTCGTTGAACGCTCAACGCAACCTGAGCATGTCGCAATCTTCCCTGGCGACGTCGATGGAGCGCCTGTCCTCCGGTCTGCGTGTCAACAGCGCCCGCGACGACGCTGCTGGCCTGGCCATTGCCGACCGCATGAACTCACAGATCCGCGGTATCAACGTCGCGATCCGCAATGCCAACGACGGCATCTCGCTGGCGCAGACGGCCGAAGGCGCGCTGTCCACCATCACCGACGCTCTGCAGCGCATGCGCGAGCTGGCGGTGCAGGCGCAGAACGGCTCGAACAGCACCGGCGACCGCGCCAACCTCGACACGGAGTACCAGGCGCTGTCGGCGGAGATCACGCGCATTGCCGCGCAAACCAAGTTCAACGGCACCGCCATCGTTGGCGCCAGTGCCGGCGCGCAGGTGTTCCAGGTGGGGCCGAACGGCGGTGACACGCTGACCATCACCACCACCACCGTCACCACGGTGGCCGGCGGCCTGACCACGGCGGCGCTGGCCTCGACCGCGGTGGGCGCGATCGACACTGCGCTGGGCACCATCACCACCAGCCGCGCCAGCTACGGCGCGGCAATGAGCCGCTTCTCGATGGCGATCCAGAACCTGCAGATCACCGGCGAGAACCAGGCGGCGGCACGCGGCCGCATCATGGATGCGGACTTCGCGGCCGAGACGGCGAACCTGTCTCGAGCGCAGATCCTGCAGCAGGCCGGCAGTGCGATGGTGGCGCAGGCCAACCAGCTGCCCAACCAGGTGCTGGCGCTGTTGCGCTGACGCCTCGCCAGGCCCTCGCGGTCTGCACACAAGCCGCCCCTCGGGGCGGCTTTTTGCTTTGTAACCGGCCCATCGCGACGCGGCCATTTCGTTGCCGGACGTATCTGGGATTGACGGGTCAATGCCGGTCTTTTCGGTGCACCCGCGAGCATGCGGCTGCCGAAAATGCCCACAGCAGGCCGCACTTTCACAGGCCTGAAGCAGCCGGCTTCGGTGCCGGCGGGCTCTTGGTTCCTCAAGGAGTGTTCCGTCATGCCGCAAACGATCAATACCAACGTCGCGTCGCTGAACGCCCAGCGCAACCTGAACACGTCGCAGTCTTCGCTGGCCACGTCGATGGAGCGGCTGTCCTCGGGCCTGCGCGTCAATTCCGCCAAGGACGATGCCGCCGGCCTGGCCATTGCCGACCGCATGAACGCGCAGATCCGCGGCATGAACGTCGCCATCCGCAATGCCAATGACGGCATCTCGCTGGCGCAGACGGCCGAAGGCGCGCTGGCCACGATGACCGACGCGCTGCAGCGCATGCGCGAGCTGGCGGTGCAGGCGCAGAACGGCTCCAACGGCACCAGCGACCGGGCCAACCTGGATACCGAGTTCCAGCAGCTCGCGCTGGAAGTGGGCCGCATCGCCACGCAGACCAAGTTCAACGGCACCGCCATCGTCGGCCCCAGCGCCGGCGCACAGGTGTTCCAGGTGGGACCGAACGGCGGCGACACGCTGACCGTGACCACCACGCAGGTAACCACCATTGGCGGCGGCATCACCACCGCCGCGCTGGCATCCACCGCGCTGGCCGACATCGACGCCAAGCTCGACGTCATCAGCACCAGCCGAGCCAGCTACGGTGCGGCCATGAGCCGCTTCTCGATGGCCATCCAGAACCTGCAGATCGCGTCGGAGAACCAGTCGGCGGCCCGCGGCCGCATCATGGATGCCGACTTCGCGGCGGAAACCTCGAACATGTCGCGGGCGCAGATCCTGCAGCAGGCCGGCACGGCCATGGTCGCCCAGGCCAACCAGTTGCCGCAGCAGGTGCTGCAGTTGCTGCGCAGCTGAGGCCGCCGCCAGGCTCTCCCCGGACCCGCCCCGGTGGCACACGGGCGGGTGCTGTCGCTCGCGGCGCCTAAAGTTTTTGCGCGGGCAGCCGAAAGCACGAGTGCGACCTAGGAAAAACCATGGCCACCATCTCTTCCATCGGCATCGGCAGCGGGCTGGACATCGAAAGCGTGATCACCCAGCTGGTCGCGGTCGAGCGTGCGCCCGTGACCAAGCTGCAGACGGAAGCCACCTCGCTGCAGACCAAGCTGTCGACCTACGGCAAGCTGCAGTCGGGCATGGCGGCGCTGCGCGACGCGGCCTCGGCGCTGACCCGTCCCAGCACCTGGAACGCGACCGTCGGGGCGAGCAGCGACACCACGTCGGTGGCTGTCACCACCGGCGCCAGCACCCTGCCCGGCAGCTACTCCATCGAGGTACAGCGCCTGGCCTCGGTGCAGTCCAACGCCACCGGGGTTTATGCCTCGGCCGATGCGCTGGTCGGCGAAGGCACGCTGCACATCGAGCTGGGCACCTGGGGCGCGGGGCAGACCAGCTTCACGCCCAAGGCTGGCGCCACCGCGGTGGACATCACCGTCGGGCCGCCGGCCGAATCGCTGGCGCAACTTCGCGACAAGATCAATGCCTCGAACTCCGGCGTCGTCGCCTCGGTGCTGACCGACGCCAGCGGCGCGCGGCTGGTGCTGCGCTCCGCCGCCACCGGCGAGGCCAACGGATTCCGCGTCGGGGTCAGCGACAACGACGGCAACAATGTCGACGGCATCGGCCTGTCGGCGCTGGCCTTCGACCCGTCGGCCGGCATCCTGACGATGGCCCAGGCGCTGGCCGCGGCCAATGCCGCCGCCAGCCTGAACGGACTGCCGATCGCCTCGGAAAGCAACACGCTGTCGAACGTGCTCGACGGCATGACGCTGACGCTGGGCAAAGTGACCACGGCACCGGTGCTGGTCGAGGCCAAGCCCGACAAGGAATCGATCCGCAAGGCGCTGGACGGCTTCGTCACCGCCTACAACGATCTGAACAAGCTGGTCGCCGAACAGACCAAGTACGACGCGGCCAGCAAGACCGCGGGCGTGCTGCAGGGCGACAGCGCCGCGGTGTCGATCCGCTCGCAGATGCGCAGCCTGCTGGGCAGCAGCAGCGGCGCCTCGGCCATGTTTACCCGCCTGGCGGAGGTGGGCTTCGACGTGCAGACCGACGGCTCGATCAAGCTGGACGAGACCAAGCTCGCCAACGGCCTGGCCAACCTGGGCGAAATGAAGAAGCTGTTCTCCAACAGCGACCTGCTGACACCGGCCAACAACGGCATTGCCACGCAACTGCGCGCCATGGCCGACCAGGTGCTGGGCATCGAAGGCAGCATCAGCACCCGCACCGAGGGCCTGCGCAAACGCATCGACCTCAACCAGGACCGTCAGGAACTGCTCGAGGACCGCATCGCGATGATGGAAAAGCGCTTGCGCGCCCAGTACACCGCGCTGGACCGGCAGATGGCCTCGCTGAACAGCCTGTCGAACTACGTGACACAGCAGCTCAGCGTGCTGAACAGCAGCAGCAACGACAACTAGCGCGCCCGCCCGCCTCCGGCCGCACCCGCGGCCGCGCGTTCGGCACAGCGTCCCGCCGCTCGGGCTCCAGGGACCGGCCGCAGCCTCCCGCCCTGCCTGTCATCGGCCCGTGAGGGCCGCTGAGAACTGGCCCGATTGCCGTACCAGTCCGACGCCACGCGGCGCGCGCGCCTCGCTCAAGTCGCCTGGGTGCGGGCCGATATTCAAGGCAGCCCGCAACCCAAGACGACACCCATGTTCGCGACAGCAACCGTACATGCGCCCCACGCCGGCGCCGGCGCCTACCGGCAGGTGGGCGTGGTCACCGGCGTGTCCGCCGCCTCGCCGCACCAACTGGTGCTGATGCTTTTCGACGGCTTCGACGAGGCGCTGGCGCAGGCCCTGGGCTCGCTGCGCGACGGCGCCATCGAAGCCAAGTGCAGCGCGATCACGCGCGCCGCGCGCATCGTCGACGAGGGCCTGCGCGCCAACCTGGACCTGAACGCCGGCGGCGCCCTGGCGGCCGATCTGCGCGAGCTCTATGCGTACGTCGGCCTGCGCCTGGTCAAGGCCAATCTGGACAACGACGCCGCCGGTATCGAGGAGTGCCGCCGCCTGATGCGGCCTCTTCGCGAAGCCTGGGCCTCGATCGCCACCCAAGCCGCCTGAGACGACGAGCATGAATCACACGGAACAAGACCCCACGATGAGCACATCCGTCCTGAACTACTACGAGGCGATCGAACGGGCCAGCGCCGACATGCTGGATGCAGCCCGCGCCGGCGACTGGGACCAGGTGGTCAAGCTCGAAGGCGCCTGCGTGCTGCTGATCAGCCAGCTCAAGGCGGCCGCGCGCGAGCTGCCGCTGGGCCAGGACGAGGCACGTGTCAAGTCGCGCATCATGCAGCGCATCCTGGTCAACGACGCCGAGGTGCGGCACCTGGCCGAACCCTGGCTGCCCGACCTGCACCGGCTGATGCAGGGCAAGACCACGACGCTGCACTGAACAGCGCGACGCATCGGTCATGTTCCAGGACACCCGACCGGCGGCACTCTGCCCCGACGGCAGCCCCGATGCCTGGGCCGAATTCCGCGTCGCCGACAGCGTCGAGCTGCTGCGGCTGCTCAAGCAGCTGCGCGACGGCAGCGTGCCGGTGACGCTGAGCGCGCCGCAGGGTACGCCTCTGAGCTGCCAGCTGTGGTCGATCGACGCGCCGCAGCGGCAGATCAGCTTCAGCGCCGATGTCGACAGCGTGCACATGCAACGGCTGGCGTACTGCGACGAAGCCGTGGCCGTGGCCTACCTCGACAGCGTGAAGCTGCAGTTCGACCTGGCCGACCTGGTGCTGGTGCACGGCGCCAGCAGCTGCGCACTGTGCGCCCGGCTGCCGGGCGTGCTGTACCGCTTCCAGCGCCGCGCCAGCTTTCGCGTGCGCACCTTCGAACGCCGCGCGCCGCAGGCCACGCTGCGCCACCCTTCGATGCCCGACATGCGGCTGGGCCTGCGCATTGTCGACGTCAGCGTCGGCGGCTGTGCCATGGTGCTGCCCGACGACGTGCCCGCGCTGCAGCCCGGCAGCCGTCTGGCCGGCGTGCGCATCGATCTCGATGGCGACACCGGCTTCGACGCCACGCTGCGCCTGCAGCATGTCAGCGCGATGCACGGCGGCGGCAGCGGCGTGCTGCTGGGCTGCGAGTTCGTCGATCTGGACGGCCAGGCCCAGCGCGCACTGCAGCGCTACATCGATCACACGCAACAGCGGCGGCGCCTGCTGTCGCTGCGCTGACCGTGGCACGGCGCCGGGTTTTGGGCTTCACGCTGGTCGAGCTGTGCGTGGTGCTGGCCGTGGTCGGCGTCCTGGCCAGCATCGCCTGGCCCTCCTACCAGTCGCAGTTGCAGCGCAGTCGCCGCGCCGACGCGGTGGCGGCGCTGCTGCGCCTGCAGTTCGAGCAGGAGAAACACCGGGCGCACCATGGCCTGTATGCGTCGCAGCTGAGCGCGCTGAAAGGCAGCGCCGCACCGCGCAGCGGCGACGGCCTGTACGACATCGAGCTTCGCGGCGGCGGTGATCGCTACGAGGCGCGTGCCATCGCCCGCGCCGACACGCAGGTTGCCAGCGACACCGGCTGTACGGTCTTGAGCCTGCAGGTGCGTGATGGGCTGGCCGACTTCGCGCCCTCGACGCGCTGCTGGAACCGCTGATGCATCGCCCCGTTCGTGGCCTGACGCTGTTGGAGACGATGGTCGCGCTGGCCATCGTCGCGGTGTTGATGACGCTGGCGCTGCCCTCCTTCGGCAGCATGGTGTCGCGGCATCGGTTGAAGGCGGCGGCGGAGCAAATGTCGATGGACCTGGCCGAGCTGCGGCTGCTGGCCGCGCAGCGCGGCCAGCCATTGCATCTGAACCTGAGTGCGGGAGCGCAGTGGTGCTATGCGCTGGCCGTCGCCAGCGGCTGCGACTGCCGCGTGCCACAGGGCTGCCAGCTCAAGACCGTGCGAGCCCAGGACCACCCGGGCGTGAGGCTGCTGGAAGGCCAGGATCTGCGCATCGATCCGCAGCCGGGTCAAGGCGGCGGCGGGGCGCTGCTGCAGGGAAGCGACGGCGCCAGACTGCGTGTCAGCCTGAGCCCACTGGGCCGCCCGAAGGTCTGCGCGCCGACAGCAAGCGTTCCTGGATTCCCGGCCTGCTGAACTCGCGGGTCGCTGCAGCCAGGATGCGGCTTGCGGCGCTTTGCTGCGGTTCGCGAGAGGCTGTTTTCCTTCCCTCGTTCAGCGCATCGCACCGTGCGGCACCCGCCACGGGCTCATGGTGCGGCGGTCGGCCCTGCAGGCCGACTGCACTGTGCGGCTCGGCCCGGTCGAGCGCGGCACAACTCGCTACGCGCTGACGCGCTGCGCTCAGACAAATGCCGCGAGTCAGATGGGAAGGCGCGCACTGCGTGCGCGCCTCGCCCGGGCCTGCGCTGCGCGTCGCCGCACAAATCGCCCCTGCCGGGTGCCGCCCGACGCGAGGTCGGGGCTTGGGCTGCTTGGCGCCGAACACCACGAGCGCCGCCGCGAAGACGGTGCGGGGCAGGACGCGACGCGCCTGTGGGGCGCCGAGAAGCACAGTGACCCTGGCCGCGCGCGCAGCGCGCTTCAACCACTGACTTGGCGCATCTGTCCGAGCGCAGCGCGAAGCGCGTAGCGAGATGCGCCAGGCCAGGGTCGCAAGCATCGCAGGGCAGTGGAGCAGCCGACCGCCCCACCGAAGCGTCGCGGCCTGCCCCGCACCGGCTTCGCCGCCACGCAACTTGCGCACGCATTGCGGACAGTGAATTACCGCAAAGCGCCGGCAGTTGCCCGCCAGTACCCGTCGCGCGAACGCAAG
>Ga0316605_10001427_pt1 | contig 13750 bp, 10 predicted proteins | sample OWC_soil_day20_n_FD_207666 | JGI IMG/M metagenome (GOLD analysis project Ga0316605, IMG submission 207666) | Wetland soil microbial communities from Old Woman Creek delta, Ohio, United States - OWC_soil_day20_noCT | ecosystem: Environmental > Terrestrial > Soil > Wetlands | place: USA: Ohio... | reverse complement strand
TTGCAGCACAAGCATTAGGCGTTATTAAAGAGCTTATTGACGAGCACAAAGTGAGCCGTGAGTGGATTGACCAGCATACAAACATAAATGGCGGGGCTATTGCTTTGGGACACCCTATTGGGGCATCTGGCAACAGAATTCTTGTATCACTTGTACATGAACTGAAAGCTACCGGCAAAAAGGTTGGACTTGCTTCATTGTGCATAGGAGGCGGAATGGGAACTGCAATCGTAGTAAAAGCAGTTTAGGTTCTTTCTATACTTAGGGAAGAGCTGCCTGATATTTAGGCAGCTCTTTTTGGTAAGTACCATTTTTTGTTATAATTTGGAGTGTTAATTAATTTCTGAGTTATGAAAATTAAATATTTGATATCAGTATTACTGCTTGTTGCACTTGGTGCTTCAAGCTTAAGGGCGGGGAACGATCCAAAAAGAGAATTCAGAGGGGCCTGGTATCCTACGGTTGTAAATACAACCTGGAAAAATATGAGTACAGATGAAATTAAAGCCGATATAATTCATAATCTGGATGTATTCAGGAAACTAAATATCAATGCTGTAATTTTTCAGGTACGCCCTCAGGCCGATGCCTTGTTTGTATCCGAACTTGAACCATGGAGCCGCTTCATTACCGGTGTTCAGGGAAAGGCACCCAACCCTCTGTTTGATCCTGCACAGTTTGTAATCGAAGAGTGTCATAAAAGAGGAATGGAATTCCATGCGTGGTTCAATCCATACAGAGTCACTTCGAACAAAAACGAGATACTTGCTCCCAATCACCTCTATTTCAGCAAGCCTGAGCTTTTCTTGCAATATGGGCCACAGTTATACTTCGACCCGGGAAGACCCGGTTCAAGAGAGCATCTGAAAAAAGTAATTGCAGATTTTGTCGCACGATACGATGTGGATGCAATTCACTTTGATGATTATTTTTACCCATACAGGCTTCCATATCTTGAATTTCCGGACGAAGAGTCATTTCTTTTGTATCACAGGGCAGACGGATTTGGCCGTTTCGACAAAAACAGCTGGCGAAGGAATAATGTAAATATTCTTGTAAAAGAGCTGAGTGAAACCATTAAATCAATAAAACCGTGGGTGAAATTCGGAATCAGTCCGTTTGGGGTCTGGAGAAACAATACTGTTGACCCGAACGGGTCCGAATCATCTTCTCTTCAGACAAATTATGACGATTTGTTTGCCGATATATTGTTGTGGACTAAAATGGGCTGGATTGACTACAATGCGCCTCAGCTTTACTGGGAAATAGGACATTCAAGAGTTAACTACGCTCCATTGGTAAAATGGTGGTCGAAAAACAGTAACGGTGTAAACCTTTACATCGGGCAGAGCATATCTAATCAGCTCGAAATCAAGAATCGCAACGGAGACCTTGTTAACCAGCTATTCAGAAAAATGGAAATGGTACGAAACGACTCAAATATTAAGGGTAATATATGGTGGTCCGGGCTGAGTTTTGAAAATCATCCAAAACTGGTTGATTCTCTTGAGACAAATTACCAGAGATATCCTGCACTTATGCCAAAGTATAAAAACATCGATACAATTCCTCCAAAACCTGCTTATAATCTTAAATACCTAAAAGGTTACCTGACCTGGAGCTCTCCGGAATTTGCAACAGAGATGGACAGGGCTGTTTTCTATGTAGTTTACAGATTTGGTGCAGGAGAATCTGTTAATCTGGATAATCCCTCAAAGATTGTTTCAATTGTAAGGGATGCTACTAAATTCAAAATTGATGGAAAAAAAGGGGTAAAATATGTCGTTACCGCCCTCGACCGGCTTCAGAATGAAAGCATTCCTTCAAATTCAGTTTCCAGATAATTTTTCAATCTCGGATTTTGATTTTGACGTGATTACAAGATATACGCCTGCAAAGATTAATGCAGCCGATAGTGGTTTAGTCCAGTTGAGAACATCCTGTCCTATAGAGATTGCAATCACAGAAGCAAGAACAGGCTGTATATAATTAAACATGCTCACTGTTGTCGGCTTAAGCATTTGAAGAGCAAATGCAACAAGCAGGTATGCGGCAAAAGTTCCCATAAGCAAAGCATAACCCAGTTCAAAATATACTCCGGCAGAGGCACCTGGATTTATTGAAACGTACTTCCAGGTAAACGGAAGAGAAATAAACATTCCATAGAAAAATATCCATTTCATTACATGAATGGGAGAGTGGTTCATCATTAGCGGGCGCACAATAACAAGATATAACGCATATACGAAGCAGCTGATGAGCACTATGAGATTCCCTTCAAGTGTGCCAGTCTGGTTAAATCCTCCGCTCTTTGCAGTATAAAGTATAAGCGCAGCTCCGGCCATCCCGATAAATACCCCCGATGCTTTCTTAAAAGTGACATGCTCCTTTATTATGAGAGCTGCAAAAATCATTGTTATTATAGGAGTTATGGTTATAATAAGCGAAGCATCAACGGGAGATGTTTTCGCAAGACCGGCCAAAAACGAAAGCTGGTTTAACGTAGTTCCAAAAATTCCACTAAAAAACAAAAGGACATGTTCTTTGGGTGAAAATGATTTCCCGTCTTTATTACTAATAATAAACGATAGAAGAAGAAATGAAATAAAGGCAAATGTTATTCTAAGCTGAGACAGTCCAAACGGGTCTATCCATCTTGGCGTGATTTCTCTCGAAACAGGAAGATTAATAGCAAAAAGGGTATTTGCAGCAACAATAAGCAATATTCCCTTTGTTCTGTCCGATAGCCCGGAGTACCATTTATTCATTCCTGTGCTTTATTTGGTGCAACTCCTGCTCTCTTACAATTTCTGCAGCTTTAGCAAGTGCCAGTTGGATATGCGGGAAAATATACTCTCTTCCGATTTCATCTGCAAACCCCGACTTCGAAAGAGTCTCGAGCACATTTTCACTAACTCCGGAAAGAATAACATGAATTCTTTCCTTTCTGGACCTTTTCCATAAATTCCTGAGGTTATTAAGTCCGGTAGAATCCATAAAAGGCACCTTCCTCATTCGTATAACCCTTACTTTCAATACATGGTGTGATGTAACATCAAGTTCGTCCAGCTTATTTGCGAGCCCGAAAAAGAAAGGGCCGTCAATCTCATAGACTTCAACTCCTTTGGGAATGTCCAGAATTTCGATATCACTGGTATTTTCATCGTTTTCCGTTCCCGATAAAAAAGGTTGTCCGATTACTGTGATGGTAGATGTTTCTGAAACCCGTTTTACAAACAGAATAATGGCAAGTACTACACCAACCTCAATGGCAACAGTTAAATCGACAATTACTGTCAGAAAGAATGTAAGAAGCAAAACAGCAACATCGGCTCTGTGTCCTTTCATCAGATATTTGAATGTTCTCCATTCACTCATGTTGTAGGCAACAATTATCAGAATTGCGGCAAGACACGATAGTGGTATATATACCGCATATGGCATTAAAAACAAAAATATAATTATCAGGACAATTGCGTGAATGATACCGGCAACGGGAGTCTTTCCTCCGTTATTAATGTTTGCCATCGTTCTGGCAATAGCTCCGGTAGCAGGAATACCTCCAAAAAATGGTGTAACGATATTTGCTATTCCCTGGCCTATAAGTTCTGTGTTTGAGTCGTGTTTTTTCCCGGTAACCCCGTCTGCGACCATTGCCGATAGTAAGGACTCAATTGCGCAAAGCAATGCGATTGTAATAGCGGGCTGAAAAAGCAATTTGACTGCCTCAAAATCAATTTTTGGCGTTACTGGTTTTGGAAGCGGTATTCCCCCGGCAAGTTCGGGAAATTTACTGCCGATAGTGGCAAATTCAATACCCATATAGCGGGAAAGAATAAGAGCAGCTATGGTTCCGAATATAATTGCAATAAGGGAACCCGGGACTTTTGTAGTAATTTTTGGCCAGAATATTATTATAAACAGGCAAAATAATCCAAGGGCAGTTTCCCAGAGATTAATCGTTGATATGTTCTGAAAATAGCTTATCCATTTAGGAATAAATTCGGAAGGGACTTCATTTATTGTGAGACCGAATAAATCCTTTATTTGTGTGGAGAAAATAACAAGGGCAATCCCGCTGGTAAAACCAACAACAATAGGATAGGGGATAAAACGGATGATATTGCCGAGTTTGAAAACTCCCATAGCCACAAGCATTATCCCTGCAAGTACTGTTGCGATTATTAGCCCGGACATACCGTACTTGGATACAATTCCAAAAACAATTACAATAAATGCTCCGGTCGGTCCTCCAATCAGAAAGTTTGACCCGCCAAAAATTGAAGTCAGCAAACCTGCAACAATAGCCGTTATCAGTCCTTGCTGCGGAGTCACACCGGATGCGATACCGAATGCAATGGCAAGTGGCAGGGCTATTATTCCTACAATAATTCCGGCAATAAGATCGGATGTGAATTTTTTCTTGTTATAACCGCTGTCTTTTCTGAAAAGGCCGAAAAATTTTGGCCGAAAGACCGAAGATATCTGAAAATCCATTATATAAACTTTTGATTGAGGGCGCAAAAGTAACAATTATAATCTACCCAATCAACTTAAACAATTCCTCCGCCTTTTTAATAATCTCTTTATTGTCAGATTGACTGCTTATTATAGCGTCCGGCTTAAGGTAATAAAGTTTATTTTCCGAACGAAACCTCTTTTCTCCTCCACCGGTAATGTTGAGCATTAAAATCTTTTCACGTTCTACTTTACCGGAATTTATACTTTTAATCATGCCGGAGAGAGCTATTCCTGCAGCAGGGTGTATATCAATTCCTTCTGTTTGTTCAAACAAAATACAGGCTTTCTCCAGTTCTCCGTTGTCTGCAATTTCGATATCTCCGTTAGTATCGGACAAAGCATCAAACAAACCTCCGGGAACAGAGTAGGGAGGTCTGCGGTTTGAGAGAACTTTTGCAGCAATGAGCAATGCTTTTTGTCTTGATTCGTCTTCATCTGCAGGAAGAAGGTCGCGGCTGGAGACTTTCCATGCATCATACATAGGGGTAAACGGGATGTTCTGAGATGGGACAAGTGTCATTTTATGGTTCCCGTATCTTCCGTCTTCGATCAGCCTCAAATTGGCTTCCCATGCTGCAATAGTGCCTGTCCCGCTTCCTATCGCCTGAAAGTAGTAGTCAGGAATACGTCCGATTGTTGTTGCGGCAGAAAGAACTGTTGTCCCCATGCCATCTCTTCTCGCTACATTTTTTGCACCGCCTTCTTCAAAGAACATTTCGGACAAACAAATTTTGTTTGCAAGGTCAATTGCATCGTAATAATCCGATCCTGTTGGTGTTGATATCAGTTTTACACAATTGTTTATTGGAGTGTCAAACCACAGAGCATCCAGGTTGTCCTCCGGAACGACAATCAAAAGAGGAATATTGTTTTCTGAACAGACCTTGGCAAAAGCCCGCGAAGTATTTCCCGCAGAAGCTACAACAATAACTCCCTTCTGTTCCGGTTTTAATCTTGCGCAAACAGAATAGGCCTCGGTCTCTTTAAAAGAACATGTATCCATCTTTGCTCCAATTTCCGGCCAGTAACCGCTAAAAGTTATATACAGGTTTTCCAGATCCAACACTTTAGCAAGTTTCTCGCTTTTATACGTAACAGGAAATGAAGAGTTTGCAAGTTGTCTGCTGATAGGCAGCCAGTCCGAAAATTTATAGAAACCGTGGGAATCGTCTTTCAGATTGAGTTGCTTAGTATTATAAACCGCTCTTATTAATGATGGTTTGCTGTAATTAGGGTCTGAAAGCAGCCATCCTGAGTCGTCAAAAATATCGCCGGTAGCGATGTTCTGTAATTTATATTTTGTCATATAGTACAAAAATATCTATTTTCGAATTGTCCTGCAATACTATTATTATCTTTTATACCATCTGCTCTGCAACAATCTGTGCAATATCTGCAGTAGGTTTGCCGTTAATGTTTTTAAAGCTTTTATAACACAACGGACAAGCAGTTACCAATTCATCCGGATTGTTCTCAAAAAGAGTGGCAAGAGCTGCTTTTGTAATCCCGTTCCGTTCCTCTTTATCAAGCGAGAGACTGCCAAGACTTCCTCCACAGCAATGGCTCTTTCCCCTCTCTTCCGAAGCAAATCTTAATTCTCCTGCCTTCATTAAAATCTCTCTGGGCTGTTCAAAAATTCCGGAACCTCTCCCAAGGTCGCAAGGGTCGTGAAAAACGAAACTCTTGCCGGATTTGTTTAATGCTATTTTCCCTTCATTAAGGAGCCGGTTTATATATTCTGTATGATGGACAACTTCAATTCCCGGAAGATCATATTCTTCCTTGAAAACCTTGTAACAGATAGGGCAGGAGAGCAAAAGTGTTTTTGCACCCGAATTAATTATTGTCTGCCTGTTTTTTTCAATAAGCTCTTTTGCGGAATATGTGTCTCCCGAAAGCATTAAAGGCCTTCCACAGCAAATTGAACCATCTTTGTCCATAAATGAAAACAGTATACCTGATTTCTGCAGAATTTTAAAAAGAGAGTTGTAAATAACAGGAGTCAGATGGGTCATACAACCTGCGTAGTAAAGGACATCTGATTTATTTACATTTGTGTGAACTTCTGACAGATATGCCATGCGGAGTCTCTTTTCGGAGATTTCCTCTTCTCTTTTTAATACTTTAAGTTTGCAGCTGTCTATTTCTACCGGACACATCTCAACGCATCTCCCGCACATAAGACATTTGTCTGCATGGTTCATTGACTCCGGCAACCTTCGACGCATCAACCTCAGGTAATATACCGAAGTAAGCTTTGAATTTTCACTCTTTACTGCCATAGGGCATGCATCAATACAAATACCGCAGCTTGAGCAGGAATATATTTCACTTTCGGCATAGCCATCTCTTGAAGATGTTGCCCTGATACCTGAGTTTCTCATCCATATAAGAAAAATTTCTGTTGGAATATGCATGTATCTGGAAAACGGGAGGGCAAACAAAAATGCGCCAAGAGTGAGTGAATATGCCCACCATACAGGCTGTATAAGACTTTCGTTTGTTGCAAATGTATTGAATACTCTGTTGATTGATATTGTTAAAAAGCTTCCGCCGCTTATTCCTGCAGTAAAACTTTCTGCAAATAGCCTTAGGGGAAATATGAGCCAAAGTGAATATAATGCAATCTTATCACCGGTTCTTAGTTTAGTTGTTCTTTTCATCCCTACAATGGCAGAACGGAATCTTTTATAAATGGCAATTCCCACGCCCGATAGAACTATTAAAAGAAACAGGTCCATAAGGAAAAAGAAAAAATCTCCTCTCAGGGTCTCGTGGGTTTTCATAACAAAATACCGGAAGAAAACTGGATAATATAGCACTCCCATCCGTTGAGGAGTATAAAGCATAACCTCAATATGGCCAATGAAAATGAGCATGAACCATCCAAAGGCGATGCTTGCATGCATATAGCCAAGCCTTATGTTTCTTTTAAAAATCTTAATGTGCAAAAGACAATCGGCAATTATGTCCCAGAGAGTTTTAAAAATAGCAAAGGAGAATGTGTGTTTAAGCAGTTTCATTTTCTCTTCTGCCGACAGCTTTGCTATAATTTTAAATCCTCCCACAGAAAGGTATAGAATAATAAAAACCATTCCCAGGGTAAACGGGATGACAAATGGGTCAAATGCAAAAACTATACGCTCTCTCATATTACCCTTTATTTAATTTTCTTTTTATCAAAGCTATTGCGTGTCTTGTGTTAATGCCGCGCGGACAAACAAGAGTACATTTTCCGCACATCATACAACCTTCCAGAAGAGCAACGGCTTCTGTATCCATTCCTGCTTCCAGCAGATGCAACGCTTTTCTAAAGCTGATTTTGTCGAAAACTCCTGCACTGCAGGAAGCAACACATGAACCACAAGAGATGCAAGTTGAAATACCCGGTTCGCCGGCAAGAATTTGCCTGAAAAGAGAGTTGTCCGAAACATCCAGATCAATCTGGGAACTGGGTGAAAGCCGGTATCCGAAACGGTTCATTGGATGGCTTTGTTTGAAAGGTAATTGTGGATAGCAAGAGCAGATGCCCTGGCTTCGCTCAATGTCTCGGGAATAGTTTTGGGGCCGGTGACGGCACCTGCAAGAAAAATACCCTCTTTCCCGCTGTCATACATTTTTGTTATTGTATCGGCAGGCTCAATAAACCCATCTTCTGCTCTGTTTAAAGAGAGAATCCCGGAAAGTTCCTCAATTGAACTATTGCTTATCATTCCAGTCATCAGGACAAGAAGGTCAAGCGATACCTTTAATGGTTTGGACGAAAGTGTATCCTCTGCCTTAATAACAACTTTACCGGTAAAATCTTCCGATACCTCAGAAACTCTGCCTCTTATAAATCTTACCCTGTATTTATTTTGTGCTTTCAGATAGAGATCTTCGTATTTTCTTCCAAACATTCTCAAATCCATATAGAAACAGAATACTTCTGAATCAGGAAATTTCTCTTTAATTTCACAGGCCTGTTTAACAGCTGTAACGCAACACACTTTTGAACACTGTCTGTTGCAGATTTTCTCATCTCTCGATCCAACACAATGGACGAAACCTACTTTAGAAGGATTATTTATATTTACTCCTTTACCGGTTTTAAACCATTTTTCCAAATCGGAGCTTGTGATTACTCCATTGTAAATACCATAGCCGTATTCCTCTTTTTTTTCTGCAGGGAATAGTGAAAATCCTGCGCAGACTAAAATAGCAGAAACGATTTCTTCTTTTCCTCCGGAAAGCTTAACCCGGAAGTGGTTCCCCTCTTTATCCGCCTGCTCGACAATCGTATTGAGATATACCGGAGTATGCTCTACCGGCTTGATTAATTTATACAATACTGTTTCGGCACTCTCTCCTTCGGGGAAAAGCCTGTCCCATTTGGCAAGATGCCCACCCAGTGTATCGTCTTTTTCAACAATTACAGGCTTATAGCCAAGGAGGTTCAGCTGATTTGCTGCTTCGAGCCCGGCAGGCCCGCCTCCGATAATTAATACCCTGTCTGTCATATTTTGTATTTATCCTCTTTGTTGTATGTAATCCCGATTTTATCCAGCAGCGGTTCAACTGCGGTCTGGTGCATTTGCAAACCAAGATCCCATGGGTCATAACCAAGAACGAGTCCGGCAACCTCTTCATAAGTAAATACGGGAATTCCTTTTGAGTCCGCTCCATATGTCTTTCCTTCAAGCTCCTCAATTACATATTGCCAGCGATCCAGAAAATAAGGACAACCCGGGCAGTTTGTGATTATCATATCGGGTTTGAAAGGAGCCATGGATTCGAATTTCTTGTGAGTATTCGATAAAGAGTAACCTCTGTTTGCCTGGACAAGATATTGCCGGAACCCGAAACCGCAGCAGTGCCTTCTCTCCGGGTAATCAATTACTGTTCCTCCCCACGCTTCTGCCATTCCGGTAAGCACATACGGATATTCAGCACCGCCAACTCCCTTTGAAGGGAACATTTTAGAATAGTGACAGCCAATATGTTCAACAACTCTTAGCGGTTCTCCTGTATTCTTGTTCACCAGCCGGTATTTCCCGTTTTCAAGAATCTTATTTCTCAGCTTATAAATTACATCACTTGCGTGCACAACGCTTTTAGGTATTTTGAATTCCCGTTTTGATGCTTCCCACAGAAGCTCCCTGATTTTAGCTTCCAACTCAGGGTAGTGAAACCAGGTATTGATTATTTCGTTATATATTCCAAAAGAGGTAATACAGGAACAAACATAATTTTCATAACCGGCTTCGGTCATCAGGGCAAACTGGCGTGCAACAATTGTCATTAATGTTTCCTGAGGGATTGAATCACTGTGATATGCAATACCCCCACAAGTTGTATGGTGTGGAGTTTCAAAAAAGTCCAGTCCAAGTCTGTCTCTAACGATATCTAAAAATACTTTTTCAGAAGCAGGAAAGAAGTTCTGGCGTATACAGCTTCTTACATAAAAATAATGATCATCCGGTATATCCTTTTGGTATTCACTCCAGATTTTCTTTTTCCCTTCTACAATCATAATTTCTTATATGTAATGTTCTTCTGAGTTTATTGTAAATATTTGTCTGCAATATTCCTCATCACTTAATCCTAACTCTTTGGCCCGTTTTTTTGAAATTGTTTCGATTTTTTCCATACGCTCTGTCGCTCCGGTTACATCAAATATTCTTTTTAGTTCATCCAAATCGCTTTGAGGAATTTTTCTCAGGATTCCCGGGCCCTCACCATCAAGATTAGAACCTACTCTTTTATGAACGGCCTCAAGATTATCTTCTATCCATTTTCCAACAGGTCCGTTCTCCGGATGGTCGGAATAATGAAAAGTTCTTGGATACACGCAATATCCATAGTTAAGGATATTGCCGCACAAAGCCCTGTTAAGGACTAATTGCTGTCGTCCTTTTTCGGAATCAATGAAGTATCCGAGTTCCTGGGAGAGATTTCTCAGTGCCTGAATAATAAGCCCCGGGCCATTCTTTCTGGGACATCTTGTAATGCAGGACATACATTGTCCGCAATACCAAATAGTTTCACTCCTGAGTAGTTTCTCAATTTCGGCCTCGTCTTTTGACTGAACTGTATCAGTTATGATTCTGGGATCATATTTGTAAAATTCGGCAGCAGGGCAGATTGCCGTGCAGGTACCACAATTTATACAGGCATTGAGTCCCTCTTTAAAGCGGTAGTCCTCCATCAGCCTGTCGTAAAGCATTCCCATTATTTTTTAATTCTCATTTTTTCTCAAGCGAATCGATGTTTTTTGCCATCTTGTTGAGAACATTGATAAATATCAGTAACTCTTCTTTTGGAATATCCCGGATAATTCCATCGGTCGATTCCAAAGCAATCTTTGTTATTTCTTCCTTTATTATTATTGCCCTTTCCGTAATGTGGATCTGGTTTAACCGGCGATCCGACTTGTCAGAAATTCTGTTGACCAGTCCTTTCTTTTCAAGTGCATCAATTAGTTTCGTTACGGAATTCTTATCTTTGAAAATAATATCTGCAATTTTTTGCTGAGATAAAACTCCTTCGTCCCAGAGAGTATCCATGACAAGAAATTGTTCAGGTGTAAGATTAAAACCGTGTTTCTGGAAAATGGAATTCATGTATTGCTTGAATTTGCAATGGACCAGATTTAGAAATACACCCACCTGTTTATTAAGTATCATATTTGATAGTATATGCTTTTACTATTGCAAATATAACCCTTTTTTCATTAATTTGTAATAGTGATAAGTATTTTATCAACAATCTCAATTTAGGCTATGAACACCCTTGTAATATTGCTCGCAACCCTTCTGATTATTATCCTTTTGGTATTTTTGATTATGAAGTTTGCATCCTTTTCCGAAAACCTGAGAAGAGTAGAAACTGCATTCAAAGATGATATGAGGTTTCTAACGTCGGAGATTCAAAACATTGGTAAAGAGAACAGAGGTGAACTATCGGATTCTCTAAAGGAGTTTTCTGCTCAAATAACATTAAATATGAAGGCATTTCAGGAGTCCTCGGATAAAAGCCTGGCACTTCTTTCAGAACTTCAGCGGGAAAAACTCTCACAAATAGAAAACCGGCAGAGTGAGATGATTAAAAATACCGAAGCAAAGCTTGAGCAGATAAGAGTCACCGTTGCAGAGAAGCTTGAAAAAACTCTGAGCGACAGGTTGGGACAAAGTTTTGAAACAGTAGGGAAACAACTTATGGAGGTGCAAAGAGGGCTGGGTGAAATGCAAACTCTTGCACAGGATGTTGGCGGGTTAAAGCGGGTATTAAGCAATGTGAAAATGAGGGGTGGAATAGGGGAGGTTCAGCTTTCAATGCTCCTTGAGCAGATACTAGCCCCTGAACAGTATGAATCCAATGTAAAGACAAAACACAACGGGAAAGATTTTGTGGAATTTGCAATTAAGCTTCCCGGGAAAGATGAACAAAACAAATACATCTGGCTTCCAATTGATGCAAAGTTTCCAAAAGAGTATTATGAATCTCTTCAGAATGCCTATGATACTGGAGATATAATTAAAATCGACAAGGAGCAGAAGGTTCTGGAAAATGCCATAAAAAGCATGGCAAAAGATATATGCGATAAATATATAGACCCGCCTTATACAACGGATTTTGCAATAATGTTTCTGCCTTTTGAGGGTATTTTTGCAGAAGTTGTGCGCAAAGCCTCTTTACTTGAGGAGATTCAGCAAAAATACAAGGTACTCATTACCGGTCCAACAACATTTGCAGCAATACTCAATTCTCTGCATATGGGATTCCGCACTCTTGCAATTGAAAAGCGGAGCAGCGAAGTATGGACAATACTGGGAGCTGTTAAAAGGGAGTTTGATATTTTCGGCGGACTGCTCAATAAAGCACAGAAAAATATTCAGGGAGGTCTGGACGATATTGACAAACTTGTGGGTACAAGAACTAAAGCAATTCAAAGAAAACTTCGCGGGGTAGAGTCTCTTGATGAAGAAACCACCAAACTTATAATGGAAGGTTCTCAAAGCGAAAAAGCCACGATGGAAGAGGATGAGTAAGTCTTAGAGTGCCTCTATTGTTGCTTTCACTCTGACCGCGAGTTGCATTTATCTCAGCCATCTATACATTTCCAACTAATTGTTTCGGGCTTGTGCGTCCTCCTCCGCTGCGATTCGGCCGGAGGGAGCCAGGCGACTGAGGACGCACAAGCCCGAAGCAGTTAGTTGGCTGTGTACAGATTGCAGAGAAATGACACAACTCGCAGCTGGAGACAGCAATATAAACAGAAGGCTGCCTAATTTAGGCAGCCTCTGCTTTTTACCCTATTAAGTTGGTATTACGACTTATATTCGTCCCAGCTCTTAATCTGGATCTGATCTATTGATATTGTGCAAAATGCATTTATAAAAGCAGATGCAAGACGCGCATTTGTGATAAGCGGAATATTAAGGTCAATAGCTGTTCTTCTAATTTTATAACCATTGTCAAGCTCAACCTGAGTAAGATTTTTTGGAATATTAATAACAAAATCGATCTCTTTCGAATGGAGCATTTGCATAGCCTGAGGTTCCATTCCGGTTTCGCTTGGCCAGAAAACCTTAGTCGCAGGCACATTATTCTCAACAAGAAATCTGTGGCTGCCGCCCGTTGCAAAAAGTTTATATCCCTTATCAATAAGTAGCTTAGACGCAGACAGTAGTTCGGCCTTTTGCTTGGCATCCCCGGAAGATATCAGTATTCCCTTCTTTGGAATTTTATATCCTACAGAAAGCATTGATTTGAGTACCGCTTCGTTTGTATCGTCTCCAATGCATCCTACTTCTCCGGTTGACGCCATATCAACACCAAGAACGGGATCTGCTTTCTGGAGCCTTGAGAAGGAGAATTGAGAGGCCTTGATTCCTACATAATCAAGGTCAAAGGCACTTTTGTTCGGAGCTGAAACCTTTTCTCCAATCATTACTCTTGTTGCGAGTTCAATAAAATTAATCTTTATAACCTTTGAAACAAAAGGGAAACTTCTGGAAGCCCTGAGGTTGCATTCAATAACTTTTATATCATTCTCCTTTGCAAGAAACTGAATATTGAAAGGCCCCGAAATCATTAGCTCCTGAGCAATCTTGCGGGCTATCTTTTTAATTCTCCGTCCTGTTTCGATGTACAGCTTTTGAGGTGGAAACTGAATTGTAGCATCACCTGAATGGACCCCTGCAAATTCTATGTGTTCGGAAATAGCATATGCGATAATTTCGCCCTT
>Ga0316605_10001422_pt1 | contig 13765 bp, 9 predicted proteins | sample OWC_soil_day20_n_FD_207666 | JGI IMG/M metagenome (GOLD analysis project Ga0316605, IMG submission 207666) | Wetland soil microbial communities from Old Woman Creek delta, Ohio, United States - OWC_soil_day20_noCT | ecosystem: Environmental > Terrestrial > Soil > Wetlands | place: USA: Ohio... | reverse complement strand
AAATATGGTCTCAACGATCCACAACAGTGCGATAACAGCCAGGACTTTTGGCGCAACTGTTCAGGCGAGGAGAGACTCAGTGCTGTCGAGGTGCTTCGCCGTCAGTTCGGCAAGTTCCCCAAAGGAGAGGGGTATGACGGTAGCGCAAGACTTCGAAGAGTTCTTCGGATCGTGCAATAAATGCGACGTGGAGTACGTGGTCGTGGGAGGCTATGCTTTCGCGTTCCACGCTCATCCGCGTTACACGGGAGATATGGACGTGTTTGTTCGCCCATCCGAGGAGAACGCTCAACGAGTCATGGGGGCACTTCGTGACTTCGGGTTCGCGCTCTCGTCGCTAACGTGGCGCGATTTCGCCGCAGCTGGACACGTGGTCCAGCTGGGATATCCGCCCCTGCGCATCGACATCTTGACCTCCATAGATGGGGTCAGCTTTGATGAGGCGTGGTCTCGTAAGGTCGCGACACACTATGGCGAGCAACACATCTGGCTGCTCTCCAAAGAGGATCTGATCCGGAACAAGAGAGCATCGGGTCGAAAGCAGGATCTGCTCGATCTGGAGAGTCTTGCCTGAGCAACACGAACTTTCGCGTCGCAACGGGGAGATCGACAGTATGCGACACTCTCCTTCAGCGAAGGGAACTGCAGCATATCCACAAAACCCACCATGAACCGCTGAACCTCGAACGCGTTGAGCTGATATTCTCCACTACACGTAGGACAATACAATGAATCGATCCTGGAACAGACGTGACGCCCTGAAAGCCATCGGCATAACGGCCGCCGGTGTGATGATCCCCAACGGGGCATATGCCGACCTCGTTCCTCAACCCATCGAGTTTCCTGATGACACAGCGCTCAGGCAAATCGACAAACCGGTGACAGCCATCGTCGCCGGAGCTGGCAATCGCGGGAACGTCTACGCGTCCTATTCCGAACGAAATCCTTCCGCACTGAAGATTGTCGGCTTCGCCGAACCTATCCCGTTCCGCAGCAAACGATTCGCCGATCGGTACAAGATCTCCGCCGAGCGGCAGTTCAAGACCTGGGAAGACATCTTCAAGGTGAAGAAGTTCGCCGACGCGGTCATCATCACCACACCGGACGCACTCCACTACGGTCCGGCGATGGCGGCACTCGAGATGGGATATGACCTACTGCTTGAGAAACCGATTGCACAGTCATGGCAGCAGTGTTCGGATATCATGAACCTCGCGATCAGAAAGGATCGTATCGTCGCAATCTGTCATGTCCTGCGTTATGCCCCGTTCTTCCGCAAGATGAAGGAGATCGTGGATTCAGGCGTTCTCGGAAAGATGGTGAGCATCCAGCTCATGGAGCCCGTCGAACATATTCACATGTCGCATTCATTCGTTCGGGGCAACTGGCGGAACTCGAGAGAGTCCAATCCGATGCTGCTGGCGAAGTCGTGCCATGATCTGGACCTTCTCCTCTGGCTGACGAACAAGCATTGTACGCGGATCGGCTCTTTTGGGTCCCTGACATGGTTCAGAAAGGAAAACGCCCCTCAGGGAAGCACGGACCGATGCACAGGAGGATGTGCTGTAGAGGCGACGTGTCCGTATTCGGCACTCAAGATTTATTATAGAAACCGGTCGTGGCTGCATCACATGGACCTTCCCGCCGAAGGTGACAAGGGACCCGCAATCCTGGATCAGTTGAAGAATGGTCCGTACGGCCGTTGTGTCTATCACTGTGACAATGACGTGGTCGATCATCAAGTCGTGTCGATGCAGTTTGAGGATGGCATAACGGCGAATTTCAACATGGAAGCGCACACGAGCTATGCTGGACGCCGAATCCGGATCATGGGAACGGAGGGAGATTTGATCGGGGATGAGAGAGATCTTCTCGTTTCCAATTTCAAGACGGACATGGTCGCCCGGTGGAACGTGGATGAACACGCCGCTACTGCATCGGGACATGGTGGAGGGGACTATGGTCTTGCCTACGCGTTCGCACAGGCGGTCTCACAACACAATCCCGCTCCACTCTCAACGACGATTAGCAGTGCGATGGAGAGTCATCTGATGGCGTTCCGGGCGGAGGAAGCGCGTGCGGAAGGAACGACGAAAGCGGTGGGTGAAGCTCGCTAGCTCCTGTGTCGGGCCGGTAGAAGCGCTGACTGTTCCGATGATTGCGTGTAGACCCGCAAGCACGATGGTTACGCAAACGCCGTGATGAATTGACCGTATCGCGGCTTGTGTTTGGGGTTCCGACCACCTCCAGCGACAGCCCAGATCATCAAGTAATCAGCCCGCCGCCAGTCGCTGCACTTCGCGGCGAAGGGTGCTCTTCACGGCGGACCACGTGACATTCAAGAGCATCCTTGGCATCCGCTCCGACTCCGCAACATCAAAATACACGAGAGAGCGGAGGAGATGAAAGATCTCAGTCACTGCGTACTTCCGTCTGTACAGCGAAAGTATGCTCTCCAGCGGCATGCCGAACTTAAGGAGTGCGAAGACATCGACGAAGTCTTTTCTTGCTCCCCGTTGGGCAACTGCTGAGATTTTCATGCAAGCGATGTCCTCGGGTGATGCAAGCATACTGCCATGCGACGTCAGCCGGACGGGTGACCTAAGGATGGGGTACCGCTACTCATAGAATGCCGTGCGCACTCCTGATACAGATCCCACAAGTGTGTCTCTGTCGATCTGCCGGACGACCAGCGGGATTCCATGGTCCTGAATGGTTTTTGCCATCTTCACCACATCCGCGATTCTCTTTTTTGTGAACCAATCAAAGACGACAGAGCGGCGGTGACCGAGGTATAATGCGAGAGCCGTCCCGCCGGCCAGTGCAAAGTCCATCTCGGAAAGGAAAGGACCGAGTCAGCGGAGTACAGCGTGCTGACGATTGCTGAGGACTTCTGAATGGAAGGTCACACGGCGAATCTTCGATGCCAAGGGTTTTCTTTCTGCCTTACGATCCAGGTGTTCACCTTGCGGCAGTCCAGCCCCAGCACGAGCTCCCAAAATCGCAGGCTCTGGGGAGGCAGTCCTGCACCCGAGCGTCCAAGGAGCCACTCGCGCAATGCCTTGTCTCCTACCTCACGGCGTAGCCACTTGACCGACTCCCAATCCCCTTCAGCGAGCAGCCGCCCGATAATGAAGTCGGCGTCTGCAGCCATGGAAAGATCCCGGAACTGCCTGTCCTAGAAGAACGGACGTAGATGCGGAGGGAGGGTCTTCGCTTTCCCCTTTCTTTTTGCAGACAACCGGCCCATGTATCTAGATACGAAATTTTGAGGTGACCTGCATTTATCAACCCGGCAGCCGCCTGCAAAGAGTGGAGCCGCTTACGGTGTCGTCGCACGCACTTCATCCCGAAGGAGTGCCTTGAACGCGGGATCGTTCCTCAGCGGATCATAGACAGGATCCAGGCGGAGTTTCCAGACCGTGAGCCAGCCCGGACGTGAAAGAAGGTCTCTCAGTATGCCGATGGCCTTGGCGTGATCGCCGAGGATGATGTACGTGCTCGCCATCCACTCTGGATAGGATTCCCTGTACATCCATGGATCGTCAAACCTTGGTTGCAGGGATTCTGCCCGTTGTATAGCCTCTCGTGCTTTCGTCTTTTTTCCCTGGATGGCGTACGCCAGAGCCAACCCCAACCATGCATTTCCGATCGCGCTATTCCGGGCGACCGTTCTTGTGTTCCGCACGATGAGAGAATCAAGGTACGTCTGAACGCCTCTTTCGTTGCGGCAGGCCCACAACACGTGGAGACTCATTCTCCTCCCACCGAAGTGCTGCGTGGCCTGCAGTGCACTCGCGCTCGCCTTCGCGTATTCCCGTCGGAGGTACGGCACGTACGACCCGATAGCATTGAGCAACGGGGGCAAGGACTCGCTGTCACGAGTATCCATCCATCGGCGGGTCCGGTCCCACGTGCGCATGCGTTCGACTGTTTCTTCCGCACCGGCGAGATCGCCGAAGCCATCCACCTGAAGTAGCGCATGGTACACGTACGCCATGGGGTCGTCCGGAAATCGCACCAGGTACCGCTCGCTCAGCCTGAGCGCCTCATCATAGTGCCGCAACGCCCAAGCGACCGTGCGCGCGTCCATGCCGCCCATTCTTGACAGAGGATCAAGGACTTCGCTCCGCTCGAATAGCGACTGTGCGTCATCCAATTCCCTGAATTGGACTTTCACGAAGGCGAGTTCATGTGTCGCTTCATAGGAGTTCGGCCGTACCGCGAGTGCCGCTTTGAGCTCCCGCTCCGCCTCTCTGAAGTCGCGTTTCACGAGGCGGGCATAACTTCCCGCGGCAATGTGCGTCTCGGGAAGAGCCGGGTCAAGAGCCTGCGCACGCCGGAGTGCAGCCTCTGCCTTCGCGAGCCGGGAGGGACTCGAGTCCCATGTTCCCTGTGCATAGACATTCGTGTGAACGTGTGCGGCCATCGCGAATGCCGCAGCGAACTGGGGATCGATCCGGCCCGCTTCATCCAAACACTCGGCTGCCCGGATATTGCCTTCCCTCGTGAATGATACGGCCCAGAGGTTTAGTCCCCTCATGTAGAGTTCAAGTGCTTCCCTGTTCGCGGTCCACGGCCGTTCCAGAGCCGATTTCTCCGCTGGCGTGATCGTCGCCTGCAATTCTCTGGCTATGGATTCCGCCAGGTCCGCCTGGACGGCAAAAATATCCGTAAGCTGGCGATCATACGTTTTGGCCCACAGATGCGCCTCTGAAGGCCCGTCGATGAGCTGCACCTGCATCCGCAATCGCCCCGCCGCGTGCTGGACCGATGCCTCCATAAGCATCTGCACATCAAGCTCTTCGGCAATCTCTTTCGATCGCTTCTGTGTGTCTCTGTACTGGAGTACGGATTGGCGGCTGATGAGCGTCAGATCCCGAATCCCCGCGAGCTGCGTCAGCAAATGGTCATGCAGTCCATCAGCGAATTCCTGATCCGACTGAGACTTGGTGATCGAAGCGATCGGGAGCACCGCAATGGACTTGCGAAGCTCCGGCTTGCCACTGGATTGGAGGAGCACCCAGAGGCCGGCTGCAAGAAGGAGAGCGAGAACAACGAGTCCGGGGATCAGAACTCGCCGCCGCACAGGTTCTCCCAGAATCTCGACAGGTTTCTCGAATGCCTGCTGCACGGAATGCAGATCATTTACCATCTCTTCCGCACGGGCGTAACGCGCTGACGGATCCTTCGCCATCGCTTTTGCCAGGATCTTTTCAAGTGCCTTCGGGAGATCCTCTCGCGCGATGGTTTCGGGGGGGTCGTTCAGAATCTTGAAGATGGTTGCCTGCTCATAGTCCGCCTCGAACGGCCGTTTGCCGGTGAGCATTTCGTAGAGCATAACACCGAGGGACCAGATGTCGGCGCGGTGATCTGCCGGCTCTCCCCGGGCTTGCTCGGGCGACATATACGCCACGGTTCCAAGCGTACTGCCGGCTTTCGTGAGCATCGTCCGGCCTGCCAGCTTCGCAAGTCCGAAGTCCACAATCTTGGCCACCCCGTCACTGGTCACCATGACGTTGGCCGGCTTCATATCGCGGTGGACGATGCCGTGTTCATGTGCTTTGGCAAGACCCTGGGCAATTTGGTGGGCGAAGTTGACGGCCTCGTCCAGCTTCATCGGACCGCGTTCGATCTTTTTCCTGAGCGTCTCGCCATCGTAGAATGCCATAACGATGTAGCTTTGCCCACCTGCTGGAGAGCCTGTGGCCGTGGGGCCGTCGTCTGTTTCTCCGATGTCATGGACGACACAAATGTTCTGATGGTCCAGGGCAGAAGCAGCCTTGGCTTCGTGGACGAACCGCTCTCTGGCCTCAGGGTCCCGCGTGAGTTCTGGAGGAAGGAATTTGAGTGCAACCGGGCGGTCAAGCTTGAGGTCCTGGGCTTTGTAGACAACGCCCATCCCGCCTCCGCCCAACTTTTCCACAATCCTGTAGTGGGCAACCGTCGTGCCGATCATGAGGACCCCCGCTGGCTGCGCTTGAGGCTCCGGCGGGCAGGCCCTCCTCCGCCGAGGTGCTCGAGGATCTTGTAGTGGCAAACCGTCTCGCCGATCATGGGATGCCTGCACGTTTGTTCACAATCCCGACGGCACGGAGGATCAGGATTACTGCACTATGATACTCCAAGAGTACCGGATTGTCAAACTCGACGCCTGATCGTCCGGGGTGCCTGTTCGCGGGGGCCTCATACATGGTTGCCAAATTGAGGGGAAGGGATTACATTGAGACATAGCCAAGGTTAATGGCCCACAGGTAGCCCCGCAGATGCACCAGTCAACGCTTCTTCAGCATGGAACCCGGTCGGTGCGTGTGCCGGTGCTTATCACCTTTATCGCGGGTGTGGGTTCGCTCATAGCTATGGTTTCTGGTGCAGGTACCACCCCAACCGCTACCGCGCCCACGCCTGAATCACAGCAAGAGCATGTTCCTGACCTCCCCTCCCGTCTCCTCCCTCAAGCGACGATCCTCCACACAGAACATATCTCCACCCAACAGGGTCTCTCCGGAAGCCTGGTATCCGAAATCATTCAGGATAGCCGCGGCTTCATGTGGTTCGGCACCATCGACGGATTGGACAAGTTTGACGGGAACCATTTCACCGTGTACAAGCCGCAGGCGGGCGACACCAACTCCCTCGCAGCCCACCACGTCAACCTCATCTTCGAAGACAGCTTCGGAGATCTCTGGATCAATGCCGTTGGAGAACAACACCGATTGGACCGCAAGACAGGAACCGTTAGCCGCATCCTCGGTGGCATGTGGCACACTGCTGTATGCGAGGACACATCCGGGGGGAGCTCACACGCAGCGATCTGGCTTGGCACACTCGGCAACGGCCTTCACCGTTGGGACAGAACGACACATACGATCTCGCACTACAGACATGAGCCGGGCAATGCCCACTCCCTGAGCAGCGATTCGGTACTCTCACTGTGTGTGGACGGATCTGGCACTCTCTGGATTGGCACCATGGAGGGATTGAACTCGTTCGGTGCCGACAGAGACGAAATGACCCACTATTCCACGGGGCCACCCGGACATGTGCACGTGATCGCTGCCGATCGATCCCGTGAACAGAGTATTCTCTGGGTGGGCACCGACTACGGTCTGTATCGCTACGATAAGGCCACCGGGCTTTTCGAGCTCTACAGGAATCCATTTGCACGGAAAGCGAATGCTGACGACAACGACGTTCGAACTCTTTTTCTCGACAGCCACGGGACACTCTGGGTAGGCATGGTCGGAGGGATTGCTCGCTTTGATACAACTCTCCGCTCGTTCACTCATTTTCAAAATGACATCGGCGCTTATACGTGGGCCTACCTCAACAAATCCTGGCTATTTCAGGAAGATGCCAACGGCATCCTCTGGTCCCTTGCACACGGCGGACACTCATCGAATCCGCTTCGGACTTATGACGTCACAACCGGCCGATGGGTCGGCGTCCGCGAGTCATCAGGCTCACCATTGCTTGCATACTCTCTGTGTATCGACAATACAGGAACGCTCTGGCTGGGGACTCTGGACAATGGGGTTTTGAAAGTCGACGCATCCCGCAAACCGTTCATGACGTATCTGGCTGATGCGAGTTCTCCCACCAGTCCGTCGTCGCCTGTGATCTCCGGGATCGCCGAAGACGCCACCGGAATCATTTGGCTCGGCTCGAACCAGGGCCTCTACCGGTTCGATCCTCGCACCGAATCAATCACACTGTTCAGGCATGACCCGCACAACCCTCACAGCCTCTCGGTTGATGACATCGATCCCGTCCTTGCGGACCGTCACGGCGGCATCTGGCTTGGCACCAGGGGTGGAGGGCTAGACCTCCTCAATCCCCGCACCGGATTTTTTCAACACCATCGCCATACGGACGGTGATACGAACAGCCTGAGCGACAACTATGTCACGGCGCTTACCGAGACCCGCGGAGGCACCGTGTGGACAGGCACCGCGGGCGGGACATTGCATGCATACGATAGGGGGCGCGACTCATTCCGGCGGCACAATCCCCGCTATGAAAGATTCAGCTTTTCTGCCTTCATATACGGACTCGTGGAGGCTCCCGACGGCCTGCTCTGGTTCATCTTTCGCGGGGCAGGCCTCGTGTCCTACAGCCCAACGACGGGGGGTGCGGTGCCACACGCGGACGCACCTGTACCCTATGCTCCTCCCATCACACTTTCTACCATCCCGTTATCCACACTTGCGATCGATCGTCGAGGGGACCTCTGGATCGGCGCCAGCGCCGGGCTCATTCGATTCGAACGCGTCTCAGGAAAGTGCACTGCCACCACAGAACGGGACGGACTGGCGAGCGAGTATGTGACGGGAATCGTGGAGGACGGTCATGGCTTCCTCTGGCTCAGCACGTCCCGCGGCATCACCAAGTACGATCCGCGTACCGGCAAGATCTGGAACTACGACGCCGCAGACGGGATCCGGTACGGAGCGAGCATCAGAACAACCGGGTGCAGGACCCGAAACGGGGAGATGTACTTCGGCGGAAGCAACGGGTTTGTCCGTTTCCATCCCGACAGCATCCGGCCCAACGCAAACATTCCCCCGGTAGTGATCACCGCCTTTAAGAAGTTCGGCAAAGACGCACTCCTCGACACTGTGATCTCGGAACGAACGTCGATCACACTGCCGCACGATGAGAACATGATCACGTTCGAATTCGCGGCCCTGAACTACAGCAGCACGTCGAAGAATCAGTACGCCTACAAGCTCGAGGGCTTTGACAGGGACTGGATCGCAGTCGGCAATCACCGCAGCGCGACATTTACAAACCTTGATGGCGGAACCTACGTGTTTCGCGTAAGAGGATCCAACAACGACGGCGTCTGGAATGAGAATGGCACATCGATCGTGCTGATCATTGAACCTCCGTTCTGGAAAACATGGTGGTTCCAGTCTCTCTTCTTCGTCGCGACGCTGCTGCTCGTCGGTGGAATCATTCGCTACATTGAGATCTCGCGTCTCCGGCGAGCCATGCAGGCCCTGGAAAAGCGCCGGGCCCTCGAAGAGGAGCGCCTCAGAATTGCTGGCGATCTCCATGACGAACTTGCCTCCAATCTGAGCAGCATAGCAACCCTGAGCGGGATCCTGACGGATACAACCGCACCGCCGCACGAAAGCAGCGAACGTGTCCAGATTCTTGATCGTATCTCTTCGCTGTCACGGGAATCGGTGGAATCGATACGCGACATCATCTGGGCGATTGATCCGAGGAACGAAACCCTTGAGGATCTTCTGACTCGAATGCGTGATATGATTGCGGGACTCTGTCGTGGACGGAGGATTCAGCTGACATTCATCTGTCCGCCGGCGGATGATCTCCCCGCCGCCAACCTCGCCCCTGATGTCCGCCGGAATCTCTGGCTTCTGGTGAAAGAGGCATGTACGAATGCGCTGAAGCATTCCGGTTGCACCACAATGAGCGTAGACGTCCGTCATGCCGGAGGAACGCTTCACATCGTTATCCAGGACGATGGAAGAGGATTTGATCCGTCGAGCATTGTTCCGGGAAAAGGGCTGAGGAATATGACCACGCGGGCGGCGCAGCTCCACGGAACCCTGGAACACTCTTCAGAGCCCGGCAAAGGAACTACGGTGCGGCTCAGCATACCAGTTGCCGAATAGTCAGTTTTGACTATTGGCAGTGAGTCCCCGAAAAGGTATTTTCTCTCAACACGTGTCCTGAAGGCGGCTCTATGCCCATTGCTGTTGCGATCGTGGAAGACAACCCGGATATGCGGCTTGGCACCGCTTTTATCCTCCGTACATCCCGGGTGTGCACCGTTGTGGGGGAATACAGTGCGGCGGAAGAGCTACTGGAGGCATTTGACAAGATTCGACCCGAAGTTATCTTGATGGATATCGGGCTCCCCGGGATCTCCGGCATCCAGGCAATAGACATCCTGAAACGGGATCATCCCCGTCTGGAGATTGTTGTCCTGTCGGTCTTCGAGGATGATGAGAATGTCTTTCGTGCCCTCTGTGCGGGCGCGAGCGGGTACATTGCCAAACCGGCGATGCCACAGCAACTTATCGAGGCTGTGGAGCAGGCCTTCGGCGGTGGCACACCTATGTCACCGCATATTGCCCGCAAAGTCCTCACGATGTTCAAGCAGTTTGCCCCCCCTCCGAAGGCAGACTACAATCTCACGCCGAGGGAGCTCGAAATCCTGGACCTGCTTGTCCGCGGCGAGGATTCCGCATCGGTCGCCGAGAAACTCTTCATCAGTCCTTTCACCATCCGTGCCCACACCCGCAACATCTATGAGAAGCTCCATGTCCATTCGCGCTCGCAAGTCGTCGCCAAGGCATTGAAGGAGGGTGTGATCCGGCTCCGCTGATCTTCCGCATATATTTCGCAAAATAGTCCCCCCGCTCTATTTCCCCCGACTCACTACACTTCTATATTTCTCCCGTTCGTTAGTCACGTCTGCCTGACGAAGCAGAAGTCACAACACGGGAAGCGGAACAACACCCGACCGAAGCATCTTCATCTGCTCCCTGCAGGCAAACGGTGATCACAACCATTTCATCAACAACTGTGCGGAGACCGACATGGATCACCGAGTGGTCCTCGTGATAAGCGCGATGTTTCTTGTTCTCACCTCGGCGGCCCACTCGGAGTGGGTCGCGCAACACGCCGGTCTCCCGTTCGGGACGGATACGAGGCAGCTCTACTTCGCGGCAGTAGACGCGAGCGTCTGCTGGGCGGTGCCGGTAAACGACGCCTCAGCCCCCGGCACTTACACCAGAACGACAGATGGCGGCACGCATTGGATAGCGTCTGCCGTCCCGGGAGCCGGCAACGTTCTCGCTTCCTCCATGACGGCGTTCGATGCAAACCGGGCCTGGATCATTTTCAATGACCTTCCCAAAGGTGGAGGGATCTATGCCACAACGGACGGCGGCACCAGCTGGACCAGGCAGACTTCGGCATTCACCAGTGGGGGCGCTGCTCCCCGGTTCGTCAAGTTCTTTGATGCGCAGAACGGTCTGGCAGTCGGCAATCCGACCGGGGGATACTGGGAAATATATGTATCGACAAACGGCGGCGGCAATTGGACACGCATACCCTCATCCAGTATCCCGGCCCCGCTGTCGGGAGAGGTCGCCTACCTCGGCGGAGCCCCGGCCAGTTACGGAAACACCTTCTGGTTTCCGACAAGCCAGCAGTCATTGTACAAAACCACAGACCGGGGAATCACCTGGACCGTCGCGCGCAACGCTTTTCCGGGCGCGGTCGGTTTTGCCGCAGCATTCAAGGACAGCATGAACGGCCTGCTCGTTTCTGCTGAGAGCCAGCAGGTCCGAAGCTCAGTAGACGGCGGCGCGACATTCAGCAACGCCGGGACCATCGCGGGTTTCACGCCGGGTTATCTTGCGCCGATCCCCGGAACAGATGACACCTATATGCTGACAAACTTTGACCTGTTTGGATGGAGCCCGGGTTCGGCTTACACGCGGGACAACGGCGCAACATGGATCCCCATCGACGCAAAGAACCACGGCCGGTCAGCGTTCATCAGCCCATCTGTCGGCTGGAGCGGCGGGGGGAACGATTCTTTGTACAAATGGGTAGGGATGACGCTGGTCGACTATTGGCATCGGCAGACGGTGATTCTACCACTGGGTCTAAGTACCACGCAGATGCAATTCGCCGCCGTGGACTCGAACATTGTCTGGTGTGCAAATGTCAATGCGGCGGGTACACAAAGACCGTATGCGCGGACAACGAACGGAGGGAAGAATTGGTACGTTTCATTGGTGACGGGACTCGGCCCGACTCCTGTTTCTTCATCGATCACCGCTGTCGATGCGCTCATTGCGTGGATTGCGTTCAGCTCTGCCAGCGTTGGAGGTGGCGTGTTTCGAACCACCAATGGCGGGGTCGACTGGATCCGGCAGACGACGGCATTCGGGTCAGGCGGCGAGCCCCGGTTCGTCAAGTTTTTTGATGCCCAGAACGGACTTGCAGTCGGAAATCCTAACGGCGGCTACTGGGAGATCTATACGACGACGAACGGCGGCGACAATTGGTCGCGTGTGCCGTCCGACAGCATCCCGGCACCGCTTTCCGGGGAGTCTGCCTACACCGGAGGCGCGTCCTGTAGCTTCGGAGACCGGCGATTCTGGTTTCCGACAAACGGTCAATCCGTGTACCGGACAACGAACAGAGGGCGCTCCTGGACCGTCTCGCGCAATGCATACCCCGGCGCCGTCGGCAGTGCAGTGGCGTTCAGAGATAGTCTCAACGGACTTCTCAGCGGCGATGGGCCGAATCCCGGATTCCGAAGAACGACAGACGGAGGCGAGAGCTGGACGCAGGTCGGTGCACCAAACGGGATTACCCCCTCTTTCGTCACTGCCGTGCCTGGCTCAAAAGGGAGCTACTTGGCATCATCATGGGATATGTACGGCTGGCAGCCGGGATCCGCTTTCACGCGGAATGACGGGATGACATGGGAACCCGTTGATTACCGGAATCATGGGAGAGCAGTCTTCCTCAGTGCCTCATTCGGCTGGAGCGCCGGCGATGGGAATACACTCTACGGCTGGGATCGGGCAGGATACGGCTCGTTCGTGCTCCCGGTTCAACAGAGTCCAGCCGTCACTCCAGCGGGCTTCTCCCTGGAACAAAACTACCCGAACCCATTCAACCCGGCGACAGTCATCAGGTACCAGATATCGGCGGTTGCTGATGTAGACCTCACCGTCTTTGATCTCTTAGGCCGTACAGTGGGAACCCTGGTGAACGAGAGGAAGGCGCCCGGCAGCTACGAGGTGAAGTTTGAGGGTGCAGGCTTAGCGAGCGGCACGTACGTGTGCAGGCTGACAGCCGGTGGAGCTGTCCAGACGCGAAAAATGATTCTCTTGAGATAGGCCGTTGGGCTCTCATACATGAACGAAGTCTTGAGCACATCTACTCTGCGAGGGGTACCGGTAACTCCGGTACCCCTTTCGGTTGGCGGCGCATCCCCCTTCATGCCCCCGTTTTCCCCATAGATCCACTCTGACTAAATCTCCTGTCGTTCAAGTCAGGCGGTCCTGACTCGACCGTGACAATGCCCTTTATGGCACCCAAAGAGCGAGTTTACGGAGTGTTGGCTCCATCGCATGTCCCGCCATTTGGCCAACACCACCTTTGGCAGACCTTTTGCATCTCAACTAGCCTCGGCGACTACTTCAATGGCTTCATCCTGGGGACGACGGATGTGCGACCGGTGGAAACCGGGACGGTTCCCGAACAGATGGCGCTCCAGCAGAACTATCCCAATCCGTTCAACCCGGCAACGAAGATCGGTTTTTCTCTTCCCGTGGCCGGCCAGACGTCGTTGAAAGTGTTCAATCTGGTTGGGCAGGAAGTCGCCACACTCCTCGAAGGAACATACGACAGGGGAAACTACGAGGTTCCGTTTGACGGTGCTGGTCTTCCGTCAGGTATGTATTTCTACGTCCTCCGTTCGAATGGATCGACGCTACTCCAAAAGATGGCATTGGTGAAACAAACATCCTGCGACCTTACGGCAGCTGATCCTGGAACCGACAGAGCACATGCCTCCGAAAAAGGAAAGACCCGGATCTGTCTGACGAGACAAAGGCAAGCCCCAAGGCTTGCCTTTGTTGTTTTTCTCGTTTTTTTCGGCCACCTTGTTTTTGACTTCGAATCGTCGTTCCACTACTTTGTCGTCAGTGCAGCCCCTTTTCCGTTCATTCGTTGTTGCCGGGGGGTTGTCGACGACATGCGT
>Ga0316605_10001420_pt1 | contig 13822 bp, 9 predicted proteins | sample OWC_soil_day20_n_FD_207666 | JGI IMG/M metagenome (GOLD analysis project Ga0316605, IMG submission 207666) | Wetland soil microbial communities from Old Woman Creek delta, Ohio, United States - OWC_soil_day20_noCT | ecosystem: Environmental > Terrestrial > Soil > Wetlands | place: USA: Ohio... | reverse complement strand
CGAGCACCAGCGCCGCGTACCGCAGGTGGCCCGCGAACACGCAGAACAGCGTCACCAGCAGCACGATCAACCCGGTCACCGCGCCCGAGCCGAGCGCGGAGATGTGCATCACGCCGGCCAGAAACGCATCCGAGCCGATCGGATCACCCGGGGTGTTACGGAACGCGAGCAGGATCGCCTGATCCAGCGCATCGGTCCCCGAAACCGAGACCGCGCGCCCGATCTTGATGAACACGAGCAGCAGGCAGCCGATCGCCGCGAGGCCCACGAGCAGCTGGAGATCGCGCGCCCGCCACCACTGCACGTGACGCTGGAACCAGGTCTTGCTCACGGGCAGACCATAGATCAGCCAGCGCGGATCGGGGGGCTCAGAGGTCGATGCCCGCCGCGTCGAGCACCGCCCCCATGCAGTCATCGATCGCCAGGCAGTCCTGGTCCCAGCACGCCGTGAGGTCGTCCATCACCGACGGCGTCAGCAGACAGAGGATCCCGGCGTCCGACGGTCCGCTCGTGATGCACTCCGCCGGGGTATCGGTCCCGCACTCGACCACGCGCGTGCGACACCGCGCTTCCCAGCGCTCGTGGGCATTCGTCGGCGTGCACTCGGCGAGGCAGAGGTCGTTGCTGGCGGTGCACGCCTGCGCGGCGATGCAGCTCGCCACGTCGACGAAGGCGTCCTCGCGGAGCCCGCTGACGTCGGCGACGCAGTCGGCGGTGCACACCTCGAGGGTCTCCGTCGTCGTCGGATCGCACGTGGCATCGTGCTCGCAGATGTCACGGCAGTAGTCCTGCGCGACGTCGGTCGACACCGGTCCCGTCCCGTGGCCTCCACACGCTGCAAGTCCGATCACGACCATCAGCGACACCATCACGGTCTGGTACATGGCACGTCCCCCCATCCCCCACTTCATCACGACTCGGCACCGCTCCGCCAGCGTCTCAGAGATACCCCGGGCGGCGATGTTCGACGGCGACGAAGCTTCCGCGATACGATGGGGACGATGATGCAGAGCCAGTCCCAGGCGCAGGGACCGGGCGCCGTGCCGGCGGGCGGCTTGTTCGACGGTTATCCTGCGGCCGCCCTGCCCGGGACGTTCGACGAGATGTTCGACGGCGCCCTGGCGCGCGGGCCGTTCGCCCGGGTCGCGCAGCTCCTCGCGAAGATGTCGCCCGACGAGCTCGCGCGCGCCCAGCAGCTCGCCGAGACCGCGCTGCTCCAGCAGGGCGTCACGTTCTCGGTCTACGGCGACGCGCGCGGCACCGAGAAGATCTTCCCGTTCTGTCTGCTCCCTCGCCTGATCGCGGCCGCCGACTTCGCGCGCGTGGAGCGCGGTCTCCAGCAGCGGCTGCGCGCGCTCGGCGCGTTCCTCGACGACATCTACGGCGAGCAGAAGATCCTCGCCGCGGGCGTGGTCCCCGCCGAGATGATCCTCGGCGCCACCAGCTACCGGCCGATGCTGCGCGGCGTCTCGCCGCCCGGTGGCGTGCGGCTCCACATCTCGGGGGTCGATCTGATCCGCGATGCCGACGGGACGTGGCGCGTGCTCGAGGACAACCTGCGCACGCCGTCGGGCGTGTCCTACGTCATCGAGAACCGGCTGATCAGCAAGCGACTGTTCCCGCGCGTGATGGATGCCGCACGAGTCCACCGCGTCGATCACTATCCGACGCGCCTCGCCGAGACCCTGCGCTCGGTGGCGCCGCAGATCGACGGCAGCGGCGATGTCAACGCGGTCGTCCTGACCCCCGGTCCGTACAACTCGGCGTACTTCGAGCACAGCTTCCTCGCGCGCACGATGGGGCTCGAGCTCGTGCAGGCGCCCGACCTGATCGTCGACGGCGACAAGGTCTACTGCCGGACCACGCGCGGCCCCAAGCGGGTCGACGTGATCTATCGCCGCACCGACGAGGCGTTCCTCGACCCCGAGGTATTCCGCCCCGACAGCGTGCTCGGCGTCCCCGGCCTGATGCGCGCGTACGCCGCGGGCAACGTCGCGCTCGCCAACGCACCCGGCAATGGCGTCGCCGACGACAAGGCGGTCTACCCGTTCGTCCCGAAAATGATCGAGTTCTATCTCGGCGAGCAGCCGCTGCTCGAGCAGGTCCACACCTACGTGTGCCTGTTCGACACCGATCGCCAGTACGTCCTCGAGAACCTCGACAAGCTCGTGGTCAAGGCCGTCGACGAGGCCGGCGGCTACGGCATGCTGATGGGCCCGCAGTCGACGGCCGAGGAGCGCGAGGAGTTCCGCCGGCGGATCCTCGCCGAGCCGCGGCGCTACATCGCGCAGGACCGGATCGAGCTGTCGTCGTGCCCGACGTGGATCTCCGAACGCGGCACGGTCGAGCCGCGGCGCGTGGATCTGCGGCCCTACATCCTGACGTCGCGCGAGGGGCCGTGGGTCCTGCCCGGCGGGTTGACGCGCGTCGCGCTCCAGCGCGGCAGCTACGTCGTCAACTCCTCGCAGGGCGGCGGCAGCAAGGACACCTGGGTGATGAAGGAGACCCCGTGATCTCCCGCGTCGCCGATCACTGCTTCTGGTTCGGGCGCTACGTCGAGCGCGCCGAGGCGACCGCCCGCATGCTCGGCGCGAGCGTCTCGCTCGCCCTCGATGCCGAGCTGCCCGCGGCGCAGGTGTGGCGGCCCGTGATCGTCGTCTCCGGCGAGGAGGACGAGTTCCGCCAGCGGATCACCGGCGGCGACGACGACCACGGCGCGTGGGGCGACGGCGAGATCGTCCAGCGGTTCATGGTGTGGGACGAGGACAACGGCGTCTCCCTCGCGCGCTCGGTCCACGGGATGCGGTGGAACGCGCGCTCGATCCGCGAGGTCCTCTCGCTCGAGTCGTGGGAGGCGGTCAACGAGCTGCACCTGTGGATGCGCAGCGACGCGACGCCGGCGATCTACGCGCAGCACCGCGACGCGTTCTACCAGCACGTCCGCCGCTCGACCCAGCTGACGCTCGGCCTGCTGCGCTCGACGATGCTCCACGACGAGCCGCTCGACTTCATGTGGCTCGGCGTCCTGCTCGAGCGCGTCAACCAGACCGCGCGCATGCTCGACGTCCACCACCACGCGTTCACGAACCTGCCGCGCCGCCACGAGGTGGTCGAGACGGCGCTGTGGCTGTCGATGCTCCGCGCGCTGTCGGGATCCGAGGCGTTCCTCAAGCGCGCTGCCGGGCGGGTCAGCTCCGAGGGCGTCGCCCGGTTCCTGGTCTCCGAGCCCGCGTTCCCGCGATCGATCGCGTACTGCGTGCACTCGGCGTACGGCCGCCTGTGTGACATCCGGCCTCCCGATCACCACACCCTGCCCGGCGGCGTGTCGCTCGAGCGCCTGCGCGTGCTCGATTCCTGGATCCGCGCGCGCGAGCAGGAGCCACTCTCCGGCACCGCCGTCCACGACGTGCTGACCCACGTCGTCGACGAGGTCCACGAGATCTGCGGCACCCTGGGCAAGGAGCTGCTCGGTGCCGATTGACGCTGGCGGTCACGGCGACGGCTGGACGCTCGCGAGCATCGACAAGGTGGATCTCACCTACGTCGTGCCGGCCGACTAACGCTGCTACAGTCGCGGCGTGCCGAACCTCCTCGCGATGTCCTTCGAGGGTGAGCTCGCGCCATCGTTCACGCTGCACTGCCTCGGGGCGGGGCGCGCGCTGCCGGATGGCTGGGGGCTTGGTTATTACCCGGCGGGCGAGCCGTCGGCGGCGATCCTCAAGGAGCCGGCACCGCCCCAGGCGTCGATCCGCAGCCAGCTCGCGCTCGCGTGGGAGCAGGTCGCCTCCAACGTGTTCGTGCTGCATATCCGGCACGCCACGTGGGGCGCGCTCTCCGACGCCAACACCCAGCCGTTCTCGCGGACGTGGGGCCGTCGCGACTGGTTGATGGCGCACGCCGGCAGCCTCGATCGCAAGGAGCTCGACGTGCCCGGGCCGTTCGAGCCGGTCGGCTCCACGGACACCGAGCAGATCTTCTGCGGCCTGCTCAACCGGTTCGTCGAGCGTGGCTGGCGGAGCCTCGCGGATGTCGACCTCGACGTCATGGTCGAGTGGCTCGGCGCGCTCAACGAGGTCGGCGAGATGACGATGTGCCTGACCGACGGGCGCGACCTGCTCGTCCACGCGGATCGCCGCGGCGCGCCGCTGTGGCTCGGGACGCTGATGCCGCCGTACGAGCGGATCGCGTTCGGCGACGACGACCTCGACATCGATCTCACGCGCCGTGGCGCCAAGAGTCGCAAGGGCGTCATCGTGTGCACGACCGAGCTCGTGCCTCGTGACGGCGATGCGACGCGCGCCGTGACCTGGCGCCAGCTCGCGCCGGGACAGCTGATGGTGATCCGCGAGGGCGCCGTGATCCACGAGCGCTCGGCGGGCGGCGTGCTCGAGACGCCACGCGAGCGATGGCGGCCGGCCAAGTCCGAGCCGCGCGTGCTCGAGATCGTGCACCGCACCGTCTACAAGTACGAGAAGGCGGTCGAGCGCTCGACCCATCTGTTGCGCTTGACCCCGGTGCACGATCACCTGCAGGACGTGCGCTCGACCGAGCTCACGGTGTCGGTGCCCACGCAGAGCCGCGACTATGTCGACGTGTTCGGCAACCGCGTGCGCCGGCTCGCGATCGAGACGCCGTTCTCCGAGATGGTGATCGAGTCGAGGAGTGTCGTCGAGGTGCTCGATGTCGACCCGCTCGGCTACGAGCCGCTGCGCGTGCGCTCGACGATCCCGCTGGTGTGGATGCCGTGGCAGCGGCAGATCCTCGATCCGTACCTGTTGCCGTTCGAGCTCCCGGAGACCGAGCTCGCCGAGCTCGCCGAGTACGCGATGAGCTTCGTCAAGCGCAACGACTACGACCTGCTCCACACGCTGCTCGACATCAACCACACGATCTTCCGCGAGTACGCCTACGTCCAGGGCGAGACGACCGTGCTGACCAGCGCGTTCGACGTCTACGTCAACCGCCGCGGCGTGTGCCAGGACTTCACGAACCTCATGATCTGCCTCGCGCGCCTGCTCGGCGTGCCGGCGCGCTATGTCTGCGGCTACATCTACACCGGCCCGAAGAACCACAACCAGCGCCAGGGCGAGGCGTCGCACGCGTGGGTCCAGCTCTACCTGCCGCAGGTCGGCTGGAAGGGCTTCGATCCGACCAACGGGATCCTGACCCAGTCCGATCACGTGCGCGTCGCGGTCGGCCGCAACTACCTCGATGCGACCCCGACGAGCGGGACGATCTTCGTCGGCGGCGGGGGCGAGACCCTCGCGGTCGAGGTCACGGTCGAGCCCCACGGCTCGCCGCAGCGCTGATCCCGGTCGGACCGCTACCCCACAAAAACCCCAGTTTCGCGCGACCTCGAACGGGCCCCTCCCCACCATCGATCCATGGGGTTCCTCGCCATGCGTTTGTCCGTGCTCTCGCTGCTCGTCCTCTCGCTGGTGGGCGCCTGCGGTTCGACCAAGGGCACCGAGGGCGACGCCGGGATCGATGCTGCCATCGACGGGCCCCCGAGCGTCCCCTCGGTCGACGCCCCGGACGACGCCGCCCCGGTCGATGGCCCCCCGATCGACGGCCCGGACTGCACGACGGCGGCGCAATGCGACGACGGGGATCCATGCAACGGCGTGGAGACTTGTAACGGCACCGGCTCGTGCGTGACGGGCGCCCCGCTCGACTGCAACGACGGCACCGCGTGCACGACCGATTCGTGCACCGTCGGCACCGGCTGCACGAACACCGCGATCTCGTGCGACGACGGCAACGCGTGTACCGCGGACACGTGCGATCCGACGACCGGGTGCGCCGCGGCCCCGCTCACCGGGACGTCGTGCGCGGATGCTGACATGTGCAACGGCGCGGAGGTCTGCGCGGCCGGCACCTGCGTCGCGGGCGCCGCGCTGACGTGCAACGACGGCAACGCGTGCACGACTGATGCGTGCAGCCCGGCGACGGGATGCACCACCGCGCCGGTCACCTGCGACGACGGCAACGCGTGCACCGCGGACGCCTGCGACATGACGACGGGATGCACCGTGACCCCGCTGACCGGGACGTCGTGCGCGGACGCCGATCAGTGCGACGGAGCGGAGTTCTGCATGGCCGGGGCGTGCGTCGCCGGCGTCCCGCTGACGTGCGACGACAACAACACCTGCACGACCGACTCCTGCAGCCCCGCGACCGGATGCACCGCCACGCCGAACACCGGCGCCGCGTGCTCGGACGGCAACGCCTGCAACGGTGCCGAGCTGTGCAACTCACTCGGCTCGTGCATGCCCGGCACGCCGCTCACCTGCAACGACAACCAGGCGTGCACGGCCGACGCCTGCGATCCGGCCACCGGCTGCGCGTACATGCCGCTCCCCGGCGGGACGTCATGCTCCGACAGCAACGCGTGCAACGGGTTCGAGACCTGCACGATGGCGGGCACCTGCAGCGCCGGCACGCCGCTCATTTGTGACGATGGCAACGCGTGCACGATCGACATGTGCGGTGTCGGAGGGTGCGTGAACCAGCCGATCACCCTGCCGATGTCGGGCGACGGCTGCTGCCCCGCGGGCGCGAACAGCCTGACCGACAGCGACTGCTCCGCCTCGTGCGGCAACGCCGTCGTCGAGCCGGCCGCGGGCGAGACCTGCGACACGGCGATCGCGATGGGCCTGCCGGGTGCGTGCCCGACGGCCTGCGACGATACCAACGCGTGCACCGACGATGCGCTGATCTCGACCGGGACGTGTCAGGCGACGTGCTCGTTCATCGGCGTCGAGGGCCGGGCGTGCGCGGACGGCAACCTGTGCGACGGCGCCGAGACCTGTACCGCCACCGGGGTGTGTGCGGCGGGAACACCGCTCGTGTGTAACGACGCCAACGGCTGCACCACGGATTCGTGCAGCGCGGCCACCGGCTGCACGTTCACGCCGGCGACCGGCGTGTCGTGCTCCGACGGTAACGCGTGTAACGGCGTCGAGGTCTGCAGCGCCACCGGGACCTGCTCCGATCTGTCCGCACCGCCGGTGGTGTGCAACGACGGCAACAACTGCACGGCGAACGTGTGCAACACGATGACCGGGACCTGCTCATACCCGTCGGCCGATGGCGACGGCGATGGCTACCTGCCGATCTCGGTGGCCGGCACGTCGTGCGGTGGCACCGACTGCAACGACCTCAACGCGGCGACGCATCCCGGTGCGACCGAGCTGTGTGACAACGAGGACAACAACTGCAACGGGACCATCGACGAGAACTTCAAGTACCTGAACGACATGTGCGCCGCCGACGCAGAGTGCTGCTCGGGCGATTGCGGCACCAACGGTCGCTGTGCCTTCGGCACCGGCGATCTGTGCTCCGGCGTCAACGAGCCGTGCGCCGCGGCGGCCGAGTGCTGCACGGGGCGCTGCGAGCAACTGATCGGGGGCGCCAAGCTGTGCGTCCAGGCCGAGACCTGCGCCAACGCCGGCGCGGTGTGCGACGAGGCGTCGGACTGCTGCTCGCTGTTCTGCAACCCGATGACCCTCACCTGCGCGACGGGGGGGACCTGCGATCCGATCGCCGCGTCGTGCTCGTCCGACACCGAGTGCTGCAGCGATGACTGCAGCACCGGTGGCCAGTGCCTGACCGTCGGCGGCGCGTGCGGCTCGCTCGGCGAGGTCTGCTCGTCCGGCGGCGGTTGCTGCTCCGGCGTGTGCGCCGCCGGCCGGTGCTCGTTCCTCACGACCTGCCGCTCCGACGGCGACGTGTGCAACATCGACGCGGACTGCTGCAACGACTCCTGCGTCGGCGGCCGGTGCTCGATCCTCGGCGCGTGCTTGACCGTCGGCAACCCGTGCAGCGGCTTCGGCTCGTGCTGCTCGAACGCGTGCGTCGACTCCGGCCTCGGCATCGGCCAGTGCCGGTACCTGTGCGGGTGCCGTCCGCTCAACGAGGTCTGCGATGTGGGCGGCGACTGCTGCTCGGGCCTGTGCGAGCCGGACTCGCAGGGGATCAACCGCTGCGCCAAGGACACGCCGTGCCTCGAGGACGGCGAGGTCTGCGGCGGCAGCGGCGCGTCGCAGAACTGCTGCTCGGGTGGCAAGCCCGGCTGCAAGAACACGGTGTCCGGCGTCCCGCGCTGCGTCGGCATCGCGGCGTGCAAGCCGGCCGGCGACGTCTGCGGCGCGTGCGACCAGTGCTGCTCCAACGTCTGTGTGCAGGACGCGAACAACGTGTTCCGCTGCGCCGATACCTGCGTCGCGCAGGGCGACGGTTGCTCGACCGACGCGGACTGCTGCGACAACGGCGCGTGCATCGACGGCACCTGCGAGCCGCCGATCACCTCGTGCGTCGCGCTCGGCGGGGCCTGCGATGCGCTGAACCCGTGCTGCGACACGTCGTGTCTGTTCGGGACCTGCCAGATCCCACCGCAGTGACCTGACGTCCGCTCGTGGTATCGATCCCGCGTGGACGTCCTCAATCTCCGCGAGCTCGAGGTCCTCGCACGGTCCCGGCTGACGCAGCTGGCCTGGGACTACTACGCCTCGGGCGCGGACGACGAGCGCTGCGTGCGCCGCAACATCGACGCGTTCGACGAGGTGTTGCTCCACTACCGCGTCCTCGTCGATGTCGCGCGCCGCGAGCTCGCGACCACGGTGCTCGGCGAGCGGATCGCCTTGCCGATCGCGATCGCGCCGACCGCGTTCCACAAGCTCGCGCATCCAGACGGCGAGCTCGCGACGGTGCGCGGCGCCGGCGATGCCGGGACTTTGTTCGTGCTGTCGACCCTGTCGAACACCGCCGTCGAGGAGGTCGTCGCGGCGGCGACCGGACCGGTGTGGTTCCAGCTCTACATCTACAAGGATCGCGCGGCGACCGAGGCGCTGGTCCGCCGCGTCGAGGCCGCGGGGTGTCGCGCGCTGGTCGTCACCGTCGATGCGCCGCTCCTCGGCCGCCGCGAGCGTGACGTCCGGAACCGGTTCGCGCTCCCGCCGGGGCTCGGCGTCGAGAACCTGCACGCCAGCGGGTACGCGCGCGTGACGGCGCCGGCCGCCGACTCCGGCCTCGCCGCCTACTTCGCGGACCTGCTGGATCCGGCGCTGACCTGGGACGCGATCGACTGGTTGCGCTCGATCACGACGCTGCCCGTGCTCGTGAAGGGCGTCGTCCGCGCGGACGATGCCGAGCGCGCGATCGATCACGGCGCCGCGGGCGTCATCGTGTCGAACCACGGTGGCCGGCAACTCGATGCCTCGCCGGCGACGATCGACGTGCTCCCGCAGATCGCCGACCGGCTGCGCGGGCGCGGCGAGATCCTGATCGACGGCGGCGTGCGCCGCGGCGCCGACGTGATCAAGGCGATCGCGCTCGGCGCGCGGGCGGTGCTGATCGGCCGGCCGGTGCTGTGGGGCCTCGCCGCGGACGGGCGGGCCGGCGTCGCGGGCGTGCTCGCGATGCTGCGGCGCGAGCTCGATCTCGCGATGGCGCTGTGCGGCTGCGCGGATGTGGCGGGGATGACGCGCGACCTGGTCGCCCCGTGATCTGGACCGTGCTCGGGACGATCGGGATCGTCGCGGTCACGGTCGTCGCCGGCGTGCTCGCGGATCGCAGGTGGGGGCTCCTGCCGCGCAAGGAGCGGCTCGCACCGCCGCCCCGCCCGGCGCTCCCCGGCCATGGAGCCGGCGAGGCCCCCAAGACGGCGCTCCGCATCCGCGCGGCCAACCTCGCGGAGCTCCGGCGCACGCAGCGCTGCTGCCGCGAGGACATGACCTCGCTCCCCGACGACGAGGTCACGTTCGACGGGAAGGTGCTCGGCATCCTGCGATTTTCGTGTGCGCGCTGCGCCCGCACCCGCAGCCTCTACGTGCAGCGGCTCGTCGAGTAGCCAGGTTGGTTGTCCCCGGCACCGCCTCGGCGAGCCGGCGGACCGACGAGCCAGGCTCCGCGGATGTCGCTGCGATCCTGCCGACTTCGCGCGTCGTGCCCGTGGCGTGCAACTTGCTGTGTGCACCCTCATGCTCTCCTCGAAGCTCCGCCCGCTCCTCCTCCTCCTCGCGCTCGACTACGCGGCCCTCGGCTGCGCCACCGATCCGGACGAGGCGCCGGACCAGCTCGACCAGGATGGCGGCAAGGGCGACGGGATCAGCAGCGACGATCCGACCCGCCTGCTCGATGCGCCGTTCTACTTCTCGGTCCCCAAGGCCGCGGTCACGACCACGCTCAACCGCGCCGCGTATCCGTACCCCACGCTGTGGAACGATTCGACCGAGGCCAAGGAAGTCGGCCTCCGCGTGATCGCGATCAAGCAGGGCATCGGTGTCGAGGCACGCAAGACCGCACGCCGCGAGATGGCGACCAAGCTCGCGCGCGCGGGCGTGCTGCAGGACGGCGACATCGTCCTGACGTTCCGCCCCGAGCTCGCCGGCACCATGGCGTACCCGCACATCCAGATGGGCACGACCCACGCGGGCCTCGTCTACACGGAGGGCGGCGTCGCATACAACATCGACAGCCCGCTCGACAGCCAGTACGTCGGCCAGTTCGATAGCTCGCACTACGCCGGCAACGGCGGCGATGACGCCGGCACCGACGCGATGCACATCGTCCGCCCGCGGATCACCGACGCGCGCCGCACCCAGCTCCGCGAGTGGGTCGGCGACCTCAAGAGTGGCCTCGCCCGGATCAACGGAGCCCGCCAGCAGATCAAGTTCCAGTCCGACTACCTCGTGCCGAGCTACGTCAGCAAGCAGATGACGACGCGCCAGACCGTCACCACGCTCGGCAAGATCATCCTCGAGGTCGACACCACGACGAAGCTGCCGATGTACTGCTCGGAGTTCGCGTGGCACATGCTCGCGCTGTCGAGCTGCACCGACGCCGAGATCCGCAATGCACCGGCCGAGGGCGCCTCGTGCGTCGACGAGGTGTTCGCGCCGATGCCGCTCGTGGCGAAGAACGCCGACGAGACCGGCATGGCCGAGGGTCCGCTCGTCAGCCTGATGGCGACGCCGGCGGCGGGCCGCGAGGCGCTGATCGCGAAGGTGTTCACCACGGGCAACGCGACGCGGCTGTCGTCGGGTCACCGCGCGGTGTCCGAGCAGGTCGCGCCGCTGATGGGCCCGCTGTCGCAGTTCTACGGCGCGCGCGCCCAGGGCCTGTCGGTCGAGGACACCGCGCCGGTCGCCGAGATGCTGTCGGCGAACATGCCGAACAACTACTCGCCGACGACCTTCCTCGTCCAGGCGATGGGCGACACCTCGAAGCGCGCGACCGACTACGTCGTCACGGTCGCCTTCGTCAACGGCGCCGGCTACGCGAAGGCCCAGACCCTGGCGCAGAACCCGGTGCCGTGAGCGGCGTGCCATACTGGCCGCGTGGCACTGCCCGCGACGCTCCGGCGCTTCACGATCTCGCTCTCCGACTCTGACCGCGAGGTCTACGAGCAGCTCGACTGGCGCGTGCCGCAGCACCCGTCCGAGAGCGAGCGCTACCTGATCGCCCGCGTGATCGCGCGCTGCCTCGAGCACGCGGAGGGTGTCGAGTTCTCCAAGGGCGGCGTCTCCGATGACGACGAGCCCGCGATCGTCCAGAAGAACCTGCGCGGCGAGTGGATGGCGTGGATCGAGGTCGGGAGCCCGGCCGCCGATCGGCTCCACAAGGCGAGCAAGCTCGCGCCGCGCGTCGTGGTCTACGCGTTCAAGAACGTCGAGACGCTTGCCGCCGCGATCGTCGAGCGCAAGGTCCACCGCGCCGAGGAGCTGCTCCTCCGCGAGCTGCCCGCCGACCTGCTCGATGCGGTCGCGGCGACCCTCGACCGCAACAACACCTGGGACCTCAGCGTGAGCGGCGGGACCCTCTACCTGACCATCGGCGAGACCCTGTTCGAGGGTACCGTGGGCACGATTCCGATCTCGCTCCCCCACCGCTAACCCCCCGTCGGGACGAGGGCGCGCTAGCATGCGCCGCATGAACAGGGCTGTGAAGCGACCCGGAGCCTGGGTGCTGGCGACCATCGCGCTCGTGCTGGTCACGAACGCGTCCGCGACCGTCACCCAGGTCGACGGCACGATCTTGCCAGTGCCGAACGGCTCGACCGACTGCGACGGCGCGGGCGGCGACAACCTGCAGGTCTGCTTCAACACCCTCGAGGGCGTCTCGCCCCCGAACGTCAACGCGATCGATCAGACGCTCGACGCCGCGCAGGTCCCCGAGATCTTCATCCCGAACACCGCGATGGCGGTGACGTTCCGCGACATCTCCGAGGGTGCCGGGTTCGAGAACAGCTTCGGCTGGTACAACATCGGCGACGACGTCACGACCACCACCGGCATGGCGGCGAACCTCCACCCGATCCTCGGCTGCGGGCGGCCGATGGCCGCCGCCGGCGACGCGACGACCCACACCGGCAACCCGGCGTTCTACGTCCAGAACGCCGAGCCCGGCTCGATGGCGAGTGTCAACTTCGCGATGGAGCAGGTCGCGGGTCGCTACAAGGGCGGGTTCATCGGGTTCTACCTGATCGCGCCCGAGGGCAACCCGTCGAACAACAACTGCGGTGACTTCAAGAACGGCAGCGACGGCCTGTCGTTGCTCGGCCGCATCTACTACACGCAGCGCGACCTCAACAACGACGGCGACTTCGTCCACCACCTCGTCTACCGCTCCAAGCTGGTCGCGAACCGGTTCTACTTCGGGTTCGAGGATCTGTTCCGCGGCGGCGACAACGACTTCGAGGACATGCTGATCCAGACGGTCGGCCTGACGCCGCCGTGCATCCCGCAGGCCGAGATCTGCGACGGCCTCGACAACGACTGCGACATGCTCGTCGACGGCAACGACCCCGACCTCACGGGCGTCAACACCGTGTGCACGTGCGACGGCGTCGGTCTCGCGTGCGACAACGGCCCGCTGTTCGGGACGTGCCAGACCGGCGTCACGCAGTGCACCGCGGGCGCGATCACCTGTCACGGCACCGGCGTCGGGACCAGCGAGGTCTGCGACGGCCTCGACAACAACTGCGACAACATGGTCGACAACAACCCGTCGGGCACCGGCGCGGCCTGCGACGGCGCGGACGCCGACCTGTGCCCCGAGGGCGCCATCGTCTGCACGAACGGCGGCCTGGCGTGCAGCGACACCACCGGTCCGAACATCGAGATCTGCAACGGCCTCGACGAGGACTGCGACGGGTTGTTCGACGAGGGGAACCCGGGCGGCGGTGGCTCGTGCGGCAGTGGAATCGGCGTGTGTACGCCGGGCACGCTGACCTGCAGCGGTGGCTCGCTGATGTGCATCGGCGGCAACGCCGGCACCGGCGAGCTCTGCAACGGCCTCGACGACGACTGCGACGGCGTGGTCGACGACAACCCGGGTGGGCTGGGCCTGCAATGCGGCACGACCGACGTCGGCGAGTGCAGCTTCGGCTCGACGATCTGCTCGAGCGGCAGCGTCCAGTGCGCCGGCGAGATCGGCCCGGCGACCGAGGTCTGCAACCTGCTCGATGACGACTGCGACGGCACTGCCGACGACAACCCGGTCGATGCCGGCCAGGTGTGTGGCACCTCGATCGGCGCCTGCGACCCCGGCGCATTCGTGTGCACGATGGGGATGCTCGTGTGTACCGGCGGCGTCGGCCCGACGGCCGAGGCGTGCAACGCGATCGACGACGACTGTGACGGCAAGGTCGACGAGACGGTGCCCGGCGAGGGCCTGGCGTGCGGTGCCGGCATGGGCCCGTGCAGCGGCGGCCTGACCAAGTGCATCAACGGCGCGATGGAGTGCGTCGGCGGCACGAGCGGCGGCACCGAGACCTGCAACCTGATCGACGACGACTGCGACGGCACGATCGACGAGGGAG
>Ga0316605_10001418_pt1 | contig 13825 bp, 3 predicted proteins | sample OWC_soil_day20_n_FD_207666 | JGI IMG/M metagenome (GOLD analysis project Ga0316605, IMG submission 207666) | Wetland soil microbial communities from Old Woman Creek delta, Ohio, United States - OWC_soil_day20_noCT | ecosystem: Environmental > Terrestrial > Soil > Wetlands | place: USA: Ohio... | reverse complement strand
TGACAATCATTCAGCCACGGCTGCTCTCATGCTCGGGGCCCCGGTGTTCATGGAGATGAGCAAGGCCGGACAACTCGCATGCGATGTCTGGCTGGTCCATCTGACCGGCGAGGAATTCCCATCGGACTGTATGGGCGCCCGGAATCTTGCCCAGGGGCTGGTCGAAGGCTCATTGAAGGTACGGGTCGGGGGTCGAAAGTCTCCCGATCTTTCCCGGGTCAGAATCGAAGGGATGTATGTGCTCGACATGATTGCCCACAACCGCTCCACCGACCGTGATGTGTTCCAGATCTCCCCCGGGCTGAGCCGTGCATCGTACCGGCTGGCCGAGCAGGCGCACATTGCCACGCGCATCTGGAACAGCAAAGCAAAAGAATGGAACCGCAGTCCCGATCGGCGCAAGCGCGGGCGCGGCAAACGGAGCAAGGATGGGGTCGCAATTCCGGAGATCGCCCGGCATCCTGAATTGCACGGTGAAGTCCGCGTACCCCGTGATCCCCGGAGCTCGCTCTTCAACACCGACGGCCAGATTTTTTCCGATGTCGGGGTGCCGGTCGTGCTTTTTATGGAGAATTACGATATCAGCCGGACCGGCTACCACGATACGAAAGACACCATGTCGAACATTGATCTGGACTATGGATCAGCAGTTGCGGCGATTGCCATTGAATCGGTGGCGCGGGTTGCAGGGGGGTGAATCTCCGTCCCATTCATTGATTCTCCTCACGAAGCGGATGAGGACGCGTGCGTGAGCCAACCTTTGCGCCTGACTGAACTGCGCGCGGCGGATGTCGAAAACGCAAAAAGCCCGTCCTGCGGTATCCTTGAATGGATCGCCGATCGTATCCCCCGCGACCGCGGCCTTGCGCAGCTCGGACCGCTTCCCGCCTACTGTACGTTCATCCCGCTGCCGCGAATCGGATGGTGCGCACCGCGCACATGATCCTTTTCTTTGCTATTTCCTCTTGGAAGCCCTTGCGTGTCCGCCTTCTCCAGTGTATCTTTCCGGCACAAGCCACGGTGCCCGACGGTCCCTTCTGCCGGAAGGTCGCCGCTTTGGCCGATCAAAAAGTCTCCCCTTGCCGCAGGTCACGGCGATGACCCTCCCCTGACATCCTGGGACCCAAAACCCAGCAGAGGATGGTGAGTAGGCAACCGAAATGAGAAGACATCCGTCTGTCTGTTCAGGCATTACATGGATGGTCGGTCTTCTGCTCCTGACATGCCTGGTCAAGTGCCAATCGATTGAGCCGCGGTTCGAGCAGTACAGGTTCGCCGTCCCCACTTGCGCCTTTCAAGACAAGTTCGGATTTCTGTGGGTGGGTACACAGGTCGGCCTGTACCGGTATGATGGATACCGCTTCAAGCGATACACCCCTGCATACGACGATTCGAATTCGATATCCAGCCTCTGGGTGACGGCCATCGATGAAGATCGCCAGGGGAATCTCTGGATCGGAACCTACGGAGGTGGACTGAACCACTACGATCAGACAACTGATCGCTTCGTTCGTTACACCTCAAAGGAAACGATCACCGGCGGGAAAAGCAGCGATTTCATCAACGCCGTGACAACAGATGATGATGGTTCTGTGTGGCTGGGTACGAAAGATCAGGGTGTTATTCATATGAACCTTGATCCTGGCGGGATCCCACGCTTCAAGCGATATAACTGTGCCGGGGACGCACCCCACAGCAGTTCTTCCGGGGAAAATTTTGTTCTCGCCCTCCACAAGGATCGCAAGGGGTATCTCTGGGCGGGAACGATGCGGGGTGGACTGAAGCGGATCGACCCCGCAACAGGCGACATCCGCCACTTCCGGCACGACTCCAGAAACTCCCACAGCCTCAGCCACAACACCGTCAGCTCTATCTGCGAGGACGAATCCGGAAACCTCTGGATCGGAACAGGTGATTTGGCGATACCGGATGGCGGAGGGGTCAACCTGTTCGACCGAAAAACAGAGCGATTCCGCCGGTTCACACACGATGATTCGGATCCGGGTTCTCTTCCGACCGACAGGATCGGGTCTCTCCTCATTGACCGCAGCGGGACGCTCTGGATCGGTACCATCGGCAACGGCGTGGTCACAGCCCCGGTGCGTACCCTGTCTGATGCAGCGAAGCCTTCATTCACAATCTATGAGACGTTGCGGGGCGGAATTCTCACTTCTCTGTATGAGGACCGTCTTGGGGATGTGTGGATTGCCACGTTCGGGTCGTTCCTGTACAAGCATGATCACTTCCAAAATCCCTTCATTCATTATCGGCGGCGCTGGGGCGAGCAGAATACCATGAGCAGCAGCGGGGTCCAGAGCGTCACATTTGATCGCTCTGGAAATCTCTGGTTTGGCCTTTACTTCACCGGGCTCGACAAGTACGACACTCGCACCGGCCGCTTCACCCACTACCGGCACCGTCCCGATGACCCGCATAGCATCGGCGCCGACTGCGTCAATGGCATCTGCGAAGACGATAGTGGATATCTGTGGCTGGCGACAAACGGCGGTGGTCTGAACCGGCTCGACACCCGCACGGGCATCGTCGAGCGTATCACCAGGAGGCAGGGAGATCCGTCTGGCCTGAGCTCGAATTTCCTCCGCGGCATCCTTCTCCGACACAACGGTGATCTCTGGGTGGCTTCGCAGAATCAGGTCCTCCAGCTGTACGAGAGAACACAGAAGCGCTTCTTCATGATCGATCTCAAGCCCCGGAACAGGGAAGGCGCTGACATCGTCTCGCTATGCGAGGATCGATCGGGGATACTCTGGGTCGGGACACTTGGGGAGGGCATCTTCAGAGTCCGGATGGAGAACGAACGTCCTGTGGAGGTGAAGCAGTTCGTGCATACTACCGGTGATCGCAAGAGTCTGACCTGTGAGGGGGTGAGCGACATCATCAGGCCCACTATCGTGGACACGAACGCCCTGTGGATTGCCACGGATCTTGGTCTGAACCGGCTGGACCTGAAGACAGAGACATTCACGCACGTGCTTGAGAGAGACGGGCTGGCAAGCGACTTCATCCTCAAGGTCCTGGAGGATGCCCGGGGGAACATCTGGTGCTGCACCGAGCAGGACATTTCTATGTACGATATCAAGAGCGGGGCGATCACGAATTACGGCCTGAACGAGGGGCTACCGTCCATTGACTTCGGGGGAGCCCGCCAGAATGCCGCGCGAGGATCCGATGGGCAGCTGGTATTTTCCGGCGCATCGGGGTCTGTGGGATTCTATCCCGACCGGCTCCGCCGCGACATGCGGATTCCTCCCGTCTATGTTATGGACATAAGGATCTTCAACAAGAGTCTCGATCTCGACACTGCTACCCCGTTCATCCGCGAGCTTACATTGTCTCACTACCAGCATGCCCTGACGTTCGAGTTCGCGGCGCTGAGTTACACAAGTCCCGGGAAGAACCAGTACGCATACATGCTGGAGGGCTTTCAGGACACGTGGACCTACTGCGGGAGTGAACGAACCGCCAGCTTCACCAACCTCGCGCCGGGCAGCTACGTGTTTCGAGTCAAGGGATCAAACAGTCAGGGAGCTTGGAATGAAACAGGCGCTTCGATTGCCATTACGATCACTCCCCCCTGGTGGCGCTCTATCTGGGCATATGCTGCATACGTCCTCCTGGCTGTCGGTACCCTGGTGGGAGCGTGGCGCCTGCAGACCCGCCGGCTACGCAACCGGCATGAGCTCGAACTTCGGCGGGTTGAGGCGCAGAAGATGAGGGAACTGGATACCTTGAAGTCGAGCTTCTTTGCAAACATCTCGCATGAGTTTCGCACTCCCTTGACTCTGATCCTTGGCCCGGTTTCTCAGCTCCTCGCCCGGGCACAGAGCGAGCCGGACCGCCATGACCTTGGCATCATGGAAAGGAGCGCACGGCGTCTGCAGCGGCTGATCAACCAGCTTCTGGATCTCTCGAGCATTGAGGCCGGGAAACTGAAGCTTCAGGCTCGCCCGCTCGACCTGGTGCGCTACATGCGCCGAATCATCGCCACCTTTGAGTCCCATGCGAAATTGCGGCGCATTGATCTGTCGTTTGCAGCGGTCCGTGACCGCATCGACGCATACATCGACCCGGAGAAATTCGAGCATGTGATGTACAATCTTCTCACAAACGCCTTCAAGTACACCCCGGACGGTGGTAAGGTGGAGGTAAGGGTTGCGCTTGAGGGAGACCGCCGTGACGGCAGCGGCAGCCCCGGAGACCCCGCTCATGTAGAGATCTCGGTATCGGACACCGGGATCGGGATCCCGCCCGAAAGCCGGGACAAGATATTCTCGCGCTTCTACCAGGTTGAGGAACCGCAGGCGCGTGAGCTGGGAGGAACGGGCATCGGGCTGGCGCTTGTAAAAGAAATTGTCGACCTGCATCACGGGAGTGTCTCGGTGGAGAGTCACGTGTCGGAGGGAACGACGTTCAGAATCAGACTTCTCCTGGGGAGGAACCACTTTGGGCCGGACGAGATCGCGGAGTGCGTTGCTCGCCGGGAGGGGGACCAGGGAGCCGTCGGGGAAGTTCCAGACCTGCCTCAAGCCCGATCGGATACGGTGAGGGTTGGCCCGGAACCCCGGGGTCGGCACGCAGCCGTGGTGCTCGTCGTAGAGGACAATCCGGACATGCGAGCATATCTCACCGGTTCACTCCGACAGAGTTATCGTGTCATCACAGGGGCAGACGGGGAGGAAGGGCTCCGTCGTGCAATCGAAGAGATCCCCGACCTTGTCATCAGCGACATCATGATGCCCAGAATAGACGGCTTCGAGCTCTGCGGGAGATTGAAAAAGGATGATCGCACCAGTCATATCCCAGTCATCCTCCTGACTGCCCGGACAACTTCGAAGGACAAACTGGAAGGGCTGGAGCGGGGAGCCGACGACTACCTTATGAAGCCGTTCGACGTGGAAGAACTCAAGGCTCGCGCGGCGAATCTCATTTCGTTGCGGCGCGCGCTGAGGGAACGCTTTCTCCGCGAAAGGCGATTGCTGCAGGAGGGTGCTCCTCTTGTGTCTCTGGATGACCAGTTCTTAGGAAAAGTCCTGGGAGTAGTCCAGCAACATCTCAAAGACGACCAGTTCGGCGTTGAGCCTCTTGCCCGCATGGTTGGTTTCAGCGTCTCCCAGCTCGAGCGCAAGCTTGAGGGGATCACAGGCCAGCGCCCAAACGAGCTCATCCGCTCGGTTCGTCTGGAGCGGGCGCGGCTACTGCTCGAACGAAGAGCAGGAACAATCTCCGAAGTCGCCTTTGATGTCGGTTTCAACAACCTGTCCTATTTTGCACGATCCTACAAGAAGCAGTTCGGTTTTCCCCCCTCAGAAACGCCGCAGTAACCCAGAATGGGTTTCCGCGTGAACCAAGAGCTACACTCAAAGGTGAGGCTTGTCAGGAGCCGAAGAGCCTCCACCATGGTTGCTCTGCGGAAAATGTGCGCGAATATGCCGAATGGGTGTTAGATTCCTGGCGAGTCGGGCCTTATCTTCCGGGCACAGGGCTATAGCTCCCGCACACATGATGCACGCTGGAGAGGTGAAGGCGAATGCTGTAGAAACAATTGCCAGGCGTCATTTCCTCTTCACGTGACTCTCTGTGCAGGAGACTTCTTGCCTCATTCACAAGCTTGGAAGGGAAAGTGCCATGAGGTCCCTCATTGCTGTTGCTGCTCTCCTGGTCAGCTCGATCCCCTGCTCTGGGCAGGGAAGAGTCATCAATGTCCCCGCTGACACCTCAACGATACAGGCAGCTGTCAACATGGCGCAGGATGGCGACACCGTCCTTGTGGCAGAGGGCCTGTACTACGAGAACGTCTTGATCCAGAGCAAATCGATCGTCGTCGGGAGTCACTTTCTGATTGACGGCGATTCGAGCCACATCGCCAGAACGATCATCAACGGGAGCCGCCCAGCCAACACCGATCTGGCGAGTGTCGTGAGGATCCGGGGATGCAGGGACACGACAACCGTCCTATGCGGCTTCACCATTACCGGTGGGTTCGGGAACCGTCAGCCTGACGGGTCGACATATGTCAGGACTTCCGCAGGCATCGGAGTTCCAGGTTCAAGCGCTTTGATAGCGCACAACAGGATCCTTGGGAATGCCGTCACAAAGGCATCGGTCCCTGATGCATACGAGTCGGTGACTGGGGGAGGAATCGGCGTATTCACGCGAGGCGTGGGCGGCACATGTGTCGTTGTGCGGGACAATCTGATTGCGGACAATACCATCGAGGGGCATTTCTCGTGTGGGGCCGGAGTTGCCATCATTACTGATATCCCCGGAGACACGGCACACTTCATCATCGAGCGGAATGTCATCCGGGGGAACACGAACAAAGAGCTCGGCACCTGGAAAGGGATGGGAGGTGGCCTGTCTCTTGGTGTCGATTTCCCTTCCTACGGGATCAAAGTCATTCGGGACAACATCATCGACCACAATCGGGTGGTAGGTGCACTTGCCGACACACGGACATTCGGCGGCGGAGTCTACATCGTATATACAGATACCCCCTCCGGCACCGTCGATCCTGACCCTGGAGAGCTCTTCTACAACAACATAATTTCACACAACCACTCGGATTATCTTGGTGGTGGCGTATCCATCTGGAGGTTTTCCAGCGAGACAACACATCTGACCTCCTGGGGGAACTACGTACCGAGGCCCACATTCATCAACAATACGATCGTGAACAACAGTGCACAAGACGGACCAGGGTTCTTCATTATGGACCATGTCCCGTTCTTGATGAACAACATTCTTTGGGATGAGCCCAAAGACAGTACTCAATGGGGTGAGATATATCTCGGCGATGTTCCCGAATGGCTCAGATGGCATGGACCGAACACGTACCGTGACGTTCGGTTGTGTTACTCTGCAATTCGTGGCGGTTGGAAAGATGCGCCAGGAGTTATCGATAGTGATCCTTTGCTTGACAGCACATATCGCTTGATGGACGCCAGTCCGTGCATCGGGAACGGGATAGACACCTTCCGCGTTGAGAACATCTTGTATCACGCTCCACTGTTCTGTTTCTACGGAGGGGAACGCCCCCGTCCCAAAGGTTCAAGACCCGATATCGGTGCATGCGAGAACCGGCTCGCCATACCGATCGCCGGGGCGGTCCGAGAATGGGCGTCAGCCTTGCCAGTGGCGTTTGCACTCAAGCAGAACTACCCCAATCCCTTCAATCCCAGCACGACCATCGAGTATGTTTTGCCAGCCGCGTCAGATGTGCGGTTGATTGTGTACGATCTGCTGGGTCGGGAAGTGTCGGTGCTTGTGAACGAAAGGAGGGATGCGGGAATCCACGAGGTCAAGTTCGATGGCTCGGGGCTATCGAGCGGCGTGTATCTCTATAGGCTACAGGTTGGGGAGTTTGTCCAGACACGGAAGGCGGTTTGTCTACAGTGACAAGTAGTCGGAAAGGGAGGAAACCCGCGACCTCGTCAAGAGATGAGATCTCTCTTCATAATGACTCAGTTACAGGAACCACTATAGATAATGTTGTCAACAATCCAGATGCTGAGAGCCGGTGGCTCTTGGAAGGAATTGTTATCATCTGGAATAGACGTCGGCATGCCGGGCTCCGCCTCGCTGCTTCGCTTTTCGGAAGGCCCTTACTGAACACCCGGTAGTTCCCTTGACTTTGGCAGCCTGAAAGGATATTATGCCGCCAGATATGCGTCATGCGGCTCGAAGAACGAGGCCGCGGCCGCCGATCGTGTTGTACCTCCCTTGACGACCAGCCTCATTCCTCGGGACCCGCTGACCACTACCCTTACACGTTGCACGCTTTCCCACGCGCAGCCCCGCAACGCAGGATGCCTCTGTGATGGTTACGACATCATCAGACATTCCAGCTTCCGAAAAGCTCCTCAAGCGAGGATTCGTCCGATGGTCAGAAACAAATCCAGAGAGAAGGTCCCATCGGCCAGGTCGAACGCTTTCGTGCTTGATCCTGGCGGCTTCTCTGGCACATCCAGTGCTTGGTCAGCCGCTACCGCCGGCAATCGAGTATATTACCATAGGACAGGCGTTCTGTTTCCTCCATGATTCCAATGGTTTCCTTTGGATCGGGTCGCAGGAAGGTCTTGCCAGATACGATGGATACGGTCTCAAGTTCTACACACACGTCCCGTTCGATTCGACATCATTGTCGGACAACTGGGTATCCGTCATACAAGAGGACAAGAACGGAAATCTGTGGGTAGGTACATGGGGTGGAGCGCTAAACTGCTTCAACCAGAGGACCGAGAGGTTCACTCGTTTCCTGCAAGGGCCGACTGGGTCCACATCCATCCACTGCAAGAACATTTCCAGTCTTGTTGTCAACGATGATGGCTCGTTGTGGATAGGTACGCAAGAAGATGGGCTTCTACATATGAGCATTGACAGCAGCGGCAATGCTCGATACAAGAAGTATGATTTCAGCACCGCTCACGAGGCCAGACAGAAGGAGAGGGAAAACGCGGTCTGGAGTTTGCTGAAGGATACCGAGGGCAGACTGTGGATTGGGACCTTCGAGAACGGGCTCGTTTGTCTTGATGCCGCCACTGATGAACGTTCGCACTACAGACATGACCCGCAGGATCCTGCAAGTTTGAGCTCCAATTCTGTCAGTTCTCTTTGTGAAGATGATTCGGGGAACATCTGGATCGGAACAGGCAATGCAGTTCTCGATATCAGAGGCCGAGGGCTTGCCAGGTTTGATCGCAAACGACACTCCTTCACTTCCTTCATGCATGATCCGTCGGACTCCGGGAGCACCCCTTCGAATTCTGTCAATGCCCTGCTGATTGATCACACAAACACACTCTGGATTGGCACGTATGACAACGGCCTGTATTCGGTCCCGTTGGAACACCTGGAGGGCCGCAGTGAACCGGTGTTCACCAAACGGGAGAATCTGGGCGGATACATGATCTACGCGGTCTATGAAGACCGGCTGGGCAGCATCTGGATTGGCCTCCTGGCGATGCACTTGTGCAAACTGGAAGGACAACAGACCCCCTTCATGTGGTATCGGCACATTTCTGGCAATCCTCATAGTCTGCGCAGTAACGCGGTTGCATGTATCTACGCTGACAGGAATGACAGAATCTGGTTCGGGTACAATTTCAGTGGTCTCACCAGATTTGACCCAAGTACCGGTACGTACATGCACTTCACGCATGATCCGGCCAATGCCAATGGCCTCAGTTCAAACAGGGTAAACGCAATATGCGAAGACAGCGATGGCATGGTGTGGGTGGGCACATACGATCGTGGTATTGACATTCTCAATCCTTCCGATGAATCGTTCGCACACATACGGGCAGCGCCCGACAATCCGTTCGGTCTGCGGTCAGACAATATTAAGTTCCTCCTCACATCCCGTTCTGGGGACATCTGGGTCTCGACCTTGAGTGAAGGGTTGCAGCTGTACGATCGGGAACGCAAGCACTTCACGTTCTTCGACATCGACAGCAGCACCTCAGATGACGAGAGGACATCGATACTCTATGAAGACGGCCAGGGCACGCTTTGGGTTGGCACAATGAATAACGGGCTGTACGGAGTGAAGGCGTCGGACGGACGGCTTCTGAATGTCAGACACTATGCGCATGATCCGGAAAACAGGAACAGCTTGAGCCAGAATTTTGCCGTGGACATCATTCAGTCCAGGGTTCGTAACAGGAATGCACTGTGGATTGCCACTACTGTGGGGCTCAACAAGCTCGATGTGAGCACCGGAACATTCACGCACTACTTCAGGAAGGATGGTCTGCCTCATGATTTCGTTTTGAAACTCCTGGAAGACAATGCGGGGAACATCTGGGCCTCTACAGCGTATGAGTTATGCGTGTACAATGTCAACACCGGAACATTCAGTAGGTTTGGCAAGGATGACGGTCTCCCCCTTTCAGGTTTTGCCGGATCGCGTCAGAACAGCGCTGTGACCCGTGGTGGCCAACTGCTCTTTGGTGCGGCGTATGGAGTGTTGGGGTTCTACCCGGAGAAGGTGCTCGCAAATCCTGCCATGTCACGCATCATGCTGACCGATTTCAAGATCTGGTACGAGCATGCACCCCTTGACACCGCAATACAGTTCAAAAGGGTCATTCCCCTGAACCATGATCAGAATACGTTGTCGTTCGAGTTCAGCGACCTGAATCTGACGATGGTGAAGAGAAACCAGTTTGCATACAAACTTGAAGGCCTCCATGATGATTGGATCTCCATCGGCAAAGCTCGGACGGTGAGCTTCACGAGTATCGATCCCGGGACATATGTCTTTCGTGTCAGCGGGGCAACCGATGGCAGCGTGTTGACGGGTGAACTGGCTGCGCTCACCATCATCATCGCACCTCCCTGGTGGAAGACGGTGTGGGCATACGTCGCGTATGCCTTCATCATCGGGACACTCCTGGGTGTGATCTACCGCGCGCGAATGCGGAGGGTCGCGCTTGCCCACCAACTCCAGCTGGAGCAGCTTGAAACAACCAAGATGCGCGACGTAGACAGGATGAAGTCCCGCTTCTTTGCCAACATCTCGCACGAGTTTCGCACTCCCCTTACACTTATTCTCGGACCTGTTGCGAAGTGGCGTGAGAGGGCTCACGAACAAGACGAGGAGAAGGACCTCGGTGTGGCCGCTCGCAACGCTAAGCGCCTCCTAAGGCTGGTCAACCAGCTTCTTGACCTTTCCAAACTGGAGGCCGGTGCGCTGAAGCTGCGGGCAAGCCGGATGAACATTGTCCCACTCGCCAGGGCTATCGCATTGTCGTTTGAGACCTCTGACGGATCGAGAGGGATTGCGCTGAATGTGGAAGCGGAAGAGGAATTCATCGAAGTCTTCTGTGACAAGGAGATGCTGGAGAAAATCCTCGGGAACCTGCTCTCCAACGCGTTCAAGTTCACACCCAAGGGTGGTTCAGTAACGTGCGCGGTACGACGGAATGCGGTTGCGTCCGAGAAAGGGATGACTGAAGTGGCTGAAATCGACGTCATCGATACCGGCATTGGCATACCGCGCGAACAGATGGAGAGGATCTTCAACCGCTTCTATCAGGTCGATAGCTCACACACGCGTGAGCACGAGGGGTCAGGCATCGGACTTGCCCTTGTGAAGGAGGTGGTTGAGCTGCACCACGGGACAATTCGCGTGCAGAGTGAAATCGGGAGAGGAACAACCTTCAGCATTCAACTGCCGCTGGGACGTGCCCACCTGAAGGACGATGAGATCGTCGAGGTGCCCGCAGATGTTGGATCGGCAGTACAGGAACAACAATCAAGCGTTGTGCAGGGGGATGCTGCAGAGACGGAGAAGGGAGCTCTATCCGCAGCAATGAAAAGCGACAAGCCCATCATTCTTGTTGTTGAGGACAATGCCGATGTACGTACATACATCAAAGACTATCTTGCCTCAGCGTATCAGGTGTTGGAGGCACAGGACGGAGAAGAGGGAATTGAAAAGGCACGGGAGATCATCCCGGATCTCGTGATCAGCGACGTGATGATGCCAAAGAAGGATGGCTACGAAGTGTGCAAGACACTGAAGGACGACGTCACGACAAGCCACGTTCCTATCATTCTCCTCACAGCCAAGGCGGGCAACGAAAACAAGATTGAAGGGCTTGAAACCGGGGCTGATGATTACCTGATCAAGCCGTTTGAACCGAAGGAGCTTCTTGCCAGGGTGAAGAACCTGATTGACTTGCGACGAAGACTGAGGGAACGGTTCAAAGCGTCGGCTCCGCTGAGGCCGGGCGAAGTTGCAGTCACGTCTATGGATGATGCGTTCCTGGGCAAAGTTTTGGCCGCAGTCGAGCAGCACATGGGGAACGAACATCTTCGCATAGAGGCGCTCGGGGCCGAGGTTGGAATGAGCCGGGTACAACTGCATCGAAAACTCATCGCATTGACCAACCTGTCACCCGGGGAATTCGTACGCTACATGCGCCTCCACCGTGCGATGGAATTGCTGCAGAAGAACGCAGGGACGGTCTCAGAAATCGCCTATACAGTCGGATTCAGCGATCCGTCCTATTTTTCAAAGTGCTTCCACAAGCAGTTCGGAAAGGCGCCCACCGAAGTCGAGAAGGCATCCGTACAGGCCGCACATCCAGGCAAGATACCATAGCCCCTCCATTGATAGTGGCCCTCCAGCCAGTTACCTCTATTCCCAGCCAGATGTAACAGAAATCCCTGAGTTTGAAACAGAATTACTTGGTACTCCGCCCCCCGAATGTGGTAAATTGTCGTGCACCACGCAGGCAGGAGTCGGCGCTCTCTGCCTGTCTCGGCCACCGGGACGCCGCTCTGGACCCTGATCCAGTTCCTTCGCTGCAGAGCCCACCTCCGGCGACCTTCTGGCAGGAAAGCCATCTTCTTCCTCTGGTCGGAGTCGACAATGAAGACTTCTTGGATCTCCTTGTTCGTGGTGGCAGCACTCCTGCCTGCCATTCCCGGAAGCCCATCCGTCCGAGCACTTGTGGGTGGTGACAGTCAGTGGAGTAGGATGAGAGCCACGAGATCCTCTGCGACTCCACCGGCGATCACCGATGGCACCCCCTCATTCTACAAGAGAAAAGCTGAATGGAAGAAGGTCATCGATGAATACTGGGGGCCGGGCTTGCCGCTTGCGCAGAAGCTGCAAGTGTTCAACACGTTTGCTGATTTCGTGCAGTCAAAATACGTGGCCTTCAACGGTCTCGGCATACGCTGGGATTCTCTTCGCTCCCACTACCGGAACCAGATTACCGATTCCACAAGTCATGGCAGGTTCTCCGGGATCATGACCGCCCTTGCATACCATCTGGGAGAAGCTCATACCGTCATCTTCGACAGCAAGTATTTCAAAGTGGACCCGACAATCAACATGCCCATCTACCCTGCCTGGGGGACCCCAGTACTGGCAATGCTCGGTGCAAGCGGAAATCACCTTGGGGCGACTGTTTCACCACTGCCGGATAGCTCGCTCCTGGTGATACGGACGACAGCGAATCATCCGCTCGGATTGGCCGTCGGGGACGTTGTGCTGGGCTATGAGGGTATTCCGTGGAAGTACTTGTGGAAGGAACTCCTGGCCACGGAGATGCCATTGTTCCTGCCGTCCGGAGGCTCCCGGAGTTCTGTTGAGCATTTGTGGCTTACGGCCGGGGGCGTGAACTGGCACCTGTTCGACACCATCGATGTGGTGAAGTACCCTTCGGGAGATACCGTGCATCTGCCGGTGGACACATTGAAAACCCTGAAGGTGCCCGGCGTGCTGTGCTACAAGCAGTCTCTTGATGTTCCCGGCGTTCCTGAGCCGGACTACATGCAGATCTACTCGCTGAACACCCGGCCCGTCACATACGGGAAGGTGCAGGGAACAAACATCGGCTATGTCCATGTGACCTCACACGTCAACCCCGCTACGCGTGATGAGTTCATTCGCGCTGTCGATGCGTTCCGGAATACCGATGGAATGATCATCGACATTCGTCATGATTTCGGAGGAGAAACCCTGTATCATCTCGGGCAGGGTCTCGCCAGGATGATGAATTTCAAGACATACACGTTCGACATCTACCGGCGGGCGTCGCCGTCCGACTTTTTTGCACTTGTGAAGTTCCCGCCACCACCGGGGTCCGCAGGGGGGAATGACTGGTACATTGACGCAGATCCTGAGACGCTCTATGACCGACCTGTGGCTGTACTCGTGGGTCCTCATTGTGTGAGCATGGGAGACGTGAGTGCCTACATGTTGAAGCTCCTACCGAATGCGCGTTTCTTCGGAAAGCCCATCCGCGCATGTATGGCCGCACACTGGGAGAAGGAGCTGCTGCCGGATCTT
>Ga0316605_10001417_pt1 | contig 13830 bp, 9 predicted proteins | sample OWC_soil_day20_n_FD_207666 | JGI IMG/M metagenome (GOLD analysis project Ga0316605, IMG submission 207666) | Wetland soil microbial communities from Old Woman Creek delta, Ohio, United States - OWC_soil_day20_noCT | ecosystem: Environmental > Terrestrial > Soil > Wetlands | place: USA: Ohio... | reverse complement strand
TTCGGGATCGACCAGCTGGTTGAACACTTCCTGGCGCAGCAGGCGGTTGTTGACGATGCGGGCAGCACCGATCTGGATGATTTCGTCGCCCTTCGACGGCTCCAGCCCGGTCGTCTCGGTATCGAATACCGTGTAGGTCAGGTCGGACAGTTTGCGGTCGAGATCGATCGACTTGTCGGCGAAATTGAACAAGTCGAAATCGTAGTACTCGGGACGGTTGCTGCCGCGCGAGCGCTCCTCCTGCGCCAGTTCGGCGGCCGGCGTGGCAACCGGCAGCACGAAACGGAAGAAGGCCCGGTGTGCCGCCTTTTCGCGTTGATACCAGATTTCGCCGCCGTGCCGGTCGATCATGTCGCGCAGCGACAACGGGGTACTGTCGCCGCCGACGTGCATCGACTCCATCTCCCAGGTGTAGAAGGTCTCCGACGACATCGCCGGCCCGGCCCAGATCAGGTCCAGGTAGGCTAGCTTGCCCTCGGCACTGAGGCGGAAGCGCAACTCGCGCGGCTCGTAATGGTCCTGGAGTTTGGCGGCAAGGAAGACCAGCGCCAGCACCAGGGAATAGCTATCGGCCTTGATCCACAGCGCGTCGTCCATTTCCTCGGTCTTCGTCGGCAGCTTGAGCTTGTCGTCGATGCGCCCCTGGGCGGCGGCGATGATGTCGATGCCAAGCACCTCTTCGAGCGGCCAGCGCGCCTTCATCGAGTCGGAGAACTCGACCATGGTCTGGTCGAGGCGCTGGCTCATCTTGGCCGCCTCGTCGTCCACCACCTTGACGAAGCGTTCGCGCAACTCCGGCTCCATGTCCGGGTAGTCGATCAGGTTGGTAACCGCCGCCCGGATGCTACCCAGCGCCGAGCGGCTGCCCTCGGTCAGCGAATGCAGCGCCTGGTCGCGGCGCGCTTCCTGCTCCATGCTGCGGGTGATGTTCTCGACGGTAAGCACATAGCCGGACATTGTCGACTCGCCCTCGCCGCCTGCCGCCAGCACCGGCACCATCTGGACGCGCAGCAGCTGGCCGCCACGCGTCGTGGTGATGAAATTGGCCATCGCCGCCTTGCCGGCGCCCAGGCGCTGGCGGATGACATCCTGGGCATGCTGCACCTGGTTCTTTTCCAGAATGGAAAAAATCGAGCGCCCCAGCCCGATCAGCGCGCCACCCGATACCGAGGTCGGTCCCTGGGCCAGCGCCTTGAATTGCAGGCGGGCACGGTTGTTGTAAAGCAGGATGCGTCCATCGAGATTGCACACGACGACGGCCTGGGCCAGTTCCGACATCAGCGCGGCCAGGCGGTTCTTTTCTTCCTCGACCGAGGCCTTGGCGCGGGCGATCTGGGCATCGACATCGTCCATCAATTCGTCGCGTTGCTGCGCCAGGTCATTGGCGGCGATGGCCAGCTGTTGCACTTCCGGCGGTCCTTCCGGCGTCACCCTGAAATTGCGGTTGGCGCTGAGCATCAGGCGCAGGGTTTCGGCCATGCGTAACAAGCCCTCGACATATTGCTTGAACAGCTTGTGCAGGACCATGACGCCGATAACGAACCCGAAGATGGTCATCATCGTGCCGACCGGCAGTCGGGACAGCAGCAGGCCGGTCAGCAGGTTGCGTTCCGCTTCCCGCATGTCCAGCCAGACCAGCAGCGAGGTGACCACGAACGGCCCGGTCATCAGCAACCCGAGGACGACGACGGCAAGTGCAAAACGATGTTTAGCCTTCATGGCAATTTCATTCCGAACGAGGATTGAAGCGGATTATTGGCCGACTTTTGGCGTCGACCGCAGGCAATGCGCTCAGGCCAGGCCGAGCATGGTCTTGACGCGGCTGACCAGGTCCTTGGTCGAAAACGGCTTGGTCACATAGGCATCCGCCCCGATCGCCAACCCCTTGGCCACTTCGGTATCGCGCCCCTTGGCGGTCAGCATGACGATCAGCAAGCCGGCCTTGCTCGGGTCGGCGCGCAATGCTTCGCACACTTCGAAGCCCGACTTCTTCGGCATCATGACATCGAGCAACAGCAGGTCGGGGTTGAAACTGGCCACCTTGGCCAGTGCTTCGTCGCCATCGGTGGCGACGGCCACTTCGAAACCTTCCTTTTTCATCAGGAATTCGAGGGAAATGACGATGTTCGGCTCATCGTCGACGATCAGGATCTTGTGGGCCATACTTCTCAGTCTCCGTTGTTATGCTTCAGGTGCCGGCAAGGGCACCGTGAAAATGAAATTCGCACCCTCCCCGGGCTGACTTTCAACCCAGAGATTACCACCAAAATACTCGACGATCTGCCGGCTGATCGGCAGGCCGAGGCCCGTCCCCTGAGGCTTTGCGGTCATCGTATTGCCACCCTGACGGAATTTTTCGAAAATGACGGCGCCCTCCTCGGCAGTCAGCCCCGGCCCGTTGTCGGCCACTTCGACGCGTACCCGCCCGTCCGCCACGCCCAAGCGGACCTGGACCCGACCACTGTGGCCGGGCACGAATTTCACCGCATTCGACAGCAGATTGATCATTACCTGCATCAAGCGATCGCGGTCGGCCAGCACCAGCGGCCCGCTCGCCGGCAGATCGCCATCGAGCCGCACCCCCTTGTCGCGGAACAACTGTTCCAGCGAGGCCATGCTTTCGCGCACGACCTCGCCGATATCGACCAGGCCGGTCGTCCATTCGGCTCGTCCGGACTCCAGCTTGGCCATGTCGAGAATCTGGTTGATCAGGCGGGTCAGGCGCTCCGTCTCATTGACGATGATGCCAAGAAAGCGCTTGCGCTCATCCAGTTCCAGTTTGGGATCTTCGTGCAACATCTCCGACAGCGCCCGGATCGAGGTCAGCGGTGTGCGCAACTCGTGGGTCACCGTCGAGATGAAATCGTCCTTCAGGCGGTCCAGTTCGCGCAGGCGCTCATTGACCGCGCGCAATTCGGCGGTCGCCGCTTCCAGTTCCTGCGACTTGATCTCCAGTTCGCGGCTATAGGCACGGACCTGGGTCGCCTCGTCGAGGATGTCTAGCACCTCTTCCAGTCCCAGATCCTCCTCCTGCGCCACCGAAGCGACCATGACCCGGGCGCTGGCCGAACCGATGGCCCCGGCCAGCTCAGCCTCGGCAAAATGGACCAGCTCGGCATCGGCCGGCAGGCTGCGCCAATCGGCGGCACCGCGCGTCGCCGCGTAAGCCGCCAATTGTTGCTGGCTGCGCGCCGGACCAAGAAAGCGCTCAAGCAAGCCGACCAGCGCGTCGACCGACGCGGTGCCCCGCCACAGACGGGTTTCGCTCTCGCGGCCGCTATAGCGATAGACGTCGACAAAGCGCTCGGCCTGGCCGGCCTCGACGGCATCCGGCCGCGAGTTGAGCGACACGCTGACATACAGGCCGATATTGGCGAACAGACTCCACATCAGGCAATGCGATATTTCGTCGAAGCCGGCCAGGCCGAACAAGGCCTGCGCCTTGAGCAGGCTGATCCCGAACAGGCCATGCTCGACAAAACCGCTGCCGATCCAGCCCGACTTGGCGAAGGACGGCAGCAGCAGGGTGTACAGCCAGACCGCGAAGCCGCCGAGCAGACCGGCCACCGCCCCGCTGTGCGTGCCCTGCTTCCAGTACATGCCGCCGAACATGGCCGGCGCGAACTGGGCGACCGCCGCGAAGGAAATCAGACCGATGCCGACCAGCGCATAGGCTTCGCCGGCCGCCCGGAAATAGATGTACCCCAACAACAGGATCAGCGCGATGGCCACCCGCCGAATGGCGAGCAGCAGGCCGGACAGATCCTGGCGTTTTTCGGCCCGCAGCCAGGTCGACCGCAGCAACCAGGGCATCACCAGGTCGTTGCAGACCATGGTGGATAACGCGATGGTTTCGACGATGACCATGCCGGTCGCCGCCGACAGGCCGCCGATGAAGACCAGCAGCGCCAGCGCCTCGGCGCCGCGGGCCAGCGGCAAGGTCAGCACGAAGGTATCCGGATTTACCGCGCCCCCCGGGAAATGCAGCAAGCCTCCCACGGCCAGCGGCAGCACGAAGATGTTGATCAGCAGCAGGTACAAGGGAAACAGCCAGACCGCCCGCTTCAGATGAGCCTCGTCGACATTCTCGACGACGATGATCTGGAATTGCCGGGGCAGGAAAACGATGGCCAGTCCGGACAGCAGAATGAGGGCCGCCCACGTTCCCGAGCGGCTGGCATCGAGTTGCAGCAAGGCGGCCAGATCGGGATGGGCTGCCGCCCGCTGGAACAAATCGGACAAGCCGCCAAACATGCCGTAGGTGACGAACAGTCCAACCGCCAGAAAGGCCAGCAATTTGACGACAGACTCGAAAGCAACCGCCGCCACCATGCCTTCGTGACGCTCCGTCGCATCGAGGTGGCGGGTTCCGAACAGAATGGTGAATAAGGCCAGCACGGCGGCGATCAGCAAGGTTGAATCGAGCCACCAGGGCAACAGTCGATCCTCGCTGTGCGCGAAGAGCAGCCCGAAGCTGGCCGACACCGCCTTCAGTTGCAGGGCGATGTAGGGGACGACGCCGATTACCGCAATCACCGTCACCAGGCCGGCCAGCAACTGGCTCTTGCCGTAGCGCGAGGCGATGAAGTCGGCAATCGAGGTAATCCGGTGCACCTTGCTGATACGGACCATCTTGAGGATGACCCCGGTCAACAACAGCATCAGCGTCGGACCGATATAAATGGTCAGGAAGGACAGCCCGCCTGAAGTCGCCCGCCCGACACTGCCGTAAAAGGTCCACGAGGTGCAATACACCGCCAGCGACAGCGCATAGACGTTGGCCGAAATGATCGACTTGCCGGCGTCTGCCCGCGCGTCACCAAAGCGGGCGACGGCAAAGAGCAGGCCGAGATAAGCGGCCGACAGCAAGGCGATGAACCAACCCGAGAGCAGCATCTATTTCCCTTTGCGCTCGGCCACCCAGGCGGCCAGACCGATCAGCCCGGCCCAGACGCCGAACAGGTACACATAGCCGGCCGGCAGCCCCAGCCAGTGGCCAGTCGGCAGACCGAGCAGCGGATAGGTCAGCAATGGCAGGCCAAGCAGGCCCAGTGCCGCCAGACGCTGTCGGGTCGGACTTGCCCGTTTCATGAACGGCTCCCCAAAAAGGAAACGGCTGGCACGCCAAGCGCGCCAGCCGTTGTTGGCATGCGGTCTGATGCGACCACACGGGAGGTCACCTTTTGGGCGACCATTGTCTCCTCTTTGCCTTTAATCATCGGAAGCGGCGTGACAAGCACGCCACCTCCCTGGCTCGGTCTGGAATTCCTCAACCCTTCAGGTGTTCCAGAATGGCCGGGTTTTGCCTCGCGGCGAAACCCGGAAGCCATTTTTAGCCTTTCAATTGCTCGAGGATCGCCGGGTTTTCCAGCGTCGAGGTGTCCTGCGTCAGTTCCTCGCCCTTGGCCAGACCGCGCAACAGACGACGCATGATCTTGCCGGAACGGGTCTTCGGCAGGTTGTCGCCGAAGCGGATGTCCTTCGGCTTGGCGATCGGCCCGATCTCCTTGCCCACCCAGTCTTGCAGTTCCTTGATGATCTTCTTGGCATCGTCGCCGGTCGGGCGCTGGCCCTTGAGCACAACGAAGGCCACGATGGCTTCGCCGGTCAGGTCGTCCGGACGGCCAACCACGGCCGCTTCGGCAACCATCGGGTTGGCGACCAGTGCCGACTCGATTTCCATGGTGCCCATACGGTGACCGGAGACGTTCAGCACGTCGTCGATACGACCGGTGATGGTGAAGTAACCGGTGTTGATGTCGCGGATCGCACCGTCGCCTGCCAGGTAATACTTGCCCTGGAAGTCGGCCGGGTAGTAGGACTTGACGAAGCGCTCGTCGTCATTCCAGATGGTACGAATCATCGACGGCCACGGCTTCTTGACCACCAGGATACCGCCCTGGCCCCACGGCACATCGGCACCGGTTTCGTCGACAATGGCGGCCATGATGCCCGGGAAGGGCAGCGTGCAGGAACCCGGCACCAGCGGCGTCGCGCCCGGCAACGGGGTGATCATGTGACCACCGGTTTCCGTCTGCCAGAAGGTATCAACGATCGGGCAACGACCGCCACCGACGTTGTCGTAGTACCACTGCCAAGCGGCCGGATTGATCGGCTCGCCGACGGAACCGAGGATGCGCAGCGACGACAGGTTGTAGTTCTTCGGATGCACGGCCGGGGTGTTGTCGGCGGCCTTGATCAGCGAACGGATGGCCGTCGGCGCGGTGTAGAAGATGTTGACCTTGTGATCCTGGATCACCTTCCAGAAACGGCCGGCGTCCGGATAGGTCGGCACGCCTTCAAAAACGATTTCGGTGGCGCCGCAAGCCAGCGGGCCGTAGGTGATGTAGGTGTGACCAGTCACCCAACCGATGTCGGCCGTACACCAGAAGGTGTCTTCCGGCTTGATGTCGAAGGTGTACTTCATGGTCAGGATGGCGTGCAGCAGGTAGCCGCCGGTAGAGTGCTGGACACCCTTCGGCTTGCCGGTGGAACCCGAGGTGTAGAGCAGGAACAGCGGATGTTCGGCTTCGACCCACTCCGGTTCGCAGGTTTCGGGCTGATTGGCCAGCACGTCGTGCAACCACTCGTCGCGACCGGCGACCATATTCACTTCAGCGCCGGTGCGCTTGAAGACGATGACATTCTTGATGCACTCACAACCACCCAGGCTGAACGCTTCATCGGCGATCGGCTTCAGGGGGATGGTCTTGCCACCGCGGAATTGACCGTCGGAGGTGATCAGCATGACGGCGCCTGCATCGTTGATGCGGTCGCGCAGGGACTGGGCGGAGAAGCCGCCGAAAACGATGGAGTGGGTGGCACCGATACGGGCACAAGCCTGCATGGCGACGACGCCTTCGATGGTCATCGGCAAGTAGATGACGACACGGTCACCCTTCTTGACGCCCTTGGCGCGCAGCATGTTGGCGAACTTGCAGACCTTGGCCAGCAGTTCCTTGTAAGTCACCTTGGTCACGTCGCCGTTGTCGGCTTCGAAGATGATGGCGACCTTGTCGCCCAGGCCGGCTTCGACCTGACGATCCAGACAGTTGTAGGAAACATTCAGCTTGCCGTCGGCAAACCACTTGAAGAACGGAGCATTGGACTCGTCCAGAACCTGGGTAAACGGCTCTTTCCAGGTGACCAGTTCGCGGGCGCGCTTGGCCCAGAAACCCTCGTAGTCTGCCTCCGCTTCCGCGCACAGCGCCTTGTAGGCGTCCATCCCGGAAACCGCCGCGTTCTTGACGATCTCGTCAGACGGATAAATAAGCTGCACGGACTCATTCGACATATTCTTCTCCTCTGCGGTACTTCGCAATTTATGTTGAAACAACCGATTGGATCCCAAGCTTGACCCTGGAACCATGTAAAGCCGCGCAAGCTGGAGAACACCCACTCCCCCGCCAGCGTTGTTGCGGCATTAGACGTTGATAATCTTACAAACGCCTTACGAAATCACGCTGCGGCGCAGCAAAACGGAATATTTCGCCTTACAACGGTGCACTCTTTCCCCAGCATCACTGCTTAAGTTTTAGAATCATTTTTAATTTTTCTATATCCTTCGTAATAATCCATCGCACTTCACTTGATCAATGCTGAATAGAATTCGCTATCGTGTCCTCCTGGTCGCTGCCATTACAGTTTCGATCGGGCTAATGACTACGGCATTTTATTACACCCGTCACCAGGAAAAGGCGCTGCTCACGCAACACGAAAGGACAATTCGAAAGCTTACCGAGACGATCACGCAGGGCCTCCAGAGCGTGATGCTTGCCGGATCGGCCGAGATTGCTCAAGCCTATGCCGACCAACTCAAACGAGTTCCCGGCCTGACAGAACTTCGCATCATGCGTACAGACGGGTTAGAGGCATTCCGCGACAACAAGACGATAGATGACGTCAACCTACGCCAGGGGCAGGACATGTTCTTCCCTCGCGACGATAACCTCGAAGTGCGCGTTCTCCCTGAAAACGATAGCGACTTGCTGCAAGCCATTCAATCTAGGGAAGCCGTTCCCCGCTATTCGAAGGACACTGATGGCAACGGGCAACTGGTCTTCGTCGCACCAGTTTTGAATATAGATCAATGCTATAAATGTCATGGCAAATCCCAGCCTGTGCGTGGACTCATCAAACTCAGCGCTTCACTGGCCACGGTCGAACGAGACATCTACGAACTTCGCCTAAAGTCGCTGCTGGTTTTGACAATCGCCTTGATGGTAACTCTTTCCATCATCGGCTATTTGCTGGGGAGAACCGTTGTCCGCCCAATCGAACGCATCTCAAAAGCGATGTCAAGCGTGTCAAGAGGCGAAGCGCACGAAAAAATCCCGGTAGTCGGTCACGATGAAATAGGCCGCATGGCACAAAGTTTCAATCTCATGACACATCAGTTGCAGCAGACCTATCGCGGCCTGCAGGAAGAACAGGACAAGCTTTCTACTGTCATTTTCAGTGCTCACGAAGGAATGGTCGTCATGGACGCGTCGGGCCAGATTGTTCTGACAAATCCGGCTGCCGAGGAATTGCTTGGAAAAGCCAAGGACGACATTATTGCCGCAGGCTTCATGGGAATTCTTGATAACCCCGTGCTCATGGACTCTTGCCTGACGAGCGGCCAACCTGAAGAAATTCTTTTCCAAGATCGCGTCCTGCAGGTAACTGTCTCAAAAATCTCCCAGAACGATGGCGGGTTGCAGGGCACTGTCGCCATGATCCGCAACATAACCGAAGAGAAGAACCTGGAGCAGGAGTTGCGACGCCTATCGACGACCGATGGACTCACAGGATTATTCAATCGCCGTTTTCTCGACGCCACCCTGGACACCGAGTTTCATCGCACCAGACGAACAGGGAATTCAGTTTCGGTGGTGATGTTCGATATCGACCGTTTCAAGAAATTCAACGACACCTATGGCCACGACCAAGGTGACCGCGTACTGCAGATGACCGCGCAGTGCCTTAGAGACTGCGTGCGTCCGTTTGATTACCCCTGCCGCTACGGTGGTGAGGAGTATGTCGCAATCTTGCCGGGCATGAAGGCTGACGATGCCCTCGCATTTGCCGAACGACTTCGGCTGCGAATCGCTGAGACCGAGGTTGATAGTCTGCACGTTACCGTTAGCCTTGGCGTTGCAACCTTCCCTGACCTGAAACTCGGCAAGCCAGAAGAGTTGATTGAGGCTGCCGATGGCGCCCTCTACCGGTCAAAAGAAAATGGCCGAAATCAGACTACCGTGGCCACTCAAGCGGAGGGCGCAGCATGAGAATCTCCCGCATTCGCCATAAATTGCTGCTCACCGTCGCCTTTGCACTCTCACTTGGATTTATTGGCACGACTTATTTTTACTCGCGCTCGGTCAGCGACTCGATCATGGCGGAATATCAGCGAACGCTGCACCGATTGACCGACTCGGTAGTACTCGGCATTGAGACGATCATGACTGAAAATCATGCCGAAATCATGCCAGAGTATGCCAATAGACTAAAGTCATTACCTGGACTTGTCGATTTCAGCATCATTCGAAATGACGGCAAGGAAGCCTACGTTGATAACGAGACCATCAGGTCCGTGAACCGCCGACTCGGCGAAAAGCGATTTGATGAACGCCAGAACCCCGCTCCCGCCAAACAATTGATTGACGCAACAAATCCGGCATTCTCCGCAGCCATGCTCGGCGAAGAGGCTGTCACGTTTTTCGAGAATGATGCCAACAATCACAAGATGGTCCATTTCTTTGACGCCATCCCCAAGCGAAAAAGCTGCGAACAGTGCCATGGCGATAGCGAGGCGGCGCGGGGGGTTATTCGTGTAACCGCCTCAATGTCCGAAATGGATCGTGACCTGGCCCGCGCGCAATTTGATGCGCTCATTATCCTTGCACTGTCTTTGATCTCGACAATGACCATTACGGGCATCATGCTTGGCCGCTCTGTCGCCGAGCCAATTGAGCGGATGACCAAGTCGATGGCACTCATTGCCAAGGGAAACTTTGACATGGCAGTCTCGTCACCCCGTCAGGACGAAGTCGGAAAAATGGCGAACATTTTCAACGGGATGGCCAAAGGTATTCGAGATACGCTCAGCAACATGGTGCGCGAGCGTGAGAAGCTGAACCTTCTGATCAATGGCGCTGGCGAAGCTGTCGTTGTAACCAACGCTGAAGGCAACGTTGTATTGGTCAACGCAGCAGCGACACAATTGCTCCGAAAATCGGCTGCTCAAATTCAGGATGAAGGCATCTATCGCCTGCTGGACGACCCGGACACCATGCACAATCTCCTTGAGTCAGAGGAGCGACGAGGCCCGGTACCGATCAGCTACAAGGAGCAGCAGCTGTTGCTTTCTGCATCGACAATTTTTGATGAGTCCGGAAATGCAATTGGCTCGGCAGCGCTTCTCCGTAACATCAGCGAAGAATATCGCTTGATCAAAGAACTGGAGCGCTTATCTACGACAGATGCCCTGACCGATGTTTTCAATCGGCGCCACCTCGACAACAAGTTACAGCAGGAACTGGAAAGATCACGGGAAACGGGGGTACCGCTTTCTTTGATCATGTTCGATGCAGACCACTTCAAGAACTTCAACGACACCTATGGTCATGACCAAGGGGATCGCGTTTTAAAATCAATGGGCGCCCAGATGAAACAGGCAACCCGCCAATACGATATACCGTGTCGCTATGGTGGCGAAGAGTTCATGATTATTCTGCCAAGCACGGATGCTGCCGGTGCCCTGGCCGTTGCCGAGCGCTTGCGTACCAGCGTAGCCGGCATGAAGGTAGACGGCCTAAGCGTAACGATCAGCATTGGTATCGCGAGCTACCCCGACGTCAAGGCCAAGGGGCCGGAAGAAATGATTCTGGCGGCTGATGCGGCCTTGTATCAGTCCAAAGAGGGAGGCCGAAACATGACCACCATTTTCGTGCCCAAGCCAGAAGTTCAGACCTAATCCGGCGTGGATTCGGTGCTGGATCTACTGCGCAGTGATGCCCGAAAAATCAAACAGCAGTGGCTCCGAGACGCTCTTGTGTTCATCGGAACTGTGGTTGAACACAGCAATCTGCCCCAGGATTCGGTCACCTGGCTTGAAAGTGACGTCATCGGCGTGGGATGTGTTCAGCGCACGCGAAAGCTCGACGTTCCAGTAGCCCGACTTCCAGATGCCCTTTGCTGAAACATCGGCGACGCTGCCACTGAAACTGGACAACAACTCGACAGCAGGCAAGCGTTCAGCGGTCTTTTCCCGGGGAGGCCGCACCAGTTTGTAGGCTGGCGATCCGGAATCACGTATTTTTTTGATATTGACTGTGCCTATCCCTTGCACCGCATATTCAGCCGAAGACTCAATCGGGTTCAGGGAAAATGCGTGCGACTGATCCTCAGCCAATCCAGCTGGATTCGTGCGTGCAGCGGACCATAACCATGTATCTACCCGGTAGGTCTTCGCCGACAGCATCGAGCGGTCGTAGTCGCCATCAAGGTGAAAGCGTATGGCGAACATGTCCTCCCGTCGCTTGCTTTCTGCATAGCGACTACCCGCCCACTCCCATCCTTTGTGTTCGACATCTGCTGCATCATCAGGCCAGCGTACCGCGATAAACAATCGGCCTTTGGCAACACCTGCTTTGAGCTGAACTTCAATTTTCCCGGTGAAATTCCGGTCCTCGCCTTCCAGCCCGAATTTCTTGCGTTCCGAAGCGTCGACCGCAGGTTTTATCGGGATTTTTGTCCAGCCGCTTTTGCCCCACTCGATCAGATCACCATCTACAACCGCAGCTTCCTTCAAGGGAACAACCTTCAAGGACATGGGGTCCGCAGCCCACACGGATTGCGTGAGACTGGCGACAACCCCGAGCACTGCGGCGGTAGCTCTCATTCGACTAACAGGGAGGTCTCCATCCCCTTTTCACGGTGATCGTCAATAGTGCAATAAACATCATATTTGCCGGTCTTGACCGCGACAAAATAGAGATCTGCCTGGCCGCCCTTCTTCAGGACTTCGATGGCAGAAAAATAAGGCGCCTTGATCTCAGCCTGCTTGTTCACCATCACCTTGCGCCAGGCAACAGACTTGAAAAATTCGGGGGCCGTGAAGTAATGGTCTTTTTCGCCATCGTTCTTCAGCTCAACCTTGTAGGCCTGACCTGACTTGAAAACGAGATCACGGGGAGAATAGTCATGTTCCGTCATGTGCACGGTAATAACCTGAAGCTTCGTCCAGTCTGCCTTGTCGACATACTCCTTGGCATTGCGAATGTAATCATCCTGAGCCTGAGCCTGAACCAGCGGCGCGGCGACAACCAAAGCTAAGGCGAGCACGAGTGCTTTCATGGTGTTTATAACTCTTGTTGAATTGGGCAACAGTACATCTCCGTCTCGATTTCTGCAATCCATGCAATCCAATCAGCAGGCACGCACCTCGGAACGAAAGGGCGGCACGTGCTAAAATTGCTGACCCCAAAACCAACCGGTTAGACAATGAAATCACTCGTAAAATCCTTGGAGGTTTTCATTTTTGCAAGTCGCTGGATTCAGGCTCCGCTCTACGTGGGCCTGATCGTTGCGCAAATCGTCTATTGCTGGCTGTTCATGGTCGAACTGAGTCACCTGGTTCACAACGCCATTGATGCCGCACACATCAGCGAAGCGGATGTCATGCTGGCCGTTCTCGGCCTGATCGACGTCGTGATGATCGCCAATCTCCTGGTAATGGTCATTGTTGGCGGGTATGAAACCTTCGTTTCACGGCTCGACCTGGAAAACCACCCGGATCAACCGGAGTGGCTGTCCCACGTCAATGCCGGCGTTCTGAAGATCAAGCTGTCCACAGCCATTATCGGCATATCGTCAATACACCTGCTGAAGAGCTTCATCAATGCCAACAACCTGACCGAGCACACGCTCATGTGGCAGGTAATCATTCACGTCGTATTCCTTTTCTCCGCCCTGGCCATGGCAATGGTTGACAAAACCATGACCCAGACCCTTGCTCTGCAACATCAAAAAAACCACTGACCCGGAGTTCTTGCATGACCGCCATCAAACAGGAAGACCTGATCCAGTCCGTCGCTGATGCCTTCCAGTACATCAGCTACTACCACCCACTGGATTACATCAAGGCCTTGGGTGAAGCCTACGAACGCGAGGAAAGCCCCGCCGCCAAGGACGCCATCGCCCAGATCCTGACCAATTCGCGCATGGCCGCCGAAGGTCATCGCCCGATCTGCCAGGATACCGGCATCGGCATGGTCTTCATCAAGGTCGGCATGCAAGTCAGCTGGCCGGATGCCACCATGAGCATCCAGGAAATGATCAACGAAGGCGTACGCCGCGCCTACGCCAACCCGGACAACCCGCTGCGCGCCTCCGTGCTGGCCGACCCGGCCGGCGCCCGCAAGAACACCAAGGACAACACCCCGGCCGTGGTGCACTTCGAAATCGTCGAAGGCCACCACGTCGAAGTCATCTGCGCCGCCAAGGGCGGCGGCTCGGAAGCCAAGTCCAAGTTCGCCATGCTCAACCCCTCCGACGACCTGGTCGACTGGGTGCTCAAGAAGATCCCGGAAATGGGCGCCGGCTGGTGCCCACCCGGCATCATCGGCATCGGCATTGGCGGCACGCCGGAAAAGGCTATGCTGCTGGCCAAGGAGTCGATCATGGCGCCGGTCGATATTCACGAGCTGAAGGCCCGTGGACCGCAGAACCGCGCCGAGGAACTGCGCCTCGAACTGTTCGAGAAGGTCAATGCGCTGGGCGTCGGCGCCCAGGGCCTGGGCGGCTTGACCACCGTGCTCGACGTCAAGGTGCTGGACTACCCCTGCC